>Ga0214919_10004668_pt1 | contig 19882 bp, 15 predicted proteins | sample LL1503_MetaG_FD_177994 | JGI IMG/M metagenome (GOLD analysis project Ga0214919, IMG submission 177994) | Freshwater microbial communities from Lake Lanier, Atlanta, Georgia, United States - LL-1503 | ecosystem: Environmental > Aquatic > Freshwater > Lake | place: USA: Georgia | collected...
TGTTGCCACCCTGCAGGTGAAAGATATTGTCTTTGATGGTTTGCGCCAGTGCGTGGTCTTCGCGCGTTTCCCAAGGCCAATGCGGCGCTGTGTAGTGCATGCTTAAGAAAAACGGTTGCGTGGTGTCTTGTGCCATGCGTTTCACGAAGTCCACCGATTTGTTGGAAATCAAATCGGTCAGGTAACCTTCGTGAGGCTGCTCTGCCTCACCCACCCACAAGTCGTGCGCACCCGTTGAGGCGCAGTGCGTGAAGTAGTCAACGCCACCGGCCATTGGGCCAAAAAACTCATCGTAGCCCGAACGCAAGGGACCGAACGCAGGTGGATATCCCAAATGCCATTTGCCAATCAAGGCGGTTCGGTAGCCTTGTTCTTTGAGCAAGGATGGCAAGGTGGGGTGAGTGGGTGGCAAACCCAAAGTGGTACTGGTTCTGGCCCTGCTGTTGATGGGTTCTTCTGCGGCGCCCCTTAATCTGTATTGGTATCTGGCCGTCATGAGGCCAAACCGAGTGGGCGAACACACTGGAGAATTGGCGTAACCATCAGAGAATTTCAAACCATTGGCCGCCAGTTGGTCGAGCACTGGCGAAATTTTTCCAAATGCAGCATCTCGACCACCGTAACAGCCCAAGTCGGCAAATCCTAAGTCGTCGGCCACGATGAAGATGATATTGGGGCGTTTCATGCGCTCATTCCTTGAAAGTGTTGGGCGTAATTTTCACATGCTTTCCTTGCACAGGGAGAATTGCTTTAGGTTTTCTCATGCGCCCCTCTCGCATAGGGTTTGTCTTGAGTCCTTTAGCAAAGTCGAGGCCTAAACTTCCAACCAAAGCCAACCAAAGCCAACCTAAACCAGCCCCCAAACTAGAACGAGAACGAACATGAAGAAATTGCTGCTTGCCCTTGGGATTCTTTTGTCCAATGTCTGTGCCCATGCGCAAACTTTTCCAAACCACAACATTCAGGTGGTGGTGCCCGTTGCAGCAGGCGGTGGCACTGATTTGCTGGCCCGCAATCTGAGCCAGCGTGTTGGAGACATCTTAGGCCAAACCTTGGTGGTGGAAAACAGACTTGGCGCCGGCGGCAACATCGGTGTCGAGTATGTGATGAAGTCAAAAGCTGATGGGTACACCTTGCTCATCAGTCCGGCCACCATTGCTACCAATGTGGCAGTTTATAAAAAAATCCCCTACGACTTGGTCAAAGATTTGCAGGCCATCACGCTCATTGGTCAAACGGGTGTGGTTCTGGTGGTTCACCCTTCTGTCAAAGCCAACAACCTGAAAGAATTCATTGAGTTGATGAAGTCAAAAAATGGCGACATGAATTACGGCTCTGCAGGCATGGGCAGTCCTCAACATTTGCAGGCCGAGTTTTTCAACCAGTTGGTGGGCTTGAAGTCAAACCACATTCCCTACAAAGGTCAAGCCCAAGCCATGAACGACCTGATTGGCGGCCAACTCAATTACATGTTCAGCCCTATTCAAAATGCCTTGCCGCAAATTCAACAAGGCAGACTGAGGGCGCTGGCCGTTGCATCAGCCGACAGACACAAGGCCATGCCGCAAGTGCCCACCCTGAACGAACAAGGCTACAAGGGTGTTGAGTTGACCAACTGGTTTGCAGTCTATGCACCCATTAACACACCACCTGCTGTGGTGAAAAAACTCAATACTGCCTTCATTCAAGCGGGCAAAGAACCCAAGATGAAAGAAAAGCTTGACACCCTGGGCTTTGAAAGTTTCTTTACCACCTCCGAAGAAGCCACCGACTTCATGCGCTCAGAAATTGTGCGCTGGGCCAGGGTGGCGGCCTATGCGGGCATCAAGGCCGAATAATCAGACTGGCCCGTTATGAACCCAGCCAACGCTTGAGCATTTCTGGCGGTGGCGGGCCGATGACTTTTTGCACATTGCCTTTGGCATCGATCATCACCACATAAGGGGTGACGTTGGGCCATGCAGGATCAACAGACTGCCTGATTTCTGGCTCAAAACCCTCAAAGGCATACATCTTGGTCATGCCCTTAAAGTGACTGGCGTGCCTGAGAGCTTTGGCGCCATTGGCATCCATCATGACGGCCATCAAAGGAACAGGTCGTCCTTTTTCTTTCACCGCTTGGTGAAGCACTTCAAAGGCTGCAGGGCAAGTACTGCAATACGTGGTGGTAAACAAATAAGCGGCAGGCCTAGGGCCGTCTTTCAACAGCTGAGCCCAGGATTTTTCATGAAAGGCTTGGGTTGAACTCAGCACCCTAGAAGCTACGTTTTGGCTGTTGCCTGCGCTGTGTTTGTGCTCATGCTTGTGATCTTGAGCTTGTAAAGTTGGCCCCATGAACATGGACAACAAAACAGCAAGGAATGAAAGGCAATTGAGCTTGAGCAGCTTTTTGAATGGAGACACGCGGATGTCGCTTGAATGATTATTGAGAAAGGTCATAAACTTTGATCTCCTTGTTATCACGCCACACCACCAGCATTTTTTCAGCGCGCTGAACCAAGCGCGGATGGTCATTGGGGCCTTGAGTTTGGCCCAAAATTTTCACACTGAAACTCTGGCCTTCGTCTTCTGAAATCCAGGCCTTGAGTGTTGAGGTACTGCCATCGCTAGAACGCCATACCACCATCACACGCTGTTTGTGCGCTAGTACATCAGCATGCTCAGCCCTTGCATCTGGCAAAGATTTAACGGAGCTCAAGAATGGTTCGCCATTGGCATTTAAGCGTGCATACCGCACACCCGGCACATCTTGGCCGTCTTGTTTGCGAATACCAAACCAGACCATGTGAAATCCAGTTTGCGAGGTATTTGCAGCCAGACCAGGACCGTGGTGAGGGCAAGCATTGATTTGCCAATCGTCGAATGTGCTTCTGACGAGGGGTTTAGATTGACCTTGCGCAGGCGAAGAAGCAACCGAAGAGGCTCCAGGTAACACGGCAAAAGCATGGTCACGCGTTTGTTCACCAAACACATGACGCCAAACAGCGGCCACTTTGCCATCGGGCGTGTTGCTCATGGCAATGCGACAACATTCGCATGAGTGGTCAGCCAGTTTGTAATCGGGGCTAAAGGTGGCGCCACCGTCTTTGGAAACGTTGCCGTAGACGGCTGCCCCAATGTACTTCAGCCCTGCACTTTTAGGCGGCATATCACGCTTGTCAATCCAAAGGGTATGCAAATTGCCTTGTGCATCAAACAGGATGGATTCGAAACGATGGGTAATTTCTTGACGGTCTTGGTGTACCGTAAAGGGAGCCGAGAATGTTTGACCGCCATCTGCACTTCGAAGCATGCGAACAAAGCCGGTATAGGGTTTGGGCAGCGGCTGCGTGTAGGTGACAACAGCCCAGCCATTGGGGCCAAAAGCCAACTTGGGACGCGACTCCCCTTCGGCTGCTATCTCGTCTTGTTGGGTGTTGAGTATCACAGGCGCTGTCCATTGACCCAAGGCTTGCGCAGGTGAAGATTGCATGAACATTTGGCCCTGCTCATTCAGCCCCACCACCCACAAACGACCGTCAGGGCCCAAGGCCGCGCCTGTGGCCAGTTGAATGCGCTTGGCGTGTTTCATGGGTTTGCTTTGAGCGCTGGCATAAAGCGAAGTGGTCATGCCTAGCACCAGCACACTGAAAACCATCCAAGCACACCACGATTGTTTTAAAAATCGCATTGAAATTCCTTTTAAATCAAAGACACACCAAGTCATTCAACATTCAAAGCCAACTCAAGCGCCAAAGGACTTGTTCAAGCCCAGCATGACACTGCGCGGTGCACCCAGCTGGTAGGTGTTTTGCGTGTTGGGCGAGTAGGTCCCTGTGCCCTTGTAAGAGCTTGAAGCACTGTCAGAGTAGCGTTGATTGGTCAAGTTGCGAACTTGACCCCACACTTCCCAAGCACCCTGCAGCTTTTGGCTGACATGCACATTGAACAAGGTATGCCCTTCGTACTTCACCGTGTTGGCATCGTTCATCCAAGAACTGCCCTGCTGGATCACGGTCAGGGCAATGCGTGCACCCGGTGCAAACTTGTAAGCCACCGAGGCATTGATGGCATGTGCTGGGGCTTGTTTCATGGTTTTGCCGGAGTAGTCTTCTATCGCACCCACTTTGTCGCTCACCTTGTAGTTTAAGTAAGTGTGTTGAGCCCAAGTTGCACCGAAGCGCCAATCCACCCATTGACCCTCTTGGCTGAGTGCAACTTCAAGGCCTTCACTGCGCGTTTGACCCGCGTTCTTGTTACCGCTGTCACCCACTGCTGGGGTGTAGCTCACAATGGTGTCCTTGCCATCCAGCCTGTAAATGGCGGAGTCCAACTTCACACTGCCATCCATCAAAGCGGCACGCCATCCCAACTCGGTGTTGTCGTAGATTGAAGGCTTCAAATCGGGCACGGCAGTTTTGCCGTACAACTGACTCACCTCAGGCGGTGTAAAACCTTGGCTTAAGTTGCCGTAAAAACTGTTTCTTGCGTTCAGTGCATAGGTGCCGCCTAGCTTAGGCGTGACGCGGCTGAAACTTCTGACCTCGTTGGCTGCACCATAGTTGGCGCCTGGTGTTAAGTTGTTTTGAAAATCGTAGGCAATGCTGTCGTAGCGGGCACCCGCCACGATTCGCAGTTTTTCCAGAAGCACAAATTCAAATTGAGCAAAGGCTGCATTGTTGGCAATGTCAGCGCTGTAATTGCGCACGCCAGAAGGGTTCTTCACACTGTTCAGCACATACGACACATACCGGCCTGTTGCAGTGTCGCGGGTAATGGCCAGATTGTCAGACACATAATCGTTTTGACTGCGATCGATGGTGAAGCCAGAAACCAACTTGGCTTTGTTCCAAGCCAAATTTTGCTCGTGCTTGACATCAATACCCAATGACGCCACATGGTTGTTGTTCAAAGTGCCTCTGCAAGTGGTCCCTGCACAACCCGTGATGGTGTAGTTGGGCAATTGGCCGTGGTCATTTTTGCGAGCAAAGGCCGTGACCGTGGTCAAGCCCCCTGCTATGGTTTCACCCTCCCAAGCCACATTGGCACGCGAAGTGATGTCTTTGCGCCAAGTGAATGTGTTCAAACTTTTACCCACAGTGTTGCGATAGTCTGTTTCAAACAAACTACCAGGTGTTTCAGTGTCCAAGTCTGTCTTCATTAAAGAAGCTCGCATCCAAGAAGTGGCCGATACGTTGTAGTCAGCTCGCAAGGAAAAAGAGTCCTTGCTGCCACCGCTGTATTCTTGCCAATTTTGACTTTGGCGGTGCGAACTGTAGTGAGAAAACCGCAATCCCAATTCACCCCAAGTGTTGCTAGCACCCGAGTCAACACGGGTAAAGCCATCCTTATCATCTACACGCACACCCAAATAACCCGTCGGTGTTTTGGAGGCGCGCTGCGTTAAAAAGTTGACTGCACCACCCACTGCATTGCTGCCATACAAAGAAGAGGCAGCGCCCTTCACCACCTCAACACCAGACGCTGCATTCATGTTGTTTTCATTCAGTGCGTTGTGATTGAAAACACCCAATGGACGAATCGGTATGCCGTCTTCTAGGTATTGGTACACCGCATTGGTGCTAATGGGTTGGCGGATGGACATGCTGTGCTGCTCGTTGCCCAAATCGTTCCAAAACACACCGGGAATTCGGTTGATGATGTCGCCTACCGATTTGGGTTTTTCTTCATCCCATTGGGCGCGCGACACAAGGCCAATAGAAGCCGCTGTTTCTGAAAGTTTTGAAGCCGATCTAGAACCCGACACGACCACCGTGTCGTTGGCTGTTGCAGAGACAGATGCACTTTGTCCTTGAGTTTGAGTTTGAGTTTGAGATTGAGATTGAGTTTGAGTTTGAGCATGGGCTTGTAAAGCCGAGCAGCCCAGAAAATAGGCCACACAAGCCCATGAAAGTTTGTTGTATGTGGTTGTCATGTGATTGATTCGATTGCAGTTAAGCAAACTCCAGGCGGCGCAATGTCAAGCGCGCCAAAAATCTGCTTCACAAAAATTAAGAGTGCCGATGGCTTGAGGGCTTATAGGCCCCAACCTGCCATGAAAAGACCGAGTACGGTCGTTCAGTGCTTCATGCCTGAGTGCCCGCCTTGGGGGGCTTGCGCAGGCGCGCTCATGGTGCGAGCAGGCGCTTTGACTTCCAAGGTTTGGCGTTTGCCGTCCTTGGTTTCAAAGGTGAGCGTGAGGGGCACAGCATCCCCCTCTTTGACTTGAGATTTGAGGTCCATCAACATGACGTGGTAGCCGCCAGGCTTGAGTTCAACCGCTTTGCCCATTGGCAAAGCCAAACCATCAACGGCACGCATTTTCATGACACCGCCGTCCATGGCCATTTCATGCACTTCGACAATGCCAGCCGCAGGCGACATGGCACTGACCAACTTGGCATCTTGCGTTGATTGCAATTTCATAAAAGCACCGGTGGCTTTTTGCTGGGGCACAGTAGCACGAACCCAAGGTTCAGAAACTGTGACTTGGGCTGACGCTGCAAAAGTAGCCAAGGCCAAGGAAATCAAAAATGTAAAACGCTTCATGAAAATTCTCCGTCTGTCAGTTGGCGAAAGGAGCCAAACCATTTGAAATGAACACTGAACTATTGGCTTTCAAGTCAAACCGTCTAGTTTGCCGAAAGCAGAACGTGAAATTCAGACGACAGGCGGTCCGCGAGATGGGAGAGGAGGCGCTGTGTGCGCAGCGATCAGTGCAGCAGCGACCGGATGCAGTGAATGGGCCAGAGGACTGGCGTGATCAAAAGGGGTATTGCAAGCCTGCAAAGGCACATGACCAGGTGCACACAAGGGACAGTCCATGTTGGCCGACAATTTGGCATCGACTCCCTCTTCGGCTGAGGTTACCATTTTCATGCCCCCCGCACTTGAACATACCATTTGGGTTTCGGTGGGATTCAAAATGGGCGAAGCAATGGCCACGCCAACGAACAAAGCAAACCAAACAAGAACAAGTCTTGCAAGGAATCGATGTGTATCAGCTTTGTACATGCTCAGTATTATGTCAGAAACAAAAAAGGCCACCCCATTCAAGGTGGCCTCGGTCAGAAAACTTGAAGCTTTTATTGGCCCAAAGTTGAGAAATTAGGCTGAGCTGACTGCATCAAACCTCTGTTTTTGTAGTCCATGGCATCGTCCGCCAACATCAATTTGTCGGCAACCAATTTGTCGACTGAAGCATTCCATGCGTTCAAGTAGCCCGCTTTGGTGCCATACAGTTCTTGCACGCTCTTGCGTGTGTCAGCCTTATTTTTGGCGCTTGTATTTAAAGCAAAAGCCAATTGCGAACTGCTCAAACCGTTTTGGTCACCCGCCACAAAACCAGATTTGCGAATGCTGTAGCCCACGAAGCTGGCCAAAGGCGTGGCACTGTCAGGCATTTTCACACCCGCTTTGCTATTGCCTTGAGCATCTTGCGTTGGTTGAAGCACAACATACATTTTGTTAGATGCAATGGAAGGAATGACACTTTCATCGTTCACCGTCAAGGTGTTGTAAACACCACTATAAGCCAAACCTAAGCTTGGCAAATCAATGGCGCTCAAGCTTTTGGGATCTGTGGTGGGCACACTCATCGTACCGTCTGACACTTTGGGCCAGCTGCTTGCCAAGGGCGTTGCAGTGCCTTTGACCCAAGCCTCTAAGTTGGTCATCAAGGCACGGTACAAAGCTGTACTGGCATTCAAGGCACCGGGTGAAGAGGAGACCGCCGTTGCTGCGACTGCCCTGTCAACTGTGTAATCAGGCTGCGATTTGGCATTGTTTGCCAACTGCTGAGGACCGTGTGAGGTGCCTGCAGAATAGAAGAGTCGCACATTGCTAGGAATGTCGAGGTCTTTGCCAGCGCCGTCTGTTGAGACCAGCGAAGCGCGAGCTCCACCAAATTCAATGGGACTGTCGTACTGGAAAACTTTTGGACAGTTGTTGGTCTCAGCACACTTTTTCATCAAGCCATCTGTCTTGCCTGTCAGCGGATCGGTGATCGTGCTGTAGGCAAAGGGGAATTGATCGCCAGGTGTGTAGTGGGTTTCATGCTGACGAGAATAGTCACCAGGCTTAGACCAACGGTAGTTGGTGTAAGTTTTTCTAGAACCGCCCACCAGTGGCAACATGCCATCAAATACCGTGCGCAATTGCTTGTCTGTGTTAAAGCCTAGCCACAAGAAGTCACGCAGGTATCGGCCAGACTGGGAGATGCCCGTTGCCAAGGTGCTGGTGATGTTGCCAGCCACAGGATTGGCATTGCCTTGCAGGTCAAACTTTTCGTATTTCAGGAAAGAAATCAAATCACGCACGCCTAAAAATCCCAGGCCCATGGGCTTTGGATCGGCCGAGGTGTAATTGAAATGGTAAATGGAACCATTGTCGCTGCCCGCATCTAAGCCTGCTGCATAGGCCGTGCTTGCACGAACCTTGGCCCTGTCAATGGTCACATAACCAAAGCCTGTCGCACCTGTATTTCCACCCTCTGCAACGCCTGTTCCAGCGGTGTAGGTCCACATGCTGGCATCAACTGTGATGGGCGCATCTGTGGCTGTTCTGCGAATGGTCAATGTGGCAGGTGTATTGGCGACACGCGGATAGTAAGTACCCAACAAATTACTTGTTGCATTGTCCGCAATGAATTCGTCTTGGGATGTGCCCGTTATTTTGACCCCATTGTCTTTGGCCACAGGCAGTGTCATGCCGGGCGCATACCATTTGGTCGTGCTGGAAATGGCTGCAGTCGCACCGCTCAAAGACGAGGGTCGATCTCCTTGCCAACCAGAGAAGACAACCGTCATACCTTGCTTCATCAAATAGCCTTTGCCTGCGCCAACCCCAGTGATCACATCGACACCGCTTGTAGGAATCACAGGTGCGACGTTGCCAAAGAGGTCATTGCCAGAGCCATCGTTCAAGGCTTCAAATGCACTTGAATTGGTTCGATTATTGACAATGTAAAGCAATGAGCCATTGCCTTTGGATGCATCTGCGGGAGTCAGCATGACCACATCAAATTTGTAGGTCACCATGCCTGCACTGTCGGCTGCATTCTTCAGATCAACGATGGTTTCAACGCACGGGTCAGTTGAGTTCACTTTGCCTGTGGCTTCAGCCAAGATGTATTTGTAGGCACCCACGGCGCCAAATTGGGCACCGTTGAAAGCAGGGCCACTGCCTTTCGTGACAAATGAGTCAATCGACGACGCCACAATGGGGCAAGATGTGGTGAGTTCTGGCGCCACAATGGCCGACTTAGCAGCCGGAATTGATGGGGCTCCAAAGATCAAGTCACTTGAGCCACACGCCACCAGGCTTGCAGCTGCCGCCACAGCCAACAGCACAGTTTGCGGTCGCAACTGCCGCCATGTATTTGTTTGTTGCATTGATATCGATTTGAAAGTCATGTCTCGCTCCAATTCTTATAAGTTTTAGAAACTCCATCCAATGAATTTCCAATGACAGGATGATTTCTAATCATCTAGACTGAAAGAGGGTAAATACTCAATCAAAATTAAATGATTTGAAAAAATAGTGCCTTGGTACTCACATCGTAGAATGAGGAAAATTCCTCACTTGAGAAAAAGTAACCTGCTTAGCCATCATGAAAAAAATCCTTCTTTTAGGCTCCGGAGAACTTGGCAAAGAATTCGTCATCAGCGCAAAAAGGCTGGGCTGTTATGTCATTGCCTGTGACAGCTACGCTTCAGCGCCCGCCATGCAAGTGGCCGATGAATTTGAAATTTTCAGCATGCTTGATGAAGCGCCTTTGCGCGCGGCCATTGCCAAACACCAACCCGATCTCATCGTTCCAGAAATTGAAGCCATTCGCACCGAGGTTTTGCTCGATGTTGAAAAAGAAGGCCTTGAAGTCATTCCAAGCGCCCGTGCAGCCAACCTCACCATGAACCGCGATCGCATTCGCGATGTAGCGGTCGGTCTGGGTGTTCGCACTGCCAAATTCAATTACGCAGAATCCAGCAATGAACTGATGGCTCAGGCCAAAGCCATTGGCTTTCCGGTGGTTATCAAACCGGTCATGAGCTCATCTGGAAAAGGCCAAAGCGTGGCCAAGACCGAAGCCGACGTTCAAGCCAGCTGGGACTTCGCTTGCGCAGGCATGCGAGGCGACCGCAAAAAAGTCATTGTCGAAGAGTTCATTCACTTTGAATTTGAAATTACCCTGCTCACCATTCGGCAACGCAGTGGCCCAACATTGTTCTGCCCACCCATTGGCCATGTGCAAGAACGCGGCGACTACCAATACAGTTGGCAGCCCCAAGCCATGGTGCCTGATTATTTGAAGGCTGCGCAAGACATGGCCGAAAAAGTCACTGCCGATTTAGGCGGTGCTGGCTTGTTTGGGGTTGAATTTTTTGTCACGGCCACAGAGGTCATTTTCAGTGAACTCAGCCCTCGCCCACACGACACGGGCATGGTCACCCTCATCAGTCAAAACCTCAGTGAATTTGATTTGCATGCGCGCGCTGTATTGGGCTTGCCCATGCCATTGATTGAGGCTGTAGAAGGCGCAAGTGCCGTGGTGCTTGCCGACCGTGAGGGCAAAAACCCAACTTACTCTGGCGTAGCTGAAGCCTTGCTAGAACCTGGCGTTGATGTTCGCATTTTTGGCAAGCCCACCACGCGTCCGTATCGCCGTATGGCCGTTGCTTTGGCCAAAGGCGAAAAAGCTTTAGAACGTGCTCGAGCGGCTGCCGCCAAAATCAAGGTTCATGTTGCGTAAAAAAAGGCTCTGCATCATGCTGCAGAGCCTGTTCTTTGAGAAGTGAATTACTTCACTTCGGTGATGAACTTTTCGTTGGTGCGGCGCACTTTCTTCATGTTGACCAACCAATCTTTGTCGGCTTCGCGATAGCCCAAAGGCAATAAGACCGTGCTGCGCAGACCGCGTGAAGCCAAACCCAAAATTTCATCAACAGCAGAAGGGTTAAAACCTTCCATGGGTGTTGCGTCCACTTCTTGCTCAGCGGCAGCGATCAAAGCCGTGCCCAAAGCAATGTAGGACTGTTTGGCAGCATGCTGGAAATTAACTTCAGGGCCTTTTGCGGGATAGTTCTTCAACAACATTTGACGATAGGCTTCTGCACCTTCGTTCACAAAACCGCGAACTTCATTGTTGTAGTCAAACATCATGTTGATGCGCTCGGCGGTGTAGTCGTTCCACGCAGCAAATACCAGGAGGTGTGAGCCTTCTGTAATTTGAGCTTGGTTGTTGGCTGCAGCTTGTATTTTGGTGCGAAGCTCTTTGTTCGTGACAACAATGATTTCGTAGGGCTGCAAGCCACTTGAGGTTGCTGTCATGCGAATGGCTTCCAAGATGCGTTGCACTTTGGCTTCTGGAACCGCCTTGGTGGGGTCCATTTTTTTGGTGGCATAACGCCAATTGAGGGCTTGAAGCAAATCCATGAGTAAATCCTAGTAATCAAAAAACAAACGGGAGTTTAACGCCCGTTTGTCATGAAAACTCAAGGCAAGCTGCGCCTTGCAGCAAAGCTTTACTGCTCAGCCGTGTAGCCTGAGGCTTTGATGGGTGTTTCCCAACGCTTGAGATGGGCGGCTTGCGATGCCGTGAGGGCCTGAGCATTGGCATAGTTGGGCACCAAGCCAAAGCCCCTGATACGGGCTTGCATGTCTGGACTGCTCAAAGCCTGAGCCACTGCATCACTGATTTTTTGCACACGATCAGTGGCCATATTGGCGGGCCCATAAACGCCAAAGTACGCATCGGCCACCACATTCACGCCAACCTCTTTCAGAGTAGGCACTTCAGGCAAGGCCGCAGAGCGAGTCTCGCCGGTGACAGCCACAATTTTCAATTTGCCTGTTTTGTGATGTTCCAAGGTTTCAGAAGCCGTATCAATCATGACTGGAATTTGACCACCAATCAAATCCTGAGCAGCAGGCGCGCCACCTTTGTAGGCAACGTGAGTCATGGGTGTGCTGGTTTCTTGAGCCAACAATTGACCCGCAAAATGGGGCACAGTGCCGGCACCAGAAGTGGCGTAATTGGCTTTGCTTGGGTTGGCTTTGAGCCAAGACATCAAAGCTTTGATGTCCGTTGCTGGCGAGCCTGGCCCTGTTGTGACAGCAAAATCAAATGTGGTCACACGTGCAACGGCCGTGAAATCTTTCACAGGGTCATAACCCAAATTTTTGTACAGCCAAGGCATGATCACAAGACCGCCAGAAGGCACCAAGGCCAGCGTGTTGCCATCGGGGTTGGCTCGCTTCAACTCGCCCAATGCAATGCGTCCGGCTGCGCCTGGCTTGTTTTCGACGATGACATTTTGGTCGAGGCTGACCCGGAGTTTTTCTGCCAACAAACGAGCGACAACATCGACTGAGCCTCCTGGTGGGAATCCCACCAAAACCTTCACAGTTGGCTTGTCTTGTGCCAACGCTGAAGTGCATAAACCAGTTACGGCCAAACTTGCGCTCAAAATCACCAACTTCAAAAGATTTCTTTTCATGCGATTCCTCATTGCTATAGAACTAATTTCACCAGACGCGGCTTAAGTGTCGCTCATAATCTAGTGGCGAGCCCATTGGGGTTTTCGTGATGTCAGCCCACAATTCCAAAAACCAGGAGTACTTTCCATGCCTGTGATTGATGTTCACACCCACATGTTCACCCCCAAATGGCTTGACCTTCTGAAGGCTGAAGGCGGTCAGTACAACATTCAAACAAGGCCAGATGGTCAGCAAGAGGTCTTTAGGGGCAACACCCCGGTGGTGATTCCGCAAAAGGGGCATTTTGATTACGACCTGCGCATCAAGCACATGGATACTGCCGGCATTGACATCTCCATTGTTTCTCTGACATGCCCCAATGTTTATTGGGGCACAGAAGAAATCAGTTGCAGAGCGGCACGGGAGTCCAATGACACCATGGCGCAAGCCCAAAGCACTTACCCTGACCGCATTCGATGGTTCACGTCATTGCCATGGGAGTATCCAGCTCGCGCCATTGAAGAGCTCGATCGGACTTGCAAAAACGGCGCCAGTGGCGTCATGGTGCTGGCCAACATTTCTGGACGCAGCTTGACCGACCCCATGTTTGCTCCCATTTGGGCAGAAATAGACAAGCGTGGCTTACCTGTTTTGGTCCATCCAACTGACCCACCTGGCGTGGACCTCATGGACATGACCAAATTTGATTTGAGTTGGTCTGTGGGCTTCATGTTTGACACCACTTTGGCCATCACTCGCATGATTTTTGAAGGCTTCTTTGATCAATATCCGAATTTGAAAATCATTGCATCGCACGGCGGTGGCACGCTGCCCTACTTGATCGGAAGGTTTGAAAAAGGCGATGAAGTAGAAATTCCATCGCGTCGTCAAATGAAACGCAAGCCCACCGATTATTTAAAGCACATTTACTACGACACCATCACCTACAACTTAGGGGCTCTTCAGTACCTCATCTCGGTGGTGGGTGAAGGGCACGTGATGTTTGGCACCGACTGGCCGCATCAGGTTCACGATACCAAAGGCGCCTTCGCCAACACCGCTCAATTGCCTGCACAAACCTGCGCAGCCATTCGCGGTGGCAATGCACTCAAAGTGTTCAACATTTCCTAATGCTCATGGGTAATTGGCTACCACTGATCGCGACCTTGTTCATTCAGGCCATGGTCTCCATGGCCTTGTTGACGCTTCCTGTCATGGCACCTGTTGCCGCCAAAGATTTAGCCGTATCGCCCGCCTTGGTGGGCATCTATGTCGCTATCACTTACGCTGGGGCCATGTTTTCCAGTCTGACCTCTGGCACCAGCGTCACCCGCTTTGGGCCTATTCGAGTCAGTCAATTGGGTTTGATCTTTTGTGCAACAGGCCTCTGCCTTTGCGCGCTGCCTTGGTTACCCGCCACCGCCTTGGGCGCATTTTTCATTGGCTTGGGCTATGGCCCCATCACACCTTCCAGTTCGCAAATTTTGGCACGCACAACACCGCCCCATCAAATGTCCTTGGTGTTTTCAATCAAACAAACGGGTGTGCCGCTTGGCTCTATGTTGGCGGGTGCTATCGTTCCTTCACTGATGCTTGGAGTTGGCTGGCAGTTCAGTTTAGTCAGCGTTGCTGTCGTGTGCTTGGTGAGTGCCTTTTTTGCACAAGCGCTTCGAGAAGAAATGGACAATCAACGGCAAGCTGGTTTGCAGCTGAAATTATCGACCTTGCTGGCCCCTATTCGCATGGTGTTATCGCACCGCGCTCTGGCCACCATGGCGGGTTGTTCTTTGATGTTTTCCATGGTGCAAGTGTCCCTCACCACTTACTTGGTCACCTACTTGCACGATGATTTAACTTATGGCCTGGTGGCCGCTGGTTTGCTGCTCTCTATTACACAAGCAGGCGGTATAGCGGGCCGAATTGCTTGGGGCTATGTGGCGGATCATTTTTTAAGCCCGCAAAAAACACTGGCCGTTTTAGCAACCAGCATGGCTCTGTGTGCAGCGGCTACCCCTCTTTTGCTGCCAAGCCTTCCTGTCTATGGTGTTTGGACGCTGTTGTTGCTATTTGGCGCATCGGCCATTGGGTGGAACGGCGTTTATTTGGCGGAAGTGGCAAGGCAAGCACCAGCGGGCAAAGCCAGTGTCGCCACAGGCGGCACATTGACCTTCACTTTTTTGGGCGTGGTGCTTGGCCCGCCCCTCTTTGGTGGCTTGTCCACGCTCTTTGGCACCTATGGTGCCGGCTTTTGGGCGCTGGCTGCCGTTTCAAGTCTTTGCAGCCTGGTGTTGTGGCGCTTAATGCCTAGTCCCTCGAATTAAATCAACCCCTTTTTCGGCAATCATGATGGTGGGCGCATTGGTATTGCCCGTCACCAAGTGCGGCATGATGGATGCATCAATGACGCGTAAATTTTGCAGACCATGAACTCTAAGTTCAGCATCGACCACAGCCATTGGATCATGGGCTGGCCCCATTTTGCAAGTGCCCACAGGGTGGTATTCGGTGTCGGAATGGTCACGCAGGAAGCTTTCAATCTGCGCCGGATTGTGCGCGTCCACCGCATGAATCATGTCACCTCGGTGGGAAGAAAGCGCGGGCGACTGCATCACACCCAAACCCAATTGGGTCCCTGCCACCAGGGTTTGCATGTCAGACGGGTGTTTAAAGAATGCCGGATCAATGAGGGGGGCATCGGTGGGGTTGCGGCTGGCAAGGGTTAAGCTGCCCCTGCTTTGTGGGCGCATCAAGGTGACGTGCAAGGTGTAACCATGGCCTGCATGCATTTTGCGCGCGTGATCGTCCACAATACCGGTGCAAAGGGCCAACTGAATGTTGGGGTAATCCTTGTTGCCTTCGGTAGATACAAAACCCTGTGTCTCAGACACGTTGGAGGTGATCCAACCTGTTCGTTGGCTGCGCCATTCCAGCATGGCTTTCAACATGTTCCAAGTGCCCTTCAATGAAAAACCCATGGCGTCATTGATTTTTTGAGTCTTGTAAATCAGCACTGTGGTGATGTGGTCTTGCAAGTTTTGTCCCACGCCCGGCAATTCATGCAACAGAGGAATGCCCATGTCGCTCAAATGCAAAGCGGGGCCAATCCCAGACAACATCAGCAACTGCGGCGAACCAAAAGCACCACCCGACACAATCACTTCTTTGCGAGCACGCACCTCATGCTGAACCCCATTCACCAGGTACTTGATGCCAACGGCACGTTTGCCTTCAAACATGATTTGCGTGGCATGCGCATGCGAGATGACATTCAAATTGCTTTGATGGCGGTGAGGGTCAACATAAGCTCTGGCGGCATTCCAACGTTCACCGCCCTTTTGCGTCACCTGACCAGGCGACACACCAAATTGCTCGGCGCCGTTGTAATCGGGGTTACTGGGAATGCCCTGCTCGTTGCAAGCCTTGATGAACAATTGGTTCAGAGGACTGGGACTGCGCAGGAAACTCACATTCAAGGGGCCGCCCACACCCCGGTAATCCGTCGCGCCAAAGCATTCGTTATTTTCTGATTTTTTAAAGTAAGGCAAAACTTCTTGGAAAGACCAACCAGGGTTGCCCAAAGCCGCCCAGTTGTCGTAGTCACGCGCATTGCCGCGGGTGTAAACCATGGCATTGATGGAAGAGCTGCCGCCCATCACTTTGCCGCGCGGCTGAAATCCTTTGCGACCGTTAAAGCCGGCCTGAGGCACTGTGCTGTAGCCCCAACTGTTGATGTTCAAGGAGGCTGTTGCCGCAAATCCCAAAGGGGCCCGAACAAACACCGAATTGTCGGGGCCGCCAGCTTCCAGCAAACACACAGCGGTATTGTGATCTTCACTCAAACGTCCGGCCACGCAGCAACCTGCAGAACCACCGCCAACCACCACATAATCAAATTCAGAATGCGTCATTGGAATTACCTCGTGACAATTGAAAAATTTCCGGGTGCTTTGTCAATCATGCTGAAAAACAAAGCCAAATCAATTTTGCTGCCTTCAATCTTGGTTTGATCCGACATGAGCAAGTCTTTGGCCCCTGCTTGGCCGAGTACCATTTTGATGAAAAATGGCTGTGTCAAGGTGAGGGTTGCGTTCGCATTTTGATCAGGACGCGCCTTCACATGATGCAACACAGAATTTTCAAGAGACAAGACAAAACTTTGTTGGGTGTCAGAAAAAACCAAGTTGATTTTCATTTTTTTGCCCTCAGCCTTTGGGGCATTGAGCGATGCAGCCATGGCCTCTAAAAACCGCTCGATAGGCGTTTGGTTCAGCATGTCGATCATGCCCTCGCGCGGCATGCCTTTCTCGGGCGTACCTTCTCGCAATTCCAGTGCGCCTGTGAGGTAAAAGTTTCGCCAAGCCGATGACTCGGCTGCGTAGCCCAGTTGTTCAAAAGACTGCGCCAACAAGGCCTTGGCTTGCGTATTTTTGGGCGCCACATAGACCACATGCTTAAGCAGTTCTGCAGCCCAACGGAACTCTGCTTTGCCCATGGCCTCTTGAGCTGCCGCGACCACTTTGTCGACACCACCCATGAGCTTGACGTATTTCTCAGAGGCTTGCAAAGCAGGCAAAGGGTCAAGGTTGGAAGGATGCGCATCAAACCAGCCCATGTAGTTTTGGTAGACCGCTTTCACGTTGTGCCGAACTGTGCCGTAATAACCCCGCACACTCAGATGCTCGTCAAGCGCTGCGGGCAGCCGAAGATTTTCAGCAATTTCGGCAGCGTTCTGGCCCGCATTCATTTGCCGTACCGTTTGATCATGAATGAACTGGTAGGTATCTCTTTGTTTGACAATGAAGTCTTGGATGTTGGCAGCTCCCCAGACAGGCCAATGGTGCTGATTGAACACCACTTCTGAATTTTCGACATAGCGCAAAGAGTCATTCAAATAAGATGCCCACTTGGTGGCATCGCGCACCTTGGCACCGCGCAAGGTGTAAAGGTTGTGCAAGGTGTGGCCCATGATTTCGGCGCCGCAAAATGCCTTGAAGTCGGGCAAATAGAAAGTGAACTCGGAGGGCGCCTCGCTGCCAGGCACATTGTGAAACACAAATCGAACGCCATCCATCAGCAAGTCCTGTTTTTCAGATTGAACCGTGATGTTGGGTTGCAAAATACCGATCTTTCCAAACGCAACCGCTTTGCCCAAGCCATTGTCCACAAGCCCTGTTGGACTTTTGGCTAAGTTGCTGCCATACATGTACATGGCACGGCGGCCCATGGCGGGGCCCATGAGAATATTTTCACTGGTGGCCTCTTCCATAAAGCCCGAAGGTGCAACGATGGGCAGTTTTCGTGCCTTGGCTTCCTCTGCACTCACCACGCCCAGTGCCCCACCAAAATGATCGGCATGGCTGTGCGTGAAAATAAGGCCAGAGACGTTTTGCGGACCCAAATGCTGCCGTGCAAACGCCATTGCCGCCGCCGATGTTTCTTGTGAAGTCAGGGCATCCACCACAATCCAGCCCGTCTTGCCTTGAATCAAAGTCATGTTGGCCAGATCAAAGCCTCTTAACTGCCAGATGCCCTCGGTCACTTTGAACAGGCCAATTTGGTTGTTCAAAGTGGCTTGGCGCCACAAACTTGGATTGACTGTTGAGGGCGCATCGCCTTGAATAAAGGCAAAGGCATCGAAGTCCCAAATGACTTTGCCCTGAGCGTCTTTGATCTGCCCCGAAGGGGCCGCTATAAAGCCTTTTCTGGCATCGCTTTTTTCAAGCCAGTCGGCACTGCCCGACTGCGCTGGCATGTTGGATGGCATGGCCGTTGGTTCCAACTTCTGACACGCCATCAATGCGCAAATTCCTAGGAACATGGCAAAGACGCGACCGCCTCGAATAAGCTCTTCAAAACTAACCCGCATGGATAAACTCCTTAGCGTGTTGTTATAAACCACACCTGCCGTTTGAACTAGGGGTAATACCCTGTTCATTCAGAGATGATGCGGCATACTTGATGCATCAAACTTCACAAGCGATTCTATTTTGACGACAGCCATTCAAGATCGCCAGAACCCATTGCCCTCTTACGTAGATAAGAAGCGTTTTGCATGGTTATTTTCTGTCGTGGGGCCTGCTGTCGCACTGGTTGGCACGGTTGCGGTTTCTGGCTTTGGGGTTAGCAGCTGGATCTTATATTTCCCTTTTGTCTTCTATTACTTCTTTGTGCCATTTTTAGATTTCCTGATTGGCGAGGACATCAGCAACCCACCTGAATCATCGATTGAAGCTTTAGAAGCCGATGCCTATTACCGATGGATCACTTACGCAACCATTCCAATCTTATGGATTGCTGTTATTTTCAACTGCATTTTCCTTTGTACCAATTCATTGACGACATTGGAATGGCTAGCCACCGTCATATCCACCGGATCGGTTTTAGGTTTTGGTTTAAACGTCAGCCATGAACTGGGCCATAAACTGCAAACAGTGCCTCGGAAAATTGCGCTGTTCAATACCGCACTAGGCGCCTATGGTCACTTTTCTATAGAACACAACCGAGGTCATCACCGCCATGTGAGCACGCCTGAAGATCCAGCATCTTCCAAAATGGGAGAAAACATCTATCAGTTTGCTTGTAGAGAAATGCCTGGCGCAGCCCTGCGCGCTTGGCGACTTGAAGCAGATCGGCTGCAGCGGCAAAATAAATCTGCTTGGCATTTTGAAAATGAAATTCTTCAAGCGCTTTGCCTAACCGCTTTGGTGCATGGTAGTTTGATCTGGCTTTACGGCCTCGACATGGTGATCGTTCTCATTCCATTGGCAATTTGGGGTGCGTTTCAGCTGACATCGGCCAATTACGTTGAGCATTACGGCATTCAAAGACTCAAAACAGCCAATGGCAGTTACGAAAATTGCCAACCGCACCATTCATGGAACAGCAACCATTTGGTTTCCAATCTGGTGCTGTTTCAACTGCAGCGCCATTCTGATCACCATGCTCATCCGGGCCGAAGCTACCAATCACTGCGTGATTTTCCTGAGCTGCCCCGGTTGCCATCTGGCTATTTTGGGATGTTTTTCTTGGCCTACTTTCCGCCCCTTTGGTATCGGGTGATGGACCCGCTGCTGATCAAAACACTTCAAGGCGACATCTCAAGAATTAACTTTCTGCCAAGTGCCAAGAATCGGCTGATCAAAAAATTTGGACTTGCTGGGCCCAATTGATTCAAAGTGCATTGTTTGCAACAGAGTGCTTGTCCCACAAGGCATCGCGCCAGTAAAGCGTTAAAGCAAGGGTCAATGCCAAACCCAATGCCGAATAAATCCAGGCAGTCGACACATACCCGATACTTTGAACCAAGGGGCCGCTGGCCAATAGCCCAATGGGCAAGCCCCAAATGGCCAGCATGCGCATGCCCATCACCCGCCCGTGAAACGCCGGTTCAGTCGCGCGCAGCATGACTGCAGCCAAAGGGGTCATG
>Ga0214919_10004669_pt1 | contig 19882 bp, 16 predicted proteins | sample LL1503_MetaG_FD_177994 | JGI IMG/M metagenome (GOLD analysis project Ga0214919, IMG submission 177994) | Freshwater microbial communities from Lake Lanier, Atlanta, Georgia, United States - LL-1503 | ecosystem: Environmental > Aquatic > Freshwater > Lake | place: USA: Georgia | collected...
CATCATCAAAGCCAAAAAACACCACATCATCAAAGCCAAAAAACACCACATCATCAAAGCCAAAAAACACCACATCATCAAAGCCAAAAAACACCACATCATCAAAGCCAAAAAACACCACATCATCAAAGCCAAAAAACACCACATCATCTAAGCCAAAAAACACCACATCATCAAAGCCAAAAAACACCATTACAACGACATAATGAAAAGATGCAAGTAAAAGAAGCACAAGCAAAAATTATCAGGGACAAAAAAGAAGAGGCAGAAAAGAAGGCCAAAGAGTTGCGGAAAGCGGCAGAAAACGACTCGAAAAAAAAAGAGGATGAGGAAGAGGAGATGAGATTGAAAAAAGATGAAGATGATAGAAAGGAAAAAGAAGGAACGGAAAAAAAACTCCAAGAATCCATAATATCAAGCGATGACAAGCTTTTGGTCGTCAAGGCATTTCGAGACGCAAAAAAATTGATCGAAAAATATCAAAAATTTCAAGAGGATATTAAATTTAGCAAAGTGAATGGTGAAACTCGAAATGCACTTAACGATCGTTTAGATCAATTATACGAAGATAATCTTAACCTAATTATTCGCATCCTTTTAAGACACAGAGTTCCAGACACAGAAATCATCGACACATTAAAAATACGACAAAGATTTATCGACAAAGCGAATTATAACCATGATGCCACTTTACCAGATGAACTATCATCTTATAACGACGTTAAACCAATTGATGATGATGATAAAAAGGATGAAAAAGATGATGATAAAAAGAATGAAAAAGATGATAATAAAAAGGGTGAAAAAGATGATAATGATGATGACAAAGATCCCGACTTTCAAAAAACATCCATGTTTGGGTTCTTGTCGAAAAAGTTAACCGGCAATTACGAAACCCCTCACGACTTCCCCGAGGATATCAAACCGTGCTTCACAGAACAAGAATACAAACATCAAAAGATGTACTTTCAAAAAATAATTGCCGATCCAAAGGGTGTATACGAAGATAGATATAAGAAAAAATCACAACTCCTTCTCACCAAATTACGCAGACAACATGATATTTTAAAGGAACGGTATGAAAAAACAGGGGGATTAACTGATTCCAACAAGACCCTTTGCAAGGAGACAAAACGACAACGCGATGAACAAAAAACGACAAGGGAGGAGGAAGAAAAACAAAAAGATCTGAAAAATACATATGCGTCCAGATGGAAAGATTATACCACCAAGGTTTTCAACACCTCCACGTTACCCAAAATTCCAAAATGTTTCAACAAAGCTGAATTTGAAAACCTGCAAGAAGAATTAGAAGATATCATCAAAGATCATTCCACAAGAATGGGCATACGTGTCAAGGCCAAAGATCTATTAAGGCAATTAAGACACACCAACAAAAAGATCATCCTCGAATTCGGGAAAGATGGCACCGAACCTTTGAAAGAAGATGAAAAATTCACATGTTTTGAAAAATATGATTCGAAAGTTAACACATATGCCTCCAGATTTCAAGATCTCGGTAAAACATCGTTCAATAACTTGCCATCAAAAGTTCCCGCTTGTTTCACAAAGGCGGAATATGAAAACATGAAACAACGTATTTCAGCGATCAAGAAAAACCCAGACTCAACTACAGCTGATAGGGCATATGCGAGTGAATTTGAAAGAAAGTTGGACGAACAAAAAAATATACTCACAGAAGAGTACGGCAACGATTTGTCTACCATTGATATCGATGAATGTAAAAGCGAAAGGGACGAAGAGCATAAAAGCATACAAAAGAAAAAGGAGGCAGCTGAAAAGAAATTATCCGATGGCATTGATGCCAAAAGGGAAAGTGATGCCAAAATCCAAGTGAAAAAAGATATCGCGAAATTGGACATGCTACCCAGTGTTCCGTCATGTTTAACACAGGCAGAAATGGATGATGTGGAATCCGATATTCAAGAATTTATAAGTAATCCGAAAATTTCAGAAGAAGTCCAGGAAAGAGCAAGGGAAAAATTAAAGAAATGGCAAAGAGGGTGCAGGGGCTTCATCGAGAAATACGCAAGTGATGGAATAGCAATGACCACGTTCGATAAAACAAATTGCTTGGAGGCGACAGATCACAAAAGGATAAGGGATAAAAAAGACTTGGCATCTAAAATTGAGAGGGACCAACGCGAAGCAGGGAAAAAGGCATTGCATAAACTTGATCAAATTCGTATCCCATCATGCTTTCGGGATATAGAGTTTCACGAGTTACAAGAGGATTTACACGAATATGTTGATAATACATCTTTACCGGAAAGCGTGCGAGAAGTTGCAACGAAAAAATTAAAAGACTTGAAACGGCGTCGCGACAAAATAAAGGAGACGTATGGTGCGAACTTACGAGATGATTTAACAGAAGAAGAATTGGATACATGTGTGGACGAACAAGGTGAAAAACATAAACCCACCTTTTTTTCAAACACACGTGATTTTTTCAGCAAAAAGTCGTATGCAGTTCCAAAGGAGGTTCCACAATGTTTTCGAATGGATGAATATGAAAAGATGAAGAGGGACATGAAAAAAATAATTGCGGCAGAAGATGCGAAAACGTCGGACCGCATGAAGGCCCAAACATTTCTAAACGATCTTCGAAAAAGAAGAAATGACTTGGTGAGCGAGTTTTCCCATGAATTGAATTTTCAAGACAAAAGTGCATGCATGACAAAATATGACAAGTCAACTTTGGAAGCAATTCAGAAAGCGCAGGCGGAGAAAGATGCATTTGATTTGCAAAGAATACCTGCAAACATAAAGAAATGTTTTAGTCTGGAACAATTCGAAAATTGGCAAAAACTTTTGAAAAAAGTCATCTACGATGAAAGCGTATCGATGAAAGTCAAACAAAGGGCGAATGAGGCATTGGCCGACCTTTTGGATCGAAAGGGGGCGATTCAAGCGGAATTTGGTGGGTTCTCAGAATCCCAAATGAATACGTGTCTTGACAGATACGACGAGACACGACTTTCTGTGGCGAAAATCAAGAAAGAACAAGATGACGCAAAAAAGGCACATGCAGAGAGTATGAAAAAAGCGGAATGTATAAAATTATTATCTCAGTTACCAAAATTTATTCCCAATTGTTTTACACGCGATGCTTACCTTGATATAAAAGAAAACCTGGAAGAGTTGGGTAAAAGTGAGCATGAGAGTGTTCAAAAACAGGCTGTAAAACTTTTGAAAACATTGGATACACGCAAGGGGGCGTTCCTGAGAAGCGACATGAAGTCGTCGGTTGATAGAGAGCAGTTTAAGAGATGTCAAGACAAAAATGGCGAGAATAAATCTAGCACTGGTTTTTTCGGAAACCTTTTTGGCAGCAGGTCAAAAAGAGATGTGATGATGTCGAAAGTTCCAACCAAAAATTTTGATGATGATGATATTGATGATGATGATGATGATGATATTGATGATATTGATGATGATCATTATAGCGAAAAGATTGTTTTGAAAAAGAAAAGAAGCAAAACACCTTACCAGGGGTTACGAGAGGTAAAATTGATGAAGTCTCCATTTTCAAGTGGGGTAAAAACCAGACGAATGGTAAAAACGAAAAACGAAATGGTATCAGTAGTGTCTTCACCAAAACATTCTTCGCGCACGAAACGGCGAGTGGTTGACGAAGAAGAAGAACGGCATAATCGGAAAGCATATGATACACGAAAACACCGTCGAGAAATCGATGATAAACGAAAACAACAACAAGAAGAACATGATAAACGAAAAAAACAACAACAAGAAGAACATGAGAAACGAAAAAAACAACAACAAGAAGAACATGAGAAACGAAAAAAACAAGAAGAACATGATAAACGAAAAAAACAACAACAACAAGAAAAAGATGAACAAAAAATGTTAAATGATGTTGAATCGAAACGAATTTGGAAAGAAAGAAAAGCTGCAGCTGCAGTATTAGCCAAAAATGGTGCCATAGCTCTCGGGAAAGGGGTGGGACATGGTGCCGTAGCTCTCGGGAAAGGGGTGGGACATGGTGCCGTAGCTCTCGGGAAAGGGGTGGGGTGGCTAGGAAGTCAGATAATGACGAGATCAAAATCGCAAAATAAAGGGAATGAATCACAACCGGCTCAAGCCCCAGCAGCAGCAGCAGCAGCAGCAACTGTACGAAGATCATCACGCTTGGCAAATAAATCTCAACAAGGAGGACGACGAGTGAGTAGAACACGAAGACAGTAAATTATGTCCGATAATTATTAACAAAAAGAAAAGAAGACAAACATGGATCTTGATATTTGTAACTACAACTACGACGATTGTCTACTCCTCTTTCAAATTCCAACATCTTCAAGTGCTGCAAGCGTTAGCGAATTAATACGTGATCACTGCCCCATCGTGCTCAATACGATCAACACATCATGCGATGTTAGCATATGCACTTTCTATCAAAAGGTGTTTAAAATTCTGGAAACAATGGATCATCTGCAGAGAAAAAATATTCTTATATCCGACGATCATGACACATATCAGTTTTTCAAAGAGAAAATGACCAACATACAGACATTTCAAGAATTAACGACAGAAGAAATTATTGAACGGCTTGCACTTGTACAAGCTGGATTATATGAAACATCCACTGATAATTTCACGAAAACCACAACTCATGACAGTAACACGCAAAATGTCATTTCACCAGAAAAGACAAACATGGTTGCGAATGTGGTCTCCAATTCGATCGGTCCAGGAGAACTTAACATTTTTAAAAGGGTTACATATCTTCAAAACTTGAATTTGGATAGCTGCTTCCGACTCAATTATGCATCCACATCCTCTGCAGATTTTCAATACAAACTCCCCATCACTTTGTCTAATGTGGTCGCCATGAGATTAGCGTCCATCGAAATTCCAAATTCTTGGTATGTTATTTCCAAAACAAGAAGAAATAACTGGTTTCGAATTCGCCTCTTTGAATGCCAAGACAAAGGGGAGATTAAAATCGCCGAAAAAATGATTGTATTGGAAGATGGAAATTATAACGCAAATTCAATTTGTCAGCATTTGAACTCGAAATATTTTTGCGGTCGCAAAGGTGGAGGGGGGGGTGATGATAATTATAATGACAAGGATGACAGGCACGATAATAATGATGATGATGATGATGATGATGATAATTGTCATCGTTTGTTGCAACATTTAGCAATCCGAATTGACCAAGAATCCGGGAAAACATCATTCGATTTTGTCGATGATGATGATGATGATGATGATGATAAAAAATCGATGGTCTCTTCTTGCTCTTCCTCTTCCTCTTCCTCTTCCTCTTCCTCTTCCTCTTCCTCCTCATCATCATCCTCCTCATCATCATCATTTTTAGAAAACCACCGTGTTTTTGTCGAGATTATTTTTGGAGACGAAGATTTACAAAATAACCAACACGATCTGAAAAACAACATAACCACCTCTTTGCAGTCCAAACTCGGATGGATCCTCGGATTTCGATTCCATTCTTACAGATTCCCACTTCATATAAATCATCCCACCCCCCTTTGCAGCGAAGGCCTCTTTGATGGTGGTGGCGACCGATACATCTACTTATCTGTAAACGACTACCAATACAGCAGCAACATCACCAATCTAATCGCACAACCCATGAATCTATTAGATGAATACGTCCTTGCCAAAATACCTGTCCTCGAAGGCAAATTCTGCTTAAATGCAGACGAGCCCACAAACCCTTTATTCAAAGTGAGGAGATATATGGGGCCCGTCAATCTCGGCAAATTGCAAATTCGTTTGCTTGACAAATACGGTCAAGTTCTCAATCTTAACTGCATGGATTTTAGCCTCACCCTTGAATTAGAATTTCTATATGAAAATTTCAATTTTAGAGATATAAAATAATAGCAAAGACTTTAAATTATGTTAATTCGCGGAAGGAATCCTCGCGTTGGAGCACCATTCTTTGGTGTAAAACGTAAAATATTTTTGAAAATTAATCCTATGACACCACACTTATAATCAACCAAAACATGAATTTTTTAAAAACTTATAGTCATGACAGCAATAATAGTCCCGACGAAAAGAAAGGAGGGAGTGATAAAAAGTGTGATAATATTGACGATACGAAAAGCTGGAGTGAAAAGGATCATGATCATTGGTCAAGTGATATCGAAGAAGTTCTTGACAATATGCGTCAAAATTGCATCGTCCTCTCCGAACTTCACAAAAGAAGATACTTTGCATTGCAAGGATGGCTGAAATATTTTCGATTACCATGCATACTTTTGAGTAGCGTTAACGCAGTGGCATCAGTAGGACTTGCAGCTTATCTGCAGCAGAAACATGTCAGTTTAATCAATTGCGGCATATCTTTAATCACCACCATTATCACAAGCATTGAAATGTATCTCCAGATCGAAAAGCAAATGGGTGTTGAAAATGATGTTTCCAAAGAGTATTATCTATTATCAGTGGACATTTCCAAAATATTGAGCTTGAAAAGATTTAATCGAAACATTGACGCTTACTCCTTTCTGGATAATGCCATGTCAAAATACAAAAATATGTATGAAAATAGTGCAGTCTTGCAAAAACGAATTGTCGACAAACTCATCTTAATCGATTGTAATGCACTTATGGTCAAAGATGAAGAACATGGCAATGTGGACGACGACGACAATGATCTCGTTGATGTGTATGTGAATTCCTCCTTTTTGGATTTTAAAATGTCAAAAAATGAAATAAAGTATTGACCTTTTGGTAAATTACAAAAATTATACCAAGGTGAATAAATGTTCACATCAACGACTCCGCTCTCCTTCAACAGTTTCGTCAGGTTGTTAGAACGCAATAAAATGAACAATGCAGACGCTTTAAATTTTGAAAAAATTAAATATTCTGGGTTAGATACCACAGACACAGCATTTCCAACCAAGCTTACAAATGAGTACGGCTTAATGGCCGTGCCAAACAAAAAAAAAATCATTGACCGATTCATCACTGAAAAACTAAAAGAGGATGCAAATTATCACAGCTACACACATATCTTCTTTGGACTTTCTAAGTTGGAATTCAAAGAAGTTATCTTGAGATATGAAAAAGTAAATTTTTTTGAAATTTCAATGAAAAACGTACAAGACGACGAAGCAACAAAAGAGATTTCTGATAAGGACATTATCACTCATATAAATGGATTATCTATTCGCGGACTTAGCATAGCTAGTGTCAAGGAAGTCTTCAAAGATATAATTTCAGAAAATATTCCAACAGCAGTTACCTTTCGACGTCCAAACGAAGGAGTGCAAAAAAAGAACATTGAACCAATTGGACGCATGTTTGAAGAAGACCCGCCACCTGCCGTTTTTCCAGAAAAAACGAGTAAAGTATCAACACCAACGCCTTCTGTCAAAGGGGGTGAGGGCGAGGAGGAGGAGGAGGAGGAGGATGATGATGATGATGATCATGAATTCACCGTCGATTATAATGATGCGGATCACCAATACATTGCTCTTTATTTTCCATCGCGATATGCCGATACTGAAACCAAAGACAAATTTAGATACATATGTGGAATTTACGAGAGACACGAAAAAAACCCGGACAAAACAATAACCGAATATAAGTTACAATTCCCCTTTTATGACGAGCTGAAAAAGTATTCGTACCATTATTTTTTAACTCATATGACAAACGATAAAACATGGACTATATCTTATTTATTAGCCTACCATGTACGTGATGTTGCCACGTACCATGTACGTGATGTTGCCACGACATATTTGACTCAAGAGAACAACGCGAGTCGAAATACTTGGAAAGATAAAAGGGAGGTTGACAGGGTACAGATAGCGAAAACGTGGTTGACTAAAGATGACTTTAAAGAGGTTCGTTCTAGCCTCGCAAAATCTCAACCAAAAGCTTCATTTAAGAATACTCAAGCATATTTTCAAAACTTGGATGCAAAACTTCCACAGTTAATAACTTCAAGAAGGGTCAAAGGAGACGATGATGCGGAAAAAAAAGATGGCAAAGATTATGATGCTGAAGAGGAAGAAGAAGAGGAAGAAGAAGAGGAAGAAGAAGAGGAAGAAGAATATGAAGATGCTTAAAGTGTATAACTAGCTGTCGTATTTCCATTTTGTGAAAAACTCACCGTCATTTGGTTTTGTCCACCCACACTAGAAAGGAATGATTGACCATATCCAGCTTGATATATATTCCACGCCCCTTGCGGATTTGTAGCATTCGCAATATATTGCAAACTCGATGTCCACCCACCAAATCCTGTACAAGGTGTAATATATACATTTGAATTCGCGGGTACATTCAAAGGACCAGGTAAGACTTGAGTCTTGACTAATTTCCCATCCAAATATATATCCAATGTTCGTCCATAAACACTCAATAATAAATTGACCCACCTTTGCAAAGGGATATTTGTCAAAGCAAAGGCTGCTTCTGCACTTGATGAAGTTGTCGTGCTGCAAGGCATGTATATTTGCATATCGTTTTCCATCGCAGTAAAATAAACCATCGGACCGATGTTTCCAATTGTTGAAGACGAAGAGGAAGATGATGATGAGGAAGGAGCCATTACAGTCAAAGTTTGTGAAATATCTCCCTCGGGTACTGCAGTCACATATCCGTTGGAATTGGTTCCCGTGGATTGAATAAACAAAATTTTATTGTTTGTTAAATTCGTGTCCCAGTCGCTAATATAAAACCACACGGAATAGGTACAGTTTGTCGAATTCCCCGAACTTGCCATGGATGTGTAATTAATTGTTTGCATAGTTGATGCAGCAGTCATGGATGACAATGCGGAAGAGGAGGAAGTCGCGTGAAACTTGTAATACAAGACAATGCCCATGATAAGTAGAACCAAAATAATAATCACGGCTGCAGGATTTGGTGCCATTTTGTTTGTTTTTCTTGCTGTTGACTTTTTTTTGAAAAAAAAAATATAATGCTTATTTCATTTTCCCCTTTATTTTTTTCTATCCAAAATAGACATCACCGTTTTCGCCAAAGTACCACCTTTCGGATATATTCGCTATGTTCGTTAAATTTGGATTTCCACTCGGGTCTGAAGTCGCCGTCCACGGTTCCCCTAAATCGAAATTGCAGTAATAATTCAAAGATGAATCATGTATTTTTTGCATTAATTTGCTGTTTGTGTTTGCATTCAGTTTCAAATTCGTTGATTTGGACAAATTGACTATTTTCTCTTTATTATACCTATCTGCCGCTGGCGGATTCGTTTTTGCCAAAGAGGCGTATATACTGTCGACATCGGTGTACGTCAAAGGTGAATTGTAGAAAGCGAGATTACACATACTCGTGTTTGTCGTGCAATTGTTTTCACATCCAATGGTTAAAAAGGGGTTTGTCGACGCCATTTCCAATGGAATCAACTCTTGTCTCGATTTCGCCAAAATGCCATTGATGAAAATATCAACATTCCCACCATCAAAATTCAGTGCATAAAAATTCCACTTTTGCAAGGGTACATTTTCCTGTAAAAACAAGGTTGTTGTTTTTGATGATAATGTTAATGTTGATGAGGATGAGGATGAGGATGAGGATGAGGATGAGGATGAGGAGGAGGATGAGGAGGAGGATGAGGATGATGAAGCCGTGTCAACTAATATTTCCAGTGTATTTTCTGCAGCGTTGTATTGAATCATGGGATAACCCCCAAAGGATAAAATGGAGGTATATCCATTGGTGTCTCCATAATTGCCATCGCAATATAACCAAAAGGAGATAGCGTAATGATAAGACGGCGCCACATTATCTGCATTGTTCGATCCATCTACAAATGCGGACATTTGTCGTGTCAGAAACTGAAAATTCGCCAACGAATGTTGTGTATTCAATGGTTCCGGTTGATTCACCAAAAGAATAGAATTTTCCCCGTTGCTATTAAAAGGTTTCATATTCCCATCAATAGACATATGTTCCTTGATGAAATACACGACAATGCTTGCCAAAACAAGACCAAACAACATTTTATACAAGTTAGATCGTGTTTCTGTTGGCTTCTCACCAAGCCCCAACATTTTGAATACATAACCAAATGACAAAGTAAATAAACATGGAATAAAGGCCAATACGCTAAAGAAGATGCGAAACCATTTGTTTGAATTGGTTATTTCAGTTGTCATCATGTATTGCCCAAACAGTGCGAAAATAACCAATACCATCATAATATTAATTCCCAAAGATAACTTCGATTCTTGCTGGACACGAAATGCCCACACGAAAAAGGTAATGCACATGGCGATGCCAAATCCAAAGAGGGCGAAATAACGAAATCGATCATAAAAGGTGGTGCCAGTTTTCCCTTCCCCTCCATCCGATGCTTTAAAAATAACAGGAATGAAAAACGTAATCATCCAAAGTAGGGTTAAAAAGATGTAGGTCGCCATGAAACCATAGTACATCTCCAAATTTTGCTTTTGAGAACCGGAACCATTTTGAATCGACCCTCGATTTGTTTTAAAACTATAACTTGATGTTTTACCAGAAATGGTGTTCTCCGTGAACATATACACAACAAGAATGGTCAATACCAGCCACACCACAAACACAGGGTAGAAATAGAATGGAAGTTTAAACTTTTCAATAGATTTTTGAATGTCACTTTCTTTTCCACCCGCCTCCTTTTCCAACTGTTCCGTATTCGGATTCATGATAAAACATGTCATCACCAGTAATCCCATGATTCCAAAAGCCATCATGGCAGCAAATTCATTTTGCCCCCCCTTGCTATTGAAAATATTTGCCCACAACGTTTGCATATAGCATGGTAGTTTTGGACGATTGTAATAAAATAAAAACAAAATGACCATGAACCAAAAGTAGAGCAAGACAAACCGAATACGAATCAGATTATAAAATCGTTTATGATTGTATCGATTACGCATCAAAGTGTTATCTGAATAACTACGATAAAACAAGTAGCCTAAGACGATCATCATCAAGGGAAATAAAACGTAACTGTAGACAAAATTTAAATGAGGAATTAATAGCAGTATGGGTGGAAATGTGGAGGAGACGAAAAACATGGATAAAAAGATCATGTAAAAGGATAAAATCAATAGCCAACGCATATCTCCACACAAATCCATAAAGATATCCGATCGACTTCTCCCATTTTCGTCTTGGATGGAATAGTAGCACAAAAGGGCGAAAAAGCCAAATATGAAAAACCCAATATACGCTAGATTATCCGAATCCGATTTTGCGCTGCAGTGCACAAGAATAGGAAACATGATAAATATCATGGACAAGCACATGAAAAGGGGGGGACCCGTATTTAGCACGGCAAGAAATTTATCAACCCATATCAACTCTTTGAATTTTCCATCTGCAATTTCCACGCACTTGGACAGAAATGAAAGAGCGAATTGCATGTACCAGAAACAGGCAGGCAAGAAAAAAAGGAGAAACGCAAAGGTAACCCATGTCCCACCCCCTGCCATGGCCACATTGGCATTATTTGTCGTCCAAAAGGCGGTGGTGTTAAAATTTGACACGGCACCAATAGCAGTGCTAGATGACGTATACAATGTTAAAAATATTAATAATAAGAGAAGCCAAACCAAGAATAACCCGAAAGACTTGAGTAAAGTTAAAATTCCTGTCCATGCCACAGAGATCAAAAATATCAAGGGGATGAGGGCGTAAATGATCAAGGTAGGGCCCATGGGAACGAGATTATAAAATATACCCATGGTAACAACGAGTGTTGACGCCAAAGCACACGAGACAAAAAACATTCCGTACATCAAAGAACCGAATGTCTCTTCATTAAATTCCATTTCATTTACCTGACGGTCTTTTGTAAATTCGGTTCTGCTCCCCCCCTTTTGTTTATTCGTTCTTTTCCCCCTTCCTCCTCCTCCACGTATTTTTTCGCTATTTTTTTCACTTTTAGAAGCTTGAATATTGAACCCACAATTCGACTCGAAGGGAACATAGGCGCAAAACAAGTCGCCTATGATATTATTGGCCATCTGCAAAGATGAATTATTGAAAAAAAACTTTAATCCCTTCATGATAGACCCAAACCATGTCTTTGTGTCAAAGTTGTCAAGCGCTACATTTATTGTCAAATTGTTAATGCCACCAGCTCCAGACAATGTAGCTTCAGTACTTTCTTGGCGTCTTCTTATAATTTGTCGAATTTCCATATCCCACCAATCGCTGGAATCAATCCATGTTTTGGTCATTCGTCGGTAAAGAAAGAGCCCATAGACAAAGGTGAACATGGAGACCAGCATTGGCATTTGGAATGCTAATGATTTATGATATGCATATTGACTATATGTATCCGGAACAACATTGGGAATAAAAAAGGCGGAAATCGTTATAACAAAAATGCAAGTGGCGACGATTAATATGACTAGAAAGGTTGATTTTGTATTTAGGCCGAATCCAGCAGTACAATCAACGGTGTCAATAATATCACGTAGAAAAGATCCCTCGTTTCCTTGCTCCTTTAAAAAATTTTTAGCGTCTGTGATAGAAGTACCTGTTTCGGTGTCGGTGTAAGACTCTTTTTTCGCAAAATTGAAGCTGTTCAGATCTTTACAATTTTCGTCGTTGGCGATTGTGTTTGGCACCACACTATTACAAGCTGATATGTTCTTTTTTGGTTGACGTCCCGAAGTAGCATCGGAAGGAGTCAATCGGAAAATGCCATTTCCAAATTCTGTATCTGCTTGCATGTTTTTTTTCTGTCTCGTTGTTTTTCATTCGATTATTTTAATTTTTGCTGTGCTAACAAGTTTTTCATCATCATCATCATGTTTCTTTTTAATTTTCATCTTTTTGGGAACATCATGGTTTTTATTTTCATGTTTTTTATTTTCATGTTTTTGGGAACATCATGGTTTTTATTTTCATGGTTTTTATTTTCATGTTTTTTATTTTCATGTTTTTGGGAACATCATGGTTTTTATTTTCATGTTTTTGGAAACATGTTTTTTATTTTCATGTTTTTGGAAACATGATTTTTATTTTCATCTTTTTGAAAACATGCTTTTTATTTTCATCTTTTTGGGAACATGATTTTTATTTTCATCTTTTTTGGAAACATGATTTTTATTTTCATCTTTTTGAAAACATGTTTTTTATTTTCATCTTTTTGGGAACATCATGCTTTTTATTTTCATCTTTTTGAAAACATGCTTTTTATTTTCATCTTTTTGAAAACATGATTTTTATTTTCATCTTTTTTGAAAACATGCTTTTTATTTTCATCTTTTTTGGAAACATGCTTTTTATTTTCATCTTTTTTGGAAACATGTTTTTATTTTCATCTTTTTGGAAACATCATGTTTTTTATTTTCATCTTTTTGAAAACATCATGATTTTTATTTTCATCTTTTTTGGAAACATGTTTTTTATTTTCATCTTTTTTGGAAACATAATAAATTTTAATTTTTTTCTATACATAGAAGAAACACGATTACAAAATGGAAAAAGAAAAACACGATTACTTAAATTCGCTGAATGCTGCTGAAAATGCTATTGACGCATACAAAATGAAACAAAAGAATGCTAATCTTAAAAACCAAAATGAAAAAGATATTTACAATCAGCAGATCAGCCAAAAGAACGGCTATGCTCCTCGGGAAAAGGAAATGTTAGCTGCCATAAAAGCGAACCCACTTGGAAAAAGGGGGGGCAAAAAATCGCGAAAGCGTAAATCTGTACGAAGATGTCGTCGCAAGAGATTTTCAAGACGTAGGAGGTAAAAAAGAATTTGGACCTTGAGAAGAATATTATCTTAACGGGTCCAAACGCATCTATCTGATCTGGCAAAACGACTTTGATAAAAGCATGAATGATAAATATGTTAAGGTCTCCCAATATCATCATTCTTCATTCCTGCATATTTTCCATCGCCGTCTTTTCGCCATGACATTCTCTACACAAAGCCACTAAATTCTCCACTTCGTTGCTTCCACCATCACTTAGACGAACCCTATGATCGACCTCAAACCAAGCATTTAGCTGCTGGTCACAATTACCACAACGCCAGTTTTGCAAAGAGGCGACATACTTCTTTTTTGTTTCACTGACAGATCGTTTAAATTTTTTGCCTGGAATATTGTTGTCATTATTATTATTATTATTATTATTATTTTCTTGCACAGATGAAGGGGAGGGAGAGGACGATGACTCAATATTCAAATCGTGCATGAAATTACGATTATACATGTTTGTGTTTGTTGTAAAATCGATGATTGGAGATAAAAAATCCATTGTGTTTTTATCAACCGGCATATATTTCACTGCATTATTTGCATGAAGCAAAATGTTTTTGCATTGGCCTGGATTTCGTCTCACCATCAAATACAAACATCCACCCATAAATATCACAAAGGCGACTTGGAAATATTTTTTATTCTTCGTAAACATTCGAACTATTTTCCCCTCTGTGTAAACATTATAAGCTATCGCACCAACTACCAACACAAATAATATTTCCAACTTCATTTATGTAAGTTTTCGATGTTATTTCCAAAAAATGTTTGCTTTCGTTTGTTTATTTATAATTGGAAAATATCATTCGCAATACACGTCTTAAAATATCACGCAACATCAAAGGGGAGGATGGAATCTCATTGTCTTTGTTCCGGAAAAATTGAAAAAACAAATACAAATGACGAATTCCCATAAATTCAGCATTCCATTGTGGTTTGCATTTTTCAAGATCTGTCTTTTCTTGCTTTGTTGATATCCATCTGATTTCCATGTGATGTATCATTTCCACAAAAGCGCTTGAAAAGAAACCTGATTTTAACAAACATTGTTTTCGATGTTCCAAAAAAGTGGAAATACTTTCTTCACTTTGCAAATAAGCAAAGGAAAGTGGTTGTAATTGTAAATCATCTTCATCATCATCATCATCCACACACACTTTTTGTACATTCTTCAAATCCAAACAATTTTGCAATAAATTCAAAGGGGTGATATCAAGTTCGTTTTTCTTATGCTTAAAAACCAAACATTTTTCATGCAAGTCTAAAAAACGAGACAATTGGTTATCTCTTTCCAACATCAAAATGTATGCACAAAAGAGGGAATCAAATGTTGTTCTTTTTGAAATGATGATGTTGTGTTTTTTATGGAAAAATGTCAACGACTTTTTAAAAACTTTAAAGTCGTTTTCAAAAACTTCCATCTTTGGAAATTCAAAAGAATCACCTAAAAAACTTTGCAATGATTCGATATGCGTTTGAAAAAATAAGAAGTTCGCATATTCATTGTCCCACTCCCCTTTCATGCCTGGATCCACTAACAAATACGAAATATTCTTTTCTACTTTTGAGTGGATATCATAATCTTTTTTATCATTTGTTTTTTTGTTCCTTTTGTTGTAGTTGTTGTTGTAGTGAGATTTAAAAAACATTGTCATTGTTTTTTTTGGAGATAAAATATCTGAAAATGGACCCAACAACAACAACAACAACAACAACAACGACCCCAAAAGTAAATTGGGCAAAAGCCGAAGAAGCATACATGGCCAGCCTTTCTAAGGAAGAAGAAAATATAATTCAGGAATGCAAAGTGTGGATCTCGGCCTATAATGTGCGGTGTACGAATGGTTTTTTGCAATGGTTCAAAAAGCAAGATTCCGACTTTTCATAAAGAAGAAGATGATGATGATGATGATGATAATAATGATGATGATTTTTTTCGATATTGTGCAAACGATATATGATCTACTTTCTTAAAGTCTTTTGATTTCAGAAAATCGTAGTTTTGTAATTTACCTTGATGCGAGTATCGATTTTGTTCTTGCAAACGTGTAGGTTCTTTTGGTTTTTCAGGAATGACATTATCGTCCACATCATTTTTTTGAGCCATTTTTTTTTGCAATGAAAGGGTGGATGAAATGGATGTTTTGTTGTATTTTTTAAAATTCGCAAAAACAGATGATGATGATGATGATGATGATGATGATGATACTTCAACTTCTTTCAAAATAACATCATCATTTTTGGCCGTAACATCTTTTTCATCATTCTCATTATCATTTTCATTATTATTCTCATTATCATTCTCATTTCTGTCAGTCATCATATCAGCATTGACATCCACACCAAATTTAAACAAGTGTAAACAATCATTGAACAAAACAAATTTGCGTCCAACAACCTCAAGAAATCGAAAGGGGATTGTGTGATCGCTGAAATATTCAAAACATTCACGTTCGGCGTTATAAAACATTAAAACGTTTCCTAATGGTGTTTTTTCAACCACAATGGTGTGTTTTTGCGGACATGTCAATGTTTTCAATGGTAACAATCTCCGCTTTGTAATCGCATCTTTGTATTTATTCTCATATTTTTCATTTGTCATCGTCGTTCGACTTTTTACATCGTTTACATCATTATCATCATTATCATCATTATCATTATCATTATTGGTCATCACTGGTTTCAAAAAAAGATGATGTCGTTGTAGAGAAAATAATTTGAAAATAGACAACAAAATACGAAAAAACCCATTCAAAATATTCATCATTCACCCTTTTTCTCTTTTCAATTTTGCATTCAAAAAAACGTTTAATTAATTTTCGTCTCTTTTCCGTTCGCTGATATATATATCGCCGTTTGATATTGTTGATGGAAGGTTGGTGGAATATTCATATCTTCACCTGCTCTCGCGAGTTGGTGTTTGATTATGGAATAAAGCTGCCACCTCCCTTTGATAATCAGGACATTCGTACAACTCATACGATTTCGTCTCTGTATCCGGATGCAACCTCACCAATCGCATCTTTCCAATCGGAAATTGATACGCTGTTTCCAAAATGTACTTGTAGACATTCAATTGTAAGGAGTATTTATGAAAGGTGGAGTTGGGGATATGTTTTACCAAGTCGTCGAGTAAAGTTTCGTAAACATTCTCGTATAAAATGTCCTTTGTACGTTTCCAATCATAAATATCATACGTATTGGTTTCTGGATCAAAGTATAGCATATCCACAGATCCAGCCATTTGATTGGTTGCATCGAAAATACGCCATTCTGTGCGATACGGAACCAAATGAGGATACTCGGATAAAAAGCGCAGAAAATATTGCCATTCCAAAGGGTCATCAACAGATGTGTTCTTTTGTAATAATGTATACAATTCTTGGTTGGAAGAAATGGAAGAAATATTCATCATGTGTTCAATTCGTTCGTGAAGCGCTGTTCCCAATTCCGCTGCTTTTATTCCAGAGGTCTCCCACATTTGCTGAATCGTGTTTTCTGTCATTCCAAAATATTCTGATTTCGGATCTCGACTTTTTTTACCATTTGCTATCTGTCTGCTCATGTGGGCGGCATCAAATTTGGGGAAAAGCTTCGAAACAAAAGTTGTGGTAGATGTCATCTTTAACTGTTGGTCGCTTACAACTTTATAAATATGCGTGTCTGGAAAAAAGACGAGATTATTGTCCTTGATGTGACAGTTTTTCTTTGCCAAAAAGTCCATGTCATGATCACCACTTGTTGACGATGTCATTGTGATAGATATGTATAAGTTATTCGATAACTTTGCCAAAAAAAAAAATTAAAATTATCACAACAACACAGAGAAAAAAAGAAAAGACAAAATAAATGAATCAATTGCAAATACTGATAAACGATTTGCAGAACCCATTTCCTTTAGATTCTCGAAATTATCGATTATTGTCAAAATCGAAAAAAAAATGCCTTTCCCAAATCTTTGTTGAATATATTGATCAAATGATGATGATAGATAAAGATACCTCGAAAATGGTGATTGACGATTTTTTTTAAAACGAAATGATATAAATACATAATTGCGTCAAATATACACCCTTTGGTTTCTTGACGAGAATTTAAAAAAGAAACATGTTTCGTAACGTTGCTACTTGCCCTACACCGTCTTCAGCTTCTTCTTCTTCTTCTTCTCGTACATTATCATCCACAAATTCATCTTCATGTCCAGTCTTGAATAATGCCCGGAAACAATTTTCACAACAACAACAACAACAACATCAACATCAACTTCAGCCACAACATCAACTTCAGCCACAACATCAACTTCAGCCACAACATCAACTTCAGCCACAGCAGCAACAACAGCATCCATCATCTTTTTCACGAAATGCGAAACCTTACGTAAGTTCGATGCAACCATCAGTATCACAATCATCACCGTCAAATCCTTTGATACGTTATGATAATATTCTATCTTCGCTACAAATGTCGGTCATCAATGGAAAAGTTGTCATTCAGCGGGATGTTAAATCAGAAAGAACAAAAGCTCTCTCTTCATCATCATCATCATCAACAACATCATCATTATCAACATCATCATTATCACCATCCCTTTCAATGAAAAGGGGGGTGAGCTGGGATGACGAAAAGGGGGGGGATATTGACGTGCAACCAAATCATCAACATGTTCTTCACCCTTTGAAAACTATTTATCAACAACGATTAGATGAATTGAAATCAAAATCATGAGTAAAAATAATAGTAGTAAAAAAAATTGAAAAAAAACCCAAATATCCCTTTCGAAATCAAAAATGATGATTAATAGTCTTATCAATAATTATGCGGTTCCAGGCATGAATCCCAACGCCACTTTCAATAAACTTCCACCGCAATATGCAAATGCATCTTCCCAATACTTATGGATTCGACAAGCGGTAGTAAGCTACCCACCACTTCCAGATCTGAATTTCCCCTCTGCCAAGAACTACTACTGGAACCAGATGAGTGATCGTCGTTTTGCCCATGAACCGTTTCAAAACTCGTACGCAGATGGTGCATATCATGTGTCATCCACTCGACATAGCATTACACGCCCACGGCCAGGTGCAACAAATCCAGGCGGAAGAGGAGTAGATGTGAAACATGGATGGTACGGACGATTTTATAACCGATTGAAGGCTCCCTACATCTCACCAAGTCTATGTGTATGTACAGGCGACCCAAATCAGTTCGTACAAGCCACCTCTACCGAGCAAGCACCATTGTCATTGTCATCATCATCATCACCCCCCTTTACATGCAGCCAGCAGCGTATTTTGTATGATGATCTTGTTTCGCGAAAAATCAAATTTTACAGTGATTCGACGAGCGCAATTAATTCTTCATCGAAGCGACTTCGCAGCTTAAAAGAGGCGACGATTACAGATTGCGGGGAATGTCAAATCCCTAATCCTCGTTTTTTGTTCTATGGGTCTATGATTTGTAAAAGCTGTTCGCCGGGAACAGACCAGCATCCACAAACCCAGATGCAATCAATGAAGGCGCCCGGAAGTGGATTTTAAAAGTACTCATAAAAAGAGGGAAAGAGAGACATTTTATTCCCCCCCTTTTTCTTTGAAACCAAACTTTTATTAAAAAAAAATTGATAAAGCAATATCAAAATGAAATTCTCTTATATCTGGTGTATCACAGCAACAGTCTGCTGCAAAGGTGGACAGGGGAAAATTTATCATAATCATCATGAGTTATCAAAACACAGTTTGGGTCAAAAATCAATTATTAAAAAACAAAATGACATCACCACCACCTCCACCAGCACCACCACCACCACCCCTTTGAAAGAAAGGGTGGCGAACCGTATTTCGGATATCAATGACCTGCATTTTTTTCTGGACAAGTCATCACCTGAATTGTTGTTGGATGGGATCGATATTCTTGATTTGAATTCAGTGGCACTTTCAGTGGCTCTTTATTTCAGCGTGGCGCAAATGAAAAAGTGGTTGATAAATCATAACATGAAATGGCAAGCATTGAGTTTTCATGACAATGATGTTGTGAATAAACCAAGACGACGATTATTCCTTGTGATGATTCTCTTTCTTTTTAAAAATGTTCATGCTGTTACTTGATGTACTCAATGT
>Ga0214919_10004670_pt1 | contig 19873 bp, 19 predicted proteins | sample LL1503_MetaG_FD_177994 | JGI IMG/M metagenome (GOLD analysis project Ga0214919, IMG submission 177994) | Freshwater microbial communities from Lake Lanier, Atlanta, Georgia, United States - LL-1503 | ecosystem: Environmental > Aquatic > Freshwater > Lake | place: USA: Georgia | collected...
CCCATTTCAATTTGGTTTGCGCTTGCGCAACGCCGCTGCCCATGGCGCCTAAAAGGCCCAGCGCAATGGCGCTGGCCGTAGCGAGCGATTTCAGTGCATTTCGTTTGGTGGTCATGTTGTCTCCTTGTGGTTAAATAAAATTTTAAGTTGCTGGCGAAAAACTAAGAACGGGAAGGTGCGCTTCGCCAGCTAGCGCTGAATCTTTTGTGGGCTTGTCGCAAGTGCTTTTGCATGGCTCTGCGAGCGCCTTGTGAGTCTTTTGTGTCAATGGCTTGAAGGACGGTTTCGTGCTCTGAAATAGCGGCAGCCCACGATGCAGGTGATTCAAAATAATCACCCAAGCGTTCAAACAAGGGGCCTGTTCTGGCCTGAAGGTATTGGTCTAGCGTGTCAAGCATGACGCTGTTGGCGCAGGCGTTGGCAATTGCCATGTGAAACGCAATGTCATGGTCACGGGGTATGCGACCCGCCGTGGCATCTTTTTGCATGCCTTTGAGGGCCAATTTCATGGCTTTCAGGTCATTGGCTGTGGCGTTTTCTGCAGCCAAGGCCGCCATTTCGGCTTCGATTAGAAAGCGTGCCCGCATGACCTCAAGCGGCCCCCATTCAAGCGTTGTGTTGTTGGCGCGGGTTTTTGAATTGCCTCGTTTGCCAAGGGACTTCACGTAAATGCCAGAACCCGTGCGCACCTCAATGAGGCCTTCCACTTCCATCGCAATGAGAGCCTCGCGCACCGATGGACGGCTGACCTTCAATTGGGTGGCCAAGTCGCGCTCGGCAGGCAAACGCGAACCCACTGCAAACTCACCAGACGAAATGAGCGTCTGGATTTGTTTGGCAATTTGGCGGTAAAGCCTTTGAGGTTCGATGAGCCTGTCTGACATGAAAGCTGTGTGGTTCTGAAGTTGGTGGCTGTGAGTTGAATAAGTCAGGGAATACGTGAATTGGACAATTGGTCAGACCAGTTGCACAATCTTCACATGGAACCGGAGTGAGGGTCAAGACTGTTTTCATCCACATAAACCCGAACTCTTCTCAATCAATTTTTCCGCCCACATGACTTCTGTCACCATCGATCGCGTTCTCTTGCGTCAAGTCAACTTGCCGCCGAAGGTTGAGCGCACCGACGCTATTCAATCCTTTGTTATCCAAGAAACGATCTTGCTCACTTTGGTTTGCAGCGATGGCATCCAAGCGACCGGCTACGCCTACACCATTGGCACGGGTGGCAGTTCCGTGGTGGCCTTGCTCAAAGACCATTTGGTGCCGCGGCTGTTGGGCAAAAACCCCGTTCACATTGAAGCCATTTGGAAAGATTTGTTTTTTCACACGCATGCCACGGCAGTGGGGGCCATGACCAGCTTGGCGCTGGCCTGCGTAGACACCGCGCTGTGGGATTGGCGGGCACAAAGCCAAGCTTTGCCTTTGTGGCAATTGTTGGGCGGCGCCCAAAGCAAAGTGCCGCTTTACACCACCGAGGGCGGTTGGTTGCAATTGTCACCCGAGGTGTTGGTCGAGCAAACTCTTCAAGCTAAAGCAGATGGCTTTAAAGGCGCCAAAATCAAAATTGGCAGGCCCCACGTCAGCGAAGATGTGGCCCGGTTGTCGGCTGTGCGTGATGCAGTAGGGCCAGGATTTGAAATCATGACCGATGCTAACCAAGGCTTTCACCGCGCAGAAGTGGTGCGCCGCGCCAAAGCCTTTGACGGGCTTGATTTGGCATGGCTAGAAGAGCCCTTGCCTGCAGAGGATATCAGTGGACACCGACATTTGCGCGAGCACACCAGCATTCCAGTCGCGGTGGGGGAATCGATGTACCACCCCATGCAATTTCGCGAGTATCTAGAGCAAGGTGCGTGCAGCTTGGTGCAGCCCGATGTGTCTCGCATTGGCGGCATCACACCCTGGATCAAAACGGCCCATTTGGCCGAAACATTTGATGTGCCCGTGTGCCCCCACTTTTTGATGGAATTGCACGTCAGTTTGTGTGCTGCAGTGCCCAATGCCACCTGGGTGGAATACATTCCTCAATTGGATGACATCACGCACTCGCGTATGAAAATTAAAGACGGCTTTGCAATTCCACCGGATGCACATGGTTTGGGCATTGATTGGAATTGGGATGCCATTCAAAAACAGCAAAAAATTTATTTGGAGATCAAACATGCGACTTAAAAACAAAAACATTTTGGTAACTGCTGCTGGCCAAGGCATTGGCCACGCTGCGGTCATGGCCATGGCGGCAGAGGGCGCCACAGTCTGGGCCACCGATGTCAACCCTGAGTTGCTCAAAAGCTATGCAGGGGTTGCCAATGTTCACACAGCCGTACTAGATGTGATGAACAAAGACGCTATTCACAAGCAAGTGGCCCTCATTCCCCGCATAGACGCGCTGTTCAATTGCGCAGGCGTGGTTCATGGCGGTACCATTTTGCAAGCCACCGACAAAGACTGGGAATTTGCATTCAATCTGAATGCGCGTGCGCAGTTTTGGATGATTCAAGCCGTGTTGCCTAGAATGCTAGAGCAAGGTGGCGGCAGCATCATCAATATGGCCAGCGTGTGCTCCAGCGTGCGTGGTTTGCCAAACAGATTCATTTATGGTGCGTCCAAAGCCGCCGTCATTGGCCTCACCAAAAGCGTGGCTGCAGACTACGTGACCAAGGGCATTCGCTGCAACGCCATTTGCCCCGGCACTGTAGAAACACCTTCTTTGCATGATCGCATCAATGCAGAAGCCGACCCCGTTCAAGCGCGCAAAAATTTCATTGCCCGCCAACCTATGGGGCGCTTGGCGCAAGCCCATGAAATTGCGCCCATCATTGTTTTCTTGGCCTCAGACGAAGCCATTTTTGCAACGGGCAACGCTTACATGGTCGATGGCGGCATGACCATCTGATCATCTCGCTAAATCATTTCAACCTCACAACTTCTTCAAAAAATTTATGAACCAATACGACATGAAAGGCCGCCATGCGGTCATCACGGGCGGCGCAACAGGCTTGGGCTATGCCATTGCAGAGCGTGTGCTGGCCTCAGGCGGCAGCGTCACCTTGTGGGACCGCGATGAGGCCGGTATGGCCAAAGCCGTTGCCAGTTTGAAGCACCCCGGCTCAGTGCACAGTGTGCAAGTCGATGTGTCGCAACATGCCTCAGTGGTCGCCGCCACGCAGGCTACTTTGAAAATCGGCCCCGTCGATGCGGTGGTCAACTCCGCTGGCATTACGGGCCCCGTCACACCAGTGGCCAACTACCCCGTCGATGCATGGCAACAAGTCATGGATGTGAACGTCAATGGTGTGTTTTATTGCTGCCGTGAATGGACGCCGCATTTGAAAGAGCGTCCTGCGGGCCGGATCGTCAACATTGCCTCCGTGGCGGGCAAAGATGGCAACCCCAATGCCAGCGCTTACAGTGCCAGCAAGGCGGCCGTCATGGCCATCACCAAATCGCTGGGCAAAGAATTGGCCGGCAGCCATGTGCGTGTCAACTGCGTCACGCCGGCTGCCGTGAAAACGGCTATTTTTGATCAGATGACGCCTGAGCACATTCAGTTTATGTTGTCTAAAATTCCCATGGGCCGTTTTGGCACGCCCGAAGAAGTGGCGGCCATGGTCACTTGGCTTTTGACAGAAGATTGCTCCTTCTCAACAGGTGCTGTTTTTGATTTGTCGGGCGGACGTTCTACCTACTGATTCGATTTCGATCACAATCAGATTTTTTCAATGTTGCGAATTGCATCTCTTGCTTAATTTTTACTGAATCATTCATCAAAGGAAGTTCTCATGTAACTCGTGCGTTATGGCCAACCCGGCAAAGAAAAACCAGGCCTGATTGATGCCGCTGGCAAATTGCGTGACTTAAGTGGCGTGGTGTCCGACATCGGCCCTGAACAACTGTCTGACAAAGTCTTGGCCAAGTTGGCCAAACTTAAAACTGACAAGCTGCCTTTGGTCAAAGGCAAGCCCCGCATGGGATGCCCCGTGTCACACGTGCCCAAGTTCATTGCCATTGGTTTGAACTACGCCGACCACGCGGCAGAAGCCAACATGCCTATACCCAAAGAGCCGATTGTTTTCATCAAGGCCACCTCTTGCATTCAAGGCCCAGACGATGACGTCATGTTGCCCAAGGGTTCTTTGAAATCAGACTGGGAAGTTGAATTGGGCATTGTGATTGGCAAGCGTGCAAGCTATGTGACACAAAAAGAAGCGCTCGACTATGTGGCGGGCTATTGCACCGTCAATGACGTGAGCGAGCGCGCCTACCAACTTGAAATGGGCGGCACTTGGGACAAGGGCAAGGGCTGCGACACCTTCGGCCCCATCGGCCCTTGGATGGTCACCAAAGACGAAGTGCCCAATCCGCAAAATCTGAAGATGCACATGGACTTGAATGGCCAGCGCATGCAAGATGGCTCCACCAAAACCATGATTTTTGGGGTGACCAAATTGGTGAGCTATGTCAGCCAGTTCATGACCCTCGAGCCCGGTGATGTGATTACCACCGGCACCCCACCGGGTGTGGGCATGGGCGTGAAGAAGGACGGTAAACCAGCGCCCGTGTTCTTGAAAAAGGGCGACGTGATGCATGTTGGTATCCAAGGTCTCGGCGAACAAATGCAAAAGGTCGTGGCCTTCAAACGCAAAGCTTAAAAGTCAGCGTTTTCAGCCCTGCCGTTTGAAATGACGGCATACCAGGCGAATCAGGAATAACCCTGATTCGCCTTTTCTTTGTGCTGAAGCTTTCTTTTTCATGCAAAATAGCACGGGCGTTCTATTTTGAAGACATGCACACCATGACCGTTAGACACATCACCTCTCTCTCTCAAGTCCCTCAAGCCTCTCAAGCCGGCGATGATGACAGCGGACGAACCTTGATGAAAGGTCGTCAGACCAAGGCCGCCATCGTCAATGCAGCCTTGGGATTGGCATCGCAAATTGGTTTGGAAGGCCTCTCGATTGGCGCTTTGGCGGAAGTCACGGGCATGAGCAAGTCGGGCGTATTTGCCCACTTCGGTTCGCGAGAAGAATTGCAAATCTCAGTCATCCGCGAATACCACGATCAGTTTGAAAGCGAAGTTTTTTACCCAGCCCTCAGTTGTGCGCGTGGTTTGCCCCGCTTGCAGTCTTTGTTTGACAACTGGATGCAACGCACCACCACTGAAATTGATTCGGGTTGCATTTACATCAGTGGCGCCGTGGAGTTTGATGACCGGCCTGGCTCTGTGCGCGATGCGCTGGCGTCATCGGTCAACACTTGGCAAAACGCCTTGCAACGTTCGGTGGCACAAGCGCAAGTCGAAAAACATCTGACCGCCAAGGCTGATCCCTTACAGGTGGCCTTTGAAATTCACGGCCTCATCTTGGCATTGCACTACGAAGCCAGATTTCTTCGCAACCCCGGTGCAGCAGATCGCGCCCGCAAAGGCTTTTCCGAAATTGTGGCGCGAAATCAAGCTTGATATTCCCGCAAAACGCAACACCTCATCTCTTTAATTTGCATTGAATTTTTTGAAAGTCAACCATGCTAAGCTACGTCCCTCCCCTGCGTGATCTTCAGTTCGTCTTGCACGAATTGCTCGATTTGGAAAATGAATTGAAAGCCATGCCCAAGCATGCTGAGACCGACGCTGACACCATCAATGCAGTGTTGGAAGAGGGCGGTAAATTTGCGGCAGAAGTGGTGTTCCCCTTGAATGTGTCTGGCGATGAAGAGGGCTGCAAATTGGATCGCGACACGCATGAAGTGAAGGCGCCCGCAGGTTTCAAAGAAGCCTATGAAAAATATGTGGAGGGTGGTTGGGCCGCACTCAGCGCGCAAGAAGAGTATGGCGGTCAAGGCTTGCCCTTTGTGGTGAATCAGTGCTTCTTTGAAATGCTGAACTCTGCCAACCAAGCTTGGACCATGTACCCCGGCCTGTCGCATGGTGCACATGCTTGCTTGTCTGCACACGGCTCCAAAGAGCAAAAGGACATGTACTTGCCCAAGCTCACCAGCGGCGAGTGGACTGGCACCATGTGCCTGACCGAGCCTCACTGCGGTACCGATTTGGGCATGCTGCGCACCAAGGCCGAGCCGCAAGCCGATGGCACCTACCGTATCACAGGTCAAAAGATTTTCATCAGTGCGGGCGAGCACGACTTGGCAGCCAACATTGTTCACTTGGTGTTGGCTCGATTGCCAGATGCGCCTGTAGGCAGCAAAGGCATTAGCTTGTTTGTCGTCCCCAAATTCAACGTGAAGGCCGATGGCGCCATGGGTGAGCGCAATGGCATTTATTGCGGCGGTTTGGAGCACAAGATGGGCATTCATGGCAATGCCACATGCCAGATGGTGCTAGACGGTGCAACAGGCGTCTTGGTGGGGCAACCCAACAAAGGTTTGGCCGCCATGTTTGTCATGATGAACGGCGCGCGTCTGGGCGTGGGCAATCAGTCTTTGGGCTTGACCGAAGTGGCCTATCAAAACGCCTTGGCCTATGCCAAAGACCGCATTCAAATGCGCAGCCTGTCGGGCGTGAAAGCGCCCTCCAAGCCAGCCGATCCTATTTTGGTTCACCCCGATGTGAGGCGCATGCTGCTCACTGCCAAGGCCTATGCCGAAGGAGGTCGTGCCTTGGCCTGTTATGGCGCCTTGCTCATCGACAAAGAACTGAACCATCCTGACGAAAAGGTTCGCGCCGATTCCGCAGAAATTCTGGCGTTGCTGACGCCTATCGTGAAAGCCTTCCTCACTGACAACGGTTTTCAGGCCACCACCATGTGCCAACAAGTGTTTGGTGGCCATGGTTACATCAAAGAGTGGGGCATGGAGCAATACGTGCGCGATGCGCGCATCAACATGATCTACGAAGGCACCAATGGCATTCAATCGCTTGATTTACTGGGTCGCAAAGTGCTGGGCAATCAGGGTGCCAGCTTGCAAAAGTTTGGCAAGTTGATTGGCAAGTTGGTGGCCCAAGAAATGGGCAATGAAGCCATGGCCGAGTTCATCAAACCATTGGCTGACTTGGGCCAAAAGATGACGCAATTCACCACTGAAATTGGCATGAAGGCCATGGGCAATGCCGATGAAGTGGGCGCGGCGTCGGTTGATTATTTGCGCGTGGCGGGTCATTTGGTGTTTGCTTACTTCTGGGCTCGCATGGCGCAAGTGGCTTTGGCTAAAATTGCAGCCGCTGAGGAAGATGCCCAGCGTCCCGACCCGTTCTACAAGGCCAAATTGCAAACCGCGCGTTTTTACTTTGCACGCTTGTTGCCCGAAACCTTGAGTTTGATGAACACAGCACGTTCGGGTGCCGATGTTTTAATGGACACTGATTTGGCCTTGACTTGAACCACGTTGAAATAAATTTCTTGATTTGGATGAACCGATGACAACACACAACTTCTCAACGCGCATTTTGAAACTCGGTGCGCTGATGGCTTCATGTTTCTTGATGCCCATTGCGTTGGCCAATTCGCCTGTGGGCCAGTGGCAGACCTCAGATGAGAAAACAGGCGAACTCAAAAGCGTGGTGATTATTTTTGAGCAGCAAGGTGTGGTGAAGGGCCGTGTTGAAAAAATACTTCGCAAAGATGCAGACCCTGCCGCCAAGTGCGACAAGTGCAGCGATGATCGCAAAAACCAACCTGTGGTCGGTTTAGAAATCATTCGCGGCGCCAAAAAAGCCAGTGGCAAAAACGTCTGGGAAGATGGCGAAATTCTGGATCCTGAAAATGGCAGAACCTATGCCTTGCGCTTAACGCCCATTGAAAACGGCGCCAAGTTAGAGGTGCGCGGTTCATTTGGCCCTATTGGCCGAACTCAAACATGGGTGCGCGTTCCATAACGACCGACTTGCCTCAAGCCTTTTTAGTCCACCTTATTTCTTGAAAGTAGCATCGCCATGTCAGATATCTTGACCCACATCGACGCAGGAGTGATGACACTCACCTTCAATCGCTTAGACAAAAAGAATTCCATCACAGGTGACATGTATGCCGCTATGGCGCAAGCCGTTGACCAAGCACAAACCGACGCCGCCATACGGGTTTTGGTCATTCAAGGTCATGAAAGTATTTTCAGTGCGGGCAATGACATTGGCGATTTTCTAAACAAGCCGCCTTCCACCGTTGACTCGCCTGTTTTTCATTTCATGCGCGCCTTATCCATGTTTGAAAAACCTGTCATTGCCGCCGTTGCAGGCCCCGCGGTCGGCATTGGAACCACCTTGTTGTTTCACTGCGATTTGGTCTACGCCGGCGACAACGCTGCCTTTTCCATGCCCTTTGTCAACTTAGGCTTGTGCCCCGAATTTGCATCTAGCATGCTTGCGCCGCAAATGTTTGGCTATCACCGCGCCGCAGAGGCTTTGCTCTTGGGTGAGGCCTTCTTTGCTGAGGCCGCTTTGGAAATTGGTTTGGTCAATCGCGTGGTGCCACCTACTGAAGTCAATGGCCATGCTCAGGCTCAGGCCAAGAAATTGGCAGCCAAGCCTCTGTCTGCTTTGATTGAAACCAAGCGTCTCATGAAGGGCGGACAATCTAAAGCCTTGATAGAGCGCATGGGGGAAGAAGGACAAAGTTTCAGGCGCATGCTGTCAGAGCCCGCTGCACGTGAGGCTTTTGGTGCCTTCATGGAAAAACGCAAGCCAGACTTCTCTAAAATCTAAGTTCTTCTGCCAACTTAGACCCTTCATGACTTCCTCGCGCTCAGACCTTCCTACCGATGTTGAATTTGAGCCAGAGTTCATCGCAGCCTTGCACGACATTTACGAAGAGAAAATTCTCTTCAATCAATGGATGGGCTTGAAGGTTGACAGCATCAAGGCCACGGGCATTGTGGCCAGCCTTGCTATGAAGCCAGAGTTGGTGGGGCACTATGCCTATCACCGCATTCACGGGGGTGTCATCAGTGCTGTCCTTGACGCCATGGGCAGTTTGGCAGTCATGGCCGCAATGGGGGCCAAACACATGGACGAACCCGTGGCCAAGCGACTGGAACGCTTTACACGCCACAGCACCATTGATTTGCGAATTGATTTTCTGCGCCCCGGCATCGGCGAAAAATTCATCGTTCATGCCGAGGCTATGCGGGTAGGCGCTCGCGTAGGCAATGCCAGAATGGAATTTTGCAGTGCCGATGGCAAATTGCTGTCAACTGGCACGGCTGCTTATCTCACTTCTTGAACACAGAGTTTGAGGCGCCCTCTCAGACAAGTGCACAATGGCGGCTTGATTTTGATTTAGATTGTGTCCCATGCGCCACCACGGTGAAAGTTCTCCGCCCGCAGCCACCCTAGCTGCCAACACCCCCCCAGATTCAGACAGCAGAACCCTGAAAAGCCTGCTGCCCTATTTGCTCACTTACAAATGGCGGGTGGCCGCAGCATTGCTGTTCATGGTGGGCGCCAAATTGGCCAATGTCAGTGTGCCCTTGTTGCTCAAAGACTTGGTCGACGCCATGAGCTTCAAGCCCAATGACCCGGTTCAAATCTTGGTGGTACCGGTGGCTTTGTTGGTCGGCTATGGTGCGCTTCGGCTCATGACCTCAGCGTTTACCGAACTGCGCGAACTGGTCTTTGCCAAAGCCACACAAGGCGCAGCGCGCACCATTGCGCTTGAAACCTTTCAGCATTTGCACGCCCTGAGTTTGCGTTTCCATTTGGCCCGCCAAACGGGCGGTATGACACGCGACATTGAACGCGGTGTGCGCGGCATTGAATCGCTGATTTCTTATTCGCTTTACAGCATTGTGCCCACCTTGATTGAGGTGACGCTGGTGCTCACCATTTTGGCTGTTAAGTTTGACGCTTGGTTTGCTTGGATCACACTGGCTGCATTGAGTTTTTATATTTTCTTCACGGTGCATATTACGGAGTGGCGCACGCATTTTAGAAAACAAGCCAACGAGTTTGATTCGGCAGCGCATACCAAGGCCATCGATTCATTGCTGAACTATGAAACCGTGAAGTACTTTGGCAATGAAGCTTATGAAGCCAATCGGTATGACGAAAGTTTGGAACGACTGCGCAAAGCAAGGTTGAAATCGCAAACCTCTCTGTCCTTGCTCAACACCGGGCAACAATTGATCATTGCAGCAGCATTGGTAGCCATTCTGTGGCGCGCCACACAAGGCGTGGTGGACGGGCGCATGACCTTGGGCGATTTGGTCATGATCAATGCCTTCATGATTCAACTTTACATCCCGCTGAATTTTTTAGGCGTGCTCTACCGCGAAATCAAACAAAGCCTGACTGACTTGGACAAAATGTTTGTGCTGATGGACCGAGAGCGCGAAGTGGCCGATGTGCCCAACGCCGCCGATTTAAATTGCGAACACGGTGCACTTTTGAAGTTTGAATCGGTGTCGTTTGCTTATGAGCCAGACAGGCCCATTTTGCACAACATCAGCTTTGAAATTCCTTCGGGCAAAACAGTGGCTGTGGTGGGTCCATCCGGTTCTGGCAAATCGACGCTGGCACGTTTGATGTTTCGCTTCTACGACGTGCAGCAAGGCCGCATCACCATCAATGGGCAAGATATTCGGCAAGTGACCCAGCACAGTGTGCGCAAAGCCTTGGGCATCGTGCCGCAAGACACCGTGCTGTTCAACGACACCGTGGCTTACAACATTGGCTATGGGCGCACAGGCTCAACGCAAGAAGAAATTGAAACAGCGGCCAAAGCGGCACGCATTCACGATTTCATCGCCTCTACACCCAAGGGCTATGCCACCTCGGTGGGTGAGCGCGGTTTGAAACTCTCGGGTGGTGAAAAGCAGCGCGTGGCGATTGCACGAACGCTGCTCAAAAATCCGCCCATCTTGGTTTTCGATGAGGCCACATCGGCACTCGACTCGGCCAATGAGCGTGCCATTCAAGCCGAGTTGGCCAGTGCGGCCCAAAATAAAACCACTTTGGTCATCGCCCACCGCTTGTCTACTGTGGTGGATGCCCATGAAATATTGGTCATGGAAGCCGGGCACATCATTGAACGGGGCAACCACGCCCACCTGCTGCAACTCAATGGCCGATATGCGCAAATGTGGGCTTTACAGCAAAATACCGAGTCGACGGAATAATTCCGCCTTCATTGACTTGCAATCTATCAAATAGGGCTTGCTTGATGCCAATATAGGCGTAGGATGCGTCAGTGAAAGTTTGTCAATTAAAGGCGCATTAAAAGGCGCAGAAAATTCATAGTATTATGAATTTTTCATTGGCAATTAATGGAAATTCAATGACGCAAAAAAATAAGAAAATAATCTCCCAATACGATCATCCCGATCAGTTCCTTCCATTGCTTCCAGCAGAGCATGTTGCTGGGCCACTTTACGAGAAAGCCAGCCAACTTATCAAGCAGGCAACCCACCTGAGTGCCTTGCCTACTTCAGGCAAAAGAGCCCTGCGCCCCTTGTTGCGCAAGATGAATTCTTACTACACCAACAAAATGGAAGGGCAGCACACCCGCCCCTCCGAAATTGATCAGGCTTTGGCGCAAGAATTTAGCCAAAACTCAGATATTGCTAGAAAGCAACGCTTGGCTTTGGCTCACATTGAAGCTGAGGTCTTGTGCGAGCAATGGGCAGAGCAGCAATTGAGCAAAGAACTTGACCCTCTTGCCTATTTGTACCAACTCGAAACTTTGAAGCAAATTCATGGGCACTTGTTTTCACATGCTTCTGACGTAGATTTAAAGCAATCTGATGGCTCGGTCATGAAGCCTGGTTTTTTCAGAACTCAAAAAGTCCAGATTGGTCTGCATGAGGCGCCAGCGCCAGAATCTCTTGATTCATTTTTGAAGGTGTGGCAAGGCGCTTATTCAAACGTACGCAAAGGCGAAGCCAGTGTCGTCGCAGCAGCAGCAGCCCACCATCGATTGACTTGGATACATCCTTTCTTGGATGGCAACGGCCGAACCAGCCGACTGCATACGCATCTGTTATTCGATGCCATGGAACTGTCAGCAGGTCTTTGGTCGCCTTTGCGTGGTTTTGCCAGAACCGAGGCGCAATACAAATCTTTGTTGCAGGCAGCAGATGAACACCGGCGTGGTGACCTCGATGGCCGCGGTAATTTAACGCAAGCAGGCTTGGTCAACTGGATTCATCACGTTCTAGACATGTGCTTGGACCAAGTTCAATTCATGACACACAACTTAAAACAAGATGGCATGTTTAACAGGATTGCAGCCTCGCTGAACTTTGAGGCTGCTAGTCAAAACAATGGCATCCGCATAGAGGCACTCAGGCCACTTCAATTTTTGTATGCTGTTCAAACTGACATGACCCGAGCGGAGTTCAAACAACTTTGCGGCTTGGGTGAGCGCGTAGCCACCAGCCTTCTCTCTGCCTTGCTCAAAAAGGGCTACTTAGAAACCGACAGTCCGCATGGCAGTGTTCGTTTTGCAGTGCCTCAGCACGCTTTGCGCTTTTATTTTCCAGCGCTTTGGCCAGAAGCGGAGCAGGATCAAAGCCTGTCTGCGGGATAATGCGCGCATGGATACCAAGTGGCTTGAAGACTTTGTAAGCTTGGCTGAAACGCGAAGTTTCAGCCGTTCTGCTCAGTTGCGACATGTTACCCAATCGGCCTTCTCTCGGCGCATTCAATCGCTTGAAGCTTGGGCCGGGGCGGACTTGATCAATCGCAGTTCATACCCCACCACACTCACACCGGCTGGCGAGGCGTTGCATGCCAAAGCGCTTGAATTGCTGCAATCTTTGCAAAGCATCAAATCTGAAATGAAAGATGACCATGACAAACAATCTGACAATCACACGGCCTGACGACTGGCATTTGCATGTGCGCGATGGTGCTGCACTTCAGACTGTGGTGCCGCACACCGCCGCTCAATTTGGCCGCGCCATCATCATGCCCAATTTGAAGCCGCCCGTCACCACGGCGGCCTTAGCACTTGAATACAAATCACGCATCGTGGCTGCAGTGCCTAAGGGCATTGATTTTGAACCACTCATGACCTTGTACCTCACAGACAATTTGCCGCCCGAAGAAATTGTGAAGGCCAAAGCCGCTGGCGTGGTGGCATGCAAGTTGTACCCTGCAGGCGCCACCACCAACAGCGATGCAGGCGTCACCGATTTGAAAAAGATTTACCCCACGCTGGCTGCCATGCAAAAAGTGGGCATGCTCTTATTGGTTCACGGTGAAGTGACCAGCAGCGACATTGATTTGTTTGACCGCGAAGCCGTTTTCATTGAGACGCAGCTCATACCATTGCGCCGCGATTTTCCAGAACTCAAAATTGTGTTTGAGCACATCACTACCAAGGATGCAGCAGACTATGTGATGTCGGCCGATCGCTTCATGGCTGCTACCCTGACGGCGCACCACTTGCTTTACAACCGCAACGCCATTTTCACAGGTGGCATTCGGCCGCATTACTACTGCTTGCCGGTGCTCAAAAGAGAAACACACCGTGTGGCTTTGCTCCAAGCGGCCACTTCGGGCAATGTGCGCTTTTTCTTAGGTACTGACAGTGCGCCACACCCTGCTCATTTGAAAGAACACGCCTCTGGCTGTGCGGGTTGCTACACCGCACACGCCGCCATGGAAATGTATGCCGAGGCCTTTGACAGCTTGGGCAAATTGGACCAATTGGAGGCATTTGCCAGTTTCAACGGGGCCGACTTTTATGGCTTGCCCCGCAATCAAGGCCAAATTACGTTGAAGCGAGAATCTTGGACACCTCAAGAGAGCTACCCCTTCGGTGAAGCTGAGCTCAAGCCCCTTCGGTCTGGCGAAGCCTTGCCATGGCGCATGGCCTGAACGACATAGATTGGACGGCACCTTGGCTCAAGCCTTGGCGCGAGCGAGGTGAATGGATTGCGCATCAAGTGGCGCAAGGCGCATCGGTCGAGCAAGCCTGCAATGCGTCCGTGCGTTGGCTAGAGCAAAACGACATCGAGCAAGTTGCAAAGACCGAGTCAATGTGTTCGGTTCAGTTCGTGCCGCAATCGGCTTTGCCTGATGGGCAGGCATATGAGCAATTCATCTACGACACGCAAACAGTTCCCACGCGCAATGGCTTGCACGATTTTTTCAACGCCCTGTGTTGGTTGAAATTTCCCTTGGCCAAAAAAAGATTGAACCAAGTTCAAGCAGACGCCATTCGATTGCAAGGTGTGGGCGCGGTACGCGGATCGGTGCGAGATGCCGTGACCGTGTTTGATGAAAATGCAGCGCTCATTCAATTGCCAGACTCAATTTGGGATTCTTTAAACGCACGTGATTGGCAGACTGCATTTGTCGAATTGAAGCCCAGTTGGCAAGCCGTACAAGTTGTCATATTTGGCCACGCCGCTTTAGAAAAACTGGTCAAACCCTACAAGGCCATCACAGTGCATTTATGGCGAGTGCCATCAGAGTTGCCGTTGGTCGAGTGGGATGCCTGGTTGGCGCAAGACCTGCAGCCTGAAAAACTGGCGTCCAAACCTTTTTTGCCAACACCTGTTTTAGGGATACCTGCTTGGTGGCCCGCCAATGAAAACCCCGATTTTTATGCCGATGCGCTGGTCTTCCGCCCGCCCAAAGCAAGCTAATTCCGTTCAATTTTGAGGAATTAAATGGCCCCACTTGATTTTGTTGGCGTCCCCCCTAATATTCGCAGTGTGCACTTGGCATTCGCTGGGTGGTGAATTTAAATTCCTCATGAAACGCATTATTTTATTTGTACTGACCAACTTGGCTGTGGTGTTGGTGCTGGGTGTTGTGGCCAGCTTGCTGGGCGTTAACCGATTCCTCACTTCCAATGGCCTAGATTTAACAGCCTTGCTGGGCTTCGCCCTGATCATGGGTTTTGGTGGCGCCTTTATTTCATTGCTCATCAGCAAGCCTGTGGCCAAGTGGAGCTCGGGTGTTCAAGTCATTGCGCAACCTAGCAATGCCGACGAAAAGTGGTTGGTCGACACGGTGCAAAAGCTGGCCGACAAGTCGGGCATTGGCATGCCAGAAGTGGGTATCTTTGAAGGTGACCCCAACGCTTTTGCAACCGGTGCTTTTAAAAACTCTGCATTGGTTGCAGTTTCTACGGGCTTGTTGCAAAACATGAACCACGATGAAATCGAGGCGGTCTTGGCGCACGAAGTGGCGCACATTGCCAATGGCGACATGGTCACCATGGCCCTCATCCAAGGTGTGATGAACACCTTTGTGGTGTTCCTATCCAGAGTGGTGGGCTATGCGGTTGACAGCTTCTTGCGTAAAAACGACGAAGAAAACACAGGCCCTGGCATGGGTTACTGGATCACCACAATTGTTTTGGACATTGTTTTGGGCTTTGCCGCAGCCATTGTGGTGGCTTGGTTCAGCCGTCAGCGTGAATTCCGCGCAGACGCTGGCGCAGCCGAGTTAATGGGCCGCAAACAGCCCATGATGAACGCATTGGCACGTTTGGGAGGCCTGCACACAGCCGACTTGCCAAAAAGTGTGGCGGCCATGGGCATTGCGGGTGGCATGGGTCAGTTGTTTTCAACGCACCCTCCCATTGAAGAGCGCATTGAGGCCTTGAAAAACAGTTAAGCATTGGTAACCCATGAGACTTGGCGTCATACCGCTGTCATTTATAGTCCATGAGTGTCCAGATTTGTTCCCACTTCGCTTCAGCGATTCTTAACCCTCGCGCGTCTCCAAAACACCCGCCGTTTTGAGCGCTTGCCAGCCCCCGTTCGGGGCATGGCATGGATGGCACTGGGGGGCTTGGCGTTCTCATTGTTGAACACCATTGCGCGATCCTTTGCCATGCAAATGGACCCGTTTGAAGCGCAGTTTCTCAGGTATTTTTGTGGCCTCTTGATCATGTTGCCTTTGCTATGGCACCAAGGGCTGGGCTCCTATGTGCCAGTCGACATGAAGGGGCAGTTCTGGCGCGGCGGTGTGCACACCGTTGGCCTGATGTTGTGGTTCGTTGCATTGCCTCAAATTCCCTTGGCAGACATGACGGCCATTGGCTTTACCGGTCCTATTTTCATCATGGTGGGTGCAGCGTGGTTTTTGGGTGAGCCTATGCGCAAAGACCGTTGGATAGCGGCAGGAATTGGTTTTGCAGGCGTGTTGGTCGTGGTGGTACCCAACATGTCGGGAGCAGGAGGGTGGTACAACTTGGTCATGCTGGCTTCATCACCTGTGTTTGCGGCCTCTTTTTTGATCACCAAACATTTAACCAGAACTGAAAAACCTGGTGTCATTGTGATGTGGCAATCTATCACCGTGACCTTGTTCAGTTTGCCTTTGGCTTTGTTGAATTGGCAAGCGCCTACGCTTTGGCAATGGGGTGGTTTTATGGTGGCAGGTGTGCTGGGCACCATCGGGCATTACAGCCTAACCAAGGCCTTCAGTGTGGCCGATATTTCTGCCACGCAATCACTCAGATTCTTAGACCTGGTGTGGGCCTCTCTTTTAGGGTGGCTGGTGTTTGGCGATTTTCCAAGTCAATGGACTTGGCTGGGTGCTGCAGTTATTTTGGTGTCCACTGTTTGGATTGCACGGCGCGAGGGGCGCAGAAAAGAAGCCCCCACGCCGGTCAATTCGTCTGAAACCTGAAGCTAAGTTTTAGGCGTCGCTTGAAGGGGTGCTGCTGGGCGGCGGGTTGCTAATGCCACTGGCGACATGGCCTGCTGGCACATGCTGCGCTGCCGATTCAATGTGACCCGTTTGATCGTCAAAGAAAAAGTCGGGTTCAAACTCTTTGAGAAACTCCCCCTTGGGCAAGCCGCCCAAAAACATGGCCTCGTCCACCTCAATGTTCCACTGCATCAAGGTGCGAATGGCGCGCTCGTGAGCGGGCGCACTGCGCGCTGTGACCAAAGCAGTTCTGACACGAATCGCTGGTGTGCCCTCTTGCTGAAGCCTGTGAAGGGCGGCCAGCAAAGGCTTGAAAGGCCCAGCCAACAAGGGTTGTGAGGCCTTGGCATGTTCGTGTGCTTGAAATGCGGACAAGCCTTGCGATTGAAAAATACGCTCGGCTTCATCGGAAAATAAAACAGCATCACCATCAAATGCAATGCGCACTTCATGGGGGTGTGCTTCAGACGCATGCGCAGAATGGGGGTAGACCTGAGCGGCAGGGACGCCAGCGTCTAAGGCGGCGCGAACATCGGATAGGTGTGTCGATAAAAACAAATTGGCATTGAGAGGTTTTAAATACCGCCATGGCGACTGCCCACGCGTGAAGCTGCCGCGTTGAATCGACAAGCCATAGTGCTGCGCCGATCTGAACACACGCATGCCCGACACGGGGTCGTTGCGCGACAAGATGACCACCTCGACCCTTTGCGTTGTGGCATCGTTGAAGGCCAAGAGTTTTTTCACCAAAGAAAAAGCAACGCCTGGTTTGGCGGGCTCTTCTAGCCGCTCCAACTGCAGCTTCATGTAAGCACGGTCGTCGCTTTGCTCGAAGACCAAGTTCTCTTCTTCAAAATCAAACAAGGCGCGCGATGAAATCGCCACCACCAATTGACCGTCTAGGCTGACTGCCATGGCACGCTCCTTGTTATCGAACCCATTGATTCAGCTCCATGATGGGCATGAGCACCGCCAACACAATCAGCATGACCACACCGCCCATGGCCACAATGAGCAAGGGCTCCAGAATGGTGGCCAAGGCCAAGGCACGGCGCTGCACATCGACCGAAAGTTGTTGAGCCGCGCGTTGCAACATGAGAGGCAGTTGACCGGTTTGTTCACCTAAGCGCGCAAACATGGAGAGCAAACTGGGAAAGCGTTTTTTCTGACCCATGGCCATGGCCAATGGGGCACCTTCACGCACCAAGATCAAGGCATCGAGCACATCTTCTCGCATGGCCTGATTGGAGAGCGTGTCGGCGGCCGATTGCATGGCCTTTAAAATGGGCACGCCCGCTGCAGTGAGCATGGCCAGCGTGCTGGCAAAGCGAGCCGTGTTGTAACCCGTGGCCAGTCTGCCAACAACGGGCAAACGCAAAACGGCAGCGTCAAAGCGCAAGCGCAAAGCATGTTGCTTCATGGCTTGCTGAAATCCGAACCAACTCAAGCCCAGCAACAGTGCCACGGTCCATCCGTGGTTGCGAACGAAATCACTGAGGGCCAGCATGGCCACCGTGAGTGCGGGCAACTTTCTCTGGCTGCCAGAAAACACTTGCGCCACTTGCGGCACCACGGTGCTAAGCAGGAAAATCACAATCAGCAAAGCAATGAGACTCACAATGGCAGGGTACAAAGACGCGCTTAAAAGTTTGGCTTTGAGTGTTTGCTGATCTTGCAAATCGTCGGCCAGTTGGCCAAGCACCTCGCCCAAATTGCCGCCTTGTTCGCCGGCACTGATGACCGCGGTGTACAAAGCTGAAAACTCTTTAGGGTGCTGCGACATGGCCTTGGCCAGACCCAAACCAGCATTGACTTCGGCGCGCAAGTTGGCCACCAAATGCGACTGTTTTTCTGATTCGGCTTCATCGCTTAAAGCGGCCAAGGCACGCTCTAGGGGCAAACCACTGCCGACCAAACTGGCCAATTGCCGGGTCCAAACGGCCAAGGCATTGGCAGAAAAACATTTGCCAGAGCCGATGTTGGTTTGCCAAATACTTTTTTTCTCAGAAGCGTTTTGCGCCAGCGCTTGCACGTCCAATGGCACCAAAGACTGTGCGCGCAATTGTCCCCGTGCAGCTTTGGCACTGTCGGCCTCGATCACGCCCTTTCGCAGAACGCCATCGTTTTGCAGTGCTTCAAAAGAATAGGCAGGCATGGGCTGTTCAGATCAATCGCGTGTCACGCGAAGCAATTCTTCTGGGCGTGTGATGCCCAACTGAACCAGCCGTTCACCATCTTCTCGCATCAGCACCATGCCGCCGGCCAGCGCGCCATCGCGAAGGCTGGCTTCAGATTGTTTGGCATGAATTTGGGCACGTAGCGCGTCATCGGTGGTCATCAATTCAAAGATGCCTGTGCGTCCGGCATACCCAGTTTGTCCGCACAGAGCACAGCCGCGGCCCTGGCATGCGGTGCAAACTTTTCGTACCAAGCGTTGCGCCAAAACGCCCAACAGCGAAGAGCTTAATAAAAAGGGTTCAATGCCCATGTCAGTCAGCCGTGTGACAGCACTGACCGCATCATTGGTATGCAAGGTCGCCAACACCAAGTGGCCTGTCATGGAAGCTTGAATGGCAATTTGGGCTGTTTCAAAATCTCGAATTTCACCAATCATGATGATGTCGGGGTCTTGTCGCAAAATGGCGCGCAGTGCTTTGGCGAAGGTCAAATCAATCTTCGAATTAACTTGTGTTTGACCCACGCCTGCCAACTCATATTCAATGGGGTCTTCCACCGTCATGATGTTGCTGCCAGTAGCGTCCAAGCTTTGCAGTGCTGCATACAGCGTGGTGGTTTTGCCCGAGCCGGTAGGGCCGGTGACCAAAATTAAACCATGGGGTTGGGTGACCAATTGCTGAAAGCGTTGCAGGGCGGCACCTTGCATGCCGACTGATTCAAGACTCAATCGAGTTTCAGATTTATCAAGCAAGCGCAACACCGCACGCTCGCCGTGTGCACTGGGCAATGTGGAAACTCGGACATCGACTGCGCGTGACCCTAAACGCAAACTGATGCGGCCATCTTGCGGCAGTCGCTTCTCGGCAATGTCGAGTTCGGCCATGATTTTCAGCCGAGAAATAAGGGCTGCGTGCAACGCGCGATTGGGTTGAACCACTTCGCGCAAGTTGCCATCGACCCGAAAGCGCACACTGGAGTGGCGTTCATAAGGTTCAATGTGAATATCGCTGGCGCCGTCGCGCGCCGCTTGGGTGAGCAGTGCATTCAACATGCGGATGATGGGCGCATCGTCGCTGGTTTCTAGCAAGTCTTCGACAGCAGGAAGCTCTTGCATCATGCGTGACAAGTCGG
>Ga0214919_10004671_pt1 | contig 19873 bp, 18 predicted proteins | sample LL1503_MetaG_FD_177994 | JGI IMG/M metagenome (GOLD analysis project Ga0214919, IMG submission 177994) | Freshwater microbial communities from Lake Lanier, Atlanta, Georgia, United States - LL-1503 | ecosystem: Environmental > Aquatic > Freshwater > Lake | place: USA: Georgia | collected...
AACGCCGTGAAAGGGCGACGTCCTAGGCCACTAGACGATGGGGACCTGAAGGAGAAGGGTATCGGTCAAATAGGACAGATCAAAACTAGTTAAATGGGATGATTTACGTATGGAAATAATCAGTAATCCATCACAGGATGAAATCAAAAAGGCTGCTAAAGCTTTAAAAGACGGACATCTTGTGGCCTTTCCAACTGAGACCGTTTATGGATTAGGTGCTGATGCAACAAATGAAAAAGCTGTTAGCAGGATTTACTCTGTTAAAGGCAGGCCTACTGATCACCCACTGATAGTTCATATCTCATCAATTAATTTATTAGATAAGTGGGCAATACAAATTCCAGAGTATGCAATGAAGCTTGCCGGAGAGTTTTGGCCAGGTCCTATGACATTGATACTTAAGCGAAGTGATCTAGCAAAAGATTTTATTACTGGAGGACAAGATTATGTTGGGCTCAGAGTTCCTAATCAGTTAGTAGCGCTTTCCCTACTAAGCAAATTTAAATCACTAGGTGGTCTAGGAATAGCAGCGCCAAGCGCAAATCGATTTGGAGCAGTTTCGCCCACAACTGCTGACGCAGTAGAGGATGAGTTAGGTGATTTCTTGAATGATAACGATTTAATCCTAAATGGTGGCCTTAGTATGGTTGGCGTTGAATCGAGCATTATTGATTGCACAAAAGATAATCCAGTTGTATTGCGTCCTGGGGCAATCACAGATGAAATGATTGAGAAAATAACAGGCATAAAAATTCTATTAGATTCAGAGAAAAGTCCGACTAGGACTTCTGGGCAATTGGAGTATCACTACTCACCAAAAGCAAAGGTTATAATAGATATTATTGCAGGTCCTGGAGAAGGCTTTATTGCTTTGGCAAATATTCCCACCCCAAAAGGTGCTATCAGACTGGCCTCTCCTGAAAACATTGAAGAGTTCGCAAGAGTTTTTTATCAAGCACTTAGGGTCGGAGACCATAAAGGATTGAAAAAAATCAAGATAATTCAGCCAGGTGGCGATGGGTTAGCTGTGGCGATTAGGGATCGATCTGGCAAAGCTGCTGCCGGTAAATGAGACATCAGAGAGGCATTAGACTTTCAACAGAAAGCACTTAGTTAGTTATAAATTCAGGGCCTTTAGCTCAGTCGGTAGAGCAACGGACTTTTAATCCGTGGGTCGTCGGTTCGATCCCGACAGGGCCCACTCTAAATCTAAAACTAACTATTAATTTTAAGAATTAGATATAATTAAGTAGAGTCGATTATTAAAAATTATTTATGAAAGGTAAGGATATTAAAAAAATACTCCCTAAGCAATTTACATGTCACCATGTAGGAGGGCGTGGTGGTAGTCGTGGGTTCCCCTATATTTCTTCTATTAATCATGAAATTATTTCTGTAATGTATGATGCCGACGAAGATTGTTTAGAGCAAATTATATCTGGATCGAATAATCAAACAAACCAAATAATTGTACTTCCACTTGCGGTAGCAGATAAAAAAGCAATTGTAAATCTTAATATTACTTACGATCCAAATATGTCAAGTATTTTGGACCCAATTCCGGATACAGGATTAAGTTATTCATATCCAGGGGCAAACTTTGATTATGAAATTAACGAAGCAATACGCGTAGTAGAGAAAAGAGAAGTAGAAGTATTTAGCCTCGATGAAATTTTATTAAGTTATAAAGAGATTCCAAAACCTATATTTCTTTCACTAGATACTCAAGGTTCGGAATTAAATATTTTAAAAGGTGCAAAACAAGCTTTGCAATCAGTTGTTGCCGTTCTTGTTGAGGTTGAATTTGAACCTTTATATAAAAGCCAGCCTCTTTTTGGTGATATTCATAAATTCTTATTATCCGAAGGATTCGTATTAATGGATATTCAGAAGGGAGTAGAAACCGTACCTTCTCGGGGACCGATTGGTGCGCGAGCTAAAGGCCAACTTACTTGGGGGGACGCATTATATTTTAGGCGACCAGAAAATGCAGAGCGTAGTGCACTTGCTTTTTGTGCACTAGCTTTTGGGTATTCAGACTATGCCCGAACTTGTTTTCCACTTGGGCCAGTTGTATATCCTGCAATTAACAAATTGCTAAAAGAATTTGAAGATATCGTTAAGTTAATGCCAAACAAGTTACCACAAACTTTTGCTGATGTTTATTCACAAATAGATTCTAAACAAAGGTATGATGTAGCAACTCTTCACTCAAATAAAACTAGAATTAAAAAAAGAATTAAGCGAGAATTTATTAAAGTTATGAAATTTATTAAAGTTTATTATTTTATACGCAACTTTCGTAGAAGAAAAGATATGAATCCTCTACTGAAATTCGCCAAAAAATACGGATTAGATTTATTGCATAACTATTTAATTCAAAATTTAAAACACTAAAATTTTACTGTAGCAAAATTACTAAATTATATTTTTAACACCTCATCTTGTACATAGTTTGCAACCGCTAAAGAAGTTGTCCGAGAACTATATGCAAAGTTTTCTCTAGCGAAAATATCATCGATTACGAATGCGCTTCTATTAGAGCTAATTTTTTTTACCGTTGATTTTGATCCACTTTCTTTGATAATTAGATCAACAACTTTATTAATAGTTATTGGTTCAGTGCTTGCAATAGGAAAGGTAAAAACACCTTTTTCGGTACGATTTAATAAACAATCTATAAAAAATAGTAGGTCTTCAATATAAATTGTATTATTAAATTTGCTGTCTGAGTTTTGAATTGAAATACTTGTGTTAGAGAGTGCATTTTCTAGAGTTCGGGAAAGCCAATGATTCTGTGCCCCATACCCTATGATGGATGGAAGTCGCAGAATATATGTCGCTTGATTACTTATATTTTCTTGTAGAAGAATCTCGCCCACTCTTTTTGTAAATCCATACAGACTTGGATTCATATAACCTGTATTATGAGAAAGTTCAGAAGTATAAATTGTCCCATGGACTGAAACGCTAGATAGAAAAATTATTTTAGAGCATTCTGTATTTCTTGAAAATAAGGTCAGATTTGCAACTGCAGCTATATTGTCATTAAAAATCTTCGAAATCCTCGAACTATCATCCCGGTTTGCTGCCAAATGAATAATTACATCCGGCCGCCAGTTTAATCTGTACAAAAAATTTATTTCTGAAAGATCACCTACAAGTGGAGGTCGTACAAAACCATAACTTAAACCGAATTTTCCAATGTGCTCGTTACCTTTTTGTTTCCGCACAATCCCTCGAACCTCATGCCCTTTTGAAGCAAGAAATGGGATCAAATATTTCCCAACGAAGGAGTTCGCTCCCGTAACTAGTATCTTTTGCAATTATCCTTCTCCAACTCTACTAATTAGAACTCTATAGTAGTTCAATAACATTAAGAAGTGGGCTATAGTATTATTCCTGTGCCTTACTTAGGCACAAATATTCTTAAAAAACAAAAAATTTAGGGAATAATGATCAGAAAAATTTATATTTTACTTTTCATACCATTATTAGTTTTAATCCATTTAATAAGCCCTATCTTGTTTATTCGAATTGGCGTTATCAGAAGCGATCGATTAGGGCATTTAGGACTTGATCTTGAGCTATCTATGTGTTTAGAGAAAGAGAAAGTTCGTAAGCAGGAATCTAGTTTTCCAAAGGAATTAAACTTATTTTGCACAATTCATCCCATATCTAACCACTACCTTTTAAGACTATGGCAAGAAAAGTTAATAATTTTGCCTAGTTGGTTTATTATTCCACTAGATAAAATTATAAAAAAAATAGATTTATTTAGTAAATACAATTTCTTTGAATATGTAAGTAAATCTGGCCACAAAGACTTTTCACTACTTGACCTATATCCTCCAATATTAACAATCCCAAATAAAGGTATTGAGGAAGGAAAAAAGCTTCTTAAAGATTTAGGAATAACTCCAGGCCAACCCTACATATGTTTAGCGGTACGTGATAGCGAATATTTAAATCGACATTTGCCAGAAAATAACTGGGCCTATCATGATTTTCGTGACTCGAAGATCGAAAACTATATAGAAATGTCTGAATATTTTGCCTCTAAAGGTTTTGCAGTTTTAAGAATGGGAAAGTTTATGAAAGGTACATTTGCATCGCATAATTCAAATATAATAGACTACGCAAATTCCAAATTCCAATCAGATTTTGCAGATGTTTTCCTTTTCGCAAACTGTTATATGTGTATTTCGACAAGCACTGGCATGGACTCACTCGCATCAATTTTTAGAGTTCCGGTTGGGTTAGTAAATGTAGTAAATATTGGATCCGTCGCGATAGGCGAATTAGTCAAATTGTTTCAGCCGAAAGTTTTCATTGAAAAAATTAGTGGTAGAGAATTAACTTATGTAGAGATAATTGAAAGACAACTATTTTCACTCTCTAGTTCCTCCGAATTAGAGGTAAACGGGGTCGCTTTAATTGAAAATACTCCAAAAGAGCTCAAGCTTTTTGCAACCGAAATTCTAGAAACTTTGATTATAAAAAATAGAAAAATCAACCATCAATCTTTTTTCAATAATTTCTCAAACGGCGATAGTACTCTAGAGAAAAGGATCAGCAAGATCTCAAAGTTTTGGTTAGAAAACCACCCAGGATATTTTAAAAAAAGTTAAGAGAGATATATAGTAATTTAATGAAGTATGGTATGTTAAATAGATTATAGGCGGTATTAAACCCCAGAAAGTAAAGGTAAAAATTGGATTTCTTAAATAGTTATATGAAAGCCGTGGTTAAGTCTGCAGAGTTAATTGATTTAAGTAAGGTAGAGCATTCAATTTCTATTTTAGAAGAAATACGAAACAAATCCGGTCGCGTGTTCGTACTTGGTATGGGAGGTAGCGCCGCAAATGCAAGTCATATGGTAAATGACTTACGCAAAATATGTGGTATTCAAGCTTATGCTCCATCAGATAATATTGCTGAGTTTAGTGCATCATGTAACGACGAAGGTTTAGGAACATATTTCCCACGGTGGTTGGTAACCAGCAAAATATCTCAAAATGACATTATTTTCATTTTGTCCGTAGGGGGAGGTAGCAAAGAAAAAAATGTAAGCATGGAGTTAGTAAACTCCATTGAATTAGCTAAAACTAAAGGAGTTAAAATATTAGGAATAGTAGGTCGCGACGGAGGTGAAACTTTTAAGAATTCAAGTGAAGTCATAATTGTTCCTACAATAGCTCCAAATCTAGAAACACCACTAGTTGAGTCTTTCCAAGCAGTAATGTGGCATGCAATTGTATTTCACCCTAAATTAAAATTGATACAATCTAAGTGGGAGAGTGTTGTTTAATAATTTTAAGAAGCTACCAGCGATTTTTTTCGACCGTGACGGTGTAATCACTATTCCGGTAGATTTAAATGGTAAGGGTTTTGCTCCTAGAAATCTAAATGATTTTAAATTCTATAATGATGCCAAAGATTCTCTTTTGAGAACAAGAGCAGCAGGATTTTTTAATGTTGTTGTATCAAATCAACCAGATGTATCTAGTGGTCTGCTTTCGCTTAATATGCTAGAAAGCATGAATACTGTTTTGCGTCACTCTCTTGCGTTGGATGAAGTAATTAATTGCCCACATAATTCAAGCGACCACTGTTTATGTAGAAAACCAAAGCCAGGAATGATTTATGCAGCGGCAGAGAAGTTTGGAATTGATTTATCACATTCCTGGATAGTCGGCGATAGAGATGGAGATATTGCAGCGGGTTCTAGCGCCGGACTTAAAACAATATTTATTGATCGAAATTGGCTTGAAGAAACTGGAAGTATGGCAAAGTTTAAATGTAAGTCTCTCAAGGAGGCTGTAGATCTTATAATTACGGGTAATTTTTGATACTTATGGTACAAATGTTATAGGAATATAGTATTTCAAGCGCTATATTAATCAAATGCAGCAAAAAATTATTCTACCTAAAATTAAAATTTTTTTAGATAGCGCAAGTATCGAAGAAATTAATCAGTACTATAACAATCATAAAGAGTACATATCTGGTTTTACAACCAATCCAACATTAATGAAAAATGCTGGTGTAAAAGATTATTTGACTTTTGTTAGAAAAATATTAAACGATATCAAAGATTTACCAATTTCATTTGAAGTATTTGCGGATGAATTAAATGAAATGAAAGCTCAAGCAATTGCTTTATCAGCAATAGCTTCAAATGTATACGTGAAAATTCCAGTCACTAATACTAAGGGTTTATCAACTCATGAACTGGTATCTGAATTAAATAGAGAGGGCGTTTTATGTAACGTTACTGCGATTATGACATTAGAACAAATAAAGAAAATCTATCATTCCCTGGACTCATCTAATCCTATTATATTATCCGTTTTTGCAGGTAGAATCGCTGACACCGGGCGAGATCCATTGCCACTTTTGGAGGAAATGTGTAACTTTGTTAATTCAAATGAAAATATATCAATTCTTTGGGCTAGTACTCGAGAATTATTGAATATATTCCAAGCTAATAAGGCTGGGTGTGAAATAATCACAGTTACATCACCTTTATTGAATAAACTTAAAAATTTAGGAAAAAATCTAAACCAACTTTCATTAGAAACGGTTGAAATGTTTTATCATGATGCAAAATCTGCAGGATACTCAATATAATCCTACAAGATTAGGGAGAAATATTTATGAAGATTTTTATAACTGGTGGAGCTGGATATTGTGGAGCTCGAATGGTGCCTCAATTACTTGATTTAGGATACGAAGTAACTGTTTTCGATCGCTGTTTTTTTGGAAGTAATTTCTTACCAATTAGTAATGCAAAGTTCAAACTCATTCAGGGTGACATCAGAGATACCGCATTGCTTGAGACTAGTTGTCGCGGTCATGAGATTTTTCTGAATTTAGCCTGTATTTCAAATGATGCTAGTTTTGAACTTGATGAAGCTCTATCTACGAGTGTAAACCTAGATGCGTTTCTTCCGATGGTAAGAGCGGCGAAACGCTCAGGAGTTAAGAGATTTATTTATGCATCATCAAGTTCAGTTTATGGAGTATCAGATGCAGCCGAAGTTACAGAGGATCATCCTTTGGTTCCTTTAACGCTATATAACAAATATAAGGGAGAATGCGAGCCTAAACTATTTTCAGAAGCAGATAAAAATTTTGATACAGTAGTATTTAGGCCTGCTACTGTATGTGGTTACAGTCCACGGCAACGGCTAGACGTATCAGTAAATATTCTTACAAATCTGGCAGTAAATACAAATAAAATTACAGTTTTTGGCGGAAGTCAAAGGCGTCCAAACATTCACATTCAAGATTATATTGAAGTTGTTAAATTACTAATTACTGCACCCTCAGATAAAATTCAAAAGCAAATTTTTAACGTAGGAAATGAAAATCTTACGATTTATTCTATAGCTGAAATTGTAAAAAAAGTTGTTCTTCGTAATTTTCCTGAAAAAAAGGATCTTACTATTTCACAAACCTCTAGCGATGATAATCGTAGTTATCACATTAATTCCGATAAAATAGAAAAATCACTTGGATTCAGAGCAACTCGAACTATTGAAGATGCAGTACAAGAGCTTTGTGATGCGTTTAAAAATGGTTTATTACCTAACAGTTTAACAGATAAGAAATACTATAACGTTAAGACATTAAAAGAATTAGCGATTATGTAATGAATAGTAATGATATTGCGCTCGTAACAGGCGGAGCTGGATTTATTGGAAGCCACATTGTTGATATATTATTGGAGAAAGACTATAAAGTAAGAGTTTTAGATAATCTTACAGGTGGAAGAATTCAAAATCTTGCGCACCATAGTTCTAATCCAAATTTGACCTTTCATAACTTAGACATCACTACAGTTGATTTAGATGACCCGATATTTGATGGTATTAAATGGATTTTTCATATGGCTGGAATCGGTGATATCGTACCGTCAATTGAAAAGCCACTTGATTATTTTCATACTAATGCATATGGAACTGCACGTATTGCTGAAGCCGCTAGAAATGCTGGCGTAAACAAAGTTGTATACGCAGCATCGTCATCATGCTATGGGATTGCTTCCGTACCAACAAATGAACTAGCACCAATTAGTCCTCAGTATCCTTATGCCTTAACAAAATTTATAGGTGAACAAACTCTATTTCATTGGAATCAAGTTTATGGATTACCCGTTAATTCAATTAGGATATTTAATGCTTACGGTCCACGTTCAAGAACTTCAGGAGCGTACGGTGCTGTTTTTGGTGTTTTTCTAAGACAGAAAATCGCCGGGAATCCACTAACAATAGTTGGCGATGGGATGCAAAGTCGTGATTTTGTTTATGTTACAGATGTAGCACGAGCTTTTGTCGCCGCTGCGCTTACTGATAAGGTGGGTCAAATTTATAATATAGGTTTTGGCACACCAAGGACTATCAACGATCTTACAAAAATGCTCTCGGATAAAACTGTGAGAATTCCAGAACGCCCTGGAGAGCCAAAATGTACGTGGGCTGATATTTCAAAAATTACTTATGATCTTGGTTGGGAACCAGAAATTACTCTTGAAGATGGAATTAAAATGTTAATCGAACATATTTCTTATTGGGAGGATGCTCCGCTCTGGGATATTTCCTCTATTGATAAAGCTACTAAAAAATGGTTTGAGTTCTTAGGAAAAAATTCAGGTCAAGTGGAAGGCTTATAGAAATGAAGTATGAGTATCTCGAAAACTACAAGTATAAAATAAAATCAGTTGAGGAATTAAAACAGCTATTAGGTAGTTTTCCTCGCTCAAGAACAGCAATCTTATGTCATGGCGTTTTTGATGTAGTGCATCCAGGGCATTTGCGTCACCTGTCTTACGCAAAATCTAAAGCCGGTCTATTAATTGTCAGCGTAACCTCGGATCGCCACATTAAAAAGGGGGTTTATAGACCACATGTACCCGAAAATATACGAGCACTTAACTTAGCAGCATTGGAAATGGTTGATTATGTAGTAATTGATGATTTTGCTACGCCACTAGATAATATAAGACAATTGCAACCAGATTTTTTTGCAAAAGGATTTGAATACTCAGGGTCTAGTCTCCCGACAGCTACAGTAGAGGAGTCTGCAGTAGTATCAGAATACGGTGGAAAAACTATTTTTACACCAGGAGACTTAGTCTTGTCCTCTAGTAATTTAATTGAACAGCAAGCCCCAGATCTAATGCTAGAAAAAGTTATTTCAATTATGCAAACATATAAATTTGATTTTTCTGATATCACTAAAGTTATAGACAAATTCAGTGATATTAAAGTTCATGTAGTAGGTGATACAATTGTTGATACCTATACAGAAACTGCTATGATTGGTGGACAGACAAAAACTCCTACGATAAGCGTACGTCATTTAGATGCCAAATCGTATGTCGGTGGAGCAGGAATTGTTGCACTCCATTTAATCTCTGCTGGTGCTAAAGTAACTTTTACAACTCTATTGGGTAAAGATTATCTGGCTCAGATGGTTGAATCTGAGCTTAAATCTGCAGGCGTCATTATACATAAAATTTCAGAAAACGATCGACCAACTACTCAAAAAAATGTAATTATATGTAATGGATATAGACTTTTAAAAATAGATACTTTAGACAATACACCTATTTCAAGTGTGATTTCAAATGAATTTACAAATAATATTACTAAGGTCAGGGCCGACATTCTAATCTTTAGTGATTTCAGGCACGGTATTTTTCATAAGCAAAATATTAGTGAAATGACATCTAGTGTTGGAAAAGATGTATTTATGGTCGCTGACAGTCAAGTTGCTAGTAGGTGGGGAAATATTTCTGATTTTGTGGGGTTCGATTTGATTACACCAAACGAAAAAGAGGCTCGCTTTTCTCTTGGAGATCAAGATTCAACAATTGGTCCTTTAGCAGGTAAATTGTATAGATTATCAAAATGCAAAAATTTAATTTTAAAATTGGGAGAAAAGGGATTAATTGCCTTAGCAAAATCGGAAATTGATAATGAACCAATTATGATCTCACTTGATTCATTAACCAAGAATCCTATTGACCCCGTCGGCGCCGGTGATGCACTAATGGCTTATGCGGCCCTTACCCTTAAAGTTAGTAATTCACTACCTATGGCAGCGATTGTCGGCAGTCTCGCCGCAGCATGTGAATCAGATTTAAATGGGAATATTCCAATTAAACAAAGCGATGTGCTAAAGAAACTTAAAAGCTTAGAGAATAGAATGGGCTATTCAATTAAATGAAAGTTTTAGTTGTAGGACTTGGAACACAAGGAAAGAAAAGAATTAAATTTATTAGTAAAAATTTTGTTGGCTCTGTAGATCCCAAATCAAGCGATGCAACATTTTCCCATATAACTGATGCCCCAGTTAATTCTTATGATGCAGTTTTTCTTTGCGTTCCTGATAGCGAAAAAATAGAGTTAATTAAATACTGCATTTTGCATAAAAAGCATATTCTTGTTGAAAAACCATTAATAACAAAGAAACCATTAGGTTTAAAATATCTTCAAAATGAAGCAAATTTAGCTAATATTTTAATTTATACAGCCTACAACCATAGATTTGAGCCTCACATTAAAACCGTAAAGGAGATACTAGATAAGTATGAAATCGGGAGAATATTTTCAATTAAAATGGTGTATGGAAATGGAACAGCTCAATTAGTAAAAGCTAGCGAATGGCGCGATCATGGTATGGGAGTTATTTCTGACTTATCTCCACACTTACTTGATACTTTAGCTTATTGGATCGGGATTAAGAAAATCAAAGATTTATTTTTATTTAGCCATAATTTTGAGACGAGTGCCCCAGATCATGCAGTAGTTCACTTTAATATGGATAATATAGCAGTCGAACTTGAAATGTCGTTATGCATGTGGAGGAATACTTTTAATTGTGATATTTTTGGAGAAAAAGGTTCCATTCACATATCTTCCTTATGTAAATGGGGGCCATCAATTTTAACAATTCGAAAACGAGTTTTACCGTCTGGAATACCAAATGAGAAAATTAGCGAATTAGAGATACAAGATCCAACCTGGGGACTTGAGCATGAGCATTTCTTTAATCAAATAAAGAATAAACATGAAACAGATTTTACTACGGATGCTTGGATAGCAAATTTACTAGGTGAAATGGAATCTATGCTTTGAAAAAGAATTTTAAAGTTGCATTTCTTGGAATGTCTCATCTTGGAATTGTAAGTCTAATTTCACTTGCAACAAAAAATATTCAGTGTTTTGGTTTTGATTTAAACATAAGATTGGTTAATGAATTAAAAAATAATAATTGGCCAATTGAAGAGCCAGGAATTAGCGAAGCATATGAATCATCAAAGGACTCGATTACTTTTACCTCTGATTTAACTAAATTAAAGGAATGTCAAATTATTTATATAAGCCAGGATGTTCTAACAGATAATTTTGGCAGAAGTGACTTAAGCGAAATTGAAAATCTTATAATATTAGCTGCACAAAATATCGCAAAAGCAGCAAGATTAGTCATACTATGTCAAGTCCCACCCGGATTTACGAGAAAGATGAAAAAATATCATTCCAACATTTCATATCAAGTAGAAACTCTTGTTTTTGGTGAAGCATTAAGTCGAGCCAGTAATCCTGAAAGAATTATTATAGGGATAGAAGAGCCAAGTTTATCATTAGATTCAAATTACAGCATGTTACTTGAAAGTTTTATGTGCCCGGTTATAACTTTGAATTATGAGAGTGCCGAATTTACAAAAATTTCTATTAACGCATTCCTTGCTGCATCGATAATCACGACAAATTCGCTAAACGAAATTGGAAAATCCGTAGGGGCAAATTGGAGTGGTGTGAAGAGAGCTCTTCAACTTGACAGAAGAATTGGTGAGTATGCTTACCTTAATCCTGGTTTAGGAATATCTGGTGGAAATATAGAAAGAGACCTTCAAACTCTAGATGAACTAGCCCTGTCTAATGATTCAGGAGGTGTAAGTATATTTCGTACATACCTTAATTCTTCACAGAGACAGAAGAATTGGATCATAGATACAATTACAGAAAATATCATTAACCATAATTCAAAAGCCAAGATCGGCATTTTAGGTATTGCCTACAAAGTAAATACAAGTTCAACAAAAAATTCTATTGCTTTAGTCATTGCTAAAAAATTTAGTGGTAATATTATAGGTGCATATGATCCCTTGGCAGTTCTCCCTCAAGATTTATCTAACATTAGAATTTTTGATTCTTTAAACGAATGTATTCTTGCTGCTGACGCTGTTGTTATTCTCACGCCCTGGCCAGAATTTTCAACTTTAGATTTTAGTCAGTTAGCGAAAGAAAATAAAGAAATTTTTACAATTATTGATCCATATGGAATTTGTAACTCTGATATGTTACCAAAGAATGTAAAGATTAAAACGTTAGTAGAAATTGAAAATAAATAGTGAAAGATCAATCATTTAGGTATTTAGAAGCAAATGCAAAGAATGAAAGAGTTGTTGTAATTGGGAAAAACGGTTTTGTTGGAAGTTCTATAATCTCTGCACTAAATCAAAAAGGTATTACCACATTTAATATTGGTAGAGAAGATATTGATTTAACATCTGAATATGCGCATAACTTCTTTTCTTCCGTAATAAAACCCAGAGATATAGTTATTTTTGCTGCAGGAGATGTTCCAGTAAAGAGTACTGAGCAATTGAATGCAAATTTGAATGGCCTAGATAATTTTATCAGAGGCATTAAAGGAATTAACTTAACGCAATTAATCTACGTAAGTTCAGATGCAGTCTATATGGATTCACCTAATTCTTTAAGCGAAAATTCGATTTGTGCTCCTGAAACTTTGCATGGGTTAATGCATCTTACTCGTGAAGTAATTCTTCAGAACTCTTTGCATAAGAAATATTTGTGCATAGTCCGACCAACACTAATCTATGGAGCTAATGATCCACACAATGGGTACGGGCCATCCTCATTTATAAGACTTGCAAGAAAAAATGAAGATATACATCTTTTTGGAAATGGCGAAGAAAAAAGAGATTTTATTTATATATCAGACGTTGCTAACATAATAGTTGCAGTTGTAGAGGAAAGAGTTGCGGGTGTTTTGAATTTAGCAACAGGGGAGATTAATACTTTTGCTCAAATTGCAAATACGATTCTAGTGATGTTAAAAGGCAAATCTATGATAAAAACTAAGCCAAGAGTTGGTTTAATGCCTCACAATGGTTATCGCCCTTTTGATGTAACAAATCTAAAATTAGCATTTCCATTTTTTACACCAATTTCAATTAAGGATGGATTAGCGATAATGAATCAAGACCTATCAAAATTCTCAAATTAATCACGCATTACAAGTAAAAATCTTTTATACAATTTACCATATATTGTAGTTGCTCTTGACTAAGAAATTGATGTACAGGAAGAGTGAGAATTTTATTTGCTTGAGATTCAGCAATCGGAAAACTATTTTTCTCATAACCGAGATTAAGTGCAGCTTCTTGTAAATGCAAAGGAATTGGATAGTGAACTTTTACGTCAATTTTTTTCTGTCTTAAGTATTCCATAAGACCATTGCGATTTTCACATAAAATCATATATAGTGAAAAAGTTTCCAAGTCGTATGAATTTCTCCTTGGTATAGTTACATTTGGGGCTAAATTTGATAGTGCAGAATCAAGATACTTAGCATTTAAATTTCTATCAATAATAATTTGATCGATTTTTTGTAATTCCAAAATTGCAACAATTGCTTGAAGTGGTTGAATTCGCATATTCACTCCCCACATCGTGATGTGATCTCGATCTTGCATTCCATGATTTCTATAATTAAGTAACCATTTATAAAGGTCATCATCATCAGTTACTAGCATTCCACCGTCTCCCATTACATTAAGTGATTTCAGTGGATGCATACTAAAGGTACCAATTTTTCCAAAACGACCATGGGCAGTACCTTTGTGCTTTCCTCCTATACCCATACAAGCATCTTCTATTACTGCCAATTTATGTTTATCGGCAATTTCAATAATTCTGAGCATATCTGGTGATGCACCTCCCCAATAAACTGGAAGAATCGCGCGAGTATATTTCGTGATAGCTCCTTCAATTAGTTCAGGATTCATTTGATAATTAGAATCTACGTCGATAAAAACTGGCGTTGCTCCACAATTTATTATTGCACCGGTAGTTGCGTAAAAAGAGTTAGGAACAGTTATAACTTCATCACCCTTTTTGATTCCTAAAGCTCTTATGGCCAAAATGAGCGCATCAGTCCCATTATTGGTTGAAATACAGTGTTTCGCTCCGACATAGTACGCAAAATTCTTTTCAAATTCTTCTACCTTAGGACCGAGTGTAAACTCTGCACTTTGTGTTAACTTTTTCCATTCGCTAAAAATATCTTCCCGATTTTTGAACTGATCAGGGAGGTAGTTGTAAGGAACAATCCAATCATAATTCATAGTAGATTTTTTCATTGATAAAACTCTTTAATTTTGTTAACTACATATTGCTGATCATCAATCGACAATCCCGGGTACAGCGGAAGGCTTAGAATTTCGCGACTTAGTTTTTCAGTAACTGGAAATGTTCCTTCCGCATGACCTAAAAACTTTGCCGCAGGTTGTAAATGTATTGGTATTGGATAGTGAACAATAGTTTCAATTCCGTGTGTCTTCAGAAATAGTTGAAGTTCATCACGCCTAGTAACCCTAATCATATAAGTTTGAAAAACATGATGTTCGTCGTCATTCTTTATTGGAACTGTAGCATATTCAAATAACTCTTCATTGTAGGTATTCGCTAAAGAGATACGAGATCCATTCCATTCATCTAACTTTCGCAGTTGTATTCTTAAAAATGAAGCTTGTAATTCGTCAAGTCTACAATTTGAGCTGAATGTTTCACAATTAATCCTGTCACTAAGGCCATGATTTTTTAATAAAGAAAGTTTGGCCCAAAGCTCTTCACTATTTGTCGTAACAATTCCGGCGTCCCCATAGGCATGCAAGTTTTTCAATGGATGAAGACTAAAGCTACCGGCAATCCCAAATGAACCAACATTTTGCCCTTTATATTTTGCGCCTACAGCTTGCGCAGCGTCTTCTAGAACTAAAAGATTATATTTTTTTGCAATAGATAAAATTTTATCCATTTTTGCAGGTCGACCCGTCAAGTGAACTGGCATGATTACTTTTGTTTTTTCATTGATTGCAGATTCAATCAAATCTACATTAATGTTCATATCTTCGGCAACATCCACAAAAGTTGGCTTCAATCCAGCAAGAACAATAGAAGAGGCAGATGCAATAAATGAATTTGGAGCAGTAATTACTTCTGAATCCTTTGGAAGGCCCAACGCTTCAAGTATGAGTCTTAATGAGCAAGTGCCGTTTGCAATCCCGTTTCCGTATTTTGTTTTTATATACTGAGCGAATTCGACTTCAAATGCTTTGACTTCTGGGCCCTGGATATATTTACCACTATCTAAAACTTGTTCGAATGCATCCATTAGTTGGCGCTTAATATCTACATTTTTTGGCGCAAAATTTGTATACGGTACTTTCATTTTTAAAGACATATTCCGAACTCCATCTATTAGTAATGAGTTACTTTAACCGATTATTATACTTGGCATTATTGACCTCGATACCCTTATTAGGCAATCTGATATCCTATTCTTATGCAAAAAATTGGATTTCCGGTCGAAACTTTCAAAGATTTAGGCCAAAGGAAAAATAGATTAGCAATTTTTGAATCGTTACTAGAAATCAGATTTACTGAAGAGATGATTGCAGATAATTACAAAGACCAAAAGATGAGGACTGCCGTACATTTAGGAACTGGACAAGAAGCAGTGGCTGTTGGAGTTTGCACGAACCTCATGAAAGGTGATGCTGTTTTTTCTCATCATCGCAGCCATAATCATTTTTTAGCTAGTGGCGGTAGTGTTTTTGAGCTTGTTGCTGAGTTATATGGGAGTAAAAATGGATGTTCAAAAGGCAGAGGTGGTTCAGTTCATCTAAATCACAGAAATAAAGTTTTTTTTGTATCAACCGCAATTCTAGGACAAAGTATCCCTCTTGCAGTTGGTAGCGCCCTTAGTTTTGCAATGGAGAAAAGTGGACAAGTTGCAGTAGCATTTTTTGGCGATGCCACGTGGGAAGAGGGTGTGATTTACGAATCACTAAATTTTGCAGCGATTCACTCCCTTCCAGTTCTTTTCGTGTGTGAAAATAACAAATATTCTACCGAGAGTCCGCTTTCTGTAAGAAGAGCTGAAAATAGCGAATTTACCCAAAGGGCTATTTCTTTTGGCGTTGATGCGATTAAAGGGAATGGCAATGACGTTTATGAAGTTTTTAATTTAGTTTCAGAGATTTTTTCAAAAATGCGTAAAAACCCAAAACCTTACCTCATTGAATTAGATACATATAGGTGGCGAGAGCATGTAGGCCCTAATTTTGATCACGAAGCTGGACGTACTTTTCGAAGTAAGGTTGAATTAGAAGAATGGCAAAAAAATGATCCTATTGTTGCAATAAAAAACTATTTGATTGAGAAAGACTCTTTTTCTGAAACTGAACTTAAAAGTATAGAGGGAAATATTCTTAGTGAAATTAATAGTGAGTTTAAACGTGCGCAAAATTCACCAAAACCCGATAAAGAATCGATATTTGAAAATTCTGGTGAATTCTAAATGCGAATTTTGACATATGCCCAGGCAATTTCTGAAGCACTTGTAATAGGAATGAGAGAAAACCCGAAAGTATTTATCACTGGCATTGGCGTTGACTATCCAGTTGGTGTTTTTGGTACTACTAGGGAAGCCTTTGATGAGTTTGGCAGGAGCAGAGTATTTGATTCACCTTCAATGGAAAATGCCCTTACTGGAATTTGCATCGGTGCATCAGCAATGGGTATGCGGCCTGTTTTAGTACATCATAGAAACGATTTTATGTTTCTTGCTTTTGACCAAATGATTAATCTTGCAGCGAAATGGCGGTACATGTATGGTGGTAATGCAGGTCAAGTTCCAGTAGTTGTCCGTGGAATCATTGGCCGTGGTTGGGGACAAGGTGCAACTCATTCTCAAAGTTTGCAATCACCTATTGCTCATTTTCCTGGAATATCAGTGGTTATGCCTGCAATGCCCGCCGATGCAAAAGGATTAATTATTTCAGCGCTTAAATCTCCCAGTCCAGTTGTAATTTTGGAGCATCGAACCCTTTTTGACATAAAAGGAGAAGTGCCGGAAGGTTATTATGAAACACCTATAGGGCAGGCAAACATTTTGAGAGTTGGTTCTGATATTTCACTAGTTTGTACCTCTTATATGGTTATTGAGGCTATGAGAGCAGCTGAATTCTTATCAAAGTTTGGTATTTCTGTTGAGGTAGTTGACTTACGGAGCATAAGACCACTTGATGAAAAAACGATTATCAATTCTGTTATAAAAACCGGCAGACTTGTTGTTGCGGATACAAGTTGGGTTCAATATGGTGTAGCTAGCGAAATTGCTGCACTTGTTGCAGAGAAAGCTTTTAATTATCTTAAAGCTCCTGTAACGCGAATTGGCCTACCGGATAGCCCTACTCCTTCCGCAAAGGTATTAGAGGATGTTTTCTACCCATCAGCAAATACGCTACAACAAGCAATCACTAAAACATTGGGCCGCAAAGATGTTATAGCGCAAATAAGCTCTGAAATTGATAACTTCAAAGGACCATATTAGAGATATTTCTCTATATAAATTATAAATGTATAAATAAAATTATTGAACTATTACTCTCAATATTTATTCTTTATCAATTTTAAACTGTCCAAAATGCATAATCACCACTGTATCCAGCTTCTTGAAAAAGCTCGATCCATTTATCAGCAGAAAGAACTGTCCGCGCAGTAAGTACCCAAGTATCTAAAGCTTCTTTTTCTAATTCATTGCGCCATCCGTCTACCATAACGAATGAATTACCTTTAGCAACTCTTTCAATTTCAGTCAATGACTTTACACATTCCCGTCTTTCAAGGTTATGTATAGTATTAATTGAGATTACTAAATCAAAAGATTTGTCTGGAAAAGGTAAGCTACTTGCATTGCCATAAATTAAATTTTCTCTAACCTCTGGGTCTGAATTTTTAATAGCATATTGCGATATGTCTAATCCAATAATTTTTGATTTGGGTAATAATTTTCTAAAATCTTTTAGCATGTAACCTTTTGCACAACCTATGTCAAGAATTGATGCACTCGGCTCCAAATTATAGTAAGTTGCAAAGTCTTTTACGGTAGTGGTCCAGAATTTCTCATCATATTGGTACCCTCCATAGCCGTATTTTCTGTCCCCATCAAAATATTCCTTATCAAAGCGGCGAGAAACCTCTCTCTCAAGATTTGTAATATTGAGCCGATTTTTAAGCCTATTCATTGATTTCGGATAATTTCGCATTAAATCCAATTCATTGCCCATATTCAAACCTATCCAATCATTTTCAGTTATTTTTTGCCCTAATTGCCTACTGTCGTAAATAAAAAATACCGCCAATAATTCTGTAGTTGAACCAGCTTTTTGGCTCATTATGAGAGTTTATGCCTTGCAAGACCCATATTACCCACCTAAATTTCTGGTCAGGGGCAACATTTACCCCCTTTTGGTGTCTTACTAAGTAGAGGGGTCAAGACGTTGGCTCAACTGAAAGCGGGAAATCAAAGTGTCACTTCGTAAGAAGGCTCAGGCCCCAGCGACTGTTGCTGCGTGGTCTGTTTCTGATTTATCCGCCCTTTATACCCAAAACCGCTCATCACTTATCGCTCAAGCCCGCCGAATTCTTCGAAGCGATGCTGATGCAGCAGAGGTTGTCCAGGATGCCTTCCTTAAATTTATCTTGGCAGCCCCAGAGCTAGATACCGCAGATCGTGCCATGGCATATCTGCGCACCACTGTTAACAATCTATGTCTGAACGTAATCCGTGCAACCGGATCTCGTCCCAACTTAGTTGCAATTGATTCAGATGCAACTCAAGAGCGTCTATCAGAGATCGCAGCAGAAAATCATATTCCAATGGATGCAACACTTGCTGCAGCCGAGGATGCCTCAATTATTCGCGAAGCACTATCTCGTTTATCAGAGACTCAACGCACTGCTCTTGTTATGTGGGAGATTGAAGGCCGAACCACTAAAGAGATTGCAACAGCAATTGGTACAAGTGAGAAAAATGTTCGCCATGTTGTGCAACGTGCTCGTACATCGTTTATTCGTGTTCTAACTGAGTGGGTAGTGGATGAGAAAACTGGTGCTACCGCACTTGATTCACTCTCTGGTACATATAAGAAAGCAGCAGAGCTTGCTAAGAAATCATCGAAAGTCGCACTCTCATTACTTATAGTGTTAGTTGCATTCCTAGGTTTTAACTCTGTAACTGGAACAGAATTCAACACGGGAACAGCGGTTTCAAACTTTACCCAGGAGGCACCTGTTACTACTCAGGTTGCTCCAACTACACCATCACCATCACCATCACCATCACCATCTGCAACAGCTGAGGATCTTTCAAGTCAAAAGATAGTTGAAGATAACTCAGCAATTAATTTCCGAACCTCTAAATCTTTGTTTGCTGGGCTTTCAAAGGATGGACTACCAACAGGCTTTACAGTCTCTGATGCCGCCGGCAACGTTGGATCACTCTCTGTCTCATCACAATCCACAATTACTAATCCAGATGGTTATGTATTAGTTTCTTATGCACAATCACAAGGGGATGCCACTCTTAACGCATTAATCTCTCAAACAATTACAGTTGATGGATCTGGAACTTCATATTTTGGAAGCCCTTCAGTGACTGTGGCAGGTTCTTGGTATCCACTGACCCAAAGTGGTTCTGCCTCCAC
>Ga0214919_10004672_pt1 | contig 19869 bp, 20 predicted proteins | sample LL1503_MetaG_FD_177994 | JGI IMG/M metagenome (GOLD analysis project Ga0214919, IMG submission 177994) | Freshwater microbial communities from Lake Lanier, Atlanta, Georgia, United States - LL-1503 | ecosystem: Environmental > Aquatic > Freshwater > Lake | place: USA: Georgia | collected...
AGATGCAACGATTGCGGACTCAAACATTCCAGCAAGTTCTTCGCCCAACACTTGCACTTTGGCGCGAACATCAATGATGGCCTGTTCACGTTCTTTTGCTTGACGCTTATTGCGAATCTCAGGAGACTCATCATCGGCCTGAAACCGAACACGATCAAATGCAGCCAGAACTATTTCTGGTTTTGTCTCCCACACTTCTGCGCTCATCTCCCACTCATTTGGACCACGCGAACCAAAGTCTGCGATGAACTGATCGAACTGTGCCAAGAATGCCGTGGCATCAGCAGAGCCGGATGCGCGCAAGCGATCGAGCAATCCGGTCACGCCTACATCAAACGCTGACGTCAAGTCTCGAGAGCCACGAATCAAACGAGATATTTTCCACATCGCATAACTTGGCTCTGCTGAATCAACTTCTCCGATGCCTGCAACGATCTTCATCGGTATTGTTGGGTCTCCAATAGCTTCACCAACTGCAAACAAAATTCCGGGAGCAACTCCAGAGCCAGAAGATGGCAAGGTGTGGCTCTCAAAAAGTTTTTGCAACATCGGCTGTGTCGACCGCGCCCGCGCCACTAGCGCCGCATCTGTCATTTTTGTCAAGTCAGGCCGAGACGCACGAAACGCGATTGTCTGTACTTTTTCATCGTTGATCTCTGGCCATGTTGTTGCCGTCATCAACCAGCCCAAGTGCGCACCAATCAGTTCGAGCAGATCAGGTCGCTCATCAAGTGGATGCGCGACATACGGTGGAACCTCTGGATGGTTTCCAAAAAATGCTAAGTCAAGTTGTTCTACGGTGACAGCAGGACTCCGGACTCCTTGCATGCGCACGTTGGCCAAGTTGATATAAAAATATCCAGCAAAGAATCCAGCCACTGCGGGCGGGCTCTCAGTGAACTCATCGAGTGAATAGTTTCCGCTGCGCACGTATCCGTCGCGCCATCCCAGAAGAATTCCTTTTTCCCAACTGAACTGTTGTCCGAGTGGACTCGCCGCAGTTGGCAATACTTCACCTGCATTGGCGCGTGTGTAATGAGGCCACCGCACACTTGGGTCACGATCTGTAATCCAACGCTCTGCCATTTCTGGTCCCCCTATTGTGTGGTCGCCCGACCATTTGTGTGTCTTGCTAAACTAACCGATGGATTAGTTCTCGCGCTATCCCAAGCAACAGCAGGGCCGGGGGCAACCCAGAGCAGCCTGGCCCTTCAGGTGCGGGGGTGGACTCAGGCGTCTAAATTGCGGCAGCGCAGATATTGAGGTGCTTCAGACCCCGCAATACAAAGGAGTCCTCGTACACAAAATCGTTGTCGGGAGCCACCGTGATGTTGGCGAGACGATCCAGCAGTAGACCCGTGGCAACACAGGCTTCAAGCCTTGCCAAACCAGCGCCAGGACAAAAATGCTCGCCGTTACCAAAAGCCAAGTGATCTTTGACATTTGACCTGTCGATATCGACGGCATCTGGTTCAGCAAATTTGCACTGATCCCGATTAGCGGCAGCAAACAACAACCACAAATGATCACCAGCAGGCACAGTCGTCGCCCCGATCTTCACATCTACCTTGGCCTGACGAAACAAACCACCGACCGGAGCTTCAATGCGCAACATTTCTTCGACTAACGGTTCAATCAACGTGCGATCAGCACGAACTCGCGCTTGTAGAGCAGCATCGGCAGCAAGCGCATGAATGATGTTAGTGATCAACTTAGTTGTTGTCTCATTACCTGCAACCAAGAATTGCTGCAACATTCCGAGCTGCTCATCGTCAGTAAGTTCTTCGCCATCAATCACAGCGTTGGCGATATCCGACAAAATATTCTCTGCAGGCTCTCGCTTGCTGAGAGCAATGCGACCCAAGAAATACTCCTTGAATTCGTTCGAGGACACAATGAATCCGCGCACTTGGTCGAGCGATGGTGAATGATTTCCGACGGGCATCACAATGTCATCTGACCAACGCTTAAACGTCGCGAGGTCATCTCCCAATACCCCAAGAGCCAATGCAATAATTGTCATTGGCAAACCGACGGCAAACTTTGTCACGATGTCAACTTGTCCTGAATCTTGAATCTGTGCCACCACATCATCAAGCAAACGACTTGCAGTCTCACTAATCGCAGGCTCCATGCTGCGTAAACGATCTGGACGAAACGCGGGGTTCACGAGTTTGCGCTGGCGCCGATGATCTGGCGGATCGGCATTCAACAACACCGCTGCTTGTCCCCGCCCAGCAGTGATCGATGTGAGATACGGCGCCATCGTTGGATCCTGCGACAACTCCATAAACCGTTCCATCAACACTGTCCCGGCTGCTTGAGGACCAGTCGGGCTACGACTCGAGAACCTCTCGGTATCACGCAAGATCATCCGCACATCGTCATATTTGGTCACCAACCAGGCTCCAAGGTGCTCATGAAATATCGGACCGTCGTGCTCGCGCAGTTCGGCAAAAATGGGATACGGACAGGCGATTGCCGATTGCTCCCGATTTATGAGGTCATCGACCCGTGAAGACGCCGTATTTGTAGCCACCCTTACTCCCTGCTGTCGAACTTGACATAAACTACCCGATGAGTTCGCTCTCGCGAAGTCGCACACATGTAGGGGGTCCCATGTCAATAGACGAAGCAATCACACCAACAAGCGATTCAGCAACATCGACACATCTCTCTTTTTGCCGAGTGTGTCATGCCAGTTGCCCAATGGAAGTCGATGTCACGCTCGGTCGCGTCACGGCAGTGCGCGGAGTCGCCGATGATCCGCTTTTTGCCGGATACACCTGCATTAAGGGACGTCAGATTCCAGAACAGATGTCTCATCCCGCGCGTATTCGCCAATCATTGCGTCGCCGCGCTGACGGCACATTCGAAGAAGTGTCATCGACTGATGCGCTTGATGGCATTGCTGCAGAACTTCGCCGCATCATCGACACCTATGGTCCTCGTGCAGTAGCGAGCTACACAGGCACTGGCGGATACCAAAACAGTGTTGCTGTTCCTGCTGCTCGTGCATTTCATGACGGAATCAAGTCGTCCTCGTTTTATACATCTGTCACCATCGATCAACCAGCAAAAAGTGTCGCACCTTTTCGCACCGGAATCTGGGAAGCCGGCTATCACAACTTTCGTGATGCAGATGTGTTGATAGCAGTTGGTTACAACCCCATGGTCTCAAGCTATGGACCCGTCGGAGGATTACAAGGAACTGATCCGTTTGTCAAGCTTCGCGAAGCAAAAGCGCGCGGAATGAAATTAATCGTGATTGACCCGCGCCGCACAGAACTTGCAAGTCGTGCAGATATTCATCTTGCTGTTAAGCCTGGTGAAGACCCAACGTTATTGGCTGGTCTTATCAATATTATTTTGGATGAGGGACTCTTTGACCATGAGTTCTGCGATCAATGGGTCTCTGATCTCGACGCGTTGGGCAAGAGCGTTGCACCGTTCACGACCGACTATGTTGCGCAGCGATGTGATGTGCCTGCCGACCAAATCATTGCAGCAGCGCGAATGTTTGCTGCTGGCACAAAAGGAACATGCGGAACCGGAACCGGTCCAAATATGGCTCCACATCCCAGCCTCACTGAACATCTCGGAATCGTGCTCAACACAATATGTGGACGAGTAAATCGCGAGGGTGATCTTCTCGAAAGTGGTTTATTTCTATATCCAGAGACACCAAAACGTGCACAGGTGATTGCCCCACGTTCTGCTGTCACTGGTGCACCTGCACGTTTTCGCAACTTGCGGGGCTACCGCGGCGAGATGCCGACTGCCACATTGTCAGAAGAAATCATTACTCCAGGAGAAGGTCGGGTTCGTGCACTGATCGTCAGCGGCGGTAACCCTGTTGTTGCGTGGCCAGACCAAGAACTCACCATTCGCGCTATGAACGACCTCGAACTTCTTGTCGTTGTCGACCATCGCATGTCTGCGACTGCTGAGTTTGCCGACTATGTCATTGCTCCAACGCTTGCACTTGAGCGTGCAGATGTACCGCACCTCATGGACCGATGGTTTGCCGCTCCGTACACCAACTACACAGACGCCGTTCTCGAACGCGATGGCGATGTGCTCAATGAGTGGGAAGTATTTTGGGAACTGTCCCAGCGGTTGGGCTCAACCTTGCCTTTCCCTGGCGGCGATGCACCCACTGACACGCGACCAACTGACCACGACATTATTGAACTGGCCTATGCCAATTCACGCATGCCAATTGATGAAGTTCGCAACAATCGTCGCAAGATTCATCCTGAAAAAGCAATGGTCGTCACCGCTGCAGACCCATCGTGCACCGCCAAGTTCACAATGGCGCCAGATGACATTGTTGAAGAATTAGCAGTTGTTCGCAACGAATCAGACGGCGCAGACGCGCTCGGAATTGACGGAACCCGCTTCCCGTTCCGACTCGTGAGTCGTCGACTCAAGCACCGACTGAACTCACTCGGTAACGAACTTTCTGTACTTGCAGCAAAGGGCAGCACTAATCCTGCATATATGAATCCTTCTGACATGGCGGCGTACGACATTGCAGACGGAGATCTGATTGAAATTACGTCTCCACGCGCATCCGTGCATGCAGTCGTTGAGTCAGCACCTGATGTTCGCACGGGAGTTATCTCAATGGCGCATTCATGGGGTGGTTCATCGCTCACAGACGAAAAAGTACGCGACATCGGAACACCAACGAGCAGATTGGTCTCTGTTGATCAGGGCTTTGATCCGCTCACCGGAATGGTGGTGCAGAGTGCTATTCCTGTTGCGATTAAACTTCTTGAAAAACTCAACGCATAACATTCACGTTCTCATCGGAGGCAGAGTATGGCACGGCTAGATATTCCAGAGGGCGACGGTCTCGAGGCACATCGGATGTGGATGCTCGCTCCCCACATGGGGACTGCAATGCACGCCATGAGCGAAGCAGTGTACGAAAAATCCAGTCTCGGAATCCGTGAACGCGAAGTTGCCAGAATGCGCATTGCCCAACTCAACCAATGCGTGGTGTGTCTCAACACGCGAGCAGCCTCTGCAATGGCACAGGGTTTAACAGATGAGTTATACAACTCAGTGCAGGATTATCGCGACAACCCTGCTTTCACTCTGCGCGAACGCCTGGCCGCTGAATACGCCGAGCGATTTGCTATTGATCACACCGATATTGACGACGCTCTCTGGAAGCGACTGCAAGCGCAGTACTCCGACACCGAACTGCTCGAACTCACTGTCACAATCGGATTCTGTATCGGCATGGGGCGAGCGTTTCATGTCCTTGATGTTGCAAAAGACTTTGATGTTCTTTGGAGCAGAGAACCAAAAGCGCCAATCGCTTGATTTAGTGCGTCGCTTGATTTAGTGAGAAGACGTTTCGCCGAGGTAACTCGCCTCGAGCAACGAACGATTGCTTGCTAGTTCTTTAGCGTCGCCTTCAGTGACGAGTTCTCCGTGACTCAAAATGTAGGCGCGGTCAGCAACCTGAAGCGCCATATTGACGTGTTGCTCAACAAGCAGCACGCCTGCTCCCGTTTCGTCGGCAATTGTTCGCAAGATAGGCAAAAGACGCTCAACAATAATTGGGGCCAACCCGAGGCTCATCTCGTCCACCATCAACAACTTTGGCTTAACGGTCAGTGCGCGTGCCATGGCCAACATCTGTTGTTCTCCACCAGATAAAAGACCTGCGCGCCGATCCATTATTTCTGCCAGTATCGGAAAATACGCCAATGCCTGTTTGACATCCGCTGCTCCTCTGGCGGCACCTAATCGTAGGTTCTCCCCCACGGTCAACTGATAAAAAAGTGCCCGTCCCTCTGGTACGTGCGCGAGCCCTTCACGAGCAATCAGATGTGGACGTCGACCTTTCACGCTTTTTCCAAAAACCTTGATCTCTCCCGAAATGATTGGAACAAGACCAGACGTCGTCAACAGTGTTGTGGTTTTTCCGGCACCATTTGGCCCAAGCAATGCCACGACCTCTCCTGCGTTGACATGCAAGTTCAGACCTCGCACAACAGAGACACCGTTGTAGCCAGTATTGAGATCGTTTATTTCAAGCAATGTTTCCATCAGTGTTTTCCTTCTGCTGCGCTACTTCCGAGGTATGCCTCGATCACTCGCGCATCTGTTTTCACTTGTGCTGGGGTTCCTTCAGCGATTTTTTGTCCAAACTCGATGACATAAATATAGTCGCATACATCCAGTACTAGCCCCATGTCGTGATCTACCAAGAAAATTGTGATCCCAGCATCAATGATTCGACGAAGTCCTTGACCAAGTTCACGAGATTCGCTTGTATCAAGACCTGCCGCAGGCTCATCCATGCATACCAACTCTGGCTGAGATGCAAGTGCTCGCGCTGCTGAGACCAACTTTCTTTGCCCTTGACTGATCTCATTGGGAAGTTTTTTTATGAGATCCTGAATTCCTAAAACCTCAATGGCAAAGTCAACACCGCTTCTCTCGCGCGCTCGACTCGGGCGAATAATGTCTGTCAAAAAACTCTTGACTGTCTGTCGCTCTGCTGCAACCTGAAGATTTTCTTCAATTGTCAAGTCATCAAAGAGTTCAAGAGATTGCCACGTCCGCGCCATACCCAAACGACTACGGGCATGAACAGGCATCTCGTTGATTTCTTTACCCTTGAACTCGATACGACCTGTCGCTTGGACAAAGCCAGTAATGCCATCAATAAAAGTGGTCTTGCCCGCGCCATTAGGACCAATCAACCCAACGAGTTTTCCTTTTTCAACTGTTAGGTCAACATTGTTGACTGCACGCAGTCCCCCAAATGTCACAGACATTCCGCGTGTTTCTAAAAGATTCATTTCATACCCCCACGGCTATCTTACGCCTCTCGGTAATCCGAAAATTTCGCATCCCGCTCACTGAGTGCTGCGGTCACACCTTTTGTGGCAAATGATCCCATGTAATCCATTGAAGAACGCTGGTGAAACCCAAGTGCCTGAATCTCTGCTGTTGCACGAATGCCCGCCCTAATCCCCATCACTTCCATTGCTCGATGTGCCGAACGCTTGTTGAGTGCAAGCAAATCAAGTGGGATCTTCGCCACGCGCTCAGCGATTGCTAGCACAGCAGTGTCAAGATCTGCCTCTGGATATGCCCGATTAGCGAATCCCGCCGCGACTGCTTCTGTTCCAGACATTGAGTCACCGGTGAGCAGCGCTTCCATGCCACGACGCAAACCCATCATCCATGTTTGCCATTGCATGTCAGGTGGTGACATAAGCCGAACAGGTGGGTATCCGATTTTTGCATCATCAGCCACATAGACAAGATCACATGCAGTTGCCAATTCGGTTCCGCCCGCCAAACAATATCCGTGCACCTGGCCGATGATGGGTGTTGACATATCCCACATCTCGAACCAGTTATTAACAACATGTCGCGACCACCAACCATCGGCGCGAGATATCGCTCGTTCCACATCGCTGTTTGGCGAACCCAAGTCATACCCAGCACAAAAGCATGAGCCGGCACCGCGAATAATCATCACCGATACAGAGCGATCTCTATCGCCTTGGCGCAGCGCATCAAACAATGCACCACGAATGTCGTCATTGAGCGCGTTTCGCTTGTCGGGTCTGTTTAACGTGAATCGTCGCACCAATGGTGCTGGATTATCGATGATGAGTACTGGCTCAGACATGGATGCCTTTCAGGTTGTTGTTTACTTCTTATCCCAATACGGGGCTCGCAATTTTCGTTTATTAATTTTACCCATCGTGTTGCGTCCTAGGTCAGACACGAACTCGATTGTTCGTGGGCATTTGTACTTGCTGAGCCGTTCTTGACAAAAAGCCAACACTTCTTTGACATCAGGCGGATTCGATAGATCACGAGGAATCACTATTGCCTTGAGTTCTTCGCCCATGTCTGCAGACGGGATTCCGATGCATGCCACATCAAGAATGTCAGGATGTTGCACCAAGACTTGTTCGGCTTCTGCTGGATAAATGTTCACACCGCCAGATACCACCATGTCACTGAAGCGATCAGTAATAAATACATACCCATCTTGATCTATGTAGCCGATTTCTCCGAGCGTGAAAACACCTGGCGCGATATTTGCTGCCTTCGTTTTTTGGGCATCATTGGGATAAATCACTCCGCGACCAGTGGCATCTTTAAAAAAGAGTCGACCTTCTGTGTTGGCGGGCAACTCATTGTCATTGTCGTCCAGAACAAGTGCAGTAAACGGCGGAACCGTGCGTCCTACCGAACCCGGGTGTTCTAACCACTCTGGACTCGAAATAGAACACGTCGTGCCAACTTCTGTGGCGCCATATGCGTCTGTGAACACAGGACCCCACCACTCAATCATTGATCTCTTGATGTCAACAGGACATGTTGCGCCAGTATGCGCGACAAGCTTCATTGACGAGAGGTCATACTTATTGCGAATATCTGCAGGCAAAGCGAGTAGGCGAACGAAATGAGTCGGAACCATCACTGATGACTCGGTTCGATAAGCCGCTATTGCTTCTAGTGTTCCTTGCGCATCAAACTTATTCAGAATCACCATCGGGATTCCGCAGACCAACAAACGCATTCCGTTAAGTGGACCCGTGTGATACATCGGCCCAACCACAAGGTGTGTTCCGAACTCCGCAAAGCGATTTTTCTTCATGCCGTCAATATGCTCTGCCATGGTGTCGCCGCCAGCAAACATGGTTGGTGGCAGTTCGGTTCCCTTTGGTTGGCCCGTTGTTCCGGATGTGTACAACAAATTGGGTCGTGGCTGCACATCAAGCGGTGGATCAGTGCGATCTCCGGCGGCGAGCCAGTCATGCCAACTCGTCACTTGGGCATGGCTAACGCCCCAACCGACAACACTGATCTGAAGTCCTTGAGCGCGCGCCAACTCTGCAGCAACAATTCCACGGTCAAGTGTTTCTGGTCCAACAAAAACTATTCGCGAATCAGAATCAACCAAAATATATGCGGCTTCTTCGGCATTGAGATGGAAATTGACCGGCACAGTTGATGCGCCCCCAAACAAACTTCCGAGATGTGCAAAGGCTGTTTCTGCAGCGTTCTCTGCAAACACGGCAACGCGTCGATTGGGGCCGAGATCTAAGGCTAAGACATTATTTGCGGTGCGGTTCAAAATGTCACCGACTTCAGTCCACGTGAAAGTGTGATCTGAATCTCGGACAGCGATTTCTTCTGGGCGCTGACGCGCAAGTTCGGTGATAAACGAAGGCATGTGTGAACGCTAGAGGATTTGAGATCCGTTAGACATCAGCGGGGATACCCCGCTCAGCCAATTTTTCTTTGTTATTCAAAAATTCTCCAGAAAGATCTGCTGGGCCGTGATAATGGGGTTGTAAAAAGCGTCTCGTGAAGAGCCACTGTCCATCCACTTTGCGATATGCATCGTCGTAATGTGCGAGCAAGATTCCGGTTGCACCATCTGCACGCTTGAAACGCTCACTGATTGTCCAACGCCCCGTCGCCGCTACTGAATCGCCAGAGACCTGCCACACTTCTCCGTTGTGAACATTTTGCACAACAGATGAGATCCCGCCCATTGCGGCATACCATAACTTCACGATTGCATCTTTTCCTTCGACCAATCGTCCACCGCCAAGATCCCACACCGCATCATCTGCCCAGCAACTTGCCCATTGAGCACCAGTGCGATGAATCACCGCATCTGCATACCGATTGATGAGTCTTTGAATAGACACATAGTCATTGATGTTGATGGGCTCGCTCTGTGTTGTCATAGTAATTTTGCCGTTCTGTGTTGAGTATTGAAATTGAGATTACGCGCGTGGTCCGCCACCTGCAACAGCAGGGTTTCCGTCAGTCCACATTGTGGTCAGAACACGATGCGTGATTCGCCACCCATCTGGCGTACGCCGCAATGTGTCTTCGTATCGACCCGCCACAATAAAGTTTGAGCCACCGCTCTCTTGCTTGCGGACATGTTGAGATTGCAGGTAACACCGGCACGTCGCAGTGTCATTTGTGACAGTGACCACATGATTAGAGACCATGTGTTGTGTGCCATCAAGTGGCTCGAGAGCCCGTTTTATGCGCGCCTTAATGGCATCTCTTCCGACAAGGTCTTCAAACAAATCTGCGGTGGCATCGATCGTGAACACATTGTCAAGGGCATCATACGAACAGGTGTCAAGCGCCCAGCAATACATTGCCGTCAACTCAACAATCTCTGTTCGGTCAGTAAGTGCTTTCAATGCGTCAGAGGACATGCTGTCAACTACCCGCTAGAGCATTATTGAATCGTCGATCCAACTGCCATGAAAGCCAAATGGCACTCGTTGTGGCAAATGCACGCGTGCAACTGGAGGCTTGGACATATCTTTGGCATCAAGAATCACAAGGTCGCTCGAATCGGTGGTCTTGTCGTAGACAAATCCCATCACCCATCCATCGTCTTCTGCACCAGTTGCTGTGTCTTGCACAAAAACGAACTCGCCCGGAAACGCAGCGGGCCCAAGATCATGAATAGCCTTTGAGCCATTTGACATGTCGTATTTAACAATGGTGCTTGGATCACTCAAGCCACCCTTAGTGGTGTCGCGCGGAGACGCCACATAGCCAAAGCGGTGCTTCAAACCAACGACTCGATCGTCAACGCGCGGAAACGCGTGAGCAACATCATCCATTTGCTCTTCATGTACTGCGCCAGTGACCATATTGAATCTCCAGCGATGCATATATGACGGAGATCCGTTCTCCATCGAACCGCGCCACATTGTTTCGTGACGGCCTACATCACAAATGACCTCGTCGCCACTGACATAGGCGTTGAGTGGATGGAACACGTAGCACGGGTTCACATCAAACCAACGAATGTCAGCGTTTGTTCCCATGCGAGGCAAGATGCCGACACGCGCGCCGTAGTTGTCATCCCACCCAATGGGTGAGCCGCCCTTTGCAGCGTTGTCAAGATCAAAGACCACAGGAAGATCCATAAAGATCGCATGATCACGAGTGATCATGAAGTCATGCATCATGGTTCCCTTTGGTGTCGTGATTGGTGCAGAGTGCACGAGTTTTCCGTTTTTGTCTAACACGTGATATGTGACAAACGGAGCAACTGCTCCGTATCCAAAGAAATGTAGTTCGTTTGTCTCTGGACACAATTTTGGATGCGCAGTGAAAGCTGTCGTGAGTTTGCCTCCGAAGTCATCGCACCCGAGTGTTTCGAGTTCGGGACTTAACTCGTACGGCAGGTGACCTTCTTCAAGTGCCCAGATTCGACCGGCGTGTCCGATCACATGAGTGTTGGCAGCACTGGCAGTTGGGTCAAACATTGCAACTGGATCCATTGCATCAAGATTTTGTGCCAACTTTGTGGTTTGCACATAGCGATTGCGATACCACTTGGCCTGTCCACCTTCAATGCGAACACCGTGCACCATGCCGTCGCCAAAAAACCAATGACCAGCAGTGCCATCGTGGGGATTTGAACCGTTACGAACATATAGCCCCGACAACGCCGACGGGATTGCTCCGGTGACTGGCAAGTTATGAGCAGTTGCTTCATTAAAAACAGGACCATAGTTTCCGCTTAAAAACCATGGCTTGTTCTCTGCCCCAGGTCGATCAAGAATGTCAGTCATGTTGCCCCCTATTTACTTGTGCCGCAGTGTCTCCCACCACGGTGCGACATGTGCCGCGAAACGCCCAGCATAGACCCGAGTCAATTCATCTGTCGCAGTAGACAGGTCCTGGGCATTGGTCTCAGGCAAATCCGCGGCCCCGGCAATGGGGTCAACCCACTCCAGACGCAACGACTCCACCATCGGGCCCAGTTGGGGCGAGGCAGTTTCATGATGCTCACTCGTTTGATGGGCAATAAACGTCGCGAAATCTACAAACGACAACAAGGTGTAATAGGAGCGCGGCTCACTCCCCCGCCAGTATTCGTAGCGCAGCAGACCGACTTCACCTGCATGACTCGCTTGATATAAGTCTCTCGCAATTACTTCAAAGTCGGCTTCGTATCCATCGCGAATAACAATGTGAACCAAAATTGTTGCCATGTGTCTACTGGGCGACTAATTTGTCGCTCAAATCCCACAATGCTGAGGCTGTTGTTGCATCGACTGCGCGAGCAGCCACGCCGACACCATTAATACCTTCATCATCACCTTGCAATACAGGTGACACATTGCAATCTTCGCAGTAGACGCCACCCATGTCGTTAAGCAAGGCCGATGTCGCAGCCCAAGTGGTTGTTGCTGCACCTTGCGGAACAGTTTTCCATGAAAAAGATGCTCCTTGTTCTCCGATGCGGTCCATGAGCGACGTAATCACGTCCATTGTCATGTATCTGCCCAACTCAGTGTGAATGCCACCAGGATGAACCGCAAATGCTCGCACTCCCTTGTCGCGATACCGTCGATCGATTTCTACTGCATGCAGAATATTTGCAGTCTTTGCGGCCCCGTAGGACAAGAGTGGATCGTATGGTCGATTCTCAAAATTGACATCGTTCAGATCAATGTCGCCTAAACGATGCCCAGCCGAACTCAACAACACCACACGCGCTGGAGCAGATTTCACAAGTTTGGGCAAGAGCTCGCGCACAAACAAGAAATGCCCTAAGTGGTCGACCCCAAACTGTGTTTCAAAACCGTCAACAGTTGTTCCGTATGGCGTTGCCATGACGCCAGCATTGGCGATGAGGCCATGCAGTGGTCGAGAGTCGGCCATGAATGTTGCTGCTGCTCGACGCACTGAAGCCAAAGACCCAAGATCAATTGTCAGTGATTCAAGATCTGCATCAGAATGTTCTTGACGAATTGATTCTGCTGCCGCTGCGTTCTTGGCCTCATCTCGCGCTGCCATCACCACCGTGGCACCGTGTGCCGCAAGCGCCCGAGTTGTTTCCAAGCCCAAGCCTCCCGATGAACCTGTCACCAAATACCGTTTTCCGGAAAGGTCTACACCACTCAAAACGTCTTCGGTTGTCGATGTTGCACTGAATCCGCTCTGCGTTGTCATGTCGCCCACAATAGCCAACCCCACGTGCGACGTGATAGTCCGCGATTCACTATCGTGGAGCAAGAGGAGGGGGCTCCATGCCAGACGAACACAGCATCGATCTTTATGCACCAGAAACTCAAGAGAATTGGTACCCCACCTATCAAAAACTGCGCGATGAAAATCCTGTCTATCAAATGCCCGGCTCAAAGATCTTCGTCATCAGTCGATACCAAGATGTTCTTCATGTTTTGCGACATCAAGAAATTTTTCGTACCGGAACAACCGCAGCGCGTTCTGGTCAGTCCGCAGAAATCTACAAAAATACAGGCTGGGAAAGAATCACGCCGTTATCGGTCAACCCACCAGAGCATCGCCAATACCGTGACTTAGTAGATCATCATTTTGATGCAAGTGGTTCACTACGTTGGTTGTCTTTTATCGAGTCCACTGTTCATGAACTGATTGATGAATTTGCTGGCCCCGGAATCAGCGCTGGTGGAAAAACTGAATTTGTGCAAGCCTTCGCTATTCCACTTCCAGTTCGCGCTATTACTCGCATTCTTGGATTTCCGGCATCTGATATTCCTCAGCTCAAAGAGTGGTCGACCGCATGGGTCTTACCGTTCTCCGGTCCGCTCACTGCAGAACAAGACAATTGGGTAGCAACCAAAGTAGTTGAGTTTCAGCACTACATCAATCACGCCATCGAAGAAAAAAGAATCAATCCCGGCGATGACGTCATCTCAGATCTCACCACTGCCGTGTATAACGGCGAGCGACTACTCACCAATCACGAGATCATCACCATTGTTGACCATCTCTATATCGGAGGCAACGAAACAACGACCTTCGCAATCACGTCAGCGTTGTGGATCCTGTTGCGCCAACCTGGTTTATACGACACGGTCTACAACGACCGCTCTCTTGTCGAACAATTTTTAGAAGAGTCGATGCGCCTGGAGTCTCCGACGCAAGGGTTGTATCGCTCCGTAGCCGCCGACACAGAAATTGCAGGTGTGATAATTCCGGCAGGCTCCACGGTACATATTCGATACGCCGCTGCAAATCGTGACGATTCAATCTTTCCCAACGCAGACCAAGTCGATCTCACGCGGTCTAATACAAAACGTCATATGGCTTTCTCGCTAGGCGAGCATCATTGCCCAGGTAGTGGCTTAAGCCGCCTCGAACAAAAAACTGCGCTCAACGTTGTCCTTGATCGACTACCCCATCTGCGGCTCGCACCAGACACGAACGACTTCACGCATATGCCAGGTTTCGTATTGCGCGCCTTGAACGAACTACATCTCGAGTGGGGTGACGCGCGCGCTATCTAGCACTACGCCAGAGGGCCACCTGCAAACCAACGTTCAAACATCGGCTGAATCGCACTCCAGACCAACTCCACAATCAAACCGCTCGGCGGTTGAACATATGTAAAGGCCCCAAATCCTTTCTCAGGACTCGCTTGAGCCATTGCCAGATTCCAGCCTCTTTCTAGCAACGCTGATGTATCACCAGCAACATCGTCTGACCACACGCCAACATGATGCAGGCCCGGCGTGACGCGGCCATCCCAGATTGATCCTGGCGCACCTTCAAGTAATTCAATGTGTTGTGGACCCTGAGATGAATACGTAAAACGCAACGGAATAGTTGTCTCTCCGGTATTGGGCAACCAAACATTTTGTTCCCGTTCTTGTGGCTCACACCACGTCACCCCCAGAGCCGCACCAATTTCCTGCATCGCTGTTTCAAGATGCGCAACCCGCACGCCATTGTGATAACACCTGCTGTAGTCGATCATTGTGTCTCCATTTCAAATGCGGCGTTGATGCCCTTCCCAAAAAGGCGCGCGCAATGGTTGCTTCTGTATTTTTCCGGTTCCAGTTCTGGGAACAAGAGCGATGAAATCTAGTGAGCGCGGAACTTTATAGCCGGCCAAAAGACCACGGCAGTATGTCAGGATTTCAGATTTGAGTTCATCTGAAGGAACTACGTTTTCAAAAAGTTGCACGAGTGCTTTAACGCTCTCTCCAAACTCTTCATCAGGAACTCCGATAACAGCCACGTCGTCTACTGACGGATGCATTGAAAGAACACCCTCTATCTCTGCTGGATAAATATTCACGCCGCCACTAATAATCATGTCAATCTTGCGATCAGATAGCCAGAGGTATCCGTCGTCATCGACATAGCCAACATCTCCTGTTGTAAAGACGCCTGGCTCGAGATGTGCTGCCTTAGTCTTTTCTTCGTCGTTGTGATACGAAAAATCTGTCCCCATTTTATTTCGAAAATACAATGTGCCTTCGGCTCCTTGAGACACGGGTTGATCTTGATCGTCGACCACGATGACTTCAAACTGCTGCAGTGGCTTTCCGACACTGCCCCCTTTGTCTAACCACTCAGCAGATGAAATCGTTGAGATAATAGAACCTTCTGTGGATCCGTAATACTCCGTAATCTTTGGTCCCCACCACTCAATCAGCGAACGCTTCACTGCTGGCGGACAAGGCGCGGCGCCGTGCCATGCCGCGAGCATTGACGCTCCAGAGAAGGCTTGTTTCTTGTCTGCGGGCAAGTCAACAAGTCGCTTCATCTGAGTGGGCACAAGGTGAACATTCGTGCATCCATATTCATCAATCAACGAAAGCACTCCGGCGGAATCGTATTTGTGTTGCATCACAACGGAAGAACCATTGATCATCGGCAAAAAAGAAAACGCCCACTGTGCAGAATGATAAAACGGCCCACACAGCAAGGTAATGCCAGGAAGGAACAAATTGTGAAAACCCCGAGGCAACCAACTTCATGATGTCAGGGGTGAGCGACATTCCACCAGACAACATTCCGCGCACACCCTTGGGTCGACCGGTTGTGCCAGATGTATAAAACATTGGACCGCCAAGCATCTGTTCGTCCGGTTCATCTGCACTGCCGCTAGCAATGACCGTCTCGTACGCAACAAAACGCGCGTCTTGTCGAACGGCTGCGCCATCAGATGTTGCAATGCCGACAACTGTTTTCACCGATGCACCTCGTGGATCTGCAAGTGCCGCGGCTACGGGCGCATCAAAGCGTTGGTCAACAAATAACGCAAGAACACCCGCGTCCTCAAGCACATATGCAAGTTCATCAGCCACAAGATGCCAGTTCAGCGGGACATATGTCCATCCACCATGTGCACACGCCTGAGCCAGCTCAAACCACTCACACTGATTACCCACAATGACAGCAACCGTGTCACCAGTTTTGAGTCCTGTTGCACGAAGTCCGTTGATCAATTTGTTAACACGGGTGTCAAGTTGAGCCCACGTCACCGTGCGCACATCATCAACAAGCGCAATGTCACTGCCGCAGTCAGCAGCAAAGGTCGATGTCAGTATCGCCATGAGTAAACGAAGCGCTAGCGCTGCAAAATAGTGACGCCAGCAATTCCGGGCGCACCATACACGTGTGTATAGGCGGTCTTGGGATTGTTGGGGACTTGACGCACACCGGCTTGACCACGCAATTGCAAAACGTTCTCATACACCTGACGTAACCCAGATGCACCGATGGGTTCGCCGTTGGCAAGACATCCACCATCAGTATTGACTGGAAATTTTCCGCCGATTTCTGTTTCGCCAGCCTGAATCATGAACTCTTGCTCGCCGTGCTCACAGAATCCGTTCTCTGCCATGTGCATGATCTCAGCACCTGACTCGGTGTCTTGCAGTTGGGCAATATCAATATCTTTTGGCCCCATGCCAGCCATTTCAAAGGCTGCCTTGGCTCCGTCAACTGTTGGTCCGGCATTGTGTTGAAGTGCAATCGACGGTGCAAGAACTTCAAAACTTCCAAAACGCCGACTGCGCACGACAGCGGCTTTTAGATAGATGGGTGTCTTGGTGTACAAGTGAGCCTTGTCTGCACGACACAAGATGAGCGCAACCCCACCCTCACCGGGAGAGCAGAACATATATTGCGTGAGCGGATACGACAGCATCAATGAATCGAGAACTTCTTGCTCCGAGATGGGCTTGCGTCGCCATGCCATCGGGTTCTGCGAACCATTACGAAAAGCTTTCTCTGAAACTTTTGCCAACGAGGAGTTCGTGATTCCGTATTCATGCATGTAGCGATTGATCTTCATTCCGAAAAACTGCGTTGTCAGCGCTAGGCCGCTTGCGCCGTACCAGTCTCCAAGACCCGCACCTTTTGTGTTTACTCGAAACGCACCGCGTTCATGCTTGTCGAATCCGACGGCGATTCCGAGGTCAAAGACTCCGGAACGAATTGTGTTGTAAACCGAGAACAACGCCGAGCCACCAGTGGCACAACCGTTGGCGACATTGATGAACTGCAGACCAGTGAGTCCAAGCAGGGACACCATTGTGTCTGCTGCACCAGCAGCGAGTGAGCCACCAAACGCAAACTGCATGTCTTCCCACGACACTCCAGCGTCTGCCAATGCACGACGCACTGCAATCACGCCTTGATCCATGCCTGACACGCCTTCGGTGCGACCGAATTCATGCATTCCAATTCCGACGATGGCTACTTCAATGGTCATGATTTTTTCCTTTGTTGAGATGTCTATCAGTTATTTTTAATTTGTCGAGTAGTTCTTTATGCCACAGGTGCAAATGCAAATGTGACGACTTCGTTTCCGTCAGCGTCAGTGGTTAATGGAATAATTACCATCTCCATCTCCATTCCGATCTTGAGTTTTTCTGGATCAGCCACAGTCAGTCGCGCTTCTACTTTGACTTGACCAGGAAGTTCCACATATCCAACTCCAAAAGCCTGAAATGTTTTGACGTCGACATCACCCGCGTATGGCGGCGCTTTGGGAGGAAACCCTTGGATGGTCCATGTCCACAATGTTCCGCGACGACCCAATAGAACTTCTTCGGTTTTGTCACCCGTACAACGGGGGCAACCCGATTGACCCGGAAACATATGGTTGTCGCAGGCAACACATCGTGCACCAATAAGTTGTGGCGTTTCAGATGGCCATGTAAACACGCCTTCGGTCACTGGTACTTGTGCCATTTGTTGTCCCCATTTCAGTGCGTTGGCCGTCAGCAGCGCAACACCCATCACAATAGTTGCCAAGGTTGCCCAGAAACTCATCCGACGGTCAATTCTGAACAGCGGCGCAACGATTTGGACTAAGTTGCTCATCCATGACCACTTCTGCCCACATCAATGGCCCCCTCTCCCCTGACCAGGCAATCGCCGCCGAACGTGCAATCCGCCGTTGTTTGCTGGACTACTGCCGAGGCATTGACCGTTGCGACGAGACATTAGTAGCGTCGGTTTTTCATGTTGATGGCACCGGCGACTACGGATCATTCGTAGGTTTAGGGAGCGACTTTGCCAAGCATGCAACTGCCAAGATGCGCGTCTATGCCATTTCTACAATGCACCTGATTGGCGATTCCATTTTCGATTTCACATCCCTCTTGACGGCTGATGTCGAAACACCCATCATGGCCCTCCATCGCTGTCGCGGTGATGACGGTGAATTCTTTGAACGCTTTGGCGGCAGATACTTCGACCACTTTGAGTGTCGTGATGGCGACTGGCGAATCGCTCACCGCAAACTCACTCAAGATTGGGACACCAAAGAACTTGTCGAGCCAGCATTTGTACCAAATCGGTTTCATCCGTCACCACGCCTCTAGTGGCTAGTACCCGAGGCGATTAGTTTAGATTCCAGGACACGACACCATTAAGTGGTGTCTCTATTAAGGGGGAACAATGTCGGTTCAAGGACGATTAGAAGGTCGCGTTGCAGTCATCACTGGTGCAGCAAGTGGCATTGGAGAAGGAACAGTGCGTCGTTTTATTCAAGAGGGCGCCAAGGTCATCATTGCTGATGTTCAAGATGCGCCAGGCGCCGCTCTCGCCAAAGAACTCGGTAGTGCTACTCGTTTTGTACACACTGACGTCACATCAGAAGACGATGTTGCCCGCGCTATCGACCTTGCTGTGAGTGAGTTCGGTCAACTTGACATCATGTTCAACAATGCCGGCATCGTCGGAGCAGTTGGTCGAATTGCAGAAACCAACTCCGATCAGTGGGATCGCACAGTTGCTATTTTGATGCGCGGAATTTTTCTTGGAATGAAACATGCATCACGCGTGATGGTGCCACGTCAGTCAGGCGTGATTCTTTCGACATCTAGCACCGCCGGAATTCAAGGCGGACTCGGGCCACACTGCTACACAGCGTGCAAGCACGCGGTCATTGGGCTCACTAAGTCCGTGGCATCTGAACTAGCGCAACATCATGTGCGCGTAAATGCGATCTCTCCTGGCAACACGGCAACAGCAATGACATCTGCCGTGATGTCCGGAGATCCCACCACGCTTGATATCACCATGCAACACATTGCGTCTACATCTCTGTTGGGTATTGCAGGGCTACCAATAGACATCGCTAATGCAGCGTTGTACTTGGCTAGTGATGAAGCCCGATACATCACTGGACACACACTGGTTGTGGACTCAGGTCAAACTGTCATTGGGGGTAACGGTCGGTTTCATCAACAAGAATCTGCGCTCATGCGCGAGGCCGGTATCCGCGAAAAAGGCTAAGAGCATTACAAACGCGGATCGACCAAGATTTTTGTCTGAGTAGATGTTCCGCTCGCCAAATCGCTCAACGCAGCATCAAGACCATCAATGCCAATCGTGGAAGAATGCATCGGTTCTGTTCTAAACCGACCATCTGCGATCATTCCCATTGCCATTTCAAACTCTTCATGCATATACGCAAGAGCTGACGTGACGGAGATTTCCTTTATCAACCACGAGCCAGGAGTGATTGCCGCGTCTTGATCTGCAAGACCGATCAAACACATCGAACCACCACGTCGCGCCAGATCA
>Ga0214919_10004673_pt1 | contig 19868 bp, 20 predicted proteins | sample LL1503_MetaG_FD_177994 | JGI IMG/M metagenome (GOLD analysis project Ga0214919, IMG submission 177994) | Freshwater microbial communities from Lake Lanier, Atlanta, Georgia, United States - LL-1503 | ecosystem: Environmental > Aquatic > Freshwater > Lake | place: USA: Georgia | collected...
AGTGGCGGCACTGTCCACTTCGCAGCTGATGGCTTTAAGCACCACGCAGTTTAGGTTGCTTGCAAATCCTAACAATCGTTTGCAATCACCTATTGTGCTAGACCTAGACGGCAACGGTATTCAAACGCTCAGTATTGACACTGGTGTTCAATTTGACTTGCTTGCCAATGGTCAGCCTTTGCAAACGGGCTGGGTTGGCTCTGGGGACGGTTTGTTGGTCTTGGACCGCAACAGCGATGGCGCTATCAACGATGGCACGGAGCTGTTTGGTACCTCTACGGTATTGGCGGATGGCAGCAAAGCGGTAGACGGCTACCAAGCTTTGGCTCAGCTAGACACCAACCACGATGGTGTGATTAACAGCGCAGACGAGAAGTTCTCGCAGTTGGGTGTTTGGGTAGACGGCAATGCTGACGGCCAAACGGGTGTGGGTGAGGTTAAGTCGCTGACTGAGCTGAACATTTCGCAGCTGAGTTTGAAGGCGCAGGTAACCACCGACATGAATAACGGCAACTTGGTGGGCTTGACCTCAAGCTACCAGACAACCGATGGAGTTGTGCACACGGCAGCAGACGTATGGTTTGCGGTGAAGCCGGTACAGCCAACGCAATCTACAGTGCCTACAAACACCAGCCGATTGGCGCAAGCCATAGGCTCGTTTGAAGGAGAGATGGCGGCTGAAGCTTCTGCACAGCCAAGCTTGGTCAATGAACTGAATCAATCGGGTACAGGAGGGCAGCTGGCCTCGACTGTGCAAATGGTAGAAGCCATGAGGGCATTTGCAGCGCAAGACGCTGGGGTTCGAATAGCGGCGATAGGGCTGAATACGGCGGTGGCAACGGCAAGTAGCTTGGCTGTGGCAGTCGCGGGCGATGAAAAAGTTAAAACTAAAAACTCAACAGATACAAATGTGTCTGGTTTGTTTTTAAATAAATAATATAAGCTCACATTTTTTATAGAAAGTTTTAATGTTAGGTACTTCATCCTCAGGTTTTGATACTTCTATTCAAAGGCTGGTTGATCTTACTGGTGCTAAAAATATACTTGAATTGGGATGTGGGCAAGGCAAGTTTGGCTCCATGATGAGAGGTGGAGCCGTACCTAGGTCATTGCGAGCCGTTCAAAAAGTATTTGGCCCAAATGATGTTGACCATTTAAAAGCTCTAGGATACGAAGAAGTAATAGACCAAGATATTCTTGAGTACTTTAGAAATGGGTTTGATCAAACTTATGATGTTGTGGTCGCATTAGATGTGATTGAACACTTCTTGTATTCGGATGTCATGTCAATTATTAATTTTGCGCTATATCGTGCTGACTATATGTTGCTAGTATGGCCTTCAGCCCATCCACAAAATGGGGCTGTACACTCATTTGATCGACATCGCTCTTCCTTTGAATTACGAGACCTATCAGATAAATTCGATGTTGTATTCTATGCTCAAAGCGGATTTGCAGAAATGAATTTTGTTCACAGATATCATATCGCTTTGCTTCGTGGGCACATGAATTTAAAGGTGCTACCATTTTATTGATAAAGCTGATGGTGTTGGTCAATGTAACTTGTAAAAAATGTCACATACAAAATCGTGGTACTCCCACCGCAGATTTTTCTACCACCGGTGTTTCGTCGATTTGCCTTTCAGCATAAATAGTATTAGCCTCGCTGATGCTTTTTCCTCTCGATAAATACTCGTTTATCACTCTTTGCTCTCTAAGCAATTCATCAACAGCAACGTATAAGCGGTTGATATTATTTAAGTTTGTTGCAAGTGTGAGTGCTACAGTACCCTCGATAATCAGAATATCGGTTGGATGAATTAAGATGGATTGATCAGTACGAATTGAACGTTGTTGCAGTTTATCGTAAAAGGGTAATTGTAAATTGTACGAGCCTCTTTCTTTCGTATAGTGGAAAGCAATAACATCTCGCAAAATAGAAAGATCGTATCTTCCCAGTACACCCGGCAATCTAGAATCAACGTTTCTAAGCCACATATCAATTGATAGAGTCCATGCATTTAAACCCCTCTCTAATACGACTTGTCTCAAATTATTAGCTAAAGTAGTTTTGCCGCTTCTTGATAATCCGCCAATTAAGACTATTCCACCGGAAGTAAGCAGAAATGCATACTCACGACAGAAATTTATTAAAGGCGAATTAATTTCTTCCTCTGTATTTGAAGAAATATTTGTTCCTGACATTCTAAGTACGAGAGCTTGAAACCATGATGTTATTTTAATATTTAGTCAAGACCAGCAGCACTACAAATACTTTTAAGAGATTCTAGGTAAGCAATGCTTTCGCTAGTTCCCTCTTGTGGAGCCCAGATAGCAAATTTTTTCCATGTTGCGGGTTCATAAATACCCATCATCGTTTCGTATGTCACAGCCCAATCACTCAGCATGATATAAGTGTGCCAAGTGAAAGCGGGAACTTCAATGAGTTCAACTCCGCCCGTTTCTAAAAAGGTGCTACTCTTTACATTGCCTTCCTCGTCAAAGAAGATCGCTACTACTTTGCCGCGGATAAGATGAATTTTCTCTATCTTCTCATCTCCAGGATGAAGATGAGGTTGCATATATGAGTCGCGCATCATGAAATTAAATACACGATTGAACTCATCCCCGGGGGTATGCAACAACTTTGGATGACGACGCTTTTCAGAGCTGTCTGCTAACTTTATATAGTCTATGATTTGCTGCTCTGACAGCATTGACATTTCATTATTTAACATCATCATTCCTGAGGCTTAATCCAAAACAAGTCATCTGAAATATAACCTGATGCATGAAGGAATTCTAGTTGTTGGAGCCGATAAAATCCACGTGATTTGAATAACTGATTGGACAAAGGTATGGCTTTGAAAAGTTCAATCATGTCAATAACTCCTCGCTCTACATCCCATTTACAATTAAAATCTGGCATTACAGTTTTGATTTTTTCAAAAGATACTTTATAAGTACGAGTATCCCCCCCATCCTTAACTTTTCTATCTCGAATCAAGCCCTCTTTATCGAGTAGAGGGTTATCTGATAAAAATTCTAATTTACAATTGGGGACAATTTTTTGAATTGTTTTCGCGATTTCGATAACCTGAAGATTGTTATGATCAGCTCCTACATTTAATACCAATAATTTCCCAGTGTTATGTTCGAGCTCTATTGCACATCTGATAGCTTCACATGCATCAAGAATATGCAAGTTTGGCCGCCAAGATAGCCCGTTAGAATTAAGTACAATTTTCTGATTAGAAACAGCCATACCTGTTAACATATTAATCACAACATCGAAACGTATTCGAGGCGAAGCACCAAATACTGTTGCAAAACGCAAAGCAATAGGAGAAAATGTACTATCACTAATGGATTGAAGATCAGTCTCAATTTGCAATTTATTTAATGAGTAGAATGTTTGAGGACTAGTGGTAGAGGTCTCAGTTAAAAGATCTTGTTCTCCCAATCCATAGATTGAACAACTTGATGCAAATATAAACTTCACACCTAATTTTTTACATATTTTGGCAATATTTAAACTATATGTTCGAGTGGGGTCGTAAACTAAAGCCGCATCTAACTTACCAACAGGATCGTTTGAAATTCCAGCTAAATGAACTACTGCATCAATATTTTCAATATCCTTTTCAGTAATTGAACGAGCATCAAGAAACAGAGTTTCTGTTAGCTCGGGTGGGAAGAGCAACGAGTCTTTAAAAAATCCGGTGTCGTAACCGATAATTTTAAAATTGTGTTGATTTAGGTAGTCTGTTAATACGCTACCAAGATAGCCCTGAGAGCCCGTGATTAGTATTTTTTTCATTTTTAATGATATTAAATATTAATTTTTTTCATTTTTTTGATTTCTTCACGTAATTTAATTGCAGGAAAAAATTTAGGAAATGTTCTAAGTGCTTTATTATTATAATTAGTAGCCATTAAAATATTTTTTTCAGACAACGATACTATACTTAGAAGATGGTAGGCTTTATAAACGCTTCTCCAATCACAATTAGCTGTCAAAATAACAGATCGAAGTATTTTTTTCGCTATTATTTTTTCATTAGAATTTATAAGGGTTTTTGCATATTCAACACTAATTTTATCCAGGGGTGAATGAAGAAAACCACTTAAAATTTTATAATAAGGTCTATTTTTCAAAGACTCAGTGAAAGAGTTTTCTTCATTTTTTAATAAAAATAAATATATTATATCTGCCTCACTACGTTCGTCTGAAACTTTAGAAGACCCATTAATTAATTTGAAAAGAGGTTGTATAACGTCCATTGGTATTAATATGTCAATCTCATCATTTTGATTATCATTGATCTTATCTTTAAAAAAAGACTCAATTTCATTTGTAATTTTTGGTTTTTTAGCAATCGCTATTATACTTCTAAAGTTTCGATATTTTGGCGATTTATTACTTTCAATTAATTCAAAAGGAAATTTAATATCAATTAATTCAATGTCTCTAAATCCCGCATTAAATAAAGATAAATACACGGAATTCTTTGAGGGAATTGATACTATTCCAGAAGAAGCTGTTGCACCATCTAAATATTCAGATTCAAATTTATGTCCAGTAACACCAAAAATTGTTTCTCCTTTTTTGTAAACATCATCCTTAAGCTCCAAAAATTCGGCCATGAGCTTTGATTCAACTTCATCAGGCAATACCATTGTTTCTAATATTAAAATTTCTGAAGTGATATCATATAATTTTTTACAAGCCATTATATGGTCATCTAGATGATGTAAAACCCCAGGCATAATAACAATATTATATTGTTTTTTTTCCTTGATATCAAATAAATTGCCAATAGATGTTTTATAGGTGTCAGACAATAATTTAAATGATTTTGCAATGAATTTTGCTTTATCTATATTACTTTTTTTGGGATCAATTCCTTTGGCAGTTTTAAATTTAAAATAATTAAATAATTCAAATAAAAAATAGCCAGCATTACATCCAATATCTAAAATTTCCTTTTCATCAAGTATATTTTGGCTGTAATGATTTTGTATAATTTTTACAAATTGGTCACGCAAATAAATAAGGCGCTGTTTTTGATAAATATCGGTATCTTGAATCGTAATGCCGTTAGGTAAATTAAAAAAACCATGCACCCATGGACCGAGCATATTTATTTTCTCAATAGAGGCATTTTTAGTTTTATTCATTTCTTATACACAATATTTTCAATTGGCAAATATTTTTAGAGAAATATTTTAATTAACGATTGGATGTAATTTTCAAAAGCAAATAAGACCGAATTAATAGGTCATTTATCATCTTTTTTATTTATTACTTCCAAAATACTAGTCACATCAATTCCATATTTTTTATAAAAATACTCTGGTGAAGTGCCTACTTCAAAAGTATAGCTTCTTGGCCCGAGGCTTTCTATTTTTCCATGTATCGGATGTGTGGCAATAAATTCACATATTGACCCGAAAAGTCCAGAATGAGGAAAATGATCCTCTACGACTATAATTCGCTTGTGTAAATCAAGGGCTTCTGACAATGCAAGGTCATCCAGAGGACGGAGACGATTTATTACTAGAACCGATATTCTAGGATCTTCTTTGCGTACTTCAATGCAAAGCTGAGCAGGGTTGCCGTATGAAACCAGCAAGACATCATCGCTTTCGCCTCTCAGCTTGATCATATTTTCTTCAGAGTCTGGCTCCGTATGAGCTCCCTTAGGAATACGTATGTAGGCAGGACGCCCCGCCTGGATAATTTTTTCTATAAGATTGGCCGCATAGCTTAGTGATGATGGACAATAAATGTCTATATTCGGCAACCCTTTTAGAGTACCCCAATCATCGACAATGTGATGAGTAGGACCAAGTGGGGCGTTATCGAAACCAGTTGAAGTGCCAAGCAGTGTAATTGGATAGCTATGCAAGCCTATATCGTTACGTATTTGTTCAAAGCATCGATGAATAATAAAGTTCGATATGGTGTAAGCGAATGGGCGAAATCCTAAATTTACTAACCCTGCACTTATTCCAACTAGATTCTGTTCAGCGATTCCCACATTTGAAAAGCGATTGGGATAGTTTTCTTCAAATTTTTCAACTAGGCCTATACCCATATCCGCCGTAAGAAAAAATACATCAGGGTTAGTTTTCATCTGGTCAAAGATCGAATCAATTATTTGACCTCGCATTACGCCACCTTCAATCTATCAAGATGGTCAATTGCTTCAGTATATTGATCTTCTGTTAAAGATTTATAGTGCCACATTGGTTGCCACTCTGCAAACGGTACTCCATATCCTTTGATCGTATTGCAGATAATGACTCCAGGTAGGTTGTCTTTTTGAATCTGCTCAATTGCTGACATAATAGCAAGCACATCATGCCCGTCCACTTCATGAACATTTAATCCAAAACCTTCGAACCGTGCTTTAAGTGGACGCATATCTATAACTTTTTCAGTGTTAGTTATACTGCTAATTCTATTATTGTCTACAAGGGTAATAAAGTTGTTAAGTTTCAAATGAACAGCAAACATCATTGCTTCCCAAATTGAACCTTCTTGAATCTCACCATCTCCCACAAGGGCCAACACCAGTCGGTTGACATGTCCGCGTGATCTTAGACCCATGGCGCAACCAAGGGCTACATTTATACCGTGACCTAAAGCGCCCGTAGAATGCTCAACACCTTCAACCGTGTGGCTGACATGCCCAGCAAGCTTCGATCCATCCAAATGGTATGTTTCTAATAAATGCATTGGCAGTATTCCATAATGCGCCAGCGTGGCATAAGTTGCTGCGGCGCAATGCCCCTTGCTTATAAGAATGCGAGAGCGATCAGATTTTTGCTTTCGAATTTTTTCGCAATCTACGCTTGCATACATTGCTATGAGCATTTCGATTGCCGACATATTTGAACCAAGATGGCTGGCCTTGGCGCGGTATAACATTGTCAAAACACTTCGTCGCACTGCATTGGGATCAACTAGTTGCAAAACTGGTACTGACGTAGTTGAATTATTAGTTGAAGTTTGCATCTGCTAACAATCCTGATATCAAGGTTCTGTAGATCGGAGCAGGAAGCCGTCTGGGGAAGATGTAATTCCTAAACGAGTCCAATACGGATCAATTGTGAACTCTGGATTGCTGCCGACAAATTTATGAATGGCAGTTAAAGGATGGTCATCTTTCCATTCTGGTTTTCCTCTTGGAATATCCCAGACCCAAGCCTGTGACCCATCGTGGGCAACAATATAGCTTCCTGGCGTTACTAGTGGTGCGTAAAGTTCTAGCTCTTTAAGTACATGTGCCTCTGTATGATTGCTGTCCAAAAACACCAATACAGACTTTGCGTTACCAATTGCTTTTTTTACAGCATCCAGAATTCCGGAATCTATCGATGACCCTTCAATAAGCTCAATGCGATGCTTCAGAGGATGAGATTCAATAGCAACTCGATTGTGAGACCGAATTTCTATATCTACACCGATGACCTTGCCTTTGCCGATCAATTCTAGGATGGAAGCTGAAAGAACAAGGGAGCCTCCGTGTGCCACACCAGTCTCCACGATCACTTCAGGCTGAATTTTCCATAGCAATTCCTGAATCATCACAATATCGGTCGGAAACTGAATGACCGGCCTTCCAAGCCATGTTGGCTCATACATCAAACGATGTTGCGCGGCAGACTTAATCCAAAGATTACTAATAAAATCAAGTCCTTCACGAGAGAAGACCTCTACAGTTGTTCGCTCACCATTGTTATCTAAAGTGAGGGTTGATCCAACACCAGCATTATAATTTTTCATATGTATCAATCAAATTTGAATTTTAAAAAGGCCAATCAAAGCTTAGGTTTTGGAAAATGAGAATAAAGAAAAATTTCAACTTATCTAAAATAAATTAGAAATCTAAAGTTAATTAAATAAGACTATTAATGTACAGTATTTTTAAAAAATCTCTGACAGCAAACGTGAGCCCGAGGGTTCATAGGCTACGGTTAATACTTTATTATTGCCAAAGATATTCAGCATACTTACTTTCTTATCTTTAGGGACTATTTCATAAAAAAATCCACCACCACCTGCGCCACTTAACTTCCCGCCCAAACCCCCTAAATATTTTACTTTTGTGTGCAACTCATCCATTACACTTGAACTTATAGTTTTTTCTAAACTTTTCTTTGTCTGCCAAGATTTTTCTAATAAATTTCCAAAGTGTGTCAAAAAGTCATTTGAGGGGTTGAGCATAAGTTCCTTACAGTTACGGGTATCCTCTATTAATGAATTATAACTGGCTTGATTACTTTTAATATTTTTATTTTGTTTATCTAAAATAATTGTAGCATCTCGTTGGATACCTGTCCAAATTAACAAACTATTATCGAAGATTTCATTTATCAAATTCTTTTGAAGAACTAGATGATCAATTTCAACACGACCATTTTTTTTAAAGACTATATGATTTAATCCGCCAAAGGCTGCTGCGTACTGGTCTTGTTTTCCAATTGGGTTCCCTAATATATTAATCTCAATTTCACATGCCTCTTCGGCAAGTTGAGCCGGTGAGACTCGTTCTCCTCTTAACAGGTGAAGTGCATTAAGCAAGCCCACTGCAAAGCTACTAGATGACCCCAGTCCTGATGATGCAGGCAAGTCTGCAGCTGTAGCTATATAAAGCGGAGGCTCAACTCGCACAAGTCTCAAGCATTCACGAGCAATGCTGTTTTCTATGTCATCAAGCGAGTCAACGTGTTCTGTTTTTGAGTAGCTTAATCGGTAGGCCTCATCAAAAAGCGGACTATGCTGCTTAACTGTGACGTAGACATATTGGTTTATTGCCGAGCTTATTACTGAACCACCATGATTTGTATAAAAAGAAGGTAAATCAGTTCCCCCACCGACAAAACTGATCCTTTGAGGTGTAATCGTCGTCACAGTTCTTGGAATGCGGCTATTATTAAAGGTCATCTTCTAGATTCCCATACTTCATATTTGTGAACGATGTGAATAACAGCATCCTCTAACGATCGGGAGACTAAGAGGGATTTGGGGAAAATTTCAAGTTTAGGTCGGCTTACCTCATTACTAATGTACACCATGCCGCAACCTGCGTTTGCAGCAGCTACGCAATCACGTTCATCATCACCAACATATAGGCAATAGTCCAGTCTTAAATTAAAATCCTTGGCCGCTTGGAAGAACATTCCAGGCTCAGGTTTACGCATAAAAGAGTTTTCGTTCCAATGGTCGGGACATGTATAGACTTTCAGCACTTTAATGCCAATGGCATTCAATTCATCAACCATATTGTTGTGTATATTTTCTAGTGACTCAGGTGTGATCATCTGCCGCGCTATTCCTGCTTGATTAGTAATCACAATAAATTTAAATCCTTGTTTTGACAATTGCAACATTGCACGCCGTGTTTCAGGAATCCAAATAAATTCTTGCCAACTTGAAATGTATTCGCCTTTTGGTGCTTTCTCGTTGATAGTCCCATCGCGATCTATAAGAAGAATTTTTTTGTGTTTCAAATATTCGCCCATTAACACGAGCCTCTCAGGGTCAGATATGCTGTGATACTGATCACGAACTACCAACCCAGATAGTTTTTGATGTTGGACTAATTTTTTTAAAACCTCTGAAAAACTAATGTCAGGAAAGTTAGAGCAATTCGGAAACTCACTCAGAACAGCATCCCTTTGAACAAGCATGTAGCCCACTTCCACAAAGTCAAAGCCAGTACCATCTCTAGACTTATCATACGCAAGTATGCGGCCATCTTGTGAAATTTTAATATTCCCTTTCAATTTTGGAGCAAGTAACAATGAAATGGGAGAGCATAATATATTATGAAATTTAATTAATTTTAAAAGATTAAACTGCACAAAATTATCAGAATAGAGCAATAAGAAACGGTTATCAAACTTAGCACGAGCCTCCCAAAATCGTCTACCTGTATCCCAATCAGTCGGACCAACCGAATATTCAATAAACCAACCATACTTCGAGCCATCTCCGAAATAATTTGATATAGTTTCACTAAGATATCCCGTCAACAATAAAAATCTAGTGATACCTTGTTGCGCCAACTGTTCTAAGAGATGATGTAAAAATGGCCGATCATTCACAATTACCATTGGTTTTGGTAAGTTATCAGTTAAAGGTCTTAAGCGCGTTCCGAGTCCACCACACAACAAGACCGCTTGGCTTGGAGATAACTGACTATTCATGAATGAATGTTTCTATAGTCTTTCTAACGCCTTCAGCAATATCAATCTGGGGTGTCCATTCTAGTTGACTAGCAGCAAGTGAAATGTCTGCAAATATTCCAGAACGGACTAGATCATCGTCTATTGATTGGAATGGTTTCGATTGGTAATCTACACCCACATTTAACAACTGCTCAACTAGCCTAGCAATTTCAGCCGTAGTAGTTAATTTTCCTGATCCTAGATTAAAAATGCCAAAACGATCTTGTTTCTCTACCGCATTAATAATAGCGTTAACTACATCATCAATATAGATGTAATCATTAGCAGCATTTGGACTTTTGATGTAAGGAAAAGTTTTCGATTTGAAGGATCGTATAAGCGTTGGAATAAGTGATTCGTTTCGTTGTCCTGGTCCATAAGCGTAAAAAATCCTAAACCATACAAACATGATTTCTCTTTCTTGACAAGAAATGCGGAAATAATCAGATAAAGTTTGTTTAGCCCAAGAAAAATAGCCATCCGGTTGTATCCGATCGTTCTCAAAACAAACACCTTGCTTGGACGCATATTCTCGGCAAGTACCGGAACCAATAACTTTCTTTAATTTCGATAGGCTATGAGTCTGTCTAAAAAAACTAACTTGTGAATTGTAGTTTTGCACACATTTATGTTCAGAAAAATCTGGGATGCCATCCCAAGCTAAATGAACTAGGGCTTCAGGTTCAAAAGCTTCAACTTCGCTGGGAAGCACATCACCCATGATATAGGGAATATGTCTATAGATCCTCGATTGGGCATGCCCAATCGCAAGGCTGTTACGACAAAGTGAGGCCACTTCATGTCCCCTACCCAGCAACGCAGCACAAAGCTTTTTCCCTATAAAGCCAGAAGCCCCAGTTACGACTATTTTCATAATTGATTTAATGAAAAGTCAGGAAAGGTTTTATCTCGGTCAGAAATGACTTCAATTTTGTTCGGCCATTGAATATTAAAAAATGGATCGTTATACCTAAATCCACAATAAGAATCTGGCTTGAAGTAATCTCCCATGTAGTAATGGACAACAGTGTTCGCATCTAGCGTTAAAAAAGCATTAGCACACCCAGCCGGAACATGTAGTGTTTCTCGAAGTGAAGACGATAATTCAATTGCTATTGAATTTAAAAATGTTGAGGAAGTTGACCTTAGATCAATCAAAACATTGTAGATTTGTCCACTGACAGGCGTTAAAAGCTTTGACTCACTACTTGGACTCTTTTGATAATGAAAGCCGCGCATTGTATATTGATGCGTATTCTCAGAAATATTACCTTGGCGAACATGAAGATCTATTCCATTTTCTTTCAGTTCTTTAGCGCAGTATGTGCGACGGAAGGAACCTCGATTATCTTCGAACAAATCGGGCTTTATAAGTACGACACCTTGAATAGGCTGACGAATAAATCTCATCTAATATGCACCTCATCTGGAAGGGGCACAATAATATCACCATCAAATCCACTGGCTCTTAAGTCAGCTACTACTTCCTCCTCAAAATTCCAAGCTAATAAAAGAAGATGTCTTCCTTCTAGTTTTTTTAGGCCATCTTCATAAGAAATAATTTTAATATTTGTACCTGGAGTGAACAAGGCATGCTTGATTGGATTGCGATCAATAACATACTCAATTTCTTTATTTGAAATTCTAGCAAAATTCATTAGCGTGGAACTACGTGCTGATGCGCCATAGGCAATTAGAGGATTATTCTTAGTATATTTTTCGACAATACTCTTTAAATTGCGCGCGTGCTGCTTAGATTTTTCGCCAAATTGCTGCCATGTATGGGCGTCATTTAAACCAGATTTTTCTTCTATATCAATTAAATCACAAAGTGATTGAGTGTGTTCTTTATTTTGCTTCGAGAAAAATAGAACCAACGAACCACCACTGATTGGACTCGAAAAAACATCGAATGGATATAGCTCATACTGTGCAAATAATGCCGATATTGATTTAATTGAAAAGTAAAATAAATGCTCGTGGTAAATTGAATCGTAATGTAATTCATTGGCTATTGTCTTTGCATAATGAAATTCAATGATAACCATGCCTTCGGTATTTACCAATGCTGCCATGCCTTCAACTATTGAGTGGATTTCTTTTACATGAGGAATAACATTTCTCGCCATAACAATATTTACTTGCGGATATTCAGCGATTATTGTTTTTGAAACATTAACATCAAAAAACTCGGCCAAAGTAGGTATTCCTGCATTGCTAGCATCTAAAGCAATGTTTTGTGCTGGATCAATCCCTAAAATTTGACATCCCGCATCTTTAAATTGTTTCAGAAATGTTCCATCATTACTAGCTACCTCAACCACGAATGGTGAGCTAAGCTTTGAACGATTTAAGACTTCGGTTTTAAACGTTTCGCTGTAACTCCTTGCGGTTGCGGATGTTGCTGTTACCCATACATATTGGCTAAATAGGTAATCAGGAGCAACTGTTGCAGTAAGTTGAACAGCAGAACAATGTCCACATCGCACCAGTTTGAGAGGTGCATTAGGTACAGACTCATTTAAGCTACTTCGTAAACTATTGGCAGGAGGTTGATACCCAAGATCCAAAACGTCATGTAAATCGTTAGAAGAGCACAATCTGCAGGCATCAATTTCCGAATATATATTAAGATTTCCTTGTTTCATTTTAAAGTCTTTGTATTATTTATTTTAATGTATTTTTTCTTAACCTAGAATCCAAATCACCTTGCTCGGTTAGCCTATTGATTTGCATTAGTCGTGTTGTTTTCCAACCTCGAAAATCATTCTCTGTAAAATTAATTTTTTTGAAGTAATTAACTAATTCAACTCCTCCACGATCTAAATTCCAAGATGGCAAAAAGTAATCTTTAAGCTCGGTCAAGATGCGATTGAAAGACACACGATATGTTCTAGAGTCATTGCCATGCTCTCCGGTAAAAACTAGAGTGCTACCGGGAACTGCTCGTTGAGCTGCCTCAGCTAATTGACGAACTGTAAAGTTACCATTTGGTATTCCAACATTAAATGCGCGACCTGCAACCAACTCTTTGGGCGCATCAAGTCCAGCAATGTAAGCTGCACAGACATCCAAAATATGCACAACTGGTCGCCAGGGAGTGCCATCGCTTTTGATTTCAATCTTATTCGTCGTATAAGCACATGCAACCAAATTGTTGAAAACAACATCGCAACGTAATCTTGGGCTCACACCGAAAACAGTTGAAGGCCGGAAACAACAAATGAGAAAAGAGTCGGATTGCATTTTGTTAAGCTCTAACTCGGCGTCCCACTTGGTCTTAGCATAGGACGTCACAGGATTTTTGTTGCTAAAGTCTTCATCAAGTTCACTATCCGTATTGGACACACCATACATACTTTGTGATGAAGAGAAAATAAATCGACTTACACCAGCTTCTTTTGCAAGTACCGCCAAGTTAACGGTTCCGCCTAAATTTATTTCCTCAGTCAAACCTGGTGCAAGCTCTCCAAGAGGGTCGTTTGACAATCCGGCGAGATGAATAACGGCATTAATGCCTTTTAAATCAGACAATTCAACATCGCGAATGTCTTTAGTAATTTGCTTAAAGTCAGCACCAACTGGGCTTAGTAGGCACTCCTCATAGTAACCACTGTCAAGCCCAACAATTTGATGCCCCTTACTTTGCAGCAATGGCACTAATACGCTACCAATATAGCCTAAGTTACCGGTTACAAGAATATTCACTTTACTATCTCCTTGGTATTTGCAGCAATAACGTAATCAACAATGGCAAGAAGCCAAATATGGTGAGACATTTCAACCACATTGTATTGAGAGCTATTCGCCCATAGTTCAATATCACCCAATTTACGCAAAGGATTCTGATTTGCAAAACCTGATAAGGTGATGACCTTCAACCCCATTTTTCTTGCTTGTAGTGCGCCATTGATAATATTTGCTGATCTCCCACTACTGCTTATTAAGATAATTAGGTCCTCAGGGTCTGCATAAGCCTTTAGCGCTTCGACAACCCATTGATCGTATCCGTAATCGTTTGCAAAACAGGTAATAAGATCAGCTTCATTGAAATTTACAGCACGAACTCTAGCTGCCTTTGTGAAATCAACTGCCACATGACTAGCCATAGCTGCACTACCACCATTGCCAACTATAATGATTTTATTCTCTTTAGTTGCGGCATCTATTACTAAAGAAGAAATTTCTATCAACTTGTCAAGGCTAACTGATAAAACCGTTGTATTGATTGAATTAAAGTAGTTATCAAAAAATATTGTATTCATATTGATTAGTTTATTGGAATTGAATTTGAATTGGAAAAGTCGTTAAGTAAGAAAATTATAGTATTAATTTTTCAAAATTTTCTAAGAATTTAAAAGCTAGCTCTTTGTGAGTTACCTCATGCCTATTTCTTAATATAAGTTGAAAAGAAGAAAGATCAAGAGATTTCTCTAATATTGCCCGACGATTTAAATAAAATAATTTACGAAAATCAAGGACAAAATACTTCCAAGGTTTACATGTACCACATACTTTATAAAAAGAAAAATCAGTTTTTGAATATACTATTGATGATACTTTTAAATTTAAGCCTTGTAAATCTAAATATTCAATAACTATAGAATTTACCATCGGTAATTGTGTTAATTGTCCTTCTTCAGCTATTATACACAATAAATCTTGTTCAGCATAAACCAAATAATTTGATAATTGATTCCATGTTGAAATTATTTTAGTTGATGTGTCACATAAATCATAGTTTCGCACATTAAATAACATAACAATGCCAGAAGGATAATTAGAGTTGTGCGGTATATTATGCAGGCTAGTATGTAAATCTATTTGACTATTTGTGCAAAAAGCAGATACAAGTGAATTATCAAAATTATTATTGTCAATCTCAGTGGTGATACCATGAATGAAATCAGAGAATTTATTACCTAATAAAATACCCGCATCTAAATTCAATACAAAATTATAATCTTTAATAATTGATGGAATTAATATTTTATAAATAATAGCATTTGTAAAGTGAAATTGCTTGTAATTTGCAAGAATGCCATCTACTTTTATAATAATTAATTGATCATTGTTAATTTTATTTTTAAATTTCAATAGAATATTTTCCATTTCATTAGAGATGCTTTCGTCTTGTGGTTCTATATAAACTAAGTGTAATTTATAGTTTAATCCGCTATTAATTATTTCATATGCCGTAAGCAAAGCTGGCTCAATATAAAATTGATCAAAGGTAATAGAGAAACATAATTTACGATCGGCCATATGCTTACTTTCGGATATATTAAATGAATATCAATAATTTTATACAAAATATTTGAAGTGTGAGATATTTATTTTTTAACTTGATCGTTAAGATTAAAATTTATTTCTTGTAAATGATTGAATAAGTCTAAAGATGTAGCTTCACAATTATTAAATTTTCCTGTATATAAAGTTGGACTCGGAATGCTAAATATATTATAAAAATATGTGATAGGATCATCGTTAACTATATTATTGGATTTAGAAAACTCATCTTTTAGATAAATACTATTTGGAGTAAATTCCAAATCGCCATTTATAACAAATTTGGTAATAAATTTTTTTGTGAATAAGCTTAAGTTGGGATAAGAGTTCATTGAAAATTTAAGCTCTCTTTCAAGCGCATTGAAATAATCAATCATAACAGCAAGAGCAACCCGACCAGAATTATTAATTATTTTTATTTTTCCAACAAGGTTACCAGGTATTAATTCTTCCGATTCATTTAGGCCGAGTTCATTAAGAAATTTCCTATACTCTTTTTGGTCAGTATATAAAGACATTCCATTTGATCTATGTGATATGCCCGAAACAGATACAGGAGATTCAAGATATAAAGTTGATGGATCTAATGAGGAAAAAATTAATGAAGAATAAACGTCCACTGCTACAACATAGTCAGGGAAAAAGCGGCCCCGTAGATGTGCTTTATATTTAAAAAGAAATGATTTTTTTATAATACTATTATATATGCTCGGTAAGTATTGAAAATTAACAAAGCCGTAATAAGTTAAAGTTAATAATAATTTTGTATCTATAGAGAAATATTGTCTTCCAATAGATATTCCAAAATTGCCGGCATTATTTGAATCTGGATAACTAGACCAATAAAAGTACCATCTATTCCAATAAATAATATCAGAATCGGATTTGATAATAGAATTTAAAGCCAAATCAAGGTTATTTTGTATGATGAAATCATCATCGCCAAGTGTCAGAATATAATCACCTTTGGCAATTTCAAGACCCCTTTCAAAATTTTGTGGCATAGTAAGTTTTTTATCTGACTTAGTATATTTTATACGCGGGTCTTGAATATTATTAATGTATAAGTCAGTCCCATCTTCAGAAGCATTATCGCAAATTACTATTTCGATATTTGGATTATCTAGCTTAAGTAAACTACTTAAAGTAAATTTGAGTGTTTCTAATCTTCCACGGGTAGGTAAGATTATTGATAATAAAATATTTTGCATGATAATTTTGTATATAAATCTGAATTTATTTCATATTCTTTTAGAGGAGCAAGTCATAAGAACAATCTGGCCGATTCGGGTTTAGTTAGGTGATCCTTTGCCGCCCCAAGTTTGCACCTGAGCTAGGCTGCCGGTGGTAATTCGTTCACCTAATTTGATATGCCCAGCAGTTTCGGCTTTGCGAATGGTGATGAGCGAGTTTTTGAATTCAATGCTGTCTATCCATCCCTCTTGAATAAAAGTTGGTGTGGCACTGGTGTCAAAGAATGTGCGCAAGTAGGTGTTGATGCTTACTTGCTCATGCCAGAACTGAAAGCTCACTACATCTACTAGCCGTTTGAAAAAAGCATAGGCACCAAACTCATGCAGTACGCCACCACCAAAGTCATTCATGTACAAGCAGTGCGCATCTTCCACAACATAGACCCCTCCCGGTTTGACCATCGGGAAGTAGTTCACAAACGAATTGAGCACATCATTGGATTTGTGTGAACCGTCGTCAATGACCACATCAAACTGGTTGCAAATGGCATTGATGGCTGCAAAAGTAGTACCTACGTTAGCATCACCCACCACCACTTTCACGCGAGGGTCCTCATAACGCAGTTCAGCGCACTTGGGGTCTATGTCACAACCTATAAGCAATGTTGCGTTGTTAAAGTAATGCGACCAAGTCTCCAGAGAACCACCGTTTTGCACACCAATTTCCAACAAAGTGATGGACTGCTCCCGCAAAGGTACAAAAAGTTTGTCGTAGTAGGGCAAATAGGAAGCCCATTTGTCACTTACCTTGCCAGTCTTGTTACGGTGCAAAGTCTCAATGGATGGTAATTGCATGGGCTTCTCCGTTAGTAGGGTGGTTATTGGCTGAATGTTATAGACTATTTGTTCGAAATGTTGGTCAGCAACTAGGCTGCGCTCCACTGCACTGGGATGGAGCAGTGGAAAGATAAGTTCTTGCGGCCTCGACTCAACCAAAAGTTGCGGTGTCTCCATGGTGGTGTGCGTAGCATCGGGGCCAAAGCCCAGGTTTTCTATGAGGTTGCGCGCCGGCAAGATGTCCAACCCACCTTGCATCCAACAGGTTAAAACCCACTGGTAGTCCCAAGTATCAATTTTGCCGGCATGCACCTGGTTAAAAATTTGTTCCCAAAAGTTTGCCAATGCGATATCGCCATCTAGCAAATGGTGCAAGGTAGCGCTGGCTTGCAAGGCAGGCCATTGGGCCATAGTTACGTCGTAGTGCTTCCAAGCACGACGCCATGTAGCCCAACCCCAAATATGTACATAGCGCGAAAAAAAATAGCTTTGCTGCATTTGCAAGCGTTTGGATAATAGATTGCATCCACTTACCATGGAAACTCTGGTATCATCTCTATAGCGGTCTAGCATCTCGTCGCAGTATTCAAAAAAACTGGATTGAGCGAGGATGTCGTCTTCCAACACAATGCCTTGTTCTTCGTGCTCAAAAAACCAGTTGATTGCTGACGACACACCTATCTTGCAACCTAGGTTGGTGTCTTGAAACAGGGTGTACAACTTACAAGGCCAATCCACCTTCATGGCAAGTTGACGCACTTGAGCACAAAGCACTGCTTCACCAGCACGGCCGGCACGTGGTCCATCCGCGGCCACATACAAGCGTGGTGGTTTGGCCGCGCGGATGCTCTCAAACACCCGTGCAGTGGTATCGGGGCGGTTAAAAACCACAAATAACACTGCGCTTTTTATCATCTCATCTTTCTTTTAGTTTGTGTTATGCAGTGAAACGCATATTTTTAATAGAGCTAGCTAACTGACTAGTTTTTGATGTTGAAGACTTCAATAATGAATTATTTAAGCCAAGTTCTAGTGTCGATTCAGCAAGGGGTGTTGCTGAGGTATTTTCAAATTTTAAGGCGGTCATACTTAGCATGTTCAAAATGTTAATTAAAGTAATTTTTTTGGAAAAAATTAATTGTCTCTAACAAACCGTCATTCAAACTAACTTTGGGCGCCCAATCAAGTTTGTTAGTTGCAATTTGAATGTCAGGCTTTCGTTGCTTAGGATCATCTTGCGGTAAGTCTTTAAAAATCAATTTACTCTTAGATCCCGTAAGCCTCAGGACCAACTCAGCTAACTCAATCATTGTGAACTCCACAGGATTTCCGATGTTGACAGGACCAGTAAAGTCTGGACCCGTATTCATAGTGCGGACCATGGCCTCAATCAAGTCGGTCACATAACAAAAGCTTCGGGTCTGCTCGCCATTGCCATAAATAGTAATGTCTTCATTACGAAGAGCTTGCATGATGAAGTTACTAACAACGCGGCCATCATTGGGTTGCATTCTGGGGCCGTAAGTATTGAAAATTCGAACAACTTTAATTTGAAGTTGATGCTGGCGCCAGTAGTCAAAAAACAATGTTTCAGCACAGCGCTTACCTTCGTCATAGCAACTTCTAATGCCAATTGGGTTGACTTTTCCCCAATACGCTTCAGGTTGAGGGTGAACCTCTGGATCTCCATAGACCTCACTGGTAGAGGCCTGCAAAATTTTGGCTCGAACACGCTTTGCGAGGCCAAGCATATTGATCGCACCATGAACGCTTGTTTTGGTTGTTTGAACGGGGTCTTGTTGATAAAAGACTGGGGATGCAGGGCAAGCTAAATTAAAGATTTGATTCACTTCCACGTAAAGTGGAAAAGTGACATCGTGACGCATTAATTCAAAATGCGTTTTTCCCATTAAGTGAGCAATGTTTGTTTTGCTGCCTGTGAAAAAATTGTCAACGCATAGAACATCATGACCGTCTTGCATCAGCCTGTCGCAAAGATGTGAGCCCAAGAAGCCAGCCCCCCCAGTTACTAGTACTTTATTCATTTTGTTCTTTCAAATAATTATGTTTAGCCAACACGATTCTTCAATCGTTGCCAAACAAGTCCCTTGTGTAGACCTTAGAGCTAACATCCTTTATTTCATCTGTTACTCTGTTTGCAACGATGACATCACACATGTCTTTGAACTGTTGTAAATCACGAATTACTTTAGAATTGTAAAAATCGGAATTTGGAAAGACTGGCTCAAAAACAACTACTTCAGCACCTTTGGCTTTAAGACGTTTCATGATGCCCTGGACGCTGCT
>Ga0214919_10004674_pt1 | contig 19866 bp, 19 predicted proteins | sample LL1503_MetaG_FD_177994 | JGI IMG/M metagenome (GOLD analysis project Ga0214919, IMG submission 177994) | Freshwater microbial communities from Lake Lanier, Atlanta, Georgia, United States - LL-1503 | ecosystem: Environmental > Aquatic > Freshwater > Lake | place: USA: Georgia | collected...
GCGCGATGTTGCAAAGCAGATTAAAGATGTCGTTAAGGGCGGAGTACAGCTAGCAGTTGTTGTCGGTGGCGGTAATTACTTCCGCGGTGCTGAACTTCAGCAAGTTGGTATGGATCGCGCTCGAGCTGATTACATGGGAATGCTCGGCACGGTAATGAATTGCTTAGCGCTCCAAGACTTTCTTGAGAAAGAGGGCGTTGATACTCGCGTCCAGACTGCGATCACAATGGGTCAAGTTGCCGAGCCTTATATTCCACGTCGCGCAATCCGCCACTTAGAAAAAGGTCGCGTAGTAATTTTCGGCGCAGGTGCCGGTATGCCATTTTTTACAACTGACACAGTTGCGGCACAGCGCGCACTTGAAATTGGATCTGAAGCGTTGCTTCTCGCAAAGAGTGGGGTAGATGGCGTTTACAACGCAGATCCGAAGAAAGATCCAAAGGCCACTAAGTTCGATGCGATTTCATATGATGAAGTCTTATCGAAGTCACTAGCTGTTGCAGATGCCGCAGCCTTTAGCCTTTGTCGCGAAAATAATCTGCCCATAATCGTCTTTGATTTAATGACTTCAGGAAATATTGGTCGCGCAGTACGCGGTGAAAAGATCGGAACCTTGGTTTCATAACTTGCCACCTGGCAAATTAGAGATTTACAACTTTGAGGAGTTGAAGAAGATGGCAGATGTCGCAAGTGCTCTAGCCGATGCGCAGAGCAAGATGGATAAGGCAGTTGAAGTTGCCAAAGATGATTTTGCAACGATCCGCACTGGTCGCGCTCATCCCGCACTCTTCAACAAAATTATGGTTGATTACTACGGTACTTACACCCCACTTTCACAATTAGCCTCAATCCAAATTCCCGAAGCACGCATGGCAATCGTTTCGCCTTTCGATAAAGGCGCTATGGCCAGTATTGAAAAGGCGATCCGCGAATCAGATTTAGGTGTAAATCCAGGCAATGATGGCGTTGTTATTCGCGTTGCTCTGCCACAACTTTCTGAAGAACGCCGCCGGGATTACATCAAAGTGGCGAAGGGTAAGGGCGAAGATTCCAAAGTTTCAATCCGAAATATCCGTCGCGCCGCTAAAGAAATGATGGAAAAGCTAGAAAAAGATGGCGATATCGGTAAAGATGATTTGGCTCGTGGTGAAAAGGAACTTGAAAAGGTAACTTCAGAACACGTAACAAAAATTGATGAGCTTTTAAAGCATAAGGAGGCCGAACTCCTAGAAGTCTAGGTTTTCGCCAAATTATAAATGTCAGACCTACATTCAATTAATGAAGCGATAAATAAACGGGCGGGGCGTAAGTTGCTGCCTTCTATCGCCGTTTCACTTTCGTTAATTGCTTTAATCTGGTTCGCACTTGCTTACGAAAAAGTAATTTTCGCTGTTGTAGTTATGGTTGCAGTAGTTCTCGGAATCCGTGAATTACATAAAGCGTTCGCGGCGGTTTCAATCGATATCCCACTCTGGTCGCTAACCACCGCTGCAATTGGGCTATCTGCATCTACCTGGTTTGGCGGAATATCTGGTTTGGCAGTGGCGACTGCAATCGCCCTCCCTTGTTTATTGGTGTTACTGCTACCACGCGGTGTAGACAATTTTGTAAAAACTGCATCAGCATCAGCCTTGGCGCTCATTTATCTGCCGTTTCTTGCTGGATTCTTAATCCTGCTAGCGCGCCCACACAATGGGTTAGAGCGTGTAATGACCTTTGTTGTTCTAGTCGGATGCAATGACACTTTTGCTTATTTGACCGGTGTCTTATTTGGAAAACATCCACTTGCTCCAAAGATCAGCCCTAAGAAAACTATCGAGGGCCTGATCGGCTCATTGGTATTTACCGTTATAGGTGGGGCGCTAGCTTTTAATTACATAATGAATTCTCATTGGTGGCTCGGAGCACTCGCTGGACTGCTTACAGTATTTACCGCAACATCTGGAGATTTAATTGAATCAGCGTTAAAGCGCGATATGGCGATAAAAGATATGGGCAATTTGCTGCCTGGCCATGGTGGAATTATGGATCGTTTAGATTCTGTTTTATTCGCCGCCCCTGCGCTCTGGTTGGCCCTTGAAGTTGTGCGCCGTGCACAAGATTCCGGGCTTTTATGAGCACTCGACCGGATGTAAACCCAGAACTTAAATTGGTCTTTGATGAACCAGTTCAGAAGAAGAAAGCCCCAAAGCATTTAGCAGATCTCTCACCTGCCAATCGCAAAGTCTGGGCGAAAGAGTTGGGTTTTCAACCATTTCGCGCCGCACAAGTTGCAACTCATTACTTCTCGCACTTATCAAGTAACCCAGAAGAGTGGACGGATATCCCAGCGGCAGAACGTCAGACTATGGCAGCTGCGCTAACCCCGAAATTAATTGAATTGGTCACCACCCGTACAACAGATAATGGAATGACTCGGAAAGATCTCTGGAAATTACACGATGGGGTTTTAGTCGAATCAGTTTTGATGCGTTACACAGACCGCGTAACAGTTTGTATTTCATCACAAGCAGGTTGCGGAATGAACTGTCCATTCTGCGCGACTGGACAAGCTGGTTTAACTCGCAATTTAACTGCTGGTGAAATTACGGAGCAGATCGTTGCCGCAGCTCGAGCCTGTGTAAATGGTGAACTACCTGGGGGAGAAGCGCGCCTTTCCAATATTGTCTTTATGGGAATGGGCGAGCCGCTGGCGAATTACAACGCAGTTGTTCGCACGCTGCATAACATCACCGACCCAAACCCAGATGGCCTTGGAATCAGCGCCCGGTCAGTAACAGTTTCAACAGTCGGCTTGGTAAATGGCATTGAGAAGTTAATGGATGAAGGAATTAACTGCACCTTGGCTGTCTCACTACATACGCCAGATGACGAGCTACGTGATTCGCTAGTGCCGATAAATTCACGATTTAAAGTTCGTGAAGTTTTAGCCGCTGCAGATGCTTACGAGAAGAAGACGGGGCGCCGTTACTCAATTGAATATGCGTTAATTCGCGATATCAATGACCAATCCTGGCGCGCTGATTTACTTGGACGCTTACTCAAGAGCCGTAATGCGCATGTGAACTTGATTCCGCTTAATCCAACCCCGGGCTCAAAGTGGACCGCCTCGCGACGTGAGGATGAAGAAGCCTTCGTCCGTATTCTCGAGGGTTATGGCGTGCCCGTTACGGTACGCGATACCCGCGGCCGCGAAATCGACGGCGCATGCGGACAGTTGGCAGCAGCCGAAAAGAGTAAATAGACTCGACCGTATGAGCATCCAAGGCAATAGCAACAAAGAATGGGCAGCAGCCTATGAATCAGCCACACAATTCTTTTTAAATTTAGCGCGTGGCGTCTCCAAGGATCAGCTAGATATAAAAGATCCCGAGGGTTGGTCTGCGCGTCAGATAATTCATCACATAGCAGATTCTGAAGCGCAGTCGTATGCACGCATACGTCGCTTAGTCGCTGAACCTGAAGGTTCGATAATTCAAGGTTATGATGAAAATCTTTGGGCAGTTGCTCCTCAACTTGGATATGAAAGTGCACCTGTTGAAAATTCGATCGCAATCTTTGCCGCCGTTCGCGCCGGATCACTCGATATTATTAAAAGGTTAACTGAAGCCGATCTCGAAAAAGCCGGCGTACATTCCGAAGCAGGTCATTACACAATTGCTAAATGGTTAAACGGATATACAAATCACCCAAAAGATCATGGCGATCAATTGGTCCGTGCAGTGAAAGGTAAGAGCTAAAAATGAAGAAGTTGCAGAACTTTGTAAATGGAAAACTGGTTGATTCGACTTCAGGTGCAACCACAACTCTTATTAATCCGGCGACAGGTGAGGCTTTTGCAACCGCTCCAAATTCCAACGCCGCCGATGTTGATAAGGCGATGACCGCCGCTGCAAATGCATTTATCGAATGGCGTGATGCGACTCCATCTGAGCGCCAACGAGCTCTATTGAAGATCGCTGACGCGATCGAATCGCGCGCTGATGAAATCATCGCCATTGAATCCGAGAACTGCGGCAAGCCATTGGGGCTAACTGCATCTGAAGAAGTGCCTCCAATGATTGATCAGATCCGCTTCTTCGCCGGGGCTGCTCGCAATTTAGAAGGTAAATCAGCTGGCGAATACATGAAGGGCATGACTTCATTTATCCGCCGCGAACCAGTTGGAGTCTGCGGACAAGTAACTCCTTGGAATTACCCAATGATGATGGCGGTCTGGAAATGGGCGCCGGCGATTGCTGCAGGCAACTCTGTAGTTTTAAAACCTAGTGATACAACACCTGCCTCAACTGTCTTTATGGCAGAGATAATGGGTGAATTTCTTCCTGCTGGTGTAATAAATGTTATCTGCGGAGAACGCGAAACAGGTAAGGCCGTTGTTGAACATGCAACACCAGCGATGGTTTCAATTACTGGATCAGTTCGCGCAGGTATGGAAGTTGCGGGAAGCGCGGCTAAGCAGTTAAAGCGCGTTCACCTAGAACTCGGTGGCAAAGCGCCAGTTGTCGTATTTAATGATGCCGATTTAGAAGCTGCAGCAGCCGGAATTGCTATCGCTGGTTTCTTTAACTCGGGCCAGGATTGCACCGCCGCTACTCGCGTCTTGGTGCAAGAAGGCGTATATGAAGAGATGGTAAAACTTCTCGCTCATCAAGCCACAAATGAAATTGCTGTTGGCATGCCAAATGAAGATGTCTTGGTTGGACCAGTAAATAACGCAGCGCAATTTGAACGCGTTAAAGGATTCTTAGCTCGCGTTCCATCCCATGCCCGCGTTGTTGCAGGTGGGTCAGCCCTAGATCGCGCCGGTTACTTCATCGCACCAACTGTCATCGCTGACTTACGCCAGCAAGATGAGCACATTCAATCTGAGATCTTTGGGCCGGTTATAACTATTCAGAAATTTAAAGATGAGGCCGAAGCGATCGCACTTTCAAATGGAGTGGAATACGGCTTGGCTTCATCTGTCTGGACCAAGGACCACGGCACTGCGATGCGTATGGCCAAGGCCTTTGACTTTGGATGCGTCTGGATCAACACCCACATTCCAATCGTTGCCGAGATGCCACATGGAGGCTTTAAGCGCTCTGGATATGGCAAGGACCTCTCAAGCTATGGCTTTGAGGATTACACCCGAATCAAGCACGTCATGACCAACCTCAACGGCTAAAGATCTCCGTAAAATTCTGCTAAATCACAGTGAAATTGTTTGGTGTGAAGGGCAAATCAGTTACATAATGAGCCCTGCACAACCGTCCCTTGTTCCGGAAAAAAAGGAGCCCATCAATATGGCTAAGAAACTCGCACTGTCACCAGAAGCACGATCTATTATTAATTCGCGTGTTTCTCGCCGCGCAGTTCTCGCAGGTATCGGTGGCGTTGGTGCTGCTGGCGCGCTCGCCGCTTGCGGATCAAGTGGTGACACAGCAGCCACCGGAAATTTAGTTCGTTGGGGAAACTGGCCGCTCTATTTGGATTTTGATGAGGCAGCCAAGACTTATCCAACTCTTGATAAATTTACAGCTTCAACTGGAATTGATGTTAAGTATTTTGAAGATTACAACGATAACGATGAGTTCTTCGGCAAAGTTCAGGCACAACTTAAGTTAAACGAAGACATTGGTTACGACTTGGTCTGCCCAACTGACTGGATGGCAGCGCGTTGGATTCGCTTGGGTTACTCACAAAAGTTTGATGCTGCAAATATTCCTAATAAGGTAAATATTCTTGATGCTTTGGCAACGCCTTCTTACGATCAAAATCGTGAGCAGACCTTAACTTGGCAGGGCATTATGGGTGGATTTGGTTGGAACACGGCCAAAAATCCAAAAGGCATTCACACACTTGATGATCTTTTTGCTCCACAGAATAAGGGTAAAATTATTGTTCTCACTGAAATGCGCGACACCATTGGTGTGATTCTCCGCGGACAAGGCGTAGATCTCTCTACAGTTACCGAAGATCAATTTATGAATGGCGTAGATTTCATGGCCAAGAAGATCGCCGATGGTTGGATCCGCGGCGTAAAGGGTAATGAATATGCACAAGATCTAACTTCGGGCGATGCCACTGCGGTAATTGGCTGGTCAGGCGATATGTTTATTCTCGCTAGCGAAAATGCTGGAAAATTTGACTTTGCGATTCCTGAGTCAGGCGGAACTATCTCCGGCGACAATATGATGATTCCATCTACAGTATCTGCTGAAGCGAAAGCGAACGCTGAAAAATTGATTAACTGGTACTACGACCCAGCGATTGCCGCTGAAGTCGCGGCTTATGTTAATTACGTAACCCCAGTTAAAGGTGCACAGGCTGAGATGGAGAAGATCGATCCTAAACTCGCCAAGAGCGAGTACATCTTCCCAAGTGATGCGACTCTCAAGAACCTCAGCGTATTCCGCTCTTTGACTCCTGCAGAAGAAACTAAATGGTCAGAGGCTTTCCAGAAGGCCTCTGGCAACTAAGTGTCATTTGATGCAAGCTCCGCGCGGGGAGATTTAATACTGACGCGGATCACCAAAGAGTACGGTGATTTTAAAGCGGTTGATGATCTCTCATTAACTATCCCTAAAGGTTCATTCTTTGCTCTGCTCGGACCATCCGGCTGTGGCAAGACGACGACGCTGCGCATGATTGCGGGTCTGGAAGAACCAACCGTCGGCAGTATTCACTTAGGTGAAACTGATATCACCACAACAAAACCTTATCAACGCCCGATCAATACTGTTTTTCAGAACTACGCGCTATTTCCGCACTTAACAATCTTTGAAAATATCGCCTTCGGCCTGCGCCGTCGTGGAGTTAAAGATGTGGATGCTGAAGTAAATAAGGTACTTAACTTGGTTGAGTTGCCACATCTTGCTGGACGTAAACCAACTCAGTTATCAGGTGGACAGCAACAACGTATTGCACTGGCTCGCGCCATCGTTAACCGCCCTGCTTTACTGCTTCTCGATGAACCACTTGGCGCTCTTGATCTGAAGTTACGTCGCCAAATGCAGATAGAACTTAAGTGGATTCAGAAAGAAGTTGGGCTGACATTTGTTCACGTAACTCACGATCAAGAAGAAGCCATGACAATGGCCGACACGATAGCGGTTATGAATGAAGGCCAGATTGAACAGATGGGTTCACCAGCCGATCTTTACGACAACCCTGAGACCGCCTTTGTTGCAAACTTCCTTGGTCAATCTAATCTAATTAAGGGAACGATCTCTGGCAATGATGGTGATTCACTCGTTGCAGATTTGTATGGCCAGAAGATTTCTTTACCAAAGAACCGTTCTCATGCAACTGATAACTCTATTTATGCCGGCATCCGCCCCGAAAAATTCCGTATCTCGCTTCTAAATACTCCAGTTTCGGGCAACGTACTAAGCGGCGGCCGAATTGAAGATGTTTCTTATATTGGCGTTTCTACTCAGTACCAAGTAGCAATGCCTTGGGGGCAAGAGCTAATCGTTTTTGAGCAAAATGACGATGGCGTTGCACCGTTTAATAAGGGTGATGCCGTAAATATTTCTTGGGCGCCAATCTTTACCTTTGCACTGCGTGGAGATGAAGATGTAACCGCTGGTTCAGAAGTTATTCCTGAAGTTCTAGACGAAGAATAAGTCACAGCGCTAATGGGAAAGATTCGCACTCCTTACCTTCTGCTACTTCCAGGGTTCGGCTTTCTCTTCACCTTCTTTATCTTGCCAATCTTGAACTTAGCGCAGACTTCAACACAAACTCCAGTTGGTGGGGGAGATACTGGTCAATACGAACAGACTTTTCGCTTTCAGAACTATATTGATGCTTTTATTGAAAATAAAGAACAATTTGCCCGCTCATTTATCTACGCGATTATTGCAACGGTATTAGCGCTAATTATCTCTTACCCCTTGGCTTATGCGATAGCTTTTAAATCTGGTAAATATAAAAACTTCTTGCTGGTTCTAGTCGTTGCTCCATTCTTTACTTCATTCTTGCTCCGTACTGTGGCTTGGAAACAGATACTTGGCGAGGAAGGTTTTGTCGTCCCGACGCTACGCAGTCTTGGAATTATCAGCCAGAGCACAACTCTTACCTCCACCTCTTTTGCAGTGGTGATGGGTATGACGTATAACTTCCTACCATTTATGACGCTGCCGTTGTACGCATCGATTGACCGCATTGACCCGCGCACATTGGAAGCATCTGGTGATCTATACGCCAATGCTTTTACTACATTCCGAAAGGTGACTCTGCCGCTATCAATGCCAGGTGTTGTTGCTGGCACTTTGCTTACCTTTATTCCTGCGGCGGGTGATTATGTAAATGCATCGATTCTCGGCAGCCCAAATACCAAAATGATTGGTAACGTAATTGAATCTAGGTATTTTAAGATTGTTGATTACCCAACGGCTGCAGCGCTCTCATTTACTTTGATGGCCGCCATTCTGATTCTTGTGACGATATATATCCGCAAGGCCGGAACGGAGGAGTTGGTATGAGTAAGAAAAGCGTTGATGCCGCTATTCCGACCATCCCCTTGACTGCAAGATTCCAACGATGGTTCGGGCGCAATTTAATCCGCGCCTATATGGTCATCGCCTTTACTTACCTATTTATCCCAGTCGCCTACACATTCGCCTTCTCATTTAACGATTCCGGTAAGAGCAACTTGATCTGGAAAGGGTTCACCTTCCGCAATTGGCAGAACCCATGTGGCGCTCCCGAAGTCTGTTCGGCGCTTGGCAACTCAATCAAAATTGGTTTCCTTGCTACTTTCTTTGCAACTATTTTGGGAACAATGATCGCTTTTGCCATTGGCCGCCATAAATTCAAAGGTCGCTCCACTTCCAATCTCTTGATATTCCTTCCGATGGCTACGCCAGAAATTGTTTTAGGTGCATCGCTTTTGTCACTCTTTCTGGTCTTTAAAATCAATCCCGGATTTTGGCCTACTGTTATTGCCCACGTAATGTTCTGTATTTCATTTGTTGTGGTTACAGTTAAAGCACGTATTGCCAGTCTTGATCCGCGCTTAGAACAAGCGGCAATGGATCTGTATGCCAATGAATTTCAAACCTTCCGTCGTGTAACTCTGCCACTTGTGGCCCCGGGTATTGCAGGTGCGGCGCTACTTGCTTTCAGCTTATCTTTCGATGATTTTATTATCACCAACTTTAACTCCGGCACAGTTTCGACGTTTCCTAAATTTGTCTATACCGCTGCGGCGCGAGGTATTCCTGCACAAGCAAATGTGATCGGTTCCGGAATGTTTTTCTTAGCACTTGCGATCGTTATCGCGGGTCAACTCGTAAATCGCCGCAAAGCGCGCTAATATAACCGCCAACTACTAGTAGCAATTGCAGAGGTGATTTCCGGTTTAACCGGAAAGCATGATGGCGAACATCGACCCATCGATTCTTAAACATTTGTCGTTAATGCAACCGCAGCTTTATTGGCTGGATGAAGATCCGCTTGAACCGTTGCCACATCCAACTCTTATTGGTGATGTCACCTCAGATCTTTGTATCGTCGGCGCCGGATACACCGGACTTTGGACAGCGCTCCTGGCTAAAGAGGCCGATCCCGAGCGAGAAGTAGTAGTAGTTGAACGTCGCGAAACTGGTGCAGGTGCATCTGGTCGTAATGGTGGTTTCTGCAGTTATTCACTAACCCATGGATTTATGAATGGTTACAGTCGCTTTAAAGATGAGATGGCAATCATTGAACGCCTTGGTCGTGAAAATCTGGATGCGATCGAAGCCACGATTACCAAATATGGAATTGATTGCAACTTTGAGTGGAATGGTGAATACCGCGTTGCCGTTGAAGATTGGCAGATGGAAGGTTTGGCCGAGGAAGCGCTGCTGCGAAATTCATTTGGTGACAATGTAGAACTTTTAAGTCAAGAGCAAATGCAAGAGCGCGTAAAGTCGCCAATTTATAAAGGAGCGCTCTGGGATCCAGATGGAACTGCCCTAGTTGATCCAGCGCGTTTAGTTTGGGGTCTAGAGCGCGCCTGTATCAAATTAGGCGTGAAGATCTTTGAAAACTCACAAGTTGATCGACTTGAGCGAACCAAAAATGGAATGATCGTTCACACGCCATACGGCAGTGTTTATGCAAATAAAGTTGCACTCGCAACGAATGTTTTCAAGTCTTTAATTAAGCGCGCTCATAAATATGTAGTTCCTGTTTATGATTTCCAGTTGGTTACGGAGCCACTTACTGCAGAACAATTAGATTCAATTGGCTGGAAAGACCGTGAAGGTCTTTCTGATGCCGGAAATCAATTCCATTACTACCGAATGACTAAAGATAATGAGATTTTATGGGGCGGATACGATGCAATCTATAACTTCCGTGGCAAAGTACGACAAGAGTATGAAACTGATGCCGAAACATATGCCCATTTAGCAGAGGCATTTCTTGAGACTTTCCCACAACTTAAGGGAATTAAATTTACGCATGGGTGGGGTGGAGCAATTGATACATGTTCACGATTCTCACCATTTTGGGGTACGGCATACAACAGCCGCGTAGCTTACGTTCTGGGTTACACCGGACTTGGTGTTGGATCAACGCGCTTTGGTGCACAAGTAATGCTTGATTTACTCGATGATGTTGAGAATGAGCGAACGAAATTACGTATGGTCCAAAAGAAGCCTTTCCCTTTCCCGCCAGAGCCTTTCCGCTTTATCTTTATTCGCCTCACGCAATGGTCGATAAATAAGGCTGATGAGAATGGCGGCAAGCGCAATCTCTGGCTGAGATTTCTAGATTCACTCGGCCTAGGTTTCGATTCCTAAAGAAAAGCACCTATCCTTAACCAATGGTTAACCACGGCAATATGTATGGGCCAAGTTTTACCTTTCTTGGAATCCCACAATGCGATCTAGATGATCCAAAGTCATATGCTGATGCCGATGTAATTATTATTGGTGCACCGATCGATTCTGGAACTTCACATCGTTCAGGTGCCAAATTTGGCCCACAAGCTATCCGCGGTGGCGACTATCTTCCGCACGATGCAGAGCGTCCGCACTTAGCTCTGCGTATCGATGCATTTAAAGCGCTCGAAGTTTACGACGCCGGTGATTTATTGATGCCGCCCGGAGATTTAGTGCAATCACTTAAAGTCCTCGAAGCAGCGACAGAGAAAATTTCCCGTGCCGGAAAGATTGCTGTAGTACTTGGGGGAGATCACTCCATCGCATCTGCCGATGTCGCAGGTATCGCAAATCATCGCGGGCAAGGCAAAATTTCCATGATCCACTTCGATGCACATGCGGACACTGGTGAAGATCAATTTGGTGCATTGATCGGTCACGGCACCCCAATGCGCCGTTTAATCGAAAGCGGCTCAGTGCGTGGAGATCGTTTCTTACAGTTAGGTCTGCGCGGATATTGGCCAGATAATAAAACTTTAGATTGGATGCGCGATCAAGGAATGCGCTCTTATGAAATGACTGAGATCCATCATCGCGGCTTAAATACCGTTTTAGATGAATCTTTTGCAACGTTAACCAATGAATGCGATGGCGTATTTCTTTCAGTAGATATCGATGTTGTAGATCCAGGAATGGCGCCCGGAACTGGAACACCTGAACCAGGTGGAATGACTAGCCGTGAGCTACTTGAAGCAGTTCGGCGAATTTGTTTGGAATTACCGGTAGTCGGAATCGATGTAGTCGAAGTCGCTCCACCTTTTGATACTGCAGATATCACAGCGATCTTGGCGAACCGAGTAGTACTCGAAGCGCTTTCTGCCATCGCAAAGCGCCGCAGTGGGACCCCATATTCTCCAACGCAAAATCTGCTAGATCGTTAATCGCCAGGGTAGACGATGAAAGATCTAGTAATCCTTGGTTCAACTGGTTCAATCGGCGTACAAGCGTTAGAAATTGTCGAAGCTAATCCTTCGCTCTTTCGCGTTGTTGCAATTACATCGGCCGGAAATAACCCTGAATTAATTGTTGAGCAAGCGAAGAAATTTAAGGTGCCAGTAATTGGTGTAACCAAAGGCGCTGATTTAATTAAATCAGCGCTACCCTATGCCACAGTGATTGATGGCCCAGATGCATCTACTGAAATCGCTGCAATTACCTGTGATGTAGTTTTAAATGGAATAACCGGATCTATTGGTTTAGCGCCGACGCTGGCTGCTCTCAAAGTTGGAAATCGCGTCGCCTTGGCAAATAAAGAGTCACTCGTCGCAGGTGGCGATTTAGTTATGTCAATCGCCAAACCACATCAACTTTTACCAGTGGATTCAGAGCACTCTGCACTGTGGCAATGTTTAATGGGTGGTCAGAGAAAAGAAGTTGCAAAATTAGTTTTGACTGCTAGCGGTGGGCCATTTCGCGAGCGTAAAGATTTAAGCGATATAACCGTGCTAGAAGCGTTAAACCATCCAACTTGGTCAATGGGTCCGGTGGTCACAATAAATTCTGCAACGTTAGTCAATAAAGGCTTAGAGATTATTGAGGCGCATTACTTATTTGACATGCCATATTCACAGATCGAAGCAGTTATTCATCCCCAATCTGTTGTTCATTCGATGGTGGAATATGTAGATGGCTCCACGATTGCGCAAGCATCGCCTCCAAATATGAAGGGACCGATCTCGTTTGCAATTAATTATCCGGAGCGAGTAAAGAGTGCAACCCCCGCGATAGATTGGAAAACGTCTCACACTTGGACCTTTAACCCGATCGACAGTGAAAGATTTCCGGCTATTGATTTAGCTAGACGATGTGGAACTTTAGGGGGAGGGCTACCTGCAATTTTTAACGCAGCCAATGAGGTTTGTGTTGCAGCATTTATTGAGGGAAAGATTGGATTTACCTCTATTATCGAAACTGTGGAGGAAGTTGTGCAATTTTTAGGTTCGAAATCTGCAGGTGCGCTCCGGGATTTATCTGATGTCAGTGCGATCGAGAAAGATGCGCGACGGATCGCCCAAGAACATATCTCGAAAGTAGCCCGCTAATGCAACTGCTCGGAATCCTCGCCTTCGTCGTAGCTCTCCTCTTTTCTGTAATGGTCCACGAGTTTGGCCATTATTTAACTGCCCGTAAATATGGAATGAGAGTCTCGGAATTTTTCTTAGGTTTCGGAACTCGCCTCTGGTCACGCCAACGTGGTGAAACAGAGTTTGGCATCAAGGCGATACCTGCCGGCGGATACTGCCGGATTGAAGGCATGACACCAGATGATCCGATGCCAGAAGGTGAAGAAGGCCGAGCCTTTTATCGCGCTTCATCAGGCAAGAAGTTGATTGTTTTAGGCGCTGGATCATTTCTTCATTTCTTACTTGGCTATTTACTTCTCTTTATCCTTTTAGCAGGCGTCGGAGTAAATCAAGTACTCCCTGTTATCGACTCAGTTGCGCCAAATAGCGCAGCAGCCGCAGCCGGTTTCCAAAAGGGCGATGAAGTAATCGCTATTAACGGTGACCGAAATACTGATTGGCAGAGCCAGTTGAGCAAGATCCGAAACTCAAAAGGTAAAGAGCTAAATTTTACAATCAAGCGCGGCGGCACCGAAATGGAAATTTCTGCCGCACCGCGAATGACCAATATTGAAGATGGAACTTCGCGTTATGTGCTTGGAATAATTAATCAATTCGGCACAAAGCGAATTGGTCCCATCACTGCCGTTACTTCTGCAGGAGAGTTAACTTGGAAATTTGCTTCAGCCTCGGCAAAGTCATTGGTACAACTCCCCACTAAAATTCCTGCTCTTTGGGGTCAGACTTTTGGCGGAGAAAAACGCGATGAGAATGGTTTAGTCGGAGTAGTTGGAGTCGCTCGTGTATCTGGACAAGCCGCATCTAGTGGCGCCTTAACGCCTTCTGAGCGAATCGGCACCTTCATTTTAATCGTTGCCAGCCTAAATATCTTTGTTGGCCTCTTCAACTTATTGCCGATACTTCCGCTCGATGGCGGACATATGGCAGTTGCAATCGCCGATGAGATCCGTGCGCTCTTTGCTAGATTGCGTGGAAAATCGCGTCCAGCGGGGATAGATGTGAAAGTGCTAACACCAATAACGGCAGTTGTCTTTGTTGTTCTGGCCGCGCTCACTGTTCTGCTCTTGATTGCAGATATTTTCAATCCAATTTCATTAAACTTTTGAGTTTAAATCGCCCAGCAATGACTTTTAAGGCAGAATAGCGGCATGGTTGATCTCGGAATTCCTAGCGCCCCACCTGCTCCGCTTCACCCACGTCGCAAGACAAAGCAATTGATGGTTGGCGGCATCGGAGTTGGTAGTAACTCACCGGTGAGCGTGCAATCGATGTGCACGACTCTTACTGCAGATGTAAATTCCACGCTTCAACAAATCGCAGAGTTAACCGCCGCTGGATGTCAGATTGTGCGCGTTGCCGTTCCTAGCCAAGATGATGCCGATGCGCTGGCACAGATCGCTAAGAAATCCCAGATACCGGTAATCGCCGATATTCACTTTCAACCAAAATATATATTTGCAGCAATCGACGCTGGTTGCGCCGCAGTCCGCGTAAACCCGGGCAATATTAAACAATTTGATGACAAGGTTAAAGAAGTTGCAAAAGCAGCTGGCGATGCCGGTATTCCAATTCGCATCGGCGTAAATGCTGGTTCACTTGATCCACGTTTACTTGCGAAGTACGGCAAGGCAACTCCTGAAGCACTTGCCGAATCTGCACTCTGGGAAGCATCGCTCTTTGAAGAGCATGGTTTCTCAGATCTAAAAATTTCAGTTAAGCATCATGATCCTGTGACTATGGTAAATGCTTACCGCATCTTGGCTGCTAAATGTGACTACCCATTACACCTTGGGGTCACGGAAGCGGGACCAGCATTTCAAGCAACTATTAAATCTGCGACCGCTTTCGGCATTTTATTGGCTGAAGGAATTGGTGACACGATTCGCGTATCAATGTCAGCGCCACCTGTTGAAGAAGTTAAAGTTGGAATCTCAATTCTGGAATCTTTAAATCTACGCCAACGTAAATTAGAAATTGTCTCTTGCCCTTCTTGCGGACGTGCTCAAGTCGATGTTTATACACTTGCTGAGAAAGTTCAGGCAGGCCTGGAAGGAATGACTGTTCCGCTTCGCGTTGCCGTTATGGGTTGCGTAGTAAATGGTCCGGGCGAAGCGCGCGAAGCAGATCTCGGTGTGGCATCTGGAAATGGAAAAGGCCAGATATTTGTAAAGGGTGTAGTGATTAAGACTGTGCCTGAAGCGATGATCGTTGAAACCCTAATCGAAGAAGCGATGCGCCTTGCCGAAGAAATGGAAGCTGCCGGAGTAACTTCAGGCGAACCTTCCGTCACAGTCAAGTAATAACGCGATAAGGTTGCGCCTATGTTGCGCATGTCCACCTTATTTCTTCGCACTCTGCGCGATGATCCAGCCGATGCTGAAGTACCAAGCCATCGCCTCTTAGTTCGCGCTGGTTATATTCGTCGAATCGCAGCAGGCATTTACTCTTGGCTACCGCTTGGTGTAATCACCTTGCGCAATGTAGAACGAGTTATACGCGAAGAGATGGACACTGCTGGCTTTCAAGAAGTTCACTTTCCAGCACTCTTGCCACGCGAAGCTTATGAGGCTACCAACCGCTGGACAGAGTACGGCCCTTCGCTATTTCGCCTGCAAGATCGTAAAGGTGGAGATTACCTACTAGGCCCAACGCACGAAGAAATGTTTACCTTGATGGTCAAGGGCGAATATTCATCTTATAAAGATCTGCCTTTAATTATTTATCAGATCCAAAATAAATTCCGCGATGAAGCGCGCCCGCGCAGCGGAATCATCCGCGGTCGCGAATTTGTGATGAAAGATTCTTACTCTTTTGATTTAACTGATGAGGGGCTCGACGTTTCTTATCAGAAGCACCGTGATGCCTACATCAGCACCTTTGATCGATTACACCTGAAGTACAACATTGTGAAAGCTGTTTCTGGTGCGATGGGCGGATCGAAATCTGAAGAGTTTTTGGCGCCTTGCGAAACCGGCGAAGATACATACGTGCTCTGTCCAAAGTGTGGCTTTGCCGCAAATGTGGAAGCTATGGTTACCAAGGTTGCCGCCGTTGATGCCAGCAAAGTTGCCGCTCTAGAGGAGTTAGATACACCAAATACTCCAACAATTGATTCACTGGTTGCGGTTTTAAATGACAAATTCGGTGGCGGCTACACGGGTGCTTCAACTCTGAAAAATGTAATGTTAATGGCAGATAAGAAAGCGATCTCAGTTCTAGTCCCCGGAGATCGTGAAGTAGATCTAAAACGTTTGCAAGCTGGCCTGCCAGGCGTGGAAGAGTTAAGAACATTTGAAGAAGCAGACTTTGCTAATTTCCCAAATTTAGTTAAGGGATACATTGGTCCGCAAGATGCTACTAAATCTGGAATTACAGTTTATGCAGATCCGCGCATTGCACCAGGAACATCTTGGGTCACGGGTGCAAATAAGAAAGATCGCCATGCACGTAACGTGGTAAATGGCAGAGATTTCACTCCTTTTGCATACGTTGAAGCCGCTGAAATTCGCGAGGGCGATGCTTGCCCAGAATGTGCAACTGCAGTTGTAATAGATCGAGCGATTGAAATCGGCCATATCTTCCAACTTGGTCGCAAATATGCTGATTCACTTGGTTTAACTGTGCTTGATCAAAACGGCAAATCTCAAGTTGTCACTATGGGCTCATATGGCATCGGTGTATCGCGAGCCGTGGCGGCGATTGCTGAACAAAGTTATGACGAGATCGGCTTATCTTGGCCGCTTGAGATTGCACCGGCGAAGGTTCACATTGTTGCAACCGGTAAAGATGATCTGCCATTCGAAACCGCCCTCGATATCGGAAGTAAATTGGAAGCCGCCGGTATCTCAGTAATGTTAGATGATCGCCGCGATCCAAGTGCAGGCGTTAAATTTAAGGATGCTGAGTTAATTGGTAATCCGGTAATCATGGTTGTTGGTAAATCACTATCTGACGGAAAAGTAGAACTCCGCAACCGTAAGACCGGTGAAAAGTCGGAAGTGGCTCTGGCCGATGCGATTGCAGCTGTTAAAACTTTGATTGCCTCACTTTCTTAAAGTGTTTGCTGATCTAACTCTCTACACACTTTTATTCCTAGCCATTGCCGCCTTCGCGGCGGGGTTAATTGATGCCATTGCCGGTGGTGGAGGATTGATTCAACTTCCAGCCCTGATGATTGGGCTAGCAAAGTCAGAGACTGTCGTGATACTCGGTACCAATAAAGTTCCTTCTATCTTTGGTACCTCGGCATCGGCCTTGATGTATCGCCGGAATATTAAGACTGACTCAAAGCTATTGATTACTATGGTGCTACCAGCATTTGTAGGATCCATGGGTGGCGCATCCCTTGCTTCACATATCCCAACCGAAATTCTCAAGCCGATAGTTGTCTCACTCTTAATCGCTGTACTTGTGTACACATGGAAAAGACCGCAACTTGGCCAGATCGAGTTACTTCGCCACAGCGAGCCACTTCGCTTAAAGATTGCCGCACTTGCAGCGCTATTAATTGGTTTTTACGATGGGCTAATTGGTCCCGGTGCCGGATCTTTTCTAGTACTGACTTTGGTTGCAATTCTTGGCTTTGCCTTTTTATCAGCATCAGCGATCGCCAAGGTAGTAAATGTTGCTACAAATTTAGGGGCAATTATTATCTTTGGCGCAAACGGGGAGATCATTTGGAAGGTCGGCTTAACTCTGGCGATTGCAAATGTTGCTGGTGGACTAATTGGCGCTCATATTGCCTTACGAGGTGGATCGAACCTAGTCCGCAAAGTCTTTATGGGGGTGACGATAGCCTTAATCGTAAAGGTGGCGATAGATACATTTACAGCGTTTAATTAATGTTAAACTTTCGCCTGTAAAACAACTTAATATTTAAGGAGCACCAAGTGTCGCTGACGCAAGCAATAACCGAGTTGATCTCACCGGCTGTAACCGAAGCTGGTTTCTTTCTAGAAGAAGTTCAAATCGCATCTCCAGGTAGCCATCGCATTGTCACCTGTGTAGTAGATGGAGAAACACCTTTAAATCTTGATCAAGTAACCGTGGCTTCCCGAGCCATATCAGAACTCTTAGATACTGCTGAATTTATGGGAGAGACCCCCTTCACATTAGAAGTAACATCACCAGGAGTAGATCGACCGCTGACGCAACCACGCCATTGGACAAAAAATTTAACTCGTTTAATCAAAGTTACATTAAGCGATGGCACGATCACGATAGGTCGCCTCACGGAGTTTAATGAAGTTAACGCCAAATTAGTGGAAAACATCAAGGGCCGGATAAAAGAACATACCGTTGCATTTGCAGATATAAAGCGTGCGGTTGTTGAAATTGAATTTAATCGTAAAGATGCCAGTGATGAATAAATCACAGGTCGATGTAGAAGCGCTTATTGCCCTTGCTACCCATAAAGAGATTCCCTTGGAACAGTTGATCACTGAGATCGAAGCGGGAGTTCTTGAGGCTTACTATCAAACTCTTGAACCTAAACGCCAAGCGCGCGCCAAGATTGATCGCGAAACCGGCGAAATTTCGATCTTGGTTCCGACCTTTAACGAGATCGGTGAGCGCATTAGCGAAGATCGTGACGAGCCAGAAGGTTTTGCCCGCACAGTGACATCAACTGTAAGACAGGTAATAAAGTTAAAGATGCGCGCGACAAATGATGCAGAAATTGTCGGTGAATTTAGCGCATCGGTTGGAGATGTTATTTCTGGCGTTGTGCAACAAGGACGCGATCCAAAGATGATTAATGTAAATCTGGGCCGTGTTGAAGGGCGAATTCCTCCTCAAGAACAAGTACCAGGTGAGCAGTATCAGCACGGTGATCGAATTAAGTGCTTCGTAGTTGAAGTAAAGCAAGGGCTGAAGGGACCAGAGATAATGCTCTCGCGCAGCCACCCTGCACTTGTAAAGCAATTATTTGCACTCGAAGTTCCCGAAATCAAAGATCGCATCGTAGAAATTATGGAAGTTGCACGTGAGGCCGGACATCGCACCAAGATCGCGGTACGTTCGCACCGCGCTGGAGTTTCCGCGAAGGGATCTTTAATTGGTCCGATGGGTGCTCGTGCACGTGCCGTAATGGATGAGTTACATGGTGAAAAAATAGATATCGTCGACTGGTCTGAAGATCCTGCAATATTTGTTGGAGAAGCTCTAGCTCCGGCAAAGGTTTCAAAGGTAGAGATTGTTGACTTGGCGATGCGTTCTGCAAAGGTAACTGTGCCTGACTATCAACTCTCGCTTGCAATCGGCAAAGATGGACAGAATGCAAGACTTGCTGCGCGGTTGACTGGATGGCGTATCGATATCCATCCAGATACCCCAGCAACCACGTAATTACCCGCGTATTTAGGTTAATTGGGGCGAATTCGCTATCCTTAAGCCTTAGTTGATGGTGAAAGAAGCGACTGCAATGCGATTAAGTATCAAACCGATACGCACCTGCATCGTCTGTCGTAAATCGGAATCACCTTCACAGCTACTTCGAGTCAACTGCATTGATGGAGTTATCACTCCAACACAAGGCAGAAAATCTCAAGGTAGGGGAGCGTGGCTACACAAACAGTGTGGATACGTTGCTATAGAACGGAAAGCATTTAAATGGGCCTTCAAGCTCGATGAGATGCCAGATGTAACTCAATTTAAAAAGTTCCTCCAGGAACTTTTAACAGAGACGGATGCGAAAGATATGAAACTCAAATGAGCTCGTTCAGATTATGAGGCTGTACAACTAAGGCTCGCATCCCTAGATAAATATCTAGAATAAAGATTGCGGGCCAAGACAGGAGAAATGTGTCAAAGGTCCGCGTACATGAGTTGGCAAAACAACTCGGTATGGAGAGCAAGGTTGT
>Ga0214919_10004676_pt1 | contig 19855 bp, 16 predicted proteins | sample LL1503_MetaG_FD_177994 | JGI IMG/M metagenome (GOLD analysis project Ga0214919, IMG submission 177994) | Freshwater microbial communities from Lake Lanier, Atlanta, Georgia, United States - LL-1503 | ecosystem: Environmental > Aquatic > Freshwater > Lake | place: USA: Georgia | collected...
ATTTTTCAACGAACAAAACTCGTAGGGCTTTAAATTTGTCTATTATATTTTTATGCTTCAAATATAACACTCTTAAATTATCGTAAAAAATTCATTTTTTATATATGCATTTATATAGAGAAAAATGATTATTTTGTTGATATTTATATTATTATTAATATGTGCTTTTATTTGTATCATATTTACATGCAATAATGGCAATTCTTGCAATAATGGCAATAATATCAATAATAATGCCAGATATAGCATATATGGTGGCCATGCGAGGGAAGCCCATAAGCGTGATATATGGGAGGAAAATGTAAATACGGCAAAATCGCTATTAAATGATGAGTTTAAGGATTTGTATAATGATAATGAAAAGCAAATAATATTGCATATATGTAAGCAAGAATTGGATTGTAATATATGGAATGATTTGATTGATTTTTCTAAGGAAAATTCAAGAAACTTATATCAGAATTATTATGTTCGCCCATTTGATCGCGTAAAGGCATATTATCCAGAGAGTTTTTTGACTATTCCTTGTTATTTTCGAAAGTTTTTTATAAATAGATTACAGATTCTTACAAGATTTTATAAGCCAAATTCTGTCATTTTATATAATGGCGCAACCAATAGTGTTTTTTTACCAATATTGATTGATTTATTTCCAACATATATATGGCATATTTATGAAGAATTAGATCTTTCCTATGAGCTTGATCTGGGAAAAAAAAATTTAAAATTATATAAAAAAAAGATGGATTTACAAGAGGCAAATACTTGGTGTGATAAAGTTGATGTTTTTATATCAGATTTTAGACGCCCAGTTCAAAGCAGTACAATTTCATTAAAGAAAGAAGATACACCATTGCAAGAAAGAGTAAACAAAATGATGTTAGAGGATGTAATGTTTAACGTAGAGCTTATGCGAGCCATTAAACCCAAAATAGGCGCAGGCATTAAATTTAAATCACCCCATGTTGATCCATTTTCATCTGAAAACATGGAAATACCAAGGGGCAAAATATTATGGCTACCATGGTCGTCTTCCACCTCCACAGATGGCACTCTAGTCATTGATGGCGCAGAAATTAAAAATAAAACAAACATGACCATATATTTATCTATTGTACAAAATGCATATGCGATACATAATAGATATTATAGACCTTGGGCTATATACCATCGCCCTATATACCACCATCCAATGTACCGCAAAATTTCAACTGATTGCAAAAGTGGCAGTTTGCAAGAGTCTTGCCGTTGTTTTGATTGCACATGTGAATATATAACCATTTCCAATTATGCAAAATTAAAACTTTTATCTAGTGGCAATGGCAAAGATATTAGTCAAGCACAAAGTATTGGTCAATTAATAAGTCAATTAAATTATAAATTAGAGCCTATCGTCTCTATTGTTAATAAAACAAATTATCATGGTAGGTTTCCAGAATTATTGCCCGCAATTCGAATAAAAACAATTGCAAATTTGCAAAATATTGGAGTATATGCAGGTATTGACATTGCGCAAAAAAAGGAATATTTACAACGGCTAAAACATTATGCAGATCAATATGACGAATTTTCGGACACCAATATTGACACATTTAAACATAATGGGCACGCAATAGAAAAACATCCACATGGGGCAAAAAAATATAATATGGATGTTGCTAATAGTGCAAAAACCGCTTTAACAGTATTGAAAAAATTTCAGTATAGTAAAGAAGAGCAAAAAATAATTTTACATATGGTATCTAAAATTAGTAAATTGCCTACTATATGGAATGATTTAAAGAATGTAATGGTATATAGAGGAGATAAGGATAAATTAGCACATAACTATGTATATTGCCATTTAGGTCAGAGAAAATTATTTATGGCGGAATTGCAATTATTGTCTAGATTTCTCCCAGATGTTAATAATAATGCCGTTATTGTATATGTTGGTGCGGCCGCCGGATTTCATCTACCATTATTATTTAAATTATTTCCAAATACAATATGGCATTTATATGACCCGGCGCCATTTTGCAATAAATTAGTGGAGATGAATTCATTTCAACCCCAAAAGGCTAAGCATAGTAGAAGAGTTTATTTATATAATGAATTTTTTACAGATGACACAGCTAATTTGTGGCGTAATAAATGCGATCTTTTTATTAGCGACATTCGGTTATCCGCCAATACAAGAAGTACATTCGAATTTCAAGTGGAATCAGATATGAGGATGCAAGAAAAATGGACACTCATTATAAATCCAAAATTAGGCGCATCGCTAAAATTTAGACCACCATACTTGGATCCAAATATAAAACATTTTTCATACAAATACCTTAGAGGGCAAATTATGTGGCAAATGTGGCCACCTAAAAACTCCACCGAATGCCGGCTTATTGTTGATGCAATTGACATACACAATAACCGTTATGAACATAACCGTTATGAACATAACCGTTATGAACATAATAACTCACAATTTGATTATAATGCAATGGAATTTGATGTGGTTAAATATCAGAATGCATGTGCCTATCATAATATTATTGAGCGCGCATGGGTCGCCTATGAGTTGCCAACATTTAATGACCATGTTTGTCAAGAATTGTCAAATGTAGTTGGATATGATCGGTGTTTTGATTGCACATGTGAGGCCATAAGTTGGATTCAATATAGAGAATTAAAAAATGCAAAAAAACAAGAACTAAATAAATACTTTGATGAACTTACACATATTACCCACCAACCACTATTAAACAAAAAAAGTATGCATGGACACAATCAATATGATTTGCCATCCGTTAGACTGTCTAAAGTATAGAAACTCTTTTGAAAAATAATAACTAAATTACATTTCATAAGAAATCAAAGTTGCAGATTTGATATCAATTAAATTTACTTCTGTATCAAATCCTAATCCATCACCCCTAAAACCAACAACCCCATGACCATTATTAACAATTTTATCTACACCATTAATCACTAATGTTTTTGAATTATATCCACAGTGTTCATTTATAATTGTAGAATTGACGGTGGCTCCTTCTTGTAGCACAATAACAAAAGTATAATATCTATAATAAGATGATAATGATCTTGTTTTATCTGTTAACTCATTGGTATAATCGTGTGCCATTGGTGTTAAACGGGAGTAATCTAATTTTCCATGAATTTTAATCTTGGCGCCTTTAATTTCTTTATTGCAATCTATGCCATCTAAACTAGTCCATCTAATAGTGTCGCCAGATTGCATACAATCTAATACTTTAATTGATTTATCTCCAATTGTTAGAGTTAATTCATGCCATTGCATACTTCCTGCGGTCGTCGATTGCGGACAGCTTGAATTTAATGGAGTTTCAATTGCGTCTTTCCTAGTGTATTGAAGAGCATCATCAAATTGTTCTTCCATTTTATGGGTTTTACTGCTTTTTTTATCTTAAATTAATATATTCAAATATAACTCTCTTTCTCCAAATTCAATAAATTTAATGATAATCAAAAAATAATATATTTTATATACTATAATACCTATTACTTATATTATAGGTCACTAATCATGATAGAACTATCCACTGGATTAATATTACTAATAATTGGATTAATATTGATTTTTAGCTCAACTACAACAAATACAGTAAATTATTCTCGAAACTTTTGGTGGTGGCAAACACGTACACCAGGAACAATTGGATATAATAATGGTATGCAAAATTCATCATCTAATTTTGGCGCAAGTATTTCAGCAACGGTTGGGGCTATATCTGGATGGGTATTTATTCTTGCCGGCACCATTTTAATGGGTTTAGATTATAATAAATTAAAAAAATCTAATTTATTTTTTAATAATTAATTCTTAATAAATTATTTTCTGGTAAAGGTTGATTTATCTCCTAAGATTTCATCTTCGGTTCCATATAACAATGAAATAAATACTCTTTTTTTGCCCGGAGTTGTATTTATCGGCTCGGAGTGAATTTGTTGAAAATTAACAAGAGAATTATGGTTTTTCCCCACTTTAATGATAGAATAATTAATGTTTATTTTTTTATGAGTGAATGCATCATCTAATTTTTGCCTAAATTCTTCTTCAGTTATTATCTTATCAAAAAATTGTTTATTTAATGAGGCTAATAACTGTCGATCTGATTGAGTTGCATTTATACCATATGTTTGATCACCACATAATGTAGCAATAAATTTTGAATGCAATTCATCATCACAATGCCATCGTACTGTATCCCACAGATATGAATTATTTACACGCAATATTAATGCAATATGTGTTTTAGTTGGATAACATTTTTTAACTTTATTTATAATTTTAATCAATATCTTTATAAATTTTGAATCATTTGCACCAATCAATTTATCCTCTAAATATTCATGAACTTATCTATTGCACCTTGATATCTATAGGCTTTTGTTCTAAATTCATTACAATAAACACTATTTTTCAAAAAATACTTCTCATTCTTGGTCAAATTAATTTACTAACATTAACCCTATCTTTACTTGGAGATTCTAATTTTTCAATATATTGCATGCCAAAATAAATTATTTTCTAAAATAATTATATTATACAGAATATAATACACTAAATCAAATATAAAATTAATTATATAGTTATGTCAAGAATTATAATCCCAAAAGAAGATTTTTTAGAATTTGTAAAGATACAAATATCAAAATTTCCACAATGTAAAATTGATGAGTATACAGATATTAAATATAACAAATATCAACCATATAAGCCAGTGAATAGCAAACAACAAATAAATACATTATTGAATATAAAACAAAATAAAATTGGATTTTATCATTATCATAGACTTTTGCAATTATTGGCTAAAGATGTAAAATTTCATGACTACTTTGAGCTATTAAAGATCTTAAAAAAGTCAAAATTTGATGATATACAAGTATATAAATTCTTACAAAAATACTCCAAAAAAAATAATACACCAACTTGCTGTGGCGGGGGATTTAGTTCAAAAAATGCATTTATTGCAAAAAAACATAGATGTAGTGAGTCAAAGAGTGGCGGGGGCAGGTCAAAGCGTGGCGGGAGTGAGTCAAAGTATTGCACTAGGGATGTTTTATTTGGCCAAGTCTTTGGCACGGTTTTTAGAAGATTTTTTACTGGAAGTAGATTAACAATTCCTATTACTAATTATTTAGATATTGGTTGTGGAGATTGCAAACAGACTAAAGTATTAGGCAATGCAATTGGTCTCCCAGATACCGCAATTTATGGAGCGGATATATCACATTGGGGAGGTTATAACGATGAAAAACGAAATAAAGTTGGGATCAATATTGTTGGGCTAAAAGAAGATGGTATTCTTCCATTTGAAGATGCAAGTTTTTGCCTCATTAGTGCATTTATGTGTTTACATCATGTACGCCCACTTGAAACATTGTTAAGAGAAATATCCAGAGTATTGAAACCAAATGGTTATTTTTTTCTTAGAGAACATGATGCAATGTGTAGTATTGATTATATGCTATGCGATATTGAACACGCATTATATGATGTTGTGCAAAGAAATGATACTACTTTTTTTGATACCTATCATGGTATATATTATGATTGGTTAGAATGGGATTATATACTCCAAAAATATGGATTTAAATATATTTATGCTGATTATAACTCAAATAGCATATACTACAACTTAACTACAAATAGAAGTTTTTATGGAATATACTACAAAAAAAAATAAAACTTTTCTAAGCGACATTTTAAATTATGCACATGGCATAATATTTATTTATGCATTTCAATATTTAGTTGGACTGACTAGAGCTATTAACTAGAGCTATTAACTAGCTTAAACCTAGAGCTATTAACTGGTATGATTCACCGGTTTAAACCATGTTTGCCTCATATATAGAACAGGAAGAGCGTCACTAACATTTTTGCTCTTAAAAATAAATTTCCATTCGGAATCAACCAAGTGGTACACTTTACCATTTCTCTTGTTGACGCAATACTGATTGCCAGTATTATACAAGATAATGATCTTTTTTTTATTTGAATTTTTTGTAATTTTGAAGTAAATAGGACAAGAATGGCAGTTCATGCTTACTGCAAAGATTTTGCTTAACATAATTTTATTAATCAAATATATAATATCATTTTTATAGCTATTTTTACAAAAAAATAAAACTTTTTTGGGGGAGGGACTATGTACAAGGAAAAGTTTAATAAGTTTTATGACCTCAACGTTTACGTTAAAAACTGAGGGGTTTTAAAAATATTAGGAATAACACATAGAAAGGGGAATTAATATATATATATATATATATACAGAGAGAATAAAACAACACATAAATAACAACACAAAGAGAACAGATATAAAGGACATTTATGCTTTTTTTAGGTTACCATTTCGATCAAACATATTCCTACAAATTGCCACAAACTGTGGATCGCCACTAATGGGAATTACAAAGTAATCTTCTGATCTCGACGTAAATGCTCTAATATAGGTTTGAGTCATATGACTATCTTCACCATACACAATTTTATTACTATCTACATGAGATCTGGTTTTATATCCACATGTCATTACCTTATTGTTTTGGTCAATAACCGCTGATGTTAGAAGATCTACACCATAATACTCGCCATTGACCGAAGACTTTATTTCCATATATTTGGAAATAAGACTAATCCAATTAGGCGCAAGGGGATCTATATCATCATACAATATATATATTGTATCACCATAAATGACAGATCCGGCATTGAAATGTACACCATCAATCTGTGTAAATCTAAATGCTGTTGTGGGAAATAACATGCTAAACTCATCTCTGGTTAATACTACAATTTCCATGATAATTGAAGGGGTTTATTTTGTCTAACATATTTTTAGCAATTAGATATGCCAAGCCTAAAAACTCGCATTTTTTTAACATTTTGAGTATCTTCTTGATTAATGTCAAAAAAATAAAACTTTTTTGGGGGAATGTACAAGAGGGAAAAGTTTAGAATTTTATACCCAACGTTTACGTTAAAAAGTGGGGATTTTAAAAATAATAACATATAGGAGGAGAGATATATATACAAAGAGGGATAAATAACAACACAAATAGGGATAAATAACAACACAAAGAGGGATAAATAACAACACAAATAGGGATAAATAACAACACAAAGAGGGATAAATAACAACACAAATAGGAGGATGGGTTAAACGACATTATAATACTTAGTTAGAGTTGCGAAAAACTCCAGCTATCCCCTTAGTGTTTAACGGTTTATTAGGAGTTTGGAAAAATGTACTAAACACTCGTTGGGCGTCTGACGTGGCATTCTTGGTGGGAGGTTTTTTCTTTGATGTTGCAACTTTATCGTTGACAACTTGTCTTGTTTTGCGTGAAATAGTGGAGTCAGTCTGAGAATTACCATCCAAAGGAGTGGTATCACCTAAAGGAGGATAATGTACAACTCCCTCAGTAACAAATAATGTTGAGGTATGATTGATAGTAGGCTTGGAGTGATCAGTGGAAGAGGCCACTTTTGCATAAGATAGATTACCCATCTGCAAATTTTGTGGCATTGGTCTCGAAACTGTCGAGATCTTGCACCCAGCTAAATCTATAGAAAAGCCGTCAATGGTATCATCAGACACAGATTTGTTTAAATGTAACAATAAGGCGTTAATCCCATCATCTTTCATGATCTTGGTAAGATCTAAATGTTGCACAGATTTTCCACGAATTTGTTCGTAAACAAGGAAAGACGCTTTAAATGCCTGATATACTTTAACACCATTAGTAATCTTAAACCATAAATATTCATCATGACTAGTATATTTCATGATCTACAAATTTCTCAATTTTGTCTAACATATTTTTAGCAATCAGATATGCTAAGCGTAAAAACTCGCATTTTTTTCATATTTGAGTATCCTCTTAAATAATGGCAAAAAAAATAGATTTTTTACCCATTAAATCTTATTTACCCGCAATTAAATCTCAATTAAATCGTTATTAAATCGTCAATTTAATCGTCATTTACCAAGATTCATTTATTAATCTATAGCATAATAAGTAATTGACAAAGTGTACAAATTTGTGGCCTTCAAGAAATGAATATTCATCATATAGTTCATTATAGATGATAGATTTTATATATTCAATAATGGTAAATTTTTGATTAAATCTACTATTGTGTATATTTTGAGGATATAAAAAATCTTTATTCATTGCTATAGAGTTATTCACTTTATTTAAGATTAAGTATAAAGTTAAAAATAAATTGCGATTTTTAAATTTAATTTCAAATAATTCTAGTAATAAATAATAATCTATTGTATGGCCATCAGCTAATTTTTTTTTATATGATGAAAAGATATTTATACTATTATCTTGAAGATGTAAATTTATTACATCAATATATTTCATATTTTCAATATTTTCCTTACAATATTCTATTAATCTATTAAATTGATTATCAAGATATTTTTTAAATTTTTCAGATATTACAAAATGAATATCTTTATTACTACTATTATTACTAATATTAATACTAAAATCATGTATGTTAAAATCTAAAACCGTAATGTATTCATTTACACCCCAATCCCAGTTATATCCATTTAGGTTAAAATAATTGTTAAACATAACCATTAAATCTTTAATTATTGCATCAATTAATAAATTTGAGCCATACTCCCTAGAAATATTGTCATCGCCTTCCGAATAATCAATACCCAAGGCATATCGACCGCCATAGTAATTTTCGACAAAATCACTGCTGGTATAATATTCGCCAAACTTATTATTATTTGAATGCGACATATCAACATCAGAGATTTTTAATAATATTTTTTTTAAATAATGATGTTTTTTTGCAAAATTCAACATAATGGTAAATCCAGTAATGCCAAGATAATCATCTAAATCTAAACATTCATATAATATATTATGATTATTCCAAATAAAATCAAATAATTTATTTTTTGATTTTAAAAATTCAATATGTGAACAAATAGAATGAATCATATCATGTCTTTGAAATCTTAATGCCATTCTTAATGTTTGATCATTACCATAATAATGCATTGTTTGTCTTTTAATGTTAGAATGCGTACATTCAAATGGGCTAATTACTATTTGATCACCAACAAATCTAGATACTAAATTTTTATATCCACCATCATATAATAAATAATAAAGTGATGTTATTTTGCCACAAGTGCATTCCCATTCACATTCACACTCACTGTCGTCATCTTTAAAATGACACTTGCATTTACAATTGCATCCAATTGTACCATAATTGTAAAGAAAAGGATGCTCATCATCTTCATCCCTTCCATAAACACCAATATTGTTAAATTTTCTAAAAATAATATTTCTAATTGATATTTCTTCAGGGGAAAATTGTATATTTTTTTGATATTCATATATATATGAATGTTTCATAATAAATACATTATGTGTATTATATACTAATGCGTGTATATCATTACTGCTAAGTAATGTATTACCGCCAAGTAGTGTATTACTTGATAGTAGTGTATTACTTGATAGTAGTGTATTATATAACCTTGAATAAATAATTGATATCACTTCATAATATTTTTCTCTAAAATTATCAATATATAATATCTTAATAATATTATAAATTTCATATGCGGGAAAAAATTCTAATATGCTTATCAATATGTCATTCATGGCTGTAACTTATATGTATAACTATATGTATAACTATATGTATAACTATATGTATATTTATAACTATATGTATATTCAAATATAGCATTGCCAAATATTAACATTGCCAAAAAAAAACAAAATATTCTCAATTAATCCCACATCAATAAAGGATATTCTTCAATATCAATATTAATTCGTTCAATCAAATAATTCATCTTATTTTTAAAATTAACTCTCACATGGTGATAATCTATTAAATTAGTATTACAAGTATATTTAATATATATAATAGATACAGATAAATCAATTCTGTCAATATGATCAAATATTTGCTGTCTAATTTCAATCAATTTATTTCTTAAAAAATTAGATGTGTTTAATTTATGATCAAATGTATAAATATTTTCTTTTGTCATATAAATATTTTTACTATATGTAAATGGGTTATACTTAGAAATTCTAATCTTAATAATAAATTTATCATCTAATTTTATCATATAAATTTCATACTTTGTAGACTCCAATTTATTATTTGCAAATTCATAGCATTTAGAATAAAGATGCATTTTTTTATAAGAAATAGTAGTCTTTATAAGAAATAGTAGTCTTTATAAGAAATAGTAGTCTTTATAAGAAATAGTAGTCTATTTTATTATATAATAATATACACATTCAAATATATTTGAAAACATAATTTTTTTTTTTGGTAAAATATAGAGAAATATGTTATATTTATTAATACTGTTTATTTTATTGATATTATTAGCATTTATTATTGTAAATATTATCATTCAATGTAGGCCAACAAAACATATATTTGGTGGCAACTCTCCAAATCGCCATTATTCAAAAAAGCGATCTCTACGCAGTGAGAGCAACGTCTACGCTAGTGACAGCAGTGAGAGCAACGTCTACGCTAGTGACAGCAGTGAGAGCAACGTCTACGCAGTGACAGCAGTGACATATACAATTTCCGGCGAAGGTAATGGTTTAGATTATTCTATATTGCGTAAAATGTTTAAAGATCAAGAAAGTAATGGAATTGCATTTATAGAGAAACCCGTAACGGAAAAAGTGCATATATCATTAGGATCATTTGGTGGATTTTCAAATAAAAAATCCAATAAATTAAATTTAAGCCCAGAATTTTATAAGCAAACTGCCTCCATTAAAAATGTATTGGATGGGCATAGTGGATTTATAAACAAAACCGAATTATACTCTACAATAAAAAGATTGATTCCAAATGGGATCAAATATATACCAGCGACTTATACAGTAAAAGAATTTGAAAAAGAATTAATTAGCGATACAGCCCTTCTCCCATATGGTTTAAAGATTGCAATATTAAAAAAGAATTTTTCATGTAAGCAAGAAGGAGTTAAAGTAATTGAATCGAAAGAGGATTATTTTAAGGCAAAAAAAGAATTAGATATCAAAGAAGATGGTATTGTATCAGAGTATATAACCAATCCTTTAACCATAGATGGTAAAAAATTTCATTTAAGAATATATTTTTTGTTAAGTATTGTTTCTGGGATTACTAGATGTACTGCACATAGCGAATATAGAATACTCACCGCAAAAGAAAAATATAAGCATGGTGATTGGTTAAATTCAGACATTCATATATCCGGTGGGCATAATACGGACAAAAGATATATATTTCCAGATGACATTGTCGATATAGATATAGACATTCTTTTACAAAATTTGGCGGATTTTAATCATACTGTATGTATGGCATTGGCATCATCCGGGGTAAAAAATTACTCAGAGAGCAATGCTGGATATCAGATGTATGGCGCAGATGTATTAATTACCAAAGAATTGACCCCAATACTTATAGAAATTAATAAACACCCCGGATATACCCAATATGGAGACACTAATGGTTGGGAGGAATTTATACATACATTTTCAATGAATTTCTTTCATTTTATTTTATCACATGTTATATTTCCTTATTTAGGATTGTGTAAATTGGAACCACCAATGGCGGAATTTATTGGGAATGGGACATTGTCTCCATTTGGACATATTTTGACAGGATCTCATAGGTGTTTTATTATACCATTACCAATGTCAACCAAACCTAATATTTCCACTGTTGAGAAGATGAATTTTTATGGGTCAATATCATTTAATGCCGTTTGTGCTGAATGTGCGCCAATAAATATATTTTTGATTAGTATTTCAACTAAGCAACCTCTACGCAGTAGTGAAACTAAGCAACCTCTACGCAGTAGTGAAACTAAGCAACCTCTACGCAGTAGTGAAACTAAGCAACCTCTACGCAGTAGTGAAACTAAGCAACCTCTACGCAGTAGTGAAACTAAGCAACCTCTACGCAGTGAGAGCGACGCCTACGCTAGTGGCAGTAAAGAAGATATCATCATTGGATTTATTGCATTAACGGTAGATTCAAACATTAAAATTGCCATAATGGAAGAGTATCAAAATCGCGGAATTGCAACCGCAATAATTGCACAATTAATGGAAATGCAATGTGCAAGATACTATACAACACATGCCCCAATTGTAAAAATAAAGCAAAAAAATAAATTCTTAAGTCAAATTGCGGTCAAATTACATTTTACATATAATAATTCTAAAAAACAATTTGAACGAAAGTGTAAAATAAATGATCCAATTATAAAAAAAATAAACAATAATCAATTATTGACATATAAAATAATAGAAGATGATAATATTAGTAATGACAATACTCGTGCTAATACTTTAGCATTGCAACCACATAGTGATAATACTTTAGCATTGCCACATATGACATTATCCAATTCTCAATTTGTACATTTATTATATAGTATATTTAGTGATGATAGGTGCAATAGTAAAAGCTCTACGGGAAATAAATATAATAAAGCATTTATCTATCAAGGCGCAGAATTAAAATCGTCATTGGTATCTAATGCGTTAAAAAATATTATTGTATTTAAACGATACATTTATTCTTCATTTGCATCTAAACAATATAGCATTTTTGACAGTAAAATAGATAAAAAAACCATACCAAATGATCAAAATACATTATATAATATTTGTGATGAGTATAATAATGTAAAAGTCATTGATGGTAAAATGATACAAAATGTAAAAGAAAATGCATTATTTATTGAAGAGTATAATCCACCATTTTTAATTGATGAAAAATTAATGCTTTTGAGATGCCGTATACTAATATATGTCTCCGGAAATAATACAGTTAAATATTTTATTTTTCATGAAAAAAAAACTATCATCGATGATGAAATATATGATAAAATGAGAGAACATAAATTTTTATTAAATAATAGTGCAAATGATGCTTCTATGCCAATAAAAGAACAAGATTTGCACAATTTTATGCTTGAATTAGTAAAAATAATTGATATGTTAAAATTAAGGCCATATAGTGAAAGTAATGCTGGGTTTTTAATAATTGTTGTAGATATAAAATTTATCCAAAAAAATTCACAATATCACCCAAAATTATATAATATTTGGAATTATAGCGTTGTAACACCAAGAGCAATAACAGATATAACACACTATTATAATTGGATTAAAGATTGTGTAATAAACCCACATTTTGGATTTCACATTAGTGATCTAAAACGCCACGATAGTGATCTAAAGCGCCACACTAGTGATCTAAAGCGCCACAATAATAATGCAATATTTTGTTCTATACAAGATCCAATCTCAAAAGAACTTGATTCTGATATTATCATAAAATTACTATTGCAATTTAATCAAACTAGAGATTCCATTGATGTTTTATACTCTGTAGATAATAAAGTATCAAAAATTGGAATAATTACATTAAATTTATCACATATTATAGACAATTTAATCATATTGGATAATATCAAATTAAATTTAGGTAATTTAGAGAACTTAAATTTAGATAAAATGTATCTAAATGTAGTATTTGTATTATTGGATATATTAGGGGCATATTATGCACCAAATAACCCCCAGTTTATTATGAAATGTGAAAATTATTCATTTATTGCCTTTGAATTACAGTTTTTTAAAGGGGTGCCACTTTTAGAGCTCAATGATAAAAAAGAGTACTTTATGCGAAAATGTAGATAGATTTAATCATATTTGATATGTAACTTACAGTATGAAAACTACAAAGTATGTAAATTACAAAGTACAAAGTATAAATTACAGTTAAAAAAATATAGTATATAAAAGATGCAAATTTTTAGTATAGAAATCCCAGGAGATAAAATATTTTGCACCGGAGAACGCACAATTGATGGAGATGCCATTCTATATGAAAAGCAAGAGTATGCAATTATTCATTTAAATAGCAAATTGTGCATATTGCTAATCTTTCTTGATGAAAAATTGCATACTATAATGGGGCTTTCTCTTGGCTTTTTGAATAGGATTAACTCCCAACAATATAGATATGACAAGAATCTTGAAAAAATAACGGATGACACCTTATCGGTATTGAGACAGGCAATCCTTATATCAAATTCTATTCAATTTAATGGAGAGTATCTTCAGATATATGACTTGAAAACTGAAAAAATGGTTGATACCACATATAAATTTCAACCAATTCTTGAACAACTAACAGAAACTGAGGGCAAATTTGGCTTGCCCAAGTTTGAATTTAAGCTATAAAAAAATGAGAGTATATTTAAATATATGTCAGTATATAACATCTTTTTTTGCAAAAATAGAGCATTTATAATGTACTTTTTGGCAAATATAGTGCTTTTATATATAAATATAGCTAAATCACTAGTTTTTAAGACTACGATATTTGATAGATAAAAATACTATAGACAAATACAAAGAGAAATAAATCACATTTAAGTCAATTTGGAGAATTTAAAAATGAGTGATTACTTTAGTAAAAAGAATAAATTGAAAAATGGCATGCCCTTGCACTTTCGCAAAACATTCTGTTTGGATGTATTAGAAGAGGGCACATCTATCACAGAGATGAGTACACAACAAATTTATGCCTTCATGCTTAAGGACATGGTATATAATAGCTCATGCGGTATTTCAAACGAGAAACACGAACGGCACACAGACGAAAAATATCGAATTTTAACGCTGGAAATGTATCGCATCCTGAGTATGCTATCATCAAAGCATAAATTTGCACGCAATGATGTATACTCTGAAGAGGAAAAACAACAAATTCGTCGAGGTGATGAAATTGTGCAAGAGTGGCGTGATGCACGCAAAGCCGAGTTGGATAAATTTTTAGCGCCTTAAATTCTTTTACCCCATCTTTAACACATCGCGCCCAAGGATTATATATAATACTCCTTTCTGTACATATTTTGGCGCCCAATACTTTAAACTAAACCCCAAAAAAACGGTTATTTTTTTCAAAAATATTTAACTGAATTGCCTAATATAACATTAAAATAATTTAAATCTTTGAGATAAATGTTTTTACTAATTGATCGCTACCATTATCAAAACAATCATAATATAAAAATGACTAGTGGTATATATTGCCTTAAATATTGCTATAAATAGCATAAAAACTGTTATTTTTTTAAATAGCATAAAAACTGTTATTTTTTTAAATAGCATAAAAACTGTTATTTTTTTAAAATAGCATAAAATTCATATTTAAAACATAGTAAAAAACACTATAAAACAAGTGTTATATATTTGATAGATAAAAATATGTTAGGCAAAATAATAAGAAAGTCAATATGAAATCAACAAAAATATTACTCAATAAAGCTAAAGCTACCACAAACACCCCCGAAGAGCTTGATTGGGAGAAATTATTGCATGACAGAATACCTAAACATATTAAGCTTGACACCGGTACTTCTATGGCTGTTTCATTAAACACAATGATTAAATATATCAATTTTGGACAAGTTAAGTATAATACACCAGATCTTAAAAGTGTTAAATTAATCATTGATCAAGTGATGGGACTTATAACTACAGATCCTCTTTCATATAAGCAGGTAGACGACATTGTCAAAAAGGAATTAGGCATACTAAGTGCAACTAAGACGATTTCAACTGAAACTGCTTCAACTGAGACTGCTTCAACTGAAACAGTTGGAACTAGTGTATCCATTTCAACTGAGTCTACTGCTAGCATAACACCTACTATTGATTCTTTGAAAAAAGATCATAACTTTGCAAAATTTTTGAATATACGCATATTTAATATTATGCTTGACAAGTTAAACCGTGACAAGTTAATCTTTTTGGACAATTATTTGTTGCAGTTCAAATCAAATAAGCCAACACTCAATCTTTTTCAACTCTTGAATGAGTTGATCTGGGTGGGAGAATACCTTGCTAGTGGCGCTGATGATACGATTGGGCGTATCATGTTAATTAGTCAAAAGCGATTTGCGCTACGAACCGCAATGAGGGAACTGAAACAAATTGATCAAATTGGAGCATTTGTTAAAGTAGTCGATTTTGATAATACAACACTGCATGTAACATATCCAGATTTAACGGTTCCTGACAATAAAAGAGAGGTTCATTATAATATGGATACCATTATTCGTGACACGGGCACACTTGAAGCATTTTGTGAACATTTAAATGGCTTGAAGTCAATAGTAATGACAAATTGCTTTGAATGTACACATTATGATAAGAAAGATGAAGATAACGGTGACAAGTAAGGTGAAGAAGGCGAAGACAAGGAAGGTGGAGAAGATGAAGGTGAAGATGATGTATAAATATTTATCCTGTACATATTTTTAATTTTAGGAGGTATTAATGCAATATATATGATATTGCATTATTATACCGCATTAGTAATTTAACCCCAAAACCCAAAAAAAGTTTTTATTGTTTTAGCATTTTTTATGCAAGGGCAATAAAAACAAAAAACATTTTTTTCTCAAATTTTTAAAAAACAGTATAAAATAAGGGTTACATATTTGATAGAATCAATTTTATTAGGTAAAAACAAATCATGGCGGAATTGGATGATGTGATAACGCAATTGCAACAAATGGGATTTAATCATGCTGAGTATAGAGCAGGCAGAACAATGGAAGAACACCCAGGAAGTTCAACAGAAGAACATGTTGGCTACGCTATTAATTATGACCCCCCACAATCTGAGGAAGAGATGATAAGAAATCAGGCTAATGTAGATCGACAAATAGGATCACTTGATCAACTCTCTGAGGATGAACTAGCAAATTCTTTGACTAATATGGGCATTAATAGGGCTAATGAGAAGATTGCTCGTGCAAAAGAATCCAATCCACACGCGTCAAATACAGAATTAATTGGTATTATTGTAGCGTATAGTGATGATGCAAATAATGCGGAAGATGATGGTGAAGGTGAGGATATTGATGATGAGGGTGATGAGGATGATGAGAGTGATGAGGATGTCGATGGTGAGGATGTTGATGATGATGTCGATGATGATGAAGACCCCCCTAGATTAAAATGGTGGTAATCATTGGTATAGTGATGGCAAAAGATAAAATTTGAGTAAAACCCAAAAAAATATATATTATTTTTATTATTTTTATTATTTTTTTTTACGCCTCTGACATTTTTTCAGTTACTAATTGATCGCTTTCTTCTTTATTTATTTTATTAGATTCTAGAATTGTACTTAATCCTATCTTTGCAATTTTAAGAATGTGAAAACTGTTATTCTCATACATCATTGGTATGGACGATATAGATTCATCAATGGATACTCTATATCCAACTGGAACCCATTCTGGGTAATCAATTTTGCGATTCATCTCTTTACAGGTTTTTACAATATCATTTACGATTTCTCTAAGTGCAATCTCTAATGGTTTCATCCTCCAAGTCTCATTAGGTTCATAGGTCATAACTTTGTCTTTTTTACATAGATATATATTACGATTTTCAGGATCTAAATATCTATTTTCTGTGATTTCAATCAAAACAGAAGACAATAATTCATTACTCTTTTCATTTTTATTATCATATCTTTCACTTTGAGGCAATTTGGAGTATTGCTGTGAAGCAGTATTATCCTTCAAGAAAGAATGTAATATAACACTCTCTTTAATTCTATTTTGTCCATATGGAATAATGATATTATTAATTTGAATATTATTAGTTGTATTACTATTATTGCTATTAATATTTCCATTATTACTAATATTTGTTGTAGATTTTGAAATTAATTGATTATTTAATTTAGATTTTAATTCATTTACAGTCTCACTTAATACTTCAATTTTATTTTGCATATTTTCTATTAATTGACCTTCTGTTTTCTTATTTTTGATAATTGGACATCTACTAGAAATATGTAATTTTAAACTTTGATTAGTTGTAAAACAACGATTGCAGTCTTTACAATTAAATTTATTGCTTACAATTTTATTATCATCAATTACACATGGAGATTTTCTATTCATATGTTTATTTAATCCCATTTTGGTGGTAAATGTTTTATGGCATTTAGTGCACATATTGCTCATTTTATTTCAATTTGTTTAAACTTTTGCTTAAAATTATTCAAAAAACTTTAACTTTTGATTATAAATTATATAGTATATAATGATATTTATCTAATATATGTGTGTATATAAATATTATAATATTCAAAAGTTATTAAGCATTTTATTTTTTAAATTTTTTTAAAAAATCTGAAAAAATAAAAATTGAGATTTGAAAAAAAAATTTATGAAAAAAATAAAATGTATAAGATTGTAAGTTTGCAAATATAAGGCAATATATGCAACAATTCAGTTCGACAATGCGCAAACTTGGTATACCCAAATATAATATATATATAAGGCAATATTGATAACATTCAGTTAAACAATGCGAAAAACATATAGGGTATCAATATAAGACAGAAATAAGACAATAGTAATAACAATTCAGTTAACCAATGCGCAAAATATATAGGGTCGCAATATAAATCAAATATGAACCAATATATGCAACAATTCAGTTAAACAATGCGCAAACTTTGTATACCCGAATATAATATAGATATAATGCAATATTGATATCATTGAGTTAAACAATGCGCAAAACATATAGGATCGCAATATAATATAGATATAAGGCAATATATGCAACTATTCAGTTCGACAATGCGCAAACTTGGTATACCCGAATATAATATAGATGTAATGCAATATTGATAACATTCAGTTAAATAATGCGCAAAACATATAGGATCACAATATATGACCAATCTAAGCGCATATGATAGCCCATATATTTTGCCGAATGTTCAAACTTTTTTTTACATTTTTGTAATTGTAAATTTAAAAAAAATATTTTTATAATTTTAAAGATTATCTTGAATATTATTTTTTATTTTTTTTTATTTGTTCAGTTTGAATATCTTTTTTGGAAAATCTAAATCTTTTTTGAAAAATCTAAATTTTTTTGGAAAATCTAACATTTTTTTGAAAAATCTAAATCTTTTTTGAAAAAATCTAAATCTTTTTTGGAAAATCTAAATTTTTTTTGAAAAATCTAAATCTTTTTTGGAAAATCTAAATCTTTTTTGGAAAATCTAAATTTTTTTGGAAAATCTAACATTTTTTTGAAAAATCTAAATCTTTTTTGGAAAAATCTAAATCTTTTTTGGAAAATCTAACATTTTTTTGAAAAATCTAAATCTTTTTTGGAAAAATCTAAATCTTTTTTGGAAAATCTAAATTTTTTTTGAAAAATCTAAATTTTTTTTGGAAAATCTAAATCTTTTTTGGAAAATCTAAATATTTTTTGGAAAATCTAAACATTTTTTGAAAAATCTAAATATTTTTTGGAAAATCTAAATATTTTTTGGAAAATCTAAACATTTTTTGAAAAATCTAAATATTTTTTGGAAAATCAATACTTTTTACATAACATAATATAAATGATTATAAAACAAATATAAGACAATAGTGATAATATTCAGTTAAACAATGCGCAAAACATATAGGATTACAATATACAATAGAAATAAGACAATATTAATAACATTCAGTTAAACAATGTGTAAAACATAGTATACATGAATATAATACAAATATAATACAATAGTGATGATATTCAGTTGAACAATGCGCAAAACATATAGGATCGCAATATAAAACAAATATAATACAATAGTGATGATATTCAGTTGAACAATGCGCAAAACATATAGGATCACAATATAAAACAAATATAAGACAATAGTAATAACATTCAGTTGAACAATGCGCAA
>Ga0214919_10004677_pt1 | contig 19846 bp, 17 predicted proteins | sample LL1503_MetaG_FD_177994 | JGI IMG/M metagenome (GOLD analysis project Ga0214919, IMG submission 177994) | Freshwater microbial communities from Lake Lanier, Atlanta, Georgia, United States - LL-1503 | ecosystem: Environmental > Aquatic > Freshwater > Lake | place: USA: Georgia | collected...
AAAAGGAAAAAAAAAGAAAAATGGAAAAATGGAAAAATGGAAAAAAGAAAATTTTTAATTTTTATAAAAATTAAAAGTATCTACATTTGTCGAATAAATTTTATTTTTACGATGAATAATTATAATTTAGCAGAAGGAGGACTCGCTTTTTTAGGGGCGGTGGGTCTTTATACAGCGAGTAAGTTGGCTCCGGTCGCTACGTATACGAATCAACTACGGATTTTTGCAACTTTCATTGTTGTCATTTCTGTGATTATTGCACTATGTACGATGTATGTATTTTATCGGGAAATCAAGTTAGTCAACTTGGATTCGGTGCTTACTGTCATTCCCATTCTTTGTCTAATTATCCTTGTCTTGTGTTTTCTCAATATTTTATTTTGGCAAGAATTTATCATGAACTCCGACGCTTTATTTCATAGTATCTATAATATGCAAAATATCCAAAATGTTCAAAATGTTCAAAATGTTCAAAGTATGCAAAATGTTCAAGAAAAGGAAGAAGGGTTCGGACAAGTAACGACTTCTTATGGTCTATTTCTCAAAAAAGTCTTTCATCATTACTATTCGATAGAGAAAAAAAGTTCTCGACGAGGAGCAGGCGGAGACAAGATGATATTAAAAAGAAAGGACAATTTGGAAGAATCGCCCCGTGAGATTTGGACACACCGCACCATTTTCAAAAATTATGAATTAGATATGGCCCTATTTGATAAAAACATTAAACAGTGTTTTGATAGTCATCCCAATACCTTTTTTGAATGTATAGAAAACAACTTGAGTATTGCAACTTTATTTAACTTTCAGTATATTGTCTCTCAAAAGTTTAAAAAGTATATCGAGGCCAAATTTTTACCTTTTGTTGGAATCATGATGGTCGTCATTGTTTACTTATTACTCTTAAATACAGTTATCGTGAAAATTGTACAAAAGATTAATGTGAAATGTATAAGTTCCGAATATACCACCGAATGGTTTAACGCCGTCAAAATCATTTCTATTCCCATCATCATCATCTTGTTTACGATTCCAACGGTATTAGACCAAAATGGTGATTTTGGTCAAAATGGAGGAAAGAAAGAAAATAAAAGCTTATATTACCACATTTTTTATTATGGTGTATTTTTTATAAGTTTTACAGTGTTGACATTTATTTTTTCGGGAATTTATTGTCAACTTTATCATTCGTTGACGAATCTTGATTTTACATTTCTCTTGATAGTAACGGTTGCCCTTTACATTGGTATGATAACTTTTTTATATGAAAAGATAATATATAGACCTCTTCGTCATGTTTCGAATAATTTTCCTCTTTCCTTTGTTTCCATCTACCAATCGATTGTGGTTAGTATGATACTGACCTTGGTCATTCATTCCGTGACTTCGATATCCAGTTCTTCTTCTTTACCCATCATCTTCATCTTTCTCTTTCTCCTTTCTATCCAGTACCCATTTATTCTTATCACGTCGAATAGGATGTACAAGACTTTTGAATCGCAAACGTTTTGGATAGTTTGGGAACGAGTTTTTTATCTTTTTTGTCTTTCGCTCTTTGTCTACATCAGTGTCCTCTTGTCGATTTCATCCAATAATACTATTAAAACTACAAAAACTATTAAAACTATAAATTCCCTAAAATCGAGTATACCTTTCTACTTGAGTATTATTTTAGTAGTATATTACGCCATTCCCAAAATTTTTTACATTCTTTTCCTGAAAAAGATGCAACTTTATCAAGATGCAATGAAAACTGGACAATTTAGTTCTCCCTTGTTACTTCCTCCACCTCATCTTATTTCCTCTCTACCTCCTCAAGCTCCTCAAGATATTATACCTATTATACCTAATATTCCAATAAACAGTTCTCCAACTCCTGCAATTCCTCCAACTCGTTCATCAGTTTCATCGGTTTCATCGGTTTCATCAGTTTCTTTGTCTTCTATCATAGAGGATATCATCGATCCCATCAAATCCGAAAGCCCTGTGGAGTTGAGATACAATAATTACATGTTATGGTCCTCGGTAGATGTATATATTATGAAAAAATGGATAAACCGAGAAACGTTGGGAAAAATTATAGAAAAGAAAGAAAGTGAAATATTGAAAAATGTGTCGAATGCAAGATTACTCTTATTGAATTGGTACTTGATGGTATATTGGATGATGGATGTTGAAAATTACAACTTACTTTATACGAATTTAGAAGAAATGGAAATCGAACCGGTTTGGGCAAATATGGTGGAGTTTGTGTTTTGGTGGAAATGTTTTTCGGACATGCTTCATCAAAATCAAAATGTCCAACAATCACCACAAAACTATTTTAAAGAATATATAAAGTTTCACAAACTTCTCGAAAAACAACAAACTGGGAAGAACTTGTATTTTTCCAAAAAAGGCAAAAACATTGTTTTTACTTTTAAAGACAAAACATGGGATATGGGAACTGTGCAAGAAATCGGTTTACAAAATATGACCACCGAATCCACAGAATCCATCGAAACCATAGAAACCATATGTCGAAATTTGTTGATTCTACAATTTGAAAAAAATGTAAAGTAAAAGCTTTGCCATGAAAATCATATGAAATAAAATAAAATGAAATGAAATGAAATGAAATAAAATCGACCAATTTTATTTTTCTAAATATTTTACGAGACAATTATAGATAATTATAAAGAATTATACACAATTACAGACTACTACTATCTTTGGATTCTTCAATGACATCCATGACTTCTACCACTTCTATGACTTGACCAATATTCTCCATCATAGGAAGAGGATTTGCCTTTTCCTTATTCGTACTAGGAATTTCCAAATCTTTTTTAAACCCGGGCAAAGAAGAAGAAGAAGAAGAGGAACCCAATTCAGCCAATTCTTTTTCTAAAACCCGGTCCATTTCCGTTTCCGATAATATTTTCACTTCTTCTTTCGAAGAACGAGGCACCACAGGTATCGCATTTTGTTGGGCGTTGACAGGAGGAGCACGAGGAACGTTTGTTCCTTGAACCATATTTATATCATGGTTGTTATTGTTATTATTGTTATTATTGTTATTATTGTTATTATTGTTATGTATACGACTGTTCATATTTGAATCATAATATGCTGGGGCTGGTACATAAGAAAAAGGTGGAAGAGGAGCATGGGCAACACGGTTGGTTGGAGGAGGAGGAGGAGGAGGAGAAGGAGGGTGCATAGGAGCCATAGGAGGAGCCATAGGGGCCATAGAAGCCATAGGAGCCATAGGAGCTATAGGAGTGGGAGCAGAAGGAAGTAGGGGGCAAGAATTGCAAGATGCGGACATTGTTGTATTTTGAAGAGGAGGAGGAGCCGTTATGGAAGAACGCAGTTCTTTGATTTCATTTTCTAACCTGGAAATACGACGACGAAAAAAGAAATAGAGGATTAAAAAAGAGCCTACAAATGAAATACCTAAAATAATAGGTATCGGTATCAACCATAAAGAGGAAGTAATATCGGTGGATTTGGAATGGGAATCCAAAGTGTCATTTTCATTTTCAAGGACACCACCAGAAGATGATTTTCTTTTTTTTCCATGTCGTTTGTCATTCGTAGAGTTAATATTGTTAATATTATTGTGTTTTCGACGAGAGGAGGAAGAGGAAGAAGAAGAATAATCCGTTTCTTCTTGTTGCAATGCTAAACTATTTTCTTCTTCAATGGGAGTCAATATGTCGATATTCATATTATTAGCACCTTCTTCGTCGAACATGTTATATTTCTATATTTCTATATTTATTATCTCTTTGTCTTATCTTTCTTTCATAAAATGTAGGATTTGTTTAAATGTTTGTATTTTTATAATCTTCTTTTAATTTCCTTTATACATTTTGTAAAAAGTCGCGAGCAAAATGATGAGATTGAATATGATGGGTAAGATGACAGCGACATAATATGGCATTGTATTTTTATACAGGGGGTAAGGATAAGCACTTTTCAAAATAGTGGAGGTGACGGAATTGTTAATGTTCCAGTGAATAACCGAAATAAATGCAATCATGCCCACAGAGTTGGCGATTAAATATAAATTATTTCGGTCGATTCCTTTTTCTTCAAAATAGTGGCCAAAAATATAGGGAATCATACTTACTAACACCCCCGCTTCTGCCCAATACAATGCTCGATTTAATTTTTTCGTACTCGCATTTGTATTACCGTATAATGCAGACACAATCATGGCCACATTCGGATATAAACCAAGAGTGATAAACAACAAATTGAAAGCCAACATGAAATTAATGACTATACCCCGATTATCTTCATGAAATGCCTTTTGAGTTATCATGGATGTTCCTCTCGCCAAAATATTTGCGGCATCCGTTGCTCCTTTCGTAGCACCTCTCGTCATGGTCGTTATGGTCGTCACGGCACGACCAGCACCTTTCGAAGCAGAACTGGCTAAATTACCCGCACCTGCGACCATGGAACTTCCAGCTTTACCTAAATTCTGCTTCGCCGAACTGACCATGGAGGAAACAGAAGAGGAGGTTGAACTTTTTGGTGGAGTAACAACAACATTTGGTTGTGGTTGTGATGGTGTAGGTGTAATAGTTGGAAGGGGATGAGCAAATAAAGGGTTAGTGCCTTTAATTGACAAATTCTGATCGAAAGTAGTCATGGTTTCTTGGTCCATAGGATTGATGAAATCGACGGACCGAGACTCTTGTTTTTGTTTTCTGTTATTAAATTGTTTTTTAGATATCCATTTAGTATTCGTGTCATTTCCCGTTATCTGCACAAATCCATTTTGTTGTTTATAAGCCGTTAAAGGTTTTGATTGTTGTTGTTGTTTCGTTTTAGCTTTTGTGGCTGGTGGTGAGACTATTACTGATTGGGCGGGTAGGACAGGTTGGGCGGGTAGGACAGGTTGGACTGGTAAGGCTATTTGTTGTGAGGATACACTAGAATCAGTTCCTTTTTGATACTTTTTACATGAATTTAACTGTTGTTCAGTTAGGGAACCTGCCTTCCAAGTTGATTTTCCGGGACCAGTACATACTTTAGTATAAGGTACGGATGATTTGGTCAGTTGAGGAATGTTCACAGGATAACGAGTCATACCTCCTGGCAACATGATGATATTAATATGATATTAATTTAATAAAAGTTATTTTTTACAAAATAAAAAATAATTATTTTTTTTCTTTATTTTTCTTTTTTTTTTTTGAATTATTCTTCAAAAATAAATTTCATGATTCGTATACACGGATGTTCTGATGGACATAATCGTATGCTTCTGTTTTGTTTTCTTTCTAAAAAATCGACAAAAGAATATTCGTAATATTTTTGATTTTCTTGATTTTCTTGATTTTCGGTTTTTGACTTTTTCAAGATGGCACACCCTGTTCTTCTCTTTGGAGTCTTTGGGGAGGAACCCATTTCTTCCAACAAAAAACAAATTTTGAGTTTGGTGTGAATGTCGGTAGGGATGGGTACGAAAGGGGCTTTATAGAGTAAAGTGAGAAACCATAAATTCCACATACTTTGTTCAGGAACCTTCCATAATTGAGGAATAGAATGGCGTATCGATTGAATTTTCTTCATGACCAATTTAGAAGGAAATTTCATAAATGGAAAGTTTTTCAAAATTTCCTGTTGAACTTCGAGATAGGTCAAGGATAAAAAGTTTCCTTGATTTCCTTGATTTCCTTGATTTCCTTGATTTCCTTGATTTCCTTGATTTCCTTGATTTCCTTGATTTCCTTGATTTCTTTGTTTCTTTTCCATTTTTATCAACCCATTCATCATCATTCTCCATAATTTCTGTTTCACATTCACAGAGGACGAAAGAGACGAAAATTCATTCCGATAATAATTTTGAACAAATTTAATATCCTCTAAAATTTCATAATCTTCATAATCTTCATAATTTTCTTCTTCCTCCTTTTTTTTATTCCAATTTATTCTTGGAAAGGTATACAATGGTAATTTCGATGAAATAACCAACTCACATAAACTACAGGAATGACAAGAGGAAAGAAAGGGTAATTTGGAAAGAAGGAAAAAAATATATTGACACAATGGATGTTCGGAAGAATAATTGCTACGCGGGGAATTCAATAGTTGGTAGAGAGAGAATAAGAAATGATGGAAAATATGGGCTTTATCCCAAAAACATTTTTGGTCATCCTTTTCTTTCCATTCTATACTTATTTCCCAACACGAATCATCGATGAGTACGGGAACCTCCTCCTTTTGTTCTTCGTCTTGTCGATTCTCTAAAAGAAAAACATGGATTTCATCCGAGGGTAAAGAATGAACATAGACATTGTCAATACTCCAAGGCAAATATTCCGAGCAATCCAAAAAAGAAGAAAAATAACAAAACCGAGCGACAATTTGTAAAAGTACTTTCCATGCCATCCCCTCCATACCCACATTCAAAAACAGAAATTGCGCCATCATAGGTACCTGTTGCTCCCGACTCGCACCCATTTTTCCCACTTTCTCCATCGTCATCTTTTCTTATTTTTTATATTTATTCTTTCCTTCTCATACTCCTTAAATAATCTTTTCTATTCCAAGAAAAGTGATTTAAACCTTTGGTCGATAAGAAACAATAGAAAATATCCGTTCAAAGAGGGAATATAAGAGTAAAATGAGTATAAAAGAGAATAAAAAAGAGATAAAAGACAATGAAAAAGAGATAAAAGACAATGAAAAAGAGGTCAAGGAAATGGAGGATGAATGTTTGCATGAATGTTTGCATGAATTTGTGATGATGGATGGGAACCAAGAGACGTGTGAGAGTTGTGGGATGATTTTGAATAAAGAGGATATTGTGTTTGACAAGGAGTGGCGGTATTATGGTATGATGGATACGAAGCATAGTAAAGACCCGAATCGATGTCATGCACGAAGGAGTGATGAGAAGATGATTTTCAAGGATGTAGAGAAATTGGGATTCAGTGAAAAGATTATTTTATTGGCCAATGACCTGTATGAAGAAGTGACACAGGGAAAAATTTATCGAGCGAATTCGCGCAAGGGCATTATTTTTGCATGTGTCTTTCATGCTTATAAAATCAGTGGTTCACCGCAGAGTTGTGAGCAGTTGATTGAAATTTTCGGAATGGATAGGAAAGTGGGGTTGAAGGGTTTGAAATTTGTGAATTTGAATGCGTCGAAAGATGCGACGTTTCGTAAATTTCAAATCAATACGCATGATTTGATTCGAGAGATTATGGAAAAGTTTCATGGAACGGAAATCCAAAAAACGGAAGCGATTGATATTTTTGAAAAAATCAAAGATAAATCCTCCTTAATCAATCGTAGTCGACCCCAATCCGTCGCCTGTGGAGTCGTTCGGTATTATATCAATCAAAAGAATAAAGAAATTAGTATGGAATATTTCCAATCCCGTGTCGGTTTAAGTGAAATCACCATCCAACGATTAGTTACCGAAATCGAACGCATCTTCTCTGTCGACAAATAATTTTTTTTTCATAAAGTAATCATTAATCATTAAGCATTAAGCATATTTTGATAAATTGATGAATTGAAAATAAGTTTAAAATTTATCCATTGTATTTTTCAAATGAACAACTTTGGAATTTTCCAAAACCATCCTTAATACTAGTAAATTTATATTTTGAATCTCCCGAAGTATCATTTGCAATATTGGTACATTCTTTAACTGCTGTAAAATTTGTTCTTCCACCGTTATAATACCCCCAGTAACTAGTTTCGGGGAAATTATCAAGATATTTTCCAAATTTCCATTCTTTTCTGATTCTATCGCAACCTGCATCTTTTTTAAATGTAAATCCATTTTGTGGATCTCCTGTTATTTCGATTTTCTTATCCTTGGGACAAATATAATATTCCATATTCAGACTTGTTTATAATCAAAAGAACGATAATTTTTTATTTCGTCCTCTCTGCTATTATTATAAGATAAAATAAAAATAGATGAAAATAATTATTTTTATTTTATAAATTTTTTTTTTAAAAGAACAATTCATAAAATTAAAAGTTTTTGAAAATGTTGAGAATACTACAAATTTTGATTCTTTTCTTCTTGTTGATTGCGTTGGATGGTATTTGGTTTTCCTTGGCATTGAATCCATTGTATCAACCAATTTTTGCTCGAATCAATCAACGAGGTCCAAATGAAAAGATTTTTGTCCGCTACGTCCCCGCACTCGTCACTTGGTTATTGATAGCGGTTGCCTTGAACTATTTTGTTCTCTCCCCCAGAAAAGAGGAAACGAACAAATCGAACAAATCGAACAAATACTTGGAAGTATGTAAAAAAGCATCACTTCTTGGATTGGTCATTTATGGGGTGTACAATGGAACAAATTTCGCTACATTGAAAAAGTATCCCATCGGTCTCGCCTTGGTCGATACCCTTTGGGGAATGTCCGCCATGACGCTCGTATCCATTTTCTTTCTTTTCTTACAACATCATGTTAAAGTTTAAAGAGAAAAAAAAATAGAATAAAAAATACAATAAACATGCCAAGAGTCTGGTTCAGCATTATTTTTTATTCCTTTTATTCCTTTTCTTTCTTCTCATTGGTCGATAGCTATTCTTTATCGTTTAATAGAATAAATACAATAAATACCTTTTATACAATGAATACCATTTATAGAATAAGAGATACCTATCGATTTGCGGATCGTCTCTTTCAAAATTACTCCTACGACGTTTCGCATGGCATTCAACATGCGATGGATGTCTCCAAATATGCAAAGGATATTTTAGATTTTGATTCTTCGTGTGTAAATCAAAAGAAAGAAAAGAAAGAAATCAAAGAAATCAAAGAAATCAAAGAATTGGCGATTGTTTGTTCCTTGTTGCATGACACGATTGATAAAAAGTATTCTCCGGAAACGGTGGAAAATCGAATCCATCGAGTTCAACAGTTCCTTCGACAAGATTTGAACTATTCTCCGGAAACCGTTTTTCATATTATGCGAGTGTTACAGACCATGTCTTACAGTAGAACGGTTCACAATTGTTCGGTATTTCTTCCACCCCTGTGGACATTTTATGACGACAACAATCCTCAAAAAGAAAAATGGGTTCCGATTTATCATGCGGTGCGTCAGGCGGATTTATTGACATCTTATGACATTGAAAGGATGTTATCCTATAAATATTACCAAATCGAAGAATTTGAAAAGAGTATGGATTTTATCATAGAAGATACGAAAAATATGTATGAAACCAGAGTCATGTCGTTGACCGAAATACCGAATTTGTTTCCGTCGTTATGGGCATTCAATGAAGCGAAACGTCTGTCCAAACATTGTGGAATCATGATGGATATTTTAGAAAAGGAACGTTCCACCATCATCGCTCCTTTTCAATTTTCAAAATACCGCATTTTGGATTCCACTTCTTTCAAAAACCTTTTATAATTTCTTAAAATTCTTAAATTTCTTAAATTTAAGAAATTTCTTAAAAATACTTAACATTCCAACTTTTCTCGGGAAAATAAAAAAAACGATTGTTGGGACGAAAGACAATTCGTTTCTAAATGGACTTTTTCTTTTCTAAAGTTCAAACCAAAGGATTTTAGTACTGTAAAAGATACAAGTATATTTTGGACATTTATATCCTCTTTTTCCAAGAATAAAAGAGTCAAAATTGCATGATGAGCATTCACATAATACAATTCTGTCGATACATTCAATATTTCTTCTATTTTTCCTATTTCTCCCGCATCGGATATTCGTTCTACTCTTTCCATCTCTACATTCTTGACTTTGGGTAAGAAGGAAGGATACTCTTTTCTTTCTTTTATTTCTTTTATTCTTTCTTTTATTCTTTCTTTGCAAAGAAAAGGCTCCAGCTTTCGATTCGAATAGACCAATCCAAAAACTTGACATAACTGTTTTTCCAGTTCCACTCGAAAAGGTTTCTCCAATTCTTCTTGGCTCAACGAATAACGCTGATACTCTTCATTTCGAATAATTTTGGCCAATAATAAATTCAATCCAGCACATTTCAGTCCACGCGTTCTGTAAAAAAGAGTCAATATTAAATCATCATGTAAACGCACTTTTGGATATTTTTGTACAATCTCTTGATAAAATGCATGTAAAGAGGAAATATTGCGATAGCAGATGGAAAAGGAAGCCCAGCCATAGACAAAATCCTTGTACTCATTATAAAAGATACTGAATTTAGGTTCTTGAGTTAAATCCGTCTGTGGACCATTCAAAAATTCCTTATCATCGCAAAATATTCCCTCCACCTCTGGATACATTTCAAATCCCCATCGGTAATAAGTCGTCATCAATCGATGATATTCTTGGTCATCATCCACAATAATCAAAACATCGTCCGGTTGAATTTGTGATGCCAAAGTTAACGCCCCCAACACTTTGGTAATGGGTCCATAATCTTCCGAAAAATGGAAAACGACACGCCGATATTTTTTTTGGTAATACTCGATTTTTTCATTCATTTCTTTTTGTTGCTCCTCTGAATCCCAATTATACTTTTCTTGTCCATACTCTTTACAGAGATACACAAAGATACATTCGACGGGCGTGGTTTGCACACACAGACTCAACAAATGATTCTCAAAATGAGGATGCAAAAATCGAGGCGGAACCGTCGCCAAACTTATGAAAAATCGCCGAACCCTTATTTCCCTTATTTCCCTTTCCGGCGAAAAGAGCGGAGGCTGGTAATACAAAAAGTTATTATGCAAAGGAATCAACCCATGACGACTTTTCGAAAATACTTTTCGATTCTCTTCTCTCCCTTTCTTAAGATAATGTTGGTACACCTGTCTTATCGTACGACATGTCAACATGACATCCGTATAATAAAATCGATACAAAAAATCATCAAAATCATACATTGGAATAATATCTGCAATCTTTTGCCCCGTTTCCGACGACATTCTTCTATCAGTCTATCAGTCTATCAGTCTATTAAAATAAAAAGATGAATAGATGAATTTTAAAACGTTTCCTCTACCATTCCCTCGGATAATAAATTATAAATTCTACTCTTTTGATTTGAACCCCAAATCAAAAAAAAAAATCACTAAACTATCCATTATACATTATCTATATATTATCTATATATTATCTATACATTATCTATACATTATCTATACATTATCTATACATTATCTATACATTATCTATACATTATTTTATTATTATTTTATTATTATTTGATGATTCATACACTGACCTCTGCAACAGTCTCGACAGGCTCTTCCTCAATACGGAAAATATGCTTCTGAATCCTTTTTTGAATGTTGTAGTAAGTCAGAGGCTCCTTCTCATTCTCCTGAATCGCAAAAAGATTTCTCAGATTCTCATCGGGAAAAATAATTCGCTTGTCATCAGGATTTTGCAACTCATTCTTCTTAATATAGGAACACAGACGAGTGGTCAAATATGCACGGGTGATAGGAGTGGTCATACTCCCATCCAACTCCAAAAAGGTACGAAGATCATCACTGACCTTAATAGGCTTCATAAATCCTGAATTGGTGTTATCCTTGACCTTCTTATCTGGATTTCTCACCTTCAGAATACGCCTCATATCCGACTGAATTCGCAGTGCATCCTTCAGATTCTGCTTGCACCCAGGTGCTGTCTCCAAAATAGGCTTGATCTTATTATAAAAATTATCCATATCGGATAGCAACTTCTCCTTGGTCGCGACTCGCTTGGTAGGCTTCTTCTTCTCCTCTTCCACCACCTCCGTCTTTACCTCGGCAATGACCTCTGGTGTAATAGGTGTGGTATTAATAGGAGTCTCCACAATAACCAGCTCCTCCTTCACTGGAATAGAAAGAGGAATTTTAGATTCCTCCACGATAGCATTCACAGGTACGGGTGTCACCACCACTGCAGGAGGAAGAGTTGTAGTCGCATCCACCACTGCCTTCTTCTTACGTGTTACTGTCTTCTTCACCTTGGGTGCCACCACTTGTTGTTCCACATTCACAGTTGAAATTACGTCCGCCATTTTATGTTTTGTTGGAATTGATTTGTATATTTGTCTCTTGTTTGAATATAGGTTGTAATTTCTTTAAATCAATTTTGTTCTATCAGTATATTTTTGTAGTTATTTAAGAAATTTAGAAGAAAATACAATTTTTTTTTTCGTGGTGTATAAAAGTAAAAGATAAGATAATAAGATAATAAGATAATAAGATCATAAGATAATATGAGTTCCAAAGATGAAAAAGATGAAAAATATGAATGGATAGAGGATACGATTCGAGTAGAGCGTGAAAATTTACAAATTAGAATAAAAGATATTTATCATTATTCTCCTCATTCTCCTCATTCTCATCATTCGACGGAGGAGCGGGATAATCAAATACTGCATCATTATGAGGAAACAATTTCTTCTTTGATTAGTCGTTTTGTTCATACATTATCCATCGACGATATGGAGGGTTTTGAAAAAACAAGTGAATTTTTATCTTATTACTTTGAACAAATTCCTCTTTTTGTAAAGGAGAATACTATCGTCAAAATAGATAGTATGAACCATAAAGTCCTCTATCACACGCATTCATAAAATATTTATAAAAAATTTATAAAAAATTTATAAAAAATTTATAAAAAATTTATTGGGGAAGAAGGAAAACGGGTTCTCCCGCCCAATGGGCCATATCACGATGAACCAAAATACGAGTGATGATCCTCTTCGAATCGGGTTCTTGGTGATTTTGTCTCCATGTCGCCCGAAGCGTCACCCATTCCAATCGGATTTGATGCACAAGTTCTTCCATGTAGCCATACTTTGGAATCACCAAAAAATAAGATACCCGAAAAAGAAGATCCATAGGTAGACTATGAATACGATTGCTCAAGAAAGAATCCATATATTTTCCGATTTTTCGATTTTCCGATTTTCTTTGATGTATCCTGTAAATTTGTTTTTCTGTAAATTTAGAAATTTTGAAAATTTTTAAATTTTGGAAATTTTGGAAATTTTTTTGTTATCCTCTAATTTTGTTATCCTCTATATTTGTTCCTATTCATCGTATAAAACTTCATTTTTATTTTCTTAATAATAGAGGGTAAAATTGAAAGAAAAAAGAAAAAAGGAGAGTTAATTTTCTACAATTATAACAATGGACAGTTATCACACCAAAGTCGATTCGAAACGAATGGACAAACGAGAAGCCAAAAAGAATAAAGAATCAAATATATATACTTCCAAACACATTCGGAATGTTATAAAAAATTGTTCTACAAAGAATGGAGATAAAAAGGAGGAAAGAAAGGAAGATAAAAAAAATAAAAAAAAATAAAAAAACCCAAAAATAAACTTTTACAATTTGAAAATTTTTCATAATTTTTCAAATTTTTCAAATTTTTCCTACTTTTATAATTTTCAGAATTTTTGAAAAAAAAATATAAAACTGAAACAGGATACCTCCTTTGTTGATAAATAGAAAAAGAGAAAAAAGAGAAAAAAGAGAAAAAAGAAAGAACAAGAAAGAGAAAAAAGATGAAAATTGTGCATCTTTCGGACATTCATATTCGATTGCAATCGTTTCATGAGGATTATAAACAAGTGTTTGAGCAAGTATATGTTCAATTACAAGAAAGAAAAGTTTGTGGGGAAGAGATGATTGTAGTGATTACGGGTGATTTATTCCATAACAAGGTGGAACTGACACCGGAGTGTATTAAAGTCGCGATTGATTTCTTGACGGAATTGAGTCGAATCTTTCCTACGTTTTTGATTGCGGGAAATCATGATGCCTTGTTGAATAATCCGGATCGTATGGATACCTTGTCCGGAATTTTTTATCAACGCACGATTCCCAATTTTTTCTATCTCAAGTACACTGGCCAATATTTTTTGGATAAATTAAATGGTTTAGAAAAATGGAATATTATTTTCCACGTCGAATCGTTATTGGGAGAATGCAAAGAAGAAGACTATTTACAAATTTGGAATAAAAGCAAGTTTGAACCTTCCTCTTCTGTATTGGGTCAAAAACAAAACGAGAAAGAAAAGGATAAAACTAATAAAATAAATATCGCCTTGTACCATGGAGGAGTAGGTAAATATAAATGTCAAAATATGTTTGAAATGGAAGGTGAAAAGACGTTAGCCGAGTTTTCGACTTTTGACATGACCTTATTGGGAGATATTCATATTCCCCAATTTTTAGATGGAGAAAAACGAATCGCCTATGCCGGTTCCCTCATTTCTCAAAATTGTGGAGAAGGAGGGTATGAGCATGGGTATTTGGTATGGGATATTGTTCGAAAAACGGCAACCTTTCACCCGGTTTTGAATCGAAAAGCCTATGTCTCCTTGTATATAGAAAAAAAAGTGTTGCGATTATTTGAAAACAAGGAGGAGGAAGTCAAGAAATGGGAATTTGAAATGGAGGGAGAATCGTGGGAAAGCAGGGCGAAGGAGTTTTGGAAACATGTTCCTACTCAAGCACGAGTTACCTTGTATGGTTTGGAAAAGGAAAGTTTTGAAAAAGTGGAGTATTGGATAGAAAAGGCGACGTCGTCGACGCATACTTTCACCTCTTTCAAAAGACACTATTTGACAAAATCCTCTTCTGTTTCTTATAATTTTTCTTCTACTTTTTCCAACGAAAAGGAAAACAAGGAAGATGAACAATATTCAACGAGTCCTTGGAGTCCAGAAGATGTCGACGAATTTTTAAAAAATCAGTCGGTCGAATATTCCCCTGAAATTCGGAATATATTGGTTTCCGCTCCCCTGAGAAATAAAATGGAGAATGGGGGAAGGAAAGTGGATAGTTGGAAGATAATAAAGGTGGAGGGGAAGCATTTATTTGGATATGGAGAATTTGAATTGGATTTGGAGAAATGGTCGATTCCGGTGGTGGTGGGAATATTTGGAAAAAATTCCTTTGGCAAGTCCACGATTATCGATATCTTGACTTTACTTCTTTATTCGAAAATTACCCGATTTTCGCATGGGAATACCGTCCCCGTGGATGTCATTCATCGTTTACAAGACAAGGCAGAGGGAAAGTTGTGGTTGGAAGTGGATGGGGAGAGGGTCATGATACATAAGAAATTTAGTCGAATGGCCAATCAGAAAATCAAGACCGTCCAGGAAATTTGGAAATTTCCCCAACAAAACAAAGGAAAGAAAGACGAGGGTGTACGATTGACCTTGGAAGATAGAAAGAAGATGGACAAGTGGGTGGAAATGCATGTAGGAACTTTTGACCATTTTTTGAATTTGTGTGTCCAATCCCAGCAACATCGTACGGGATTTCGTGAGATGACGCAAAAAGAGAGAAAAGAATATCTTTTTCATCATTTACATTTGAATATGTATGAATCGTTGCGGGAAGAGTATCACGAAAAGAATCGGGAATGCATGACGATTAAAAATGAATTGGAAAAACATCCGGATTGGCCCTCGTATTCATGGAGAAAGGAAGAAGACGAATGTCGAGAGTGGGAAGAGAAGAAGGAATTATTGAAAAAAAATATGGACGGTATTCAACATGAATTGGAGAGGACAGAGTTGGAAATGGCGAATTTGACGGGAAGTGGTAGTTATTCGATGGAGATTATTCGGGAACATCAAACCAAATTACAGAAACGATATGAAGAATTGAAAAAGAGTTGCGAGGAAGTGGAGGTGGATGTGAATTCATTGGTGGTTAATATCAAGGGTAAAGAAAATGAGATTCGAGAACGTGATTTGTCCGTGGAAAAGGAATACGACCTTTTATTGGAAAAGGTCCAATCGGAGTTGATGGAATGTAAATTGTCAAAACCTGAACTTCCTTTCTTTCCTACGGTCTCGGAAATGGTGAATCGCATGGGGGGTGGCTGTTATCATCCGGAGTGGTTGCCGAAAGAGGGGAATAGAGAAGAAGAGTTTAGCAGAGGGATGGAACAGTGTCGAATGATGAGAGAAGAATTTTTGCAACGGCAAAAGGAGAGACAAGAATATGAAAAGGAAAGAAATGAAAAGTTGATGGAGTGGAAGATGAGTCTTCGTCATCTACCATCGACCAGTCTCTGTCATCAAATGACGAAACAGCAAATGACGGTGTATTGGAAAGAATGTAAAAATTATCAAGAAGAGCAATTTCCAATCATGGAGAAAAAAGGTTTAAAAATCGAAAAACAGTACGAGGTTTGGAAAGAGAAGAGTGTTGAAATAGGGGGAGAAGAGTATTGGGACAATTTATGGAAACAGTATCGAAAAAAGGAACAGGAATTACAAAAGTGGGATTGGACGCGGAGTGGGTTGGTGAGGGAGAAGGAACGGTTAATGGAAACGAAATTTAATAAGAATTGTGAAATTTGTATGCAAAATCCGATTCATGTTCGTTTACAAGAAGTGGAAAAGGAAATAGGGGAGATTCTTGAAAAAGAAAAGAGTATCGAGAAATTCATGGAGGAATCAAAAGGTCATATCGGGAGAATCCAAAAGGAGATGATGATGATGTTTACGATAAAATCGGGAAAGAAGGAGGAGATGAATGAAAAATGGTGGAAGGAGAAAACGATGGAATTGGAGAAAAAGTATGAGGATTGGAGGATGGCCAAGAAAAAGAAAATAGAAATCGAGGGACATTTGGAGGAGATGGAAATATTCCAAGAGAATGAAAAGTGGTTAGAGAAGATTAAGAAAATGGAAGCGGAGGAAGATTGTGGAAGAGAAGGGTGGGAGAAATAGCAAAAGGGAATGAAGAAAATGGAATCGGAAGAAGTGTTGAAACAAATGATGAGGTATTGGGTGGATTGGAGAGATTATGAAAAGAAGAAGCGAGAGTATAAGAAACATGTAAAAGAATATGAAAGACGGGTGGAAGATAAAAATCGGGAGTGCAAGCAACTCAAACTTAAACAGGAGTGGAGTCATGTACATTATTCGATTGTGGTGTGGAAATATGTGGAAGAACGAGAGAGACAGAGACATGAGTTGTTGCATAAAGTGAAATTATTAAGAGAGGAAAAAGAGTCTCTTCAAAAGTCTCATTATGAGGCCCACTATATGGCGGAGAAGAAGAAAACGGAGAAGGAAAAATATTTGCAGTGGAAAGAAAGATTGAAGGAGGTGGAGAAGGAATTAAACGAATGTCATCAATTATTACCTTTATTATCACGTAATGGATTGCCATTGTATTTGTTGATGAAGGTATTACCGAAATTGGAGAAGGAATGGAATCGATTATTATCTCCGTTTCTAGAGGGAGCGGTCCTTCATGTGGTCATGGAGAACCAGGATATCGATTTTTATATGACGAAACCGGATGGGACATCGTCTTCTCGCTATTTCGGGGGAATGGAAGGTTTTATCTTGGATGTGGGATGTAAGATGGTGATTCATCAGTTGTCTTATGAACCGAAACCCCCACTGTTTATTATCGACGAGGGAATATCGGTGTTGGATAAAGAACATTTGGAGAATTTACCGATTTTTCTGGAATTTCTGCAATCCATGTTTTCTCATATTTTGGTCATTTCCCATATTCCGGTCGTACGTGATTATGTGGATACCTGTATTTATGTCGAAAAGAAGGAGGGATACTCGACATTGGTCAATATATAAAATTGAAAAAAGAGAAAGGAAAAGAAAGAAAGGTAAAGAAAGGAAAAAGAAGAAATAAAAATGTCGTCCTCCAAAAAAGTAAAATCTGCTTCTCAAGAGCCGAAAAAGATAACGGCCTATACACGGTATTTTAAAGAATGTCAAAAAAAATTGGTATTGGAGAATCCAGTCATGACATTTGGAGAAATTTCGAAAGAGGTGGGAAAACGATGGAAAAATTTATCCGCCCACGAAAAAGAAAAGTACCATGTTATTATTATTGAAAAAGAAGAAAAAGAAGAAAAAGAAGAAAAAGATGAAAAAGATGAAAAAAGGATTTCTTCTTTTTCTTTACCCACGATTATTCATGAATGTCGAAAGAAGATAAAAGAGTATTATCATAAAGAATTTCAAAAGTATTCCTTGACGATTTTGAATGTCATGGAAAATAAGAGTAAAATCGAGGAATTTATCACACTTTCCACGACGGTCAAAAAAAAGAAAGTGGTGGAAGAAGAGGAAGATGTGGGAACGGCCAATTTTCTTTTGGAAAGAATTGGCGACGAAGAGGAAGAAGAGGAGGAAGACAAGAACGATTCGGGGGAGAAAACAAGAGAGGAGGAAGAAGAGGATTTGCTAAGTTTAAGTTTAGAAGAAAGAAACGAAAACGAGTCTGTGACCAAAGAAGAAGAGGAAGATTTGGACAACTTGGAAAATATGGAAAATATGGAGAATAACGATGAAAATAGTACCGAGGATGAAGACGATTCCAGTGATGATGAATCCGAGGAGGACGATTTTATGGAAGAGGATTTATTGAATTTGTAAAGAAAAAACTTCTTTGCCAAAAATAAAAAGAATAAAAAGAATAAAAAAGAAAAAGAAGTTCAAGAATGAGTTGTTTGTTTCGTTCATTAAGTCATCATGTGTACAATTTAGGAACCGAAGAATTGCGTCACTTGATATGTAATTATTTAGAGAGTGATCCGATTGTCATGGGAGAAAAATTCTCGAGTTGGTTGGAGATTTTGAAGGAAACTCCTTCTTCTGCCTCCTTCTCCAAATTACTCTTACCCAATTGGAAACATCGAATGATATTAAAAGAATATACAGACAATATGCGGAAACCTTCCACATGGGGTGGTGGAATCGAAATTAACTGTTTCTGCGAACTATTCGAAACAAGAGTCATCATCCATCTACTTCATTCGAATAACTCCAAACCCATTGAATTTCTACCTTCGAATAATCAGTATCAACATACGATTCACATTTCCTATAATGGAAATCATTATGAACCTATGCATATCGAATGAAACAGTTTATTATTGAAATCTTTGAAATCTTTTCCAAAAAAATATTTTTGGAAAATAACAACGAGACTATTTTTATTTTTTTTTCTTTCTTTGAATAAAAAAATCGGAAAGAAGGAAAAAATGTTGCATCAGTGTACATTTCTTGGTCTGCATGATTGGTCGATGAAGGAATTTGAGAAAATGGGCTACATGACATTAGCCATTCGTGATGGTCACATGGACACTGTCAAATGCTATATCAAGGGACTTAAATATTTAGCCAAGAAAATTAACGAAAAGATGTCCGATACATCGAATGAGGAATGGAAAAAAGATTTGAAAGAAATGTATGATAATGTATATTGTCTTATCGAAACCGTCAAAATACTAATGGAAGCATCCAAAATGTAAAAAAGAAAAAAAGAAAAAAAAATGGATAAAAATTTCTTTTTTTCCTTTTTTTCCTTTTTCTTTTTTTCTAAATTCTTTAGAATCGAATTTAGAAAGATTTATTTTATAATTTTATAATTTTATAATTTTATAATTTTATAAAGTGGTAGATAGTACTGGTTTGGGTGAGGCTGTAGGGTCCAATATTTGATTTCCAGCAAAATCATCACCATTGCCATCATCATCACCATTATACAAAGAATTATAGTCATAATCATAGGGGTAATTATTATCATACCCATAATATCCAAGGTCATAAGCATAGGGTAAGATGTTATAAGTAGTATAACCATACCCATAGTTTCGACGAGGATGATAATTACGAAAATGTCCATAATTTCCTAAATGTCGTCCATAATGACCTCCACCTCCACCTCTATATCCTCCCCCAGCACCTCTTCCCGCACCTCCCCCACCTCCTCCACCTCTTCCTGGAACTCCCCCACCTCCACCTCCTCTTCCACCACCTCCCCGAAAACTACCACCGCCTCCCCCTCTATATCCTCCAACTCCTCCTCGAAATCCTCCCCCACCAACTCCCCGACCACCTCCTCCTCCACCACCTCCCCCCCGAAAACCA
>Ga0214919_10004678_pt1 | contig 19846 bp, 18 predicted proteins | sample LL1503_MetaG_FD_177994 | JGI IMG/M metagenome (GOLD analysis project Ga0214919, IMG submission 177994) | Freshwater microbial communities from Lake Lanier, Atlanta, Georgia, United States - LL-1503 | ecosystem: Environmental > Aquatic > Freshwater > Lake | place: USA: Georgia | collected...
GACCCACGCAATCTGCGCCTACAGAGCCGCGGGATTCGCTCTCGGTTGTCCCGACACATTTGTCCCAGTGCCTGGTGTAGTGACGATGGTGAAGTGGCTCTGACACCGCACGCTTGACCTTTGAACTGCAGACAATATCACCATATTGGCTGTTGGAAGCAGCGGGATTGCCGTCAGCACTGCTGACCAATACCTGACTGCAGAGTCACCCCCCCCCTAAAGGTTTCGACGATCAATTTGACATGTTTAAAGTTGTAAATTTTGTAATATTATTAATGCAATTATAGCAAATTACGTTTCCAAAATATTAAATCTTTATTATAATAAAAGAATTCTTTTGTATGATTATTCAAGATTTCAGAGTGACATTTAATCCGGTCAAAGAGTTTATTTACTGAAGTAATAGCGCTGAAAGTCGGCAAACCCCTCAGCGGACTAAAGTTAAATTTATTTCCGTCAATCATTGTCAAAATGGGTTTACCAGCCAAATAGGCATCTACCGCGATGGATGACGCATTGCTGCAGAAGATTATATTGACGCGCTTCAGTAATGTCATAAGATCACCTCGATCAACCAGCTCTTGCCACCGCGCATATGTTGTTGCAGAGAAGTCAGATGCCGGGTGGGGTCTCACAATTATCTCCAACGAGTCTTGCAATTGTTTTTTTGCTTCCGTCACCCATTCAAGTTGGATTTGTGTGTTGGCATCGAGCAGATCTGTAGCAACTAATAAGACTATTTTCCCATTCAGAGTCGGTGTAATTGCACTTACGGCCTTATCTACTGTCACTGATTGTTCTGTGTGAATAAATCTCAATGCTTCAACTTCAATCAGGCGATCCATTGGACCAAGACCCGTGTCGTAGGCCGCGCGCGCAACGGGTCCATTAAGGGCAACTTTATCTGGAATTGGAAGCGCATTTTTAGTCGCTATCTGAAAAGTTCTGCGGTCATAGAAGTAGCGAATATCCCAAAACCGAATTGTTGTATGCGGAGTCCCAATGATTTGTCCATGCCCCGCGGTTCGCCAGGCGTAGAGGAGTGCAAGTTCCCATGGCTGATTTTCTTGAATATAGACACCCATTCGTTGCTTTGGAATTGAACACAAATAGGATTCAAACGAATTGAGTTGACAAAGGCATTTAGCTGGGGAAAATCCAGCAAGCGAATTGTGCCAATCGCTACCAAGAATATGTCTAAATGAAAATTGCGAGCCGTTTACGTGGCAATTTGGAAACCTACGAATTGAAATGGACTTTAGTTTGAGACGCACAATATCAAGCAAGGAATTGGCAAGGGCGTGAAGTGAGAAATAATCATCAATAATCACATGCTGGCTTTGTTCTTCATCTTTCTTATTCAGATTTGTGCAGATTGATCGAGCGTCTTTGATTTGTGGCGTTGCTTTATGGCGGTAGTAACTATGCACCCAATTTACAGGCCACTCGCATTCAGAAATTAGCTTAGGTAGGGTAGTCCAGTATCCGGACACGAATTGGCCATTCTTGGCATCGTTTATATTGAAGTGTGTAAAGATGTCAAAAAACATCAGTGCCCTAGGTATCGCTTTTCGCCCGGATGCGTTGCGGTTTCCAAAGTGCATTCTTTGAACGTAATAGCCAATACAAGCAACTACCCCAACAATGAATGGTGGCAAGCATTTAAGTAACCAACCAAATTTTTTCTTTGGGATCTCTTCCGATCCATTGATAGTTTGTTCAAAGGAGCGATTGTTTGAGTCGCACCATTCTTGAAGTTCTGCCGCAAGTAACGGCTGAGATGTCACTAGTATAATTTTTTTTATTTCTGTTGAATTGCAAAAAGGTTCGCAAGCCAGTAAGCGAATAGCGTGATAGATATTTGGGGAAGCTGCGTAGGTGCATTTTTGTGCCAACAATGTCATCCACCAATAACTGAACCCTGGTCGAATTTCAAGGTGATCTACGACTCGCTTTTCCTTGACCTTCGTCTCACCCAGTTCATAAATCCAGGATAGGTAACGAGCGCGCAGACTTTCAGCGTTGTCTTCAACAAGCTGGGGAATAGATATAACATCCTTACGTTCCCTTGTGTCGTAACTGCGCCAAAGCAGAGTTGTCCAATCACCAACTGGTGGTTCGCCATCTGCATCCCAAACGAGCAATGCGCTTTGAACTGATGGTGTGGTCACGATGCTGCAATCTTATAGCGCGGGCAGTGCAGCCATGATCGCTTCCAATCGGTGAAGGTCCTGTGGAGTATCGACTGATTGAGTGGCATGGCGAGTGGGCACCATACGCACCTTGCCGCCGTGTTCCAAAATGCGCATCATGTCAACTGATTCTGCAATTTCAAGCGGGCTGGGCGACATTCGCGTGTACTCCATTAGAAAGTCGCGGCGAAATGGAATAATGCAAACTTGTTTACCCATTGGAATGGAATCAATTTTGCAGCGAGTTGGAATGGGCTCTCGCGAAAAATACAGTGCGTTGCCGTGAAGATCGCAAACAACTTTGATGCAGTTTCGATCTTCGAATTCGCTTGTGTCACTAATTTTTCCAAGAAGATTTGTAATTTGTATTGTGGGGTCGGCAAGGAGTGGCGCGACAGCCTCGTCAATCATGTCAGGGTGTGTCATTGGCTCATCGCCCTGAACCATGACCACAATGTCGTATTTTATTCCCCTTGCTTTTTCCAAAGCGACAAGGGCTTCGGCACAACGATCTGATGCTCGCTCGTGTTGATCACCCGTCATTACGGCAGTACCGCCGATCGATGTTATATAGTCATAAATTTCTCGGTCACAGGTTGCGACCGCAGTGTCAGTAAGCCGATGTGACTTGGATACTCGCTCGTATACATGGCCAATCATTGGTTTGCCAATAATGAGAGCCATTGGCTTACCAGGGAAACGACTGCTGCCCATGCGGGCTGGAATGAGTGCGAGGATATTCATGGGGTATTACCTATTGAGTGAAGATCGCAATTGTATTTTTGCTGCAGCAACAAATAGGGGCAGTCCTTGATGAAGGGTTGTTTTCGCCTCAAATCCAAGAAGATCTCTCATGGCCGACGTGCTGGAATAAATCCCAGTTTGGTCACCAAGCGTAGAACCACCAATATAAAAACTGCTTCCTGGGATTTGATCACAAATTACGCGAAGTAAATCGCCGACACTTGTGCGGATACCAGTTCCAATATTGATGGCGCGATTTAGCGGTTCATTTCGAGAGGCCGCCCGCCACCAAACTTCAACAACATCATCAATAAAGATAAAATCTCTAAAGCGTTCCAGACCACCCTTTACTTCGATTCGCCCAGAATTTATAGCTTGCGCCAGGTAAATGCTGACCATGCCCTGTCGCAGATTGCTAAGATCTTGACCTGGTCCATATACATTGAACATTCGCAATGCGACATAAGGCATTTTGTGTTGATAGATCCGCAGATATCCTTCTGAAGCAAATTTTCCAATTCCATAGCAGGACAAGGGAGTTGGATGGTGCGACTCTTTAATTGGCGCATCAGGCACCGATCCATAAACCGACATTGAGCTGGCGTAGACGATGCGCTCCACGCTGTTTCGGATTCCATACTCGATGAGGCGCAGGGTTGTTATGGTGTTCATCGTGAGATCGGCGACGGGGTCATCAAAACTAATTTCGCCAGAGGACTGCCCGGCAAGGTGGAGAATTTGTCGGCAGTCGGTAGGAAGTCGCTGAATCGTCTGGGGATCTGCGAGATCGCCTTGTATAAAATCAACCCCATTTGGGATATTCGAAATTTTCCCGCCCGAAAGGTCATCGACCCCGACCACGCTGTATCCCTCTGCAAGAAACCTGTTTGCAATGTGGGATGCAATGAATCCAGCGACGCCTGTGATAAGTATCTTATTTTTTTGCATGGGTTATGACTTTGTGATCACACCAATCAAAGTATCGCATTTCCCTTGTTGTATGAGAGTAGTCTTATACATTTGATCAAATTCCTTCCCAAAAACATTGGAGAATCTCCCCATACCACCAGGCCTTCCGTCCCTAGCCCAGATGAGGTGGTTGGACAGGTCATAGCGTTGATCAAGCTGAATATTGTAGGGCGATCCGAGTTGGTCCAAAAGGAAGCGAAGTGATTTATCACTGAAATACCACGGGTGAGCGACCGACCAATAGAAACGCTCAAACGCGGGGATGTCATAAACCGTATGAAGTGGATCCGCCACATTGGGAATCTCAAATACAAGTTTCCCCCCGGGGTTTAGCAAGCCCATGAGGGATTGAAGGAAGGGGAGTGGTTGGCTGATGTGCTCAAGAACAAAAAAGTGTTGGATGAGATCAAATCGCTTTGTTGGTTCCTTCGAAATCAATTCCTCAAGCGATGCAAATACTGGAATGCCGCGGCTTCGCACAAATTCGCTAAAGAGTCCAGAAGGCTCGACGCCAACACAGGAATGCCCATCCGCGAGTAGCGGAAACAGCATGAATCCAGATGAACACCCAACTTCAAGAATGCTTGCTTGGGGGGGTAGATGCTTGCAGAGATACTCCATTCGACGAACACGCATGGTTTCGTTGGCTTTTATGTGGCTTTCGCACCCCTGCCAGCCTCCAGCAGCACCGCTTCGGCTTGCCATAAAGCCTTCAAATTCGGCGGTGTAAAACTTAGTCTCTTCTTCTGGTGTCAGCCCAGGATATTGATATGCGACATCACAATTGAGACAATGAAAAAAAGCGCTATTTCCACTCCTATCACCGTAGACATGTCGCGTAACCACTTCTTGAAACTTGAGGTCTGCATGACAGAGTGGGCAGTTCGGTGGTAGTGCCAATTAAAACCTCCAGCAATAGAATGACAAAGAAATATTTATTAAGGACACTGGCATACAACCCACATATGGCTTGAGTAACCATGCGCTGAAATGAAAGTTTGCCAGGCGTCACGCTCGGGAATAGTGGCTTGCGCAAGAAAAGATTTCCAGAATTGATCCTTTATTTTTGTGTAGTTATTTGAAAGAATATCTAGATCTAGTTTTCCTGGAGTCTTAATTTCAAGAGTGCGCATTCCCACACGCTCAAGAAAGATTCGGACAGAATGGGGATTAAAGAAATTGAGGTGTTGGAGCGAGATAGAATTTGAAGCATCCCAAAGCGCTCTTATATCAACGCCGGTCCCAGACAGCGTGGTAAATATAAATAGATCACCCGATCGCATAAGTGAACGAAGTTGCTTGAAAAAAAGGCTTGGATTATGAAGATGTTCAAATAACTCAAAACTTACAAATGCCTTAGGAAGTTCTGATAAATCGCTTTGATTGACCTTCTCCAAAAACTTTTGAATTACAGGAAAGCCTTTTTGACGACAAATATTAGCTAGATCTGGTCCGGGCTCTATAATAGTAATCGATGCCTGCGTTGTTCTTTTGTATTCTTCTGCAAATATCCCATACCCACCTCCTATGTCAACAATCTCAACATCTTGTAGGTGATATTTATCAAGAATTGATTTCACTTCAAGTACTTTTGGCTTCCATAATCTATCTCTACGTGCGGTTTCAGTTGCTTTGTAGAAGGTGGTTGCAAAATATTTTGCAGAATCGGAATTTTGGTAATAATTAAAAAAGGCCTTTACGTCCGGTCTAGGCGTAACAAAAATTGTTTGGCAGTTCGGGCATTCTTCATACGCAAACCCATGTTTTTCGAAGATAAAGGTTCCATTGCCATTGCAGGCAGGACAATAAATTTCTTCCCGCTTCGCAGAACCGAAGTATTTGGCAGCGTCTAAAGAAGCCAAGCGAAGGTACTCATCAAAAATGGCTTGTGGCCGAATATCTTCTTCTTTCATAAATTTCAATGCCTATCTAATGATTGCGCCCATCATCAAAAAAACGGAATCAATTGAATACGCAATAAAACGATAACCCTCGGCAATTCGTTTCTGCAGTTCTTCTTTGTCTGGTTTTACAATATGCATCCCATACGGAATTCCATGGGTCTTCGCAATAGCGCGTATCCGCTCCAGTGCTGCAATGAATTTTGGCTGCTCAAATTGGCCCGTAATTCCCATAGATGCGGAAAGGTCATAGGGACCAATGAAAATTGCGTCTAGGCCGGGCACACGGAGAATATGATCGAGTTGATCGATAGCGTTGAAGTTTTCAATCATCGCCACCAGTAATGGCGCTTGCGCTTCCTTGGAATACGCCTCAAAGTTTTTTCCAAATAGGTTTGCTCTAGAAAATCCAACGCCTCTAGTTCCAGCAGGTGGCCAGCAACATGCTGACCTCACTTGTTCTAGTTGTTTGGCACTTTCCACCATTGGCACAATGACTCCACCTGCACCTGCATCCAACACTTGTTTGCATTCTTTGGCGTCTCCTTTTGCCAATCGAACCAAGGGCAATGTGCCCCCCAATTCAAGAGCGCGAAACAAATCAGGCAACTGCGCCACAGTGATGGCCCCATGTTCAAGATCTACAGCTACCCAGTCATATCCTGCCTGTCCCATGATTTCAGCGACAGAGGCGTGAGGAATTTGCATCCAACTACCAAGCGTTGGCTTGTCATTGGCCAGGGACTTTCGGATGTTGAGGATAGATTCGAGTCGATTCATAATAATTTGAAATCTGTTACAGACTCACCAGTGTAATGCTGAAAGATTAGTTGATTACTGGAATGTCGGCGCAGTAAAAATGGCACTTGGTTCACCGCCGCCGCATCAAGATCAGTTTGGGAATCGCCGATCATCAAGCATTCGTTCGAACGAATATGTCTCTGAGAAAGTATCAATCGAATTGCTGATGATTTACTGGTTGGGGCACCAAAGACCGCAGTAAAGCATGAAGTCAGGTCGATTGATGTCAATATTTTTTCTAATTCCGCCTGGGGTGTTGCTGAAACAAGCACAAAGATTTGCCGTAGTGGATTTAAGCGAAGGTAATTTTCTACGCCAGGAACCCACGGCGATTCAATCACGCTTTGAAAGACTAGTTGGCCGAATCGATCACAGTAGTTCGTTACCTGCTCTTTGGTGGGATGTACACCTGCCCAACTCATGTACAAGGGAATTTTTTCAAATCGCGACATGCCGCCATTGTCTAGGTGGTGACAACGAATACGATCTGTGGTTTCCGATCCGAAGGATTGAAATAAACGAACAAATGCTTCGGTCTTGATATCAACCGATTCCTTTATTACGCCGTCAAAGTCCCAGAAAATGAGGCGGGCTTTCGACAGGCAGGAATTTTTAATTAGGTCCTTACCCATATTTGATCGAAGCAGTTGGCAAAGCCAGTAGTTGAACTTGCAACAATATCTGAGTGCCGCTTTGTCTTTAAGACCAAACCAGACTCAGTCAGAAGTTTGTTAATTTGACTGGCTTGTTCAGTAAAGTCATCATTGACCTCAATGAGTACTTCGCGCACGCTTTTGAGGATATTCGCTCCACCCGATAAGATTAAGTGTTCAATTCCATCGACATCCATTTTAAGATATTCTGGCTTTGGAATACAAAGGCGCTCGAATGCATCATTCATGGATAATCCGAGCGTTTGAAACTCAAAGACTTGGCGTATCGATTTCCCGTCCCATCCAAATGTCTTATCGAAAGTTGAAAGCGCGCCTCCCCAATCTGTCGTTGTCATTCTAAGTTGACTGGAAGCAAGTTTATCGCTCAAGGCCATGGGAACAATACAGACTTGTTTGGTGAGGTCATTAAGGAAAATATTCCTAGCAAGCAACTCAAGATTGAAGACAGACGGTTCGAATGCCCACACTTGACACATGCGCTTCTTGGCGGCATAGACCGTATATAGACCCACATTTGCACCAACATCCCAAAGAACAGATCCCTTGGGCATAGCGTCGATCCACTCCAAGGTTTCAGGCTCTTTTGTTGAGAACGTGTCTGCTCGCCAGCAACACAACGCGTTCGGCGCAGCAAACGAAAGCCTTGTTCCATTATGAATTACTACAAGGAAGTGTTCCCTGGCGGCACAAAGCAACTGGTCGAGACAATATCGACCCAACCGAGTCTTGCCAGTGAATTGAACTACAAGTTTACAAGTTGATTGAATCGATTGCTTTATAAAAGACTTCATAGATTATTTTCCGATTGAGTATTTGATTTTTGCTGACGAATATAATCAATCAATTGCAATAACCCCTGACCTAAGTCCACATGCATGGGGGGTACATATTTGCGACCAAGTTGTGGCTGGTAGGCGTAAGGAGTCCGAACATAATGACCGCGGGTTTCAACTGGCGTGAACTGAACATCTTGTGAAACACCTAATATTTCGGCAAGCATTTTTAAGAGATCCATGACACGCATTGGTTCTTGGCCGGTTAGTACAACGTGTTGGTTTTTAAACTCATCTCCAAGGGCCACCACGCTTGCTCGGGCTGCATCTTCGACATGGATGTATTCACGCATGGCTTCGGCACTGCCTTCATAACTAACACGACCACTCTCGATCGCTCGTTTCACAATTCGCCACAAGCCATTGTGTTCATCAGAACGGGGGCCGTACAACGACCCATATCGCAAGATCGTGTAGTCAAGCCCGTAACTGCGTTGGAATTCCTCCACATACTGTTCCGCGGCCTGCTTACTGCAGCGATAAAATCCGCCATCACGACTGTGCACATAAACCGTGCTTGCGTACACGTATCTTGCCACACTACAGCGCGTAGAAATTTCAAGTGCTTGGACGTTTCCAAGAATGTTGACTTGAACTGTTTCCACAGGCTTTCCAAGTGCTTCATTCAAGTCGGATAATGCAGCAAAGTTATAGACGACTGTGCAACCAGCAATTGCCGCCTCGAGTTTTTTGGTTTCTAAAATATCCCCAACGATCATTATGTGATCACTCTGGCACCAATGAGATGGCGTGCGGTCGTAAATATTTACCTTATAACCAGCGAGGCTTAGATGATCGGCAACATGAGAACCTAAAAACCCAGAACCCCCAATGACGCACGCCTTCTTCATGACTGGACCTTATAAGCCATCTCGTTGGGCATCGTACTCTTCTTTCGGAACAAGGCCCTTCAGTGGTTGTTTTGTTACAAAGCGAACGGCTTCTTCTGTGGCTTCAATTTCCATGCGGCTCCGACAATCTATGGACATGGAACCCATGTGAGCAGTGAGTATGCAGCGCTCAATTTTATTCAGGTTACCTATGTAGGGCTCATGTTCAAATACATCAATCGCAGCACCACCAAGGTGCCCAGCCGCCATAACGGAATAAAGATCCTGCTCATTAATAATTCCACCCCTAGCTGCGTTAATGAGTAGGGCGTCTGGCTTCATTTGCAGAAGTTGTTCACGGCGAATCATGTTCTTAGTCTGAACCGTTAAGGGCACATGCACGCTTATAAGGTCCGCTTCACGATAGATATCATCTTTGCCAACCCATTCAAGTTTGAGTTCCGGAACAAGTTTAAAATCAGGCTTAATGTCATTTACAAGCACGCGCGGGCTGCCAAATCCGTGAATACGGCGCAGAACACGTGCACCAATGCGGCCAACGCCAATAATGCCGATGGTGACTTCTGAAATTCTGCGACCAAAGTGGCGGTTCCACTGACCTTGATGAAGTTGAGCACTGGCTACGTGAATCGATCTCAAAAGTGAAAACATTAAGCCAATAGTAAGTTCAGCAACAGCAGGTGCAGGTGCATCTGGAGTGTAGGAAACATGTATTCCACGCCTTTCTGCAGCGAGAAGATCGACACTGTCTAGACCAATCCCAACGCGAGAAATAAGCTTTAAGCGCGACGCGGATCGCATGACACGATCGGTAATTGGCTCTGTTCCTGCGATAAGAATGTCAAAATCAGTAATCATGTCGGCAAGTTCTTCTTCTTTTAGCTTTCGACCAAGCGGGTTGATTACATATTCAATGCCTGCAGATTCAAGTAGATCAATGGGCAAGCGATTTTTGTCGCCGAAGGGGATTGTCGTGATGAGGGCGCGTGGCATGATTAGATGTTTGACATATTACATATAGAAATGCTTCAAGAGTTTTTTAAAAACACATCTGAATGAAAGAGTTGCAGCAGCTCTTCTCTTCCAGAAATCACCGGAATGCCGTGCGCCGCACGATCATCTTTCTGAACAAGACCTGAAGGGTCATAGTAGTAGGATGGCTTTCCAAGCGATCGGGCGATTAATGCCGTTGAGGTAAAGGGCATTGAAATGACAATGGCGCTCGCTTCTATCACGCGCAATGCTGCAGTATCTGGGTCGATTGATACAAGGTTCAGAGAAGACGCTAATTTCAAGCTCATGTTGTTGTAAGACGGATGTATAGCTGATCCAATTTTACGCTTGCATTTCCAGGCCATAATCCAATTGCTTTGAAGGGCTAAATCGTGAATGTCTAAAATAAACTGATTGCAAATAGACGGGATGTAGTATTCAATTGGAACTCCAAGTCCCGAATAAATACTGGTTCGCCTCGGTTGAATATCAAATACAGCAATCAAGTTTGCTGGAAGGCTAGGCAATTTAGCCGCAGTCGTGCTGAACCAAATTGGTCCAACAATTTCAATGTTGGCCTGGCTACCGACACAGCGCCGAATAAAATCCGCCTGCTGTTCATTCCAAACAAGGTAGCGACTCCAGTTCATTGCTTGCCACGAATATGGGAGCGGTGGATATCCATTATAGTTTTTGAAGGGTTCGCAATTGGTCGAATAGAAATAGAAAGTTACTTGTGAGCCTCGGCTTTCTGCCTCATATGTCCATAATGGTCGATAGGAAGCACAAGAGTTATGAAATAGATATTCAGAAGCCAGTTCGCTGGTGTCTTGCAGTCGAACCATGCATGATCGAGTGGCATCACTCAACATAAGTGCGTGCCACCAACGGCCGCGTAGTAGATCGATAGTGGCGATGGTGGTTGCAACCAATCCCCAAGCAACAAAATTCAATAATTGATTTAGGCGGGTGAGTGTGGGTTCCTTAGGAATGGGAACCACCGCAACTTTACCCAGGGTGGTTGGACTAACGCCCCACACACTGTGACAAGCGCTCTGAAGATTGGACAATTTTTTTGGCCACTGTAGATACCAAGAAATAACGTCATAAGATTTGCCATCAAAACCTGATTTGGGTAATTCATTTTTAGTGAGCCCAATGAAATACACATGCCGGCCAAGTACTTTTTTGTTTTTTACAAATAAGGATTTAAATCCATTGATGGAGTTCTTTAAAATCTGAATCACACCATATCCAAGGCACGCCACAAGAAATCCTTGCCAAACCATCGCCGAACGAAATTGGGAAACGGTAAATCCGTGGCTGGCAAGGATCTTTCGCCATATTGGCGGTAGGTGAAAGGCGATTGGTTTTTCGCCATTTCCCAACGATTTCAGTAGAGCCGCATTCAGGCTGAAGCCACCAGACCTTACAAGTAAAAATTGTCGTACAGTGAGTTCCGCATTGAGGATGCCAGCTCCAAATATAATTCGAGATGTCTTCTTGAGAGGAATGTCTAAGACATGATTCGTCAAAGAGATCTTAGTGTCCATAATGCGCGGTAACTGTTTATTTGTGCGCAATATTCTATATCCACGCATCATGGCGTAGAGTTGGCGACGACACGACTGGATCATCTGAAGTTTGTATAGCATTGTTTCGACATAATCCGCACGGGGAAGAAGCAGGTTACCAAGGCATTCGCTTGATTCGCAAAAGTGAGGAGTTCCTTGTCCACTCCAAGAACGAACAAGTCGATTTCAAGTTGGAATATAGGCTCGTGATTTTATCAGCAAATTCCGAGTTAAATGCCAACGGCAATTGGTGTCGCCGATCTTTGGGAGTACTCGAGTCAATCGTAAGGGAATGGGCATTGCCGAAATGAAGCACGTATCGCTGCCCTCGAAGTCTCCACAGGCTTTGTTTCCAGCCACGCCGCCACCAGTGAATACAACCCTGTTCATGTTGATCGGTTCTTGATGCTTGTTAATGAACCTTTAGAATTACGATAAAACGATTTGAAGCCCGCCGAAGCCGCAACGGCTTCTGTGAATCCCGCCCGCAGAAAGACGCTGGATGAAAAAAAATTCTCCACCTTCACCTCGGCGCGAAGGCGTAGTGGGTGAATACTCTGCATCAGATCAGATCCTAGGGCAACAAGCGTCTTTCCCCAGCCGCGACCTCGCACGGTTGAGTCCAGCGAATAATCAATACGGGCTTCGTTTCCCTCGCGATCGAATCGAATCTGTCCGATCGGAAGCCCCGTTGCTTCTAGCACGAACAAATGACTGTTTGCATCACGCAATTTGTTAGCAAACCACGCTTCGTGAATGGCCCATGGAATCAGCGAAGCGTGGACCGCATTCCTGCGCACCTGCGGATCGTTTGCCCAATTAAAATAAGTGGCGATGTCCTCTTCACGCGTTGGTCGAAGTCGCAAGGAATCGGCAGCGCTGGGATCTATGACCTCTACCACCTTGCGTGCACCCAGTCCGTCCACGAGGACTTGGTTCTGAAGTCGTTGCCCGACAAGCCGCTGTGGGTCACCGCAAAGACTCAAAATCTGCCGTTTCAAATGTCCGGCACTGATGCTAGTCCAATGACCAGCGTAATTGACGAGTTGAGCCTTGGACAGTGATTTACAAGAAGGAATTTGGTTGTCTGAAATGGACACCACAATGGTTGGAAGCCCCAAACACATGCGCTCCCAGGTGGTCGTACCGCCTGCACCGATCGCTAAATCGGATTCGGAAATGAGATCTGCCAAATGTGGTCGGGAAGTGTAGAGCTCTGTGTGTGGTCTTTGGTGGACTTGTTCACAAACTGCCGCCATGTGTGGGCTGTTCACCCCCACTACCACGGTTACTGTCAGGTGCCTCAATTTGTCGCAGGACAGAGCGTCAAGCGCCATTCCCGTTATATTGTCTGGATCGGTACCGCCAAAATATACCAAGACTTTGCTCACTATCCCATTGCACTCCCTCAATCTGTTATGGTGTAAGGCGTATTCAGGTCGAAGTAGCGCGAAACGTGGACCTACCAAAAGTTTGCAGGCAGCAGGCACGATTCTCGCATAGCGCTGCTCGTTCTCCAAAGAATAGTTCTGGTCAAGCAATACATTGCAATCATGTGATCGGTTGGCGAGGTCGTCGATCACCATCAATTGATTAGCATGCGGTCGCAGCCGTCGTTCCCATTCCGCGTCAAGTCCGTAGTGGTCAACCACAAGCCAATCTGGTATCTCACCCTCTAGCGCTTCAATGGTCTGTATGGCATCCTCTTCCTGAGACGCTCCCAACCAGACGGCATAGTTTTCTTCGGCGTGAATGGGTTTGCCCGAGTCGAGGGCCGGTAAAATAGCTACGGGTATCGCTTTCTGTTCAAGGTAACCGATCAGGTTCCCCGCGTGCTCGCGGCAAATGAATCGAATCTGTGCGCCGCGGCCGCGAAGAACTTCTGCGAGGGTCAGACATCGCATCAGGTGTCCAATTCCCATCCGATTCGACGCATCGACGCGAAAGACAACTTTCATGCGATGTGGCGTCCTAGGATGAATGCCTCGGCAGCGTCTGCGCCTATCGTTGCACCGCGCCAGCGCGATAAATGTTCTACGCCTTCACGGGAGCGGGGATGCGGCCAGGCGCGAAGTTCCGTCGAGTAGGAATCCAATGCCAAAAGCTTTTGATCGAGCGTTGCGGAGATATCTATGAAATAGTTTGGCAAGAATGGCGGCGCACTGTTGGGCAACTGCCACTCAGTGCTCGATGGAACTTCAAAAGTCAGAATTGTCTTGATTGAGTGACCGCATTGTGGACGGCAGGCCGCAACAACAGCCTCATGAATGCGACGGTGGTCAATATTGACATCGCCGCAGTGATGAGTGAAAAGGGTGTCCGGGTTGTGCTTGAGAACGAGTTCTTCGACCGCCTTGACGACATCAAGCAATATAGAAGCGTCCATTTTGTTGTCGGGAAATTCTCCGAATGAAACGGAATGGACACCAAGGATTTTACAGGCGTCGTGCGCCGAGGATCTTCGTGAGGCTAGTTCGATCATTTTGGAGTTCAAATCACCATCGCGTGAGAAAACTCCATCTGCCAAAAACGCCACATGAATATAGGCCCCAGCTTTTGCAAGCTTGGCGATCGTTCCGCCGCAACCCAAAACTTCATCGTCTGGATGTGCTGCAATGATGAGGATGCGTTGGGCCATTAGTTCAACTTTCGAAAAACCGGCTTCACAAGCGGGCCTTCAATATAATTTTCTAGGCCTTCGTGCAATGCCTTTGCGATCACTGGCATCGTGTCGGCCAGGGCGCGCTCGACAAGTTGTAGTTCCGCGTCGCCGTGTCGAAATGCGACAACGACTTGCGGCATCAGGATGTTGTGCTTGAGCATCTCCTGCATGAACAAAGTTCGCAGTGCCATGCAGGGCTGGCCATTTTTATCCAGCGTCACGAAGCCCGGCTTGCATGCCGGACCGCCCGCTCGGATCTGCTGCAAAACTCCAGCCTTCTGCGCCTCGCGGTTGAATATCTTCACAAAGCGCTCGCCCCAGTTCCAGAAGTGCGCACAAACATTATTTTTTTGCATGAACTCAACAGTGGCAAGAAACGCGGAAAGTCCGCACATTTCCGCGCCGTGCGTGGTTGAGAGCAGGAACACCCGCTCGGTACCCTCGAATTCAATCGCGCCAAGTTGCATGATGTCACGGCGGCCGCCGACGCACGCCACGGAGAATCCATTCGCCATCGCTTTTCCAAACGTTGTGATGTCTGGTCGCACATCTAGAAGGTGTTGTGCACCACGCAAGTCCCAGCGAAAACCTGAAATCATCTCATCCAGAACCATGACCACGCCGTGGCGATCGCACAACTCTCGAACTTCATGCAGGAAGTTTTTACAGTTTGGTGCGCGTGCGGTGCATGCCTTTGCGGAGCAGCATCCGGTGATTGGTCCTTGACAAGGACCTTGTCCACAAACATTTGGACACACAAGTGTGGCTGGCTCAAGCACCACGGCTGCGAACTTCCCTTTATGTTGTGTGAGCAGTCGCTCTAGACTTTCAATGTCGTTGTAGTTGAATGTGAGTGTTTCAGAAATGGTTCCTCGTGTGATTCCGCGCGTGACGGGGGTGGAACCGATGAACCAGTCGTCGTACGAAAAGAAAGGGTGTTGGGCACAGCGAGCGACCAATTCGCGACCAGTGAATGCGCGCGCCAATTTCACTGCGGCGGTGACCGCGGTGGAGCCATTCTTGGTGAACTTCACCATGTCGATCGAGGGGACGAGGTCGATCAATTTTTCGGCGGCCTCCAGTTCAATCATGCTTGGGCGACTCAATCCATTGCCTTGCTTCATGCCTTGCAGAGCAGCGTTGACAATGCAGGGTTCGCCATAACCAATATTGACCGCGCCAAGCGCCATTGCAAAATCTAAATAGCGGCGACCGTCTGGCGTGTATGCGTATACGCCTTCACCGTGGGTAAAAATGGATGGGGCATTGCTTGGAAATTGATCGCTTCCACGGGAGTATGTATGCGCGCCACCGGGGATTGCTCGAAGAAGGCGGGCTTGATATTCGGCGTCGCTTGCGCTTTGACGAGCACGCTCCGAATTCACGAGATGAGTGGTGGGGGTAGTCATTGATAGAGGCACTATCATTCTAAGCTTTTGTACGGATTGGAACTTGTTGAACGCATTCCAATTTTAATATTGTGCTAGATGTGCATTGGGCGCGAAAAGGTGGGGACAAGATTTTTTGAGAGCGAGTATTTCAAGCCATCCGAAGTTTGTACGTGGTTTGAAATAGTCAACAATGTTTCGCAAGACTGTAAAGTCTTCTGGAGCGTCAACGGTCCACCTTTCGGCCGCTAAATTTTCATTGTGAGTCAGACCCGCGGTAGTAAATAATCCTGTTTCTCGAATGTATGGAGTCACGTGCTCGCGTTGTGATTGCAATGTTGCCTCTTGCTGCGCACGAGCGAGCGCAGCCATGGAAAAGACCTCGGTATCTAAGCCATCAGGAAATGTGCGGGGGCGAATGTTGCTTGTGTAATCAACATTTGAAGTTCGATAAAGCTGGCACGTGGCATCTACCAATGCGGGATCGATGAGAGGGCAGTCTCCAGTGATACGAACAACTGCATCCGCGGGATGAGTCATGGCTGCGTTGTAAAATCGATCGAGTACATCAAGTTCGCTTCCTTCAAATACGCAATAGCCAAGTTGTCGAACATGAGTAGAAAGCGGTTCATTCTCCGGCGCATCCGAGGTGGCCAAAATAATTTTTGAGATTTCCCTTGACTGTGAAAGGCGAGAAAGCAGAAATTCGATCATGGGTACACCGGCGATCGGCTGCATTACTTTTCGAGGAAAGCGGGTGGAGCCCATGCGGGCTTGGATGATCGCATTGATTTTCAAAGTTGATTCCATTTGGAAGGATTGATTAGTTCTTCATCGTCACACGCAATACTTTTCCAATCGTGTTGCGGAACATTGATTTGGTGGCTGTCAACCAACTCGAGTAACTGTGCAGCATTATCAACTCCGACAATAACTCGATTAACTTCAGGTAATGAGAGTGGATACTGCAGACATGCTGTCAGGGCGCTAAGATTATGATGAGCCAAACTATTGTGCCAAGTATTCCAAATGGTCGACCAGCGTTCAAACTTGACAGGAATTTGGCCACGCTTCATTAGAAGAAGCCCTTGTAAAAATACAGAGCGGATATGGACCTCAATGCATCTTTCATGAAGTTGTCTAAGCCAACCACTCGTAACCAAGCGTCGATCAATTAGGTTCAGAGGCGCTTGAACTATGTCAATGTCAAAGGTTTGAATAATCGAATCTAGTTCCAGGGGAGAATAGATCGATACTCCGATTTTGTTTACTAACCCTGCGGATTTAACTTGTGTCAGCGCGTCGTAAATTTCTTGCCCTCGCTTCTCGGGCAATTGTGATGGCTGGTGTAAAAGGACCCCGTCGAGTTTCGATAGACCCATTCGCTTTAAAGAGGCCTTCAAGTTTTGAGAAACCCAAGCAGAAATATTCACGCACTCTGTTGGAATCGCAGGCAATTTAGTGATTATCTTAAAGTCGCCCACGCCAATCTCCCCCAGCCGTTGTTCGCTCTCCCCATAAGCGATGGCGGTGTCGATTGTGTCGATGCCACTTGCCGCTGCCATTTGAACGATCTTGCGACCAGCCTCTAGGTCAACCTGACCGTTCTGATTTGCAACTCCATAGGAAAGTCCGAATTGTGCGGTACCAAGAGCCAATTTCAAGGTAACAAGTCCTTTAGTGTATGGATTATTTCTTTTTGTTGAAGGTCGGTCAATTCATAGAACAGGGGAATACTTAACGCAGATTGATAATAGTTTTTCGAATTTGGATAATCCTCGGGCTTAAATCCTAATTTTTGGTAGTGCGGATGATTTGGAACAGGGATGTAGTGAACCTGTGTTCCGATATTTTTACTTCGAAGGGTTGTCATCAATCGGGCTCGTGTAAGCCCCTTAGCGGGAAAGTCAATTCGAAGAACATAGAGATGGTGGCCGCTGTGTGCTCGGCCCGTCCGCTGCGCTGGAGCCCACGAGTTCATTGCCGCAAAAGCTGTGTCATATGCGGCAACAAGTTCTCGTCGACGCATAATAAATCGATCAAGTTTTTCGAATTGCGAAAGCCCTAAAGCGCATTGAATATCGGTGATGCGGTAGTGATAGCCCAGTTCCTGCATTTCGTAATACCAAGGATTTGGCTCATTATCTGTCAGCGCCTGATGGGGCAGCTGGATTTGGTCGTCTAATTTGTTTATCCCGTGACTGCGAAGTCGGAGAAGTTTTCGGTACGTTCGCTCGTCGTTGGTCGTGATCATTCCGCCCTCTCCGGCGGCAATGGCTTTGACTGGATGGAATGAAAAAACAGTCATAAGGGAGTTCGAACAACATCCAACGCGCGATCCGTCTGGGTATGTCGCACCTAGTGCGTGTGCCGCGTCTTCTATGACCAACGCCCCAAACTCATCAGCAATTTTCTTGATCGCGGGCATATCACAGGGAAGCCCAGCAAAGTGCACGGGGATAATAGCTTGCACATTTTTTGTTTTGGCCATTATCGCTTGCAAAGAACGTGGACACATGTTGATGGTTTCAGCATCAATATCTGCAAATGCAACTTGACCGCCGCAATAAAGGGCAGCGTTGGCACTGGCGATAAATGTTATTGGGCTAGTGATAAGCGTCTTTCCTGGCCCAACTCCAGCGGCAATTGCAGCGAGATGAAGGCCCGCGGTGGCACTTGCAACAGCGACTGCATATCGAGCTCCAACATAGCTCGCAATAGCCTTCTCAAACGCATCTATTGCAGGTCCTTGTGTCAGGGGCTTGCCCCTGAGCACGTCAACCACTGCCCTGATATCTGCCTCGTCAATATAGTGCTTTCCATATGGAATCATGTTGACACCGATTGTGGTCGAAGGGGGTGGCGTGATTGTTGGCGAAGACCGCATAGTTGCTCCTGTATAGATCCGAGATGCCTTCCAAGTGTTTGACAAGCGAGGCGATTCGATAAACTCATGTCTTTAGGTCGAGCGACGAGTTCAGGAATGGAGTCAAGGTTTATCGGCTGAATCAAGTTTGGGTCGAAATCAAACACCTTGGCCAATCCGATTCCAAATTCGTATTTAGAAACGCGTTCGTCGCCCACGACATTAAAGATGCCCGACGCATTTCGATCAATGAGTTGGTGGACTGCCTGGACCATTGATTCAATAAGGATAGGCGTGTAATAAACGTCTCGAAACAGCGAAACTGGTTTTCCGACGCGAAGTGAATCAAAAATAAAATCGCTGAACGAGCGTCGATAGGCTGGACCCCATCCATAAAAATTTGTTCGGATCACCAACGCGTGCGGATGCTCCCGAAGAACGCATTGTTCCGCTTCCGCCTTGGTTTTTCCGTACACATTGAGCGGAGAGACTGGATGATTTTCTTGGACCATCGGTTCGCTTCCAGTGAAAAGATGGTCAGTCGAAAGATGCGCTAGAGCGACGCCAGACTTTGCGCAGACTGTCGCAACATTCTCTGCTAGAACAACATTTGCGTGACGGGCCATTCCAGGATTCGCCTCGCACTGCTCGATATTTGTCATCCCTGCCGCGTGAACAACGAGGTCCGGTTTGATTTTGTCTAGAGTCGCCGCGAGTGCATCCTTGGTATCAATTTGCAGGGAACAATAATCGACATCTTTCAGTTCAACTTGACGAGTGTGAAGTCCAAGTGTGACCTGGTAAATATCTTTGCAGGCAATAGCCCAGTTTAAGCCAAGCAGTCCGCTGCCACCCGTGATGAGAATTCGTTTAACCACAGTTTGGAATCCGATTGAAAGTGTGGGGTAGATTAAACCACATGTTCTTTGGCTTGATTCGCATGAATCCATGCCTGAAGTTGTTCGATCGCCAACCACTCTGAATTGTTATCCGAGGAATACACGAAATTATCCTTTACAAGAACGCCGCCGTTAATTCTGGAAGGGTCCTTCGACCAATTATGAATCGCGGGCAGAATTTTAAAGTGATCTTTATATTCAAATGTGTGTAAGGCATCTTCCACACCAATCATTTGTTCATGAATCTTCTCTCCGGGTCGAATACCGATAATTTTATGCACGGCATTTGGCGCTACAGCCTTAGCGATATCCGTGATCGTCATTGAAGGAATCTTCTTCACATAGATCTCACCGCCATGCATGTCTTCAAAGGCGTGCCATACAAGTTCTACTCCTTGTTCAAGGGTAATCATAAAGCGAGTCATTCTTGGGTCAGTAATTGGAATCACGCCACTTTGTGCTTGTGAAATAAAAAATGGAATGACCGAGCCGCGCGAAC
>Ga0214919_10004679_pt1 | contig 19844 bp, 19 predicted proteins | sample LL1503_MetaG_FD_177994 | JGI IMG/M metagenome (GOLD analysis project Ga0214919, IMG submission 177994) | Freshwater microbial communities from Lake Lanier, Atlanta, Georgia, United States - LL-1503 | ecosystem: Environmental > Aquatic > Freshwater > Lake | place: USA: Georgia | collected...
ATCCGGTTCAACACATCTTTTGCCGCCGCCGTGTCTTTTACATTTATCGGTTTTACCTTGGGCACTTGCTGTACAATTCGGTTCATTACATCTGTTGCCTCCGCCGTGTGCTACACATTTATCGGTTTTGCCTATGGCACTCGCAGTGCAATCCGGTTCATTACATCTGTTGCCGCCACCATGCTTTACACACTTATCTGTTTTGCCTCTGGCACTTGCACTGCAATCCGGTTCATTACATCTGTTGCCTCCGCCGTGTGCTACACATTTATCGGTTTTGCCTTGGGCACCAGATTTACAATCTGGTTCAACACATAAACGTCTTTTACGCTTATTTATTACAACACAATATTCTTGCATTTTTATATTATTAGTAGCTGTATATTCAGTAATTCAATTTTGTGCTAATTAAGTCGTAATTTACGGCATTTTATCAATTTGTTACAATATTTTGTAAAAAATTGAAACCTTTTTATTGATACAAACAGAAGACGGGCTACCAACTTGGCCTAACAGTGGTTTAACATAAAGTAAAGTTGGAGACAGATAGCGTTAAAGGCACCGTTGAAAGTGCATAAATGGACTGCAATCCCTCTTGTTTGTATATAGTGTATATTTAAGTTACACGAGAATTGCATTATCCTGGACGAAGACTGAAAAGTCGGTCGTTCCGTTCCCTCTATGTAGTATTGAAATTGATTATCTAATATTGACTTGTAAAGCGTCTGTGCATAGCACATTGATTGCGCGTGAACCCTCGGTATAACTGATCACTATACATTGCCGGTTTGACTTGATAGTATCTAGAAAAAGATGGAAATACAATGCTTCGTTCGTTGTTTAGAATTGCACAATGAAAGTGTCAGTGAATGTTGTCTGGATTTTATTATCTCTATTCCACGAAAAAGTGGAATAGTATAATAACATGTTGCCCCAGTATTCATAGCCCGCATTTGCTATGTGCAAATGTAGGGCGACCACCCGTATCAAAAACGGGAAGCAATCACAGGGGACGCCCTGTTTTTTTTGCACTGTGGGTTCGGTTCTCCTTGAAAAATTGAACATAATAGGCTGTAATGAAGCAGTATATTAATTAATATAAAATATAATCTATCTATAATACATCATACTACAATATGAGCCAAAGTTACGAATGTCAATCATATAGTCGCGGGAATTCGGAGGCAAAATTCATACGTCCACCAACATTGACGCGGTCTAATTATGCGTGTTCGCAAATGATGAAAACGAATTCAACTGCTTATGGTCCATCATCTGTATTCCGATTTCCGCTGTCACTGATACACCCCGACGATATTGCCCCACAGCAAATGATACTGCCGAACCCTGACTGGGCGGGTGGGTCTTATACACAGACAGCGCACAATGCTGGCGCCAATGCATATCAAGTGTATTCTGACGAGGAGCTAAACGTATCAGATAATGACGTTGTTTTAGATGAACACGAATCTGCATCAGATACGGATGATGATATTGCTGTGACTACCCGAGCAGAAACGCCGACTTTGCCAGCGAGACACGCGGCGTGTACAACATTTACTCTTCCCAATGGTGAGATCCGTAATGGTTATAGTGTATATGATAACATATATTGGTTGGGAGAATGCGAATACGCCGACGGATCCACATATTACGGCGACTGGATGAATGGAAAGCGCCACGGCTTGGGTAAGATTGTTGAGTACAACGGCTATATGTATTACGGCTGGTGGGAAAATGATATGAGACACGGGCAGGGGGAGGCGAATTACCCAGATGGGTCTATGTTTGACGGTGACTGGAAATATGATAAAAAATACGGGTTTGGCAGGATAACGCGACCTGACGGAACGAGCTTTGACGGCGAATGGATAAATGATAAACGGGTTTGATACACATGTGTTTTCTATAAAAAATATGTTTATTTGGTGTTTTTGTATTTTTTATATGTAGGTTCTCCATATTCTATATCAAACCGAGTTAAATACATCTTGGTATTCTAGTATAGTATAATTATTATAAAATGACGTCGTTCCTAGTTTTTTGCCCGCATTGCAATCAGGGCATTGAGGTAATAAAGCGGAATTGTTGCATTTTTAGATGTGGTATAATGAAATCGGATTACAAGCAAATTCCGCCGCATTTGCCCAAATTGGAGTGTGATAAATTGGCCGCAGAGGATAAAATATATGGTTGTGGAAAGCCGTTTCAACTGGTGTTGATTGAGGGGGAATGGAAACCAGTCATTTGCGAGTACATTTGATGCCATTAGTGGTAGGTTCTCGTTACTATAATTTTTAATGAGTAAAATGTAATATAAAACCAATTGTGCAGTATTGTCTAATAGGTTTATCTGTAACGAACAAAATATATTGATATAGTAAAATGTATTTTGTATTGATCGGAATGTTTGCGGCGTTATTAATGTCGGTAGGGGCAACGGAACAGCTATCATTTAGCGGTGGCGGCGCATTTGGTGCGGTTGAAATCGGTATTTTGAAGAAAATCAGAGAAAGTAGTCACGTAAAATACGATAGATATACGGGCATTTCCGCGGGGGGATTAAATGCGGGGTTTTTATCGCATTTTTCGGATATAAATGAGGGTATTAAGGGGGCGGAACATTTGTATTCTACCATGCGTAATAAAAATGTGTATGAGGTCTTGCCTGATACGGGGAATTCCTTGTTAAATACGCATCCTCTACATAAAACGTTGACGTCTGTTGTCGCGAATATGTCGTCGGGTCCAGTAGTAGATACCTTGATCGGTACGGTCAATTTGTATACTGGTAACTTGGATACATACAAGTACAACGACAATCATTCGACCGAAGATAGGGTCTCATTGCTGATGTGCACTTCGGCCATTCCCGTTGCATTCCCGCCCATAAAATACAAGAATTATATGTATGCCGATGGCGGGACACTGAGCAATGAGTTACTAGATGTGGTGCATTCCGCGGATTATTTGAAGATTACCTATATTACTCCGTACGGACTGATGACGGAAAATGACAAACCGATCACGTCTATCAAGGAAATGGTGGCGAGAACCTTCCAAATCGTCAAGAAGAACTATAACAATCCGTTTACCCGTTTAAACCACGAATGTAAAACCCCGTATGGTGAAATCACTTATTACTATGTTGATAGCAAGGCGTTGGACGGGTTTAGTATGTTGAACTTTGATAAGGGGGCGGAGTTGGTTTCGATCGGATATAATAACGTGAAAAGCAAGAAATATACGCTGTGTTGATCGTTTGTGTATTAGTCACACCACATACATTTGTGTTTGTTGACTGCACACTCTTTACATAGATTTGGCACTAAATAAAGATACCCGAACGGATTCGATACGTGGTTTGGATTGGTGTATCCGTGCACTAGTTTATTCTTACATTGTTTACAGTTATATTTTGGTGGTGATAACTGCATTTCACTACGCAAATTTGCGTGCTTTTCGCAAATATATTGTAGTTCTTTCATTTATAATAATATACGTGTTTACTTTTATACGTATATTGTTAATGTTATTGTGGGTTCTCCATTAGACACATATAATATTCTTATCAATTTGGTTGTCTTTGAGAACATTCTTGATGATTTTATCTTCAAATTTGAGGTCTTCTTCCTTGCCATACCCTCCCAACGACGCCTTGTGATACGCGAAGTATTTTTCACACACATCCGTGCCAATCTGTTCAACTTCTGGTTTGCTATCGTTGTACCATCTCCACATTTCCTTCATATTCTTCTTGGCGACACCACGCACCGCCTTGCGTAAGTGGGTTTTATCTGCGTCATCCTTTTCCCATTTGTCGGCGTTCTTGATGTAAACGGTTTCGCGTTTCAGGTCCGTGCAATGCAATGGTCGTGTGTGCAGGTCCATATTACGGAAGTTTTTCATTAGGGTTGTTGAAATGCCTTCTATGAAGCCAAATTCACCAGTATGTATGAAATCTTCTCGTGTGACTTGAATGGAATTGATGAAATCGTCCATTGTAATGGCATCTTTGCACGTTTCGTTCAAGAACACATTGAGATTGAACTTGTTGTTGGTAGTATTGTTGCAGTTATTGTTACCTGCTTTATTTGCGAGCTCCATCATCTGTTTGTTTTGCTCTATTAACAAGTCTTTGAACTCGGAGTTTTGTTTCACTAGTTCTAAAATGAGATGAGATTGGTCAGATTTATCGGGTAATTTGTCGCGCATAAACTCAAACATCAATGCCATCATTTCTTCGGGTTTTGGAAAGGTGGGCTGTGGGGTATCAAGTGTCTCGGGGGCGGACAAAGTGGTCTGTGGGTGGTCGGTCGCTTCTGGGACTGGACCTTTGCATTTCTTTTGGTGATACCACATACCACTTCTAGAAACGTATTCTTTTTGACAAATTGAGCAAGTGATGGGTTGGGGAGAATCTTGTTCAATATCGTTCAAAACGTCAACCTTCTTATGTTTTGCAGTGGTTAAATGCCGATTAAAATCTTTTTTGTTACGGGTATCAAAGTTGCATTTTATACAACTATAAACGATTGGGGGTTTTTGGGTTAACTCGGTTCGAATGTCGTTCATATATATAGAACAAGATATTACCCCTAAACCCTTTTCCACATAAAACACTTAAAAAAGTATGCAGTCAAGTTTTTCATCAAAAATCGTAATTTGCAGCATTATGCTCACAACGTGTTTTTCAAAGAGGTCTTTTGCAAGATTTCCCTGGCACTTTTGAAAAATGGACATTTATTTTTGTCCATTTTTACCGAGCGATGCCATTTCTTTTCTGGACTTTTTAAAGAGTGAATAGAGTAGTATAGTAAAAAGGCTCCCCAACGTGGGCCAATGTAACATCTTTGCCCACATCATAATATTCTTGCAAAATTACACATACAGTAAAAAATTGAAAACTTTTATGTATTCAATAGTATTGCATCTATGCTAAAACAATAAGTAAAATGACAGCTCGTCCCAGCAACATTGATATTCGCGGTCTGTTAAGAAATTCGCTAAATGGAGGAGTAAGTAGTATGCATGCTATTTCTGAATTATTAGACAATTCATTGACTGCTGGTTCTACCGATATTCGGTTGACAATACTTGAAAAAGAAAATGTGCTTATCATATCAGACAATGGCTGCGGCATGAATAAAGAAGAACTAGAAAATTCTGGCTGTTTACACAGCAGAACTGAATCAAGTGCTGACCGTCACGGCAGATTTGGATTTGGTGGTAACCAAGCACAAATTACACTAACCAATTTGGAAGGATCCATTATTAGTTTGTCATCCGATGGGAATATAACTTCTCAACTTGATATCGATTTTCTAAAAGTTATGGAATCTGGTGTATATTATCCATACGCCCACGATATTGCAACCCGTTCTCAGCCCACATGGGATGAACACGCGATTAACAAGCTCGGAAAGGGAACAGTCATTCACGTGCATTTGTCCCAACCCAAACAATCTGAATTGATTGAGCTTATCCAAAGTGATGCAGTTACAGGACTTCGGTTTATGATTGGAACCACGTATAGGGCTCAATTGGCAAATGGTGTCAAAATTAGCATAAAAATGAATGATGTTCATTATCAGATTTATCCGATTGACCGGCTATGTTCTTCTGTGCCAGTTGAATACCCCGAATACCAGCGTGAGACTCATATGATTGAGATAATGCAAAACAAGACAACCGATGAAATTGTTGCACACGTGCTCTTTGATGGAAAACGCGCGTGTTACAAATCAACAAAAAAACTGACTTTCGTGTCAGACCTATCGGATTTAGAGTGCGTTGGTCACATTACGTTGACATTAGTATATTCAACGAAATGGCATGAATTGCAAAAATATGTTTTAGACCAAAACGGCATAACATCTCTGATTAAAGGGCAATCGGGCGTTCTAAAATTCAGAGAATTAACAAATGGAACAGAAATTGTCCGCAATGGTAAAGTAATAGTAGCATTACCAAAACCTCCTAAGGGTGGGGGAGATAAGGCAGCAATCAAATATCATGATGATACGAGGTCACGTATTGAGTTTCGCGCAAATAAGACGATGGACGATGTCTTCAATATACAAGTTAACAAATCAAAAGTGAATGTAGATTTGATTCATCCAAATATAAAGAAAACCATTGAGAACATTAGATATACGTTTTCTGAAAAATGTTACAAGGCATCTTTGCAAACTGCGCCAACTAAATCGGCATTTGCGGGGGGAGCGCCTACTAACCAAGTTTCATTGCCACCGCCTTTGGTGCGTTCACCGTCGCAACTTATTGCTGATACTGAATCCGAAACTTCTGAGTTAGATTCAGTATGTGATTCGGACAATGAATCAACTACAGACGAAGAGGTTGAAACTGCAATTGTCGCTATGCCAAACGAAGAAGTTGCGCCTGCAATTGTCGCTATGCCAAACGAAGAAGTTGCGCCTGCAATTGTCGCTATGCCAAACGAAGAAGTTGAATCTACAATTGTCGCTATGCCAAACGAAGAAGTTGAATCTACAATTGTCGCTATGCCAGTAGTTGTTCCAGATTTGACTCATATAGTTAGTGCATCCAGGCGTTCATACCTTAGACGAATCAAAGGAGAAGAAATTCTTGCAAGATGGTTGAATTCTGGTCAACATCTCGATTCATTCAATTCAATTCTAGATGAATTGCACATTGCATATTCGGAGAATTGCGCAGCAAAGCAATTGAGACGATATTTGATTATATGCACGGATTTGACATTGAAATGCTATTTGCTTATTCAGCTCATTCAAGAACGACATGAGTCGCCAGAAGATCATATGTTAAAGGGCGATGAATTGCGACGAACATCCAACGCAATATTCGGATCCGACAATGATTCAGACTAATAACCAAAAGACAAAACAAATAACAAAAACAATAAATCATAAAAATAGTGTTCATTAACACTTTTTTTTGGAACACGTACATAATATTCTGTATAAACAAACTTCAACAACAACGTAAAGAATAAACGCCATTTAAAATAACGAACCACCTATTATGCCATTCCCACTATTATTTGTCGTGTGTATTGTCGGTATTGTTGTCGTAGGAATTGTAATAGATATGTTAGTGTCAGTTGTGCGAGATGTTAGATCTCGCAGGTCTAGGAAAACATCGCCGCTAAGTGAACGTGAAATCCAGATGTAATAAAACAAAATCTTATTGTTTTATGCGAAACGTGCGAAATACAGGTCGCCAAAAATCGCGGTTTGCATCTGTATACCCGTTTGGATTGTTATGCGAACGCAAGAATTGATTATTACAGTCAATATTATAAATGGGTCGGCCAGTGCGATAGAAAATATCTAGTTGTCGTTCTCGCCAGAAATGCTGTTTGATATTTGCATCAGAAATCATGATAACGGGTTCCATATGTATAATAAATCGTTACATTTTTATATAGGTTATAAAAATGTTCCACATAAAGATTTGGACAGCTAATTAACGACGACCGCCATTACGGTTCTTTCTTGACGCGCTCGTTTTGCTCGGCAGAGTTTTTTTGTTCGTCTTGTTCGGCTTATTCTTTTTGTTCGTCTTGTTCTGGTTGTGAGTCTGGTGTTTTCTTGTTTTTCCGCCACCATTAAAAGTAATAGTATAACCCGCGTTAAGAATAGCAGTCGCAAAATCAACATTTCTTGCCAGACTCTGTAGTGCGCCGTTTGCATATTTATTGTAATCATTGCCAGTCTGATCGTTGGAACCCGCAATTGCAATTAGCAAAGGAATGGCTCCTGAGTCATTAACTAATTTCCGAATATTATCGTCTGTACCTGTGGTTATTATCCCCAACACACCTGCCGCCAACGACTTGAAGTTATGTTGGCCTGCTCTCAGTGCATCGGTTAATCCGCGGATTGTCCCTTCGTCTGCAAAAGCTTTATATTTTGGGAGTTCCCACGCGTCTGCAAAAGCTTTATAATTCGCGAGTGCCCCTGCGTCTGCCAAAGCTATATAATTTGCGAGTGCCAGACGCCATAACAGCCTAACCGCCGACAACTTTAACTCCTCATTTACAGATGCTAATAGGCGGATTAGAGTCCGAATGCAATTTTCAGTATTTGCAATAGCCAACGGAATAATAATATTATAAGGATTGTCACCAGTAGTAGTTTTAGGTCCAACCATATTATACAACGTATCTACTGCCATCAGCCTTTTTGCATCAGTTATTTCACCAGACGCCAATATATTGACGAGTGTTTTGGTTGCAGTCGTGATAAACTCAATAAATTTGTTCGTATTCAGTCTATACTGGTCTCTATAGTCTCTATAGTCTTCTTCGACCAAAAAGTGTTTCAATGCGGCTATTGCCTTAGGTCGAATGTCAATGCTTTCTCCAGTCGCATTGATGAACGGTTCTGTCATCACCAGTTCAATGAACCGTATAATGTCATTCTCTTCAATAAAAATCGGGTGAGCGCCACGCCCAACCACTTTCACCTTCGTCAGTGCGGTAACCGCAAGTACCAATACTCGATTAGAATTTGGATTTCGAGGACGCCGCAGAGCACAGTTACGTGCTAGCGTGATAAGCATAGCTGCGGATACTCCCTTAGATAATAGTTCAATTGCGAGATCATCGCTGCCCATTTTATCCACCAACACTTGCATTGGCGTGTGAGTTCTGGCGGTGTTCACTTTATTGACAATATACCGCATTGTACCTTCATTAATAATAAGGTACGGTTTGTTTGATAGTATCTTATACATAATGTCGTGAGCCTTTGGAATATCGTATTCAAACGTCTCGATAAACAGATAGTCGGCCATAGTGCTAGCTTGATATTCTAACTTCTCGGTGGTATTATAGGGTTCCAGAAGCACCAAGGTTTCAGTCGCAATCTGCTTAATTTCCTCATTACTGGACGCCGCTAGCTCGTTTAGTACATCAATTTTCCCTACCGCAGCAATCGCGAACCGATACTCCTCGTGTTTCACCAACCCATGGATCACTTTTATCGCATTCAATTGGATCTCTATATTTCTATTCGGGCCCATTTTTTCAAATATTCTGGCAATGGCTTTCTTTATACGAAGAATAACATTACTTGCCATTTTGCTAGTTGTTATTGCTGCCAATGCTCCAAGAATATACTCGTCTAATTTTGGGCCGCCAGTATCAAGTGCGATGACTAATTCGTCAATTGCATGCGATTGGAAAATTCTCCCAATAACATATGCAGGCCTGTATTCGTCATCATCGTCGGCATTGTTGCCGATCGACACAACGTTACACAACGCCCTTGCCGCATTCTCTCGGGCTCTCGCTAGGATAGTGCCGTCTTGACACAAACCGAGTATAAGCTCCTTACATTGCAACCCGCCAACAAGAACCTCCATTAAATCAGCAATTGGAACAATGTTGGCGGGGGTTTTGGCGAAATCCCCTAACAATCCAAACGTTGCCGCCTTAACATAACGATCACTGGATTCGGCTAGATTGCGCAGAAGCTCAACATTTTTGGCAACATCTCGATCTTGTATCTGCGGTAGTATCCAGTCTGCTGTACGTCTAAGAGTCTCGTTTTCAGTTGAGACAATTTTTAGTTTTTCGATTTTATCGGGTCCATCGGCTCTGCCCAGAATCTCCTCGGCAAAACCCAACCGCTTTATCGTATATAAATCTTCCTCTGCTGAATCACCTTTATCATAATGGCCTAATAACACGATCAACCGATTGACAATATACAGAATGATGCCTTTGTCTATACGATTAAATTCTGTAAAAATATGTTTTTGTATTTCGTTATAATCCGCATCAATACCAATTATTCCCGAGCTATCTACCATACTAAACAACACATCTTTCGCTATCTCCTTGGCAGTCGGTTCGCCGTTGTTCGCTAGATTAATAAGCGCTTCAACACCACCCGACTCTGATAAAGTCTGGATATACTTGTTGCGGTGTGGTGAGGATATCCGTTTTGGCAATGATTGTAACGCGGTCAACTTTTCTGGATTCGTTCCGCGATTGAGTTGCATTACCAATTCCGGAATCCTAGCTATTAGCGCGTTCGCGCGGTCAATTAATAGCTGCAGACTTTCACGATCTGCTTTAATTTCATCGTTGACCCTCCTACGTCTATCATCATGTTCCGCGTCTTCATCCGCTTTCTTCCCGTCTTCAACCGCTTTCTTCCCGTCTTTATCAGCTTTCTTCCCGTCTTCAACCGCTTTCTTCCCGTCTTTATCAGCTTTCTTCCCGTCTTTATACGCTTTCTTCGTGTCGTTTTTATCTTTTTCCGTTATTAGGTTGAACTGCCTTACTCTTTCCGCCTCTTCCGCATCTTTCGCGGAATGGATACGGGTTTGATCGGACTTAAAATAAACATATGTGATAAGTAAACGTACCTGATCAGGTAGGTCAAATAATGTTACTTTGTTATCCTTTATAACATTGCTCCAATCTCGAATAGCGCCCCAAGAATTCTTTATAATTAACTGTGGTGATCTGGCATCACCCCCAAACCCGGATATTGTTACAGAGTGAGCTAGACTGGGACCACCGCGCGAATTGGTTACTCCGTATAATGCCAGCCCAGCATAATACCCAGTGATATTCATTGCATTGAATACCTCAGGATAGTAATCAGTGGGCATAGGACATATACGTGTAGTACATATAGGAAGCGCCCTTCTCAAAATGATTTCGTCGTTAGCTACTCTTTGTTTTATAACCATAATTATATTAAGAAGACGATCAATTAGTTTATACAAATATTCTCGTTTAGGAGACGAATCAATATTATATGTGTCATCACCATTTAATAATAACGTAGATACTATATTTTTACGTAATATTCGGGTTTGATTTTTAAAAAGATCTATTAATAGTTGTAATGAATCAGTTAATTGAGCACCCCTACAGCCATACCTGTTTCTTACCTCTTTATACAGATACGCATATAGCAATGCCGAAATATTCTCGGTTGGCATCCCATCACCGTCTACGTTTGTGCTGCATTTAGGTTCCTTCTCAAAGCATCTAAAAATATTATCCTCACAATCTTCCTTGCTATAATACTTATTACATTCCTCGGGCCTTACATTCTTAAACAAATCTGCAAATTTTACTTTAATCAATCTTGAAAATATTCTTGCCACAGTGTGTGCATAACAAGTTCCCTCTTGTCCTTGATCACTAACTGTATTAGATTGAATCCGCAATAATGGATTTCCTGATGGATTTCCTGATGGATTTACTTTCGTATTACCTAAACTAAAACTTGCCATATGTGTATATATATTGATTACATATATATTTGTCCCATATTATGCGTAAAATCCGAAATAATAATATTTTATCGGAATGTATAGAAGTCGATGGACCCAGATAATGTGGAACCAGTAAACATAGGCGTTGTAGATGTTCCCAAATATATTCCTTCCTTTGTAAATATTGGATATAGTAAAATACCGAATGCGGGGCTGGGTATATTTGCAAATACTCGGATAAATAAGGGGACATTTCTAGGCAATTATATGGGTAAAATATACGACGACATAAGCACCTTGTCTAAGTCTGATTACATATTTACTAGCAAGAACCGAATAAAAACATTTTCAATAGATGCGGCGAATATTGAAACATCAAATTACACACGTTTCATTAATTGTGCGGCAATTGGTACAGATAATGTTATTGTGGCAAGACACAGAGATGCAACTGGCGGAAGCGTTTACGTCAAAACGGATGGGAGCCAAATAGACATTGACGGGTATATATTTTTCTTTGCGGCGCGTGATATTGAGCAAGGCGAGGAACTATTATATGATTATGGAATTAGCTATCGTAATAAATTGGGTATTTAATGCCAGTTAAAAAACATCAAAAATGGGTTTATTTTGATGTTTTTTAAAGTAAGGTTCTCAATATAGTAAAAATAAATCATTTAACGACGACTACTCTTACGGTTCTTTCTAGACCCGCCCTTCTTGGGCTTGGGCTTGGATTTAGACTTGGATTTATTCTTTTGGCTACGACGCGGTTTACGTTTTAATCCAGATCCAGGCATAATGTGCTTTATATTGTACAATTTTTGATGGGTGCTTGATTCAGTATTGGGGTCGGTAATGTCACCGCCTGAAAATAAATCAACGATTTTATTCGTTTTTTCATATTTAACTACTAACGCATCGCCAGTTGCATATGCAGAACCGTCAGTTACGGTTAAAACAATTCCAGATTGCTCGGCAGACGGGTTTGTAACATCGTTTATCATAAAATATCGTTTCCCCGCTTCTACGGTTCGTATATCCACCGCCTGATCGTTGATGTAATTTGCAAAGTCCAAATCTTCTACACTCATTTATATATTATCTAAACATTTTTTGTTGAATATTTTGTCCAATATTACGACGAATTAACCTAAAAATCATAAAATACCTATTTTATGATTTTGGTATTAAAACGCAACCTACATAGTTATTTTTTATGCGCGCGCTTTGATTTCATCGTTTTTCGCTTGCTATATGTCCGCTTTGAAGTTTTATTTTTGCGTTGAGAAGACGAACGTTTATGTTTTCGTCCACCATATAGCGAAGAATTGATGTCCTTATAGATGTCGGGCATATGGTCTAATAAAAAAAGATGCAAGTGATGATAGCGATTTCGCATAAGTTCTTTTTTATCAAATACCACCTTCATAGCCCGCATAACCTTGATATCTTTCATAAATCTCTCTTAATTTATCCAGTTCCACCTGTGATACTTTATAAGGGTAATAATACGAACTCGCCCTATCGTACTGGGCTAAAAATTCTTGGGTCGCGGATATCGGCAGTTTGACCGAGGGTTTCTCCATTTTGTATACAAAATGGGTATATTTTATTTGATCGTAATCCGAATAATCCGTAATCAGTTGCGCAAAATACTTAAAAACTAAATATTAATTATATCTATATTTAATAATGGAAAAAATTAGAGTTTATCTTGAAATCAAAAAAGACAGTAATATTAAATATGAATTTGATAAAACTAAAAATGAATTAGTTGTAGATAGAATATTACCTGAACCATATTATTATCCATTTGCTTATGGATTTATTCCGAATACATTGGCGGATGATAATGATGAATTAGATATTTTACTGATTACAGAAAAAGAATATAATATTGATACTTATGTAGAAGGTTATATTATTGGCGGATTAGAAATGGAAGATGAGAAAGGTATGGACGAAAAAATTTTTATAGTACCTTGCGATGAATATAAAAAGTTATCTGATATTTCACAAATGAACGATGAAACTTTAAATGAAATAGAATGGTTTTTTTCTAATTATAAAACTAAATGTGATCATAAATGGTCAAAGGTGTATGGTTTTATTTCTCGTGAAAAGGCGTTTTGTCTTTATCAAAAATGTAAAAGTAATAAGATTTTGGAATAGATATGGCAAATTTTTCGTAAAAATCATAAAAAAGGGTGTCTTTTTATGATTTTATTTGTTAGGTTATCGTTAGCATTTTTCAAATATACACCCCCAATTTATTCAGAGGTTGATCTTTGATACCAATCTGGCTTTTCTCTTTTCTTGTTCCAAGTTGCGATTTTTTGTTTTTCTTCTGACATATAATAATTTCTGTATGCGAGAACTGCGTCAGTTGTCTTGTATTTATCTGGCATTGCTAATGCGAATGGAGTTAATCCTACATCGGCGAACTTGTCGTCGCTTGGTATATGTTCTCGGAGATGCAGTGCAACGAGATACGATTTGTGGTATTTTGTATCAGAATGACCATAGCGATATCTCCATTCTTTGTGTAATTCTTCAATCAAATCCAATACCCAGACAAAGTTGTCTTTTGATGTTCTGCACCATATCGTTACTGGATGGTTTAGATGCGCTTGTCTATACAATATACTATTTGTGTCATCGTCTGGGTCTAGGACCCGTTTTGCCGTACACAACATTTGCACGGCTTCTAGCAGTATTTTGCTTACGTGTTTATCCATCATGGCCTCCGCGATTTCTTTTTGAATTAATGATAATATAAATATGTTCATTTTAATTGGTTTTACATTCGTTGTTGAGATTGATAAAATACATAAAAGGTTTTCAATTTTATGTATGGATTGTATTAGTTTTCGGAATTTATAACCTATAACGATGCGGGCAAAACGCAATTGGATAGATTAAGTATTGAAAATCATCAAAATGAAGTGTTTTTATTAAAAAATTGATATCAAAATATATATCATTTATTATTATAGTAGTAACAATAAATGAAACCAAACAAAATTATACCAGGTTATCAAGGTATAATGGACCTAGATGTAAGACATATGGACCAAAAATATACAAAACAAGCAATTGAACAACATTATAATGATATAAAAAAATACAAAGCAGAACAGGAACTATTAAAACCAGAGCATAGATATGAGAATACCGTCATACGTATGAATAAAAAACTGGAATATTTTCGTATGAAAGAAAAAGCTGACTCGGACGCTATTGCAAAAGAAGCATTAGAACGGAATATACAATATAATATTCGCAACAAAATAACTTATGGATTCACCCCCATAATCAATGGCGGTTTGCGTCACTAATACTGGTCGTGTAGTGTGCGAAAAACCAGCAACCACTATAAAAATTGGGCGTTTGAAATGAGAAAAGGTGTAAAATCATTAAAATGAAGTGTTATTTGACGATTTTATGTAACGGGTTCTCAATGTTGTATGTTATAAGACTGACTATCATGCATCAAATTTGTAAAACATTAGGCTCTCTCGTCCACATCCAGGGCAATAATCGGTATTGTTTGTGTTATTAAATGCATATTCACATTCATCATGCATTGTTTGTTTGCAAATGGCGCAGACAATATAATATTCTGTAATTTGGTGTTGACATATGATACATACGTGACGCTTTTTGAAACAAAAATGTATATTACCCATATTATTCTAATATACAGTTGGAAATTTTACTTTGCACAATTCAGGGTTCTCGTTATAGTAAACTAAAACGTTAAAAATTATTTACGATGTTTCATCTTCTTCGTTTTCTTCATTTTCTAATTCTAAATAATATTCTATGTCATCGCCTGTCCACCCATTCATGCTATATTCTTTCCACAGTTCTTCAAAACAAGATTGGCACCATAATTTGTCGTTTTCTTCCTCCTTTGTGAGAATGTATATATTATCTTTATTGCAATTTATTTCACCAGTACATTCCTCACATATTTCTATATCTATATTCGTATTTTCTTGAATAACTTCCTCTGTGCTCATTAATAAGGTAATATAATTTTTTATTTTTATATAATTTTTATTATACACCTGTGGATAATTATACGCATTATACAGTTAATGACGTAGACTTATCTACTTGAACTTCTTTGAGAACATTATGCATAATTTTATCTTCAAATTTCAGGTCTTCTTCTTTGCCATAACCTCCCAGCGCCGCCTTGTGGAACTTGAAGTAATCCTCACATACATCAGTACCAATCTGTTCCACCGCGGGTTTATTGTCACTGTACCATCGCCACAATTCCTTCATATTTTTCTTTGCAACGCCTCTTACCGCTTTTCTCATCTTTGTCTTATCAGCGTCATCCTTCTCCCATTTGTCTGCGTTTTTGATATAGATCGTTTCTCGTTTTAGGTCGGTGCAGTGCAATGGTCGTGTGTGCATATCCATATCTCGGAAGCGGTGCGCCATAACGGTGGAGATGCCTTCTACAAAACCAACCTGCCCAGTGTGAATGAACTCGTCGCGGGTAACTTCAATGGAATTAATGAAATCGTCCATACTGATGGCATCCTTGCAGGTTTCATTCAAGAACACATTGAGATTGAACTTGTTGTTTGTGGTATTGTTGATATTGTTATTACAATTGGTATTGCCTGCTTTATTCGCAAGTTCCATCATCTGCTTATTTTGTTCAAGGATAAGTGTTTTGAATTCTTGGTTTTGTTTCAATAATTCTAATACTAATGCAGCATCAATGGTGGGTGGCGGTGGTATATTATCCGATGTGCTAGCCGACGGTTCATTTGTATAATTGCATACTTTGGTATGACGATTAAAACTTTGCCGATGTTTATACATATTTCCACAGTCACAAGTATATGTAATGCAACATTGCGGAGCATTGTCGGAGCATTGACGAGCAATATGTTTGGCAGTTGTTAAATGTTTATTAAAGTTGGTTAGATTGCTGCATATATAGTCACATTTTTCACAGTTGTATTCTTTACCTAATTTTTGCAACTTTTGGCGGAGCATTTGTTGCTTATATATGCTCCGCAGAAATTGTCTAAATCATTTGTCCGCATAAAACATTAAAAAAGTATGCAGTCAACATTTTCACTGAAAAATCGGAATTTGCTGCATTATGCTCATAACGTGTTTTTCGGAGAGGCCTTTTGCAACATTTACCTGGCACTTTTGAAAAATGGACAAAAATAAATGTCCATTTTCACCGAGCGATGCCATTTCTTTTCTGGACTTTTATAGAGAGTGAATAGAGTAGTATAATAAAAGTATCCCTTGCGGTGTGGCGAAGCCCCACATTGGGGTGTTTCAAATAAAGACCCACTACGTATTACCCCCACTCATTTCTAATTCGCCAATAAAAGGGCTAAATTTGATGATATTATTAAAATTATTGTCAAGGTTCTCCTTACTCTTGTTCTCATTTGAAACACCTAATTTTTTAAAAATAATATCTCATCTTCTTGGGTTTTTATTATATTTTTAACAAATTGTGATATGTTATTTTCTTTTTCTAGTAATTTTTTACTCATATGAACTGCCATTGAATGATGTGGTATCATACCTAATTTATATTGTGTTTCTGATATTAGAAATTGATTTCTAATGCACCATATATTCAATATTATCAATGATAAACCTATAAAAAACACACTTATTTCTTGATAAATCAATCCCATAAATAAAAACATCCAACCCGTCATGAGTAGTGTCATATATGCGTCATTTATACTAAACCGTATATCATCCACTTTATCTACCCATAAATTCATAGTTGATAATAGACCTGACCCCAACATTATAAAAAACATAATAATATAATGATTGGGTTGCGAATGTTTCATTGTATTATTTATATATTATATAAATATAAATAATGGGCGTTTACACCCTTGGTAATTGTATAAAGAAACGTAAAACTAGCAAACACAAATAACCTCATTTATGTTAAGATTTGCGTCTTTTGTCGTATATTATTGTCAATGTTCTCGTTGACCATAATAAAACACAAAAATATACAAAATTAGTGGATGATATGCAGTATATAATATTAAAAATGTCTCTGGTCATTCATCTCATTCAAACAAAATAGCGATACACGTTTCGTTTTCCTTTTTTGTGTTCAATCCTTTGTGCCTTGCCTTCCCTGAATAATTTTTGCAGTCTATAATTTATAGTATTATCAGACGTTTTACCTTTAAATTTATGTGGGTACTGTTCTAGAATTAAATTCGTGATTTCATTTTCCGTCTTGGGTTCTTCGTCTAAAAATTGCAATATGTAGAAATCCCAAGTGTCTGGTTTTGCAGTATTTGTACGTTCTTTATTCAGAAATACAGTTTTTTTATCGGATACAGAATTTGTTGTGGTCGGTTCTATCTGAGGAAGCAAGTTAAGTGGTTCATATTGAGCACTAGTTCTTTCTTCTACTGATCTGATACTTTTTGAGGGAGAGCTTAACGATATGTTCTCTTCCTCTTCCAATGATTTCAGTGATTTCGGTGATTTCGGTGACTTATCCAATGATTTCGGCGACTCATCCAATGATTTCGGTGACTCATCCGGGTAAAGATTCTGCAATGCATTCACTTTAATCATTATATTTGCAGCAATATCTTTGTTCAACGATGCAACCTCTGCCAGTTCGTTAATAATTTTCGTCTGTTTTCTGGTTAAACTCTTCATACCACCGCGTTTGATAGTTTCGCGTTTTTTTCGTTGGTTGGGTCGTTTGGATATGGTTTTCTTCGCCATTTATACATTATACGCAGAAATTAAACGTAAAACTCGCAAACACAAATAACCTCATTTATGTTAATATTTACGTATTTTTACCGGATATTATTGTCAAGGTTCTCATTACTCTTGAAAATAATAGTCAAATATACAATGCAAATCACAATGCAAGAGGTTATGCTCAACACGATTACGCATCAATGGTAATTTCATTATGTGAGTGCTTTTTCTTACACCCCCTTTTATGAGCACTTAACGCCTGTTTGCTTTTGCCATTGAAATCGTTACATAGGTCACATTTAAACAACCGATCTTTAACATATGCATATTTCGGTTCTAGATATCTGTCCAGAGATGGTAGTGCGAGTTCTTCAATTTGAGAATTCATTCTCTTCGTGAAATCTCGTAACACGGTTTGTAATGATTCCTTTTGTGCAATAAATGCGTGATAGTCAACATTAATATCATCTAGAATATCCTTTGAAATAGAACAACTATCGTCATCTGTATAAAAGTCCTTTAATTTCGGTGATAAATTATCTATAATGTCAACTGCAATACGTATCTGTTCAGCATTATACTCACATTTCTGAATATACACTAACACGTTACCCTTATTAATATCTATTTGAAAGTTTTGTTTAAATGCAATCCCACTATGCTGGGAAATAAAAATGCCGGACATATTTAACGTATCAATGTCCCGTATGAATTTTGATATTTCTTCCTTTGGAATGTTATAATTATATTCTTTGTTCTCAATCATGACATCTGGTTTATCAGTTCTTTTCATAATAAAATCTCCACTGGCTTTGCTGCCGGTGGTGTTTGTAATTTCAGCCGAGGTATAAATAGATTGTAGTACCGATGAAAGTTCTCCTTCTCCGAATTTGCCTTTGTGGGTGGAATTTTTATATTTACCCAAGAACCCTTCAAGTTCTCCGAATAATTTGTTTTGAGCAACAACAGATTGATTAGTAGATTCTTTAATGGTATTAATATTAGTAGTCAATCGTTCTTCTGATGCATTCAGTGTAGAATATAATGGATGTTGAATATTTTGTATAATACTACTGAGTTTGTTCTCAATAGTGCTTAGAAAATCCGTTTGAGCGTCTTGACTATTAATGTGTGCAGTTAATTTCTGAGTATCACTTGTAATTGTATCGTGTAGGTCTCGTAGGTTCTCTTTAATTACTGAATGAAGCGACAAATTAGTTCTAGGAATAATATCATTAAGCAAGAGCGCAGTCTTATCAACTAGTATATTATTGCTTTTATCAATCAATGAACTAATCTTTTCGTTCGCCGTAAGAGACGATGTATTAATAATATTCGTAAAATCACGAATATATTCAGACTTAATATTATTCATTTGTAATATCATCTTATTGTTGATATCAGTTGTTAGAGTATTAACGTTTTGATTAACCGCATTTACACATTCAGCAATGTTCTCAATTCGGGATTGGTTTTCTTTCATAAAGGACAATAGTTGCGTGTTAATATTGCTACTGATATCATTCGTCATGTTATTGAATATGGACTCCATAAAATCAACCAATAACAAATTAGCACTTTCAAAGTTCACATTCGGGTGAGTATTATAAAAATCCCAAACCTTTTTATTCTTCAATGCAAGAGTGTAGTCATTCTTTGTATTCATTGTAAATATAAGATATATGATTACAATCTCTTTATATAGTTTAAATTAGAATCTTATTAAACCTATTAAATATTTGAAAAACTTAATTAAAAACTTAGTAACTATTTAAAAAACCTAACCGAATTCTTAACAAACTTAATAAAAACTTAATAAACTTAAAATATAAAAAATCAATTAT
>Ga0214919_10004680_pt1 | contig 19841 bp, 16 predicted proteins | sample LL1503_MetaG_FD_177994 | JGI IMG/M metagenome (GOLD analysis project Ga0214919, IMG submission 177994) | Freshwater microbial communities from Lake Lanier, Atlanta, Georgia, United States - LL-1503 | ecosystem: Environmental > Aquatic > Freshwater > Lake | place: USA: Georgia | collected...
AGTTCAAGGTCTGGGGTCACCAGTAAAAAAAATAGGGGTGGCGGCCAAGAAAAGCTGCTTCGGGCTCTTGCCTTGCATGAGCAGGGGGAACTACAGCAGGCAGCGACGATCTATCAGGAAATTTTGCGGTCAAATCCAAAAAATTTCGATGCACTGCATTTGTATGGCGTTATTTATTTCCAAAAAAATGATTATGAAAATTCTATAACTTTGATTAAAAAAGCTATTGATTTATATCCTGCTAACAGTATTTTTCATTCGAATCTAGGTAACTCTCTCAAGGCTATTGGAGATTTTGATTCGGCAATAATTAGTTACCTGAAGGCAATTAAAATTAATCCAAATGCTGCTGATACTTATACCAATCTTGGTAGCGCCTTGCATGAACAAAAAAAATATAGCGAAGCACTCAAAAATCATGATCGGGCGATTGACATGACACCCCAAAGCGCAGTTGCACACTTCAACCGGGGCGTCACCTTGCAGGCTATGGGGCAGCTTGCCCCGGCAGCTGCAGCCTACCAGCAGGCGATAAAGGCACAACCACAATTCGCGCCGGCTTATATTAACTTGGGCGTTCTGCATGTAATGCAAAATCAATTGACCCAGGCCCTTGTCTGCTACGACCGGGCGCTGCAACTCAGCCCAGGGTCAGCCGAGGCCTATATCAACCGGGGCAAGGCTCACCAAGAGTTGGGTGCATTCGGTGCCGCCATGGCTGACTTTGAGCAGGCAGTTGCCCTGAACCCACTATTTGCAGCGGCGCACTGGAACAAGTCATTGCTGCTGCTGCTTCAAGGCGATTTTGAGCAGGGTTGGCCCCTCTATGAGTGGCGCTGGCAAACCGGCGACACCCGTTTTGTGCTGCAGCGTCAGTGGAGCAAGCCACGCTGGTCGGGCGCAGAAGCTCTAGAAAACAAGACCCTGCTCATACATTCGGAGCAGGGGCTGGGGGACACACTGCAGTTCTGCCGATATATCAAGCTGGCCGCACAGCGGGGCGCCCGTGTTGTCTTGGAGGTAACGCCGCCACTGATGGGCTTGATGTCTACAGTGGAGCATATCTCTGAGTTGGTGATGCGTGGGCAACCACTGCCCGCCTATGACTACCACTGCCCCATGTTGAGTCTGCCCTTGGCCTTTGGCACCAGCTTGCCATCGGTGCCCGCTTGCCTGCCTTACCTTTTTATCGAGCAGTCTCGGTCACGCGCATGGCAAGAGCATATTGGCACACACGGCTTTAAAATAGGCATCAGCTGGCAGGGGAATACGGCAATCGGCGACCCTGACCGATCGTTTCAGCTGCGACTGCTTGAAAATATATCCAAGCTTGCCGAGGTGCGCCTCATCAGTCTGCAAAAAAATGCTGGGGCTGAACAACTCCTTAGTCTGCCCCAAGGCATGGTGGTAGAGCAACTTCCGCCTGGTTTCGATAGCGGCGCGAACGCCTTTCTTGATACAGCTGCGCTGCTTGAACACCTGGATCTTGTGATCAGCTGCGATACTTCTTTGGGGCATTTGGCTGGCGGGCTGGGGCTGCCAGTGTGGCTGGCACTGCGGCATGTGCCAGATTGGCGATGGATGTTAAACCGCAATGACAGCCCTTGGTACCCCAAACATCGCCTTTTTCGCCAACCCACCCACGGCGACTGGGCCTCTGTATTTAACGACATGGAACTGCAATTAGGCGTACTGCTAAAAACCCAAATAAAACCATGAGCAACAGACTTGCAACACCGGTGATCCCGGTATCATGGGGTGAGTTAATTGATAAACTGACTATTCTAGAAATAAAGCAGTCTAAAATCCATCAAAAATTAGCACGTAAAAATATTGACACAGAGTTTTTATTATTAAACTCTATACTGATTAAATCCCTAGTAGATTTGCAGCTGATCAATCCCTTACGGTCGGCTTTAAAAGACATCAATCTGCAATTGTGGGACGTTGAAGATCGGATTCGCGAAAAAGACTCATTGCTTGAGTTTGATCAGGATTTCATTTTACTCGCGCGCGCTGTCTACCGCCTCAACGACGCCCGCAGTCAACACAAAAAGCAGATCAACCAAGCCCTGAACTCTGAACTCCATGAAGAAAAGTCTTACAGCGAGTTCCACTTGAGCGGCAAAGAATCCCCCAAAGCGACCCCCGAGCGGCAAACTACCAATAAAGCGGCAAAAAAGCGGCAATAAGAGTCTGGCATGCATGTTGCTTGATAAGCCCAGGCCAAGCTGGTTGTTCAAAGTTATGACACCCTGGCTTTTTGATCAACCGCCAAAGAACAGCCTACTTTATTTTGGAGAAATACGATGTCAGTCATTAATACCAATGTCAACGCCCTGTACTCGCAAAATGCGATAAAAACAAACGCTCGTGACATGAGCGCGTCCATGGAGCAACTTTCTACAGGCAACCGCGTGAACTCTGCCAAAGACGACGCCGCCGGCCTGGCGATTGGCCAAAACATGAGCGCGCAGGTGCGCGGCATCAACATGGCAATTCGCAACGTCAATGACGGCGTCAATTTGCTGCAAACCGCCGACGGCGCCATGGCCGAACAAGCCAATATGTTGCAGCGGATGCGTGAACTCGCAGTGCAATCTGCCAGCGGCACCTATTCAAATACCCAACGCGGCTATTTGAATACCGAGTTTGCGGCACTGTCCTCACAGATTGACAAGATTGGTAGTGAAACCACCTGGAACGGCTACACCCTGCTCACCGGCACAACCGGTGGCGCCACCGCTGGAACGTTCAGCTTCCAAACAGGACAGACCTCGGGCACTACGATTGATGTCGCCATTGGCTCCATGACAGTTTCGGGCTTAGCTCTCTCAGGAACTGGGGCGACACCTGGAACTATAGGAATCGCCACCGCAGCCACTGCGGCGACGACCATCGCAGCATTAGACACGGCCATCGGCACACTAAACGCCCAGCGCGCCACATTAGGTGCAAAAATCAACCAGCTGACCTACGCCGGGGACAACCTGAGCAACATTTCTGGCAACATCCAGGCCTCTCGCAGCACGATCATGGACACCGACTATGCCACTGCTTCCACGCAGCTGTCTAAGACGCAAATTATTCAGCAAGCTGCCACCGCCATGCTCGCCCAGGCCAACCAGCAACCCCAAAGCGTGCTCTCGCTGCTGAAGTAACCCGGGCTCCAGGCCTGCAACAGCCTCTCTTCGGAGAGGCTTTTTTTTGCCGGGCGGCAAAGGGTTTGCAATAAAGCGGCAAAAAGCGGCAAGAAGAGTCTGGCATGCATGTTGCTTGATTAGTCTAGGCCATGATGGTTGTTCAAAGTTATGACACCCTGGCTTTTTGATCAACCGCGGAAGAACAGCCTACTTTATTTTGGAGAAATACGATGTCAGTGATTAACACCAATGTCAACGCCCTGTACTCGCAAAATGCGATAAAAACAAACGCTCGTGCCATGAGCGCGTCCATGGAGCAACTTTCTACAGGCAACCGCGTGAACTCTGCCAAAGACGACGCCGCCGGCCTGGCGATTGGCCAAAACATGAGCGCGCAGGTGCGCGGCATCAACATGGCAATTCGCAACGTCAATGACGGCGTCAATTTGCTGCAAACCGCCGACGGCGCCATGGCCGAACAAGCCAATATGTTGCAGCGGATGCGTGAACTCGCAGTGCAATCTGCCAGCGGCACCTATTCAAATACCCAACGCGGCTATTTGAATACCGAGTTTGCGGCACTGTCCTCACAGATTGACAAGATTGGTAGTGAAACCACCTGGAACGGCTACACCCTGCTCACCGGCACAACCGGTGGCGCCACCGCTGGAACGTTCAGCTTCCAAACAGGACAGACCTCGGGCACTACGATTGATGTCGCCATTGGCTCCATGACAGTTTCGGGCTTAGCTCTCTCAGGAACTGGGGCGACACCTGGAACTATAGGAATCGCCACCGCAGCCACTGCGGCGACGACCATCGCAGCATTAGACACGGCCATCGGCACACTAAACGCCCAGCGCGCCACATTAGGTGCAAAAATCAACCAGCTGACCTACGCCGGGGACAACCTGAGCAACATTTCTGGCAACATCCAGGCCTCTCGCAGCACGATCATGGACACCGACTATGCCACTGCTTCCACGCAGCTGTCTAAGACGCAAATTATTCAGCAAGCTGCCACCGCCATGCTCGCCCAGGCCAACCAGCAACCCCAAAGCGTGCTCTCGCTGCTGAAGTAACCCGGGCTCCAGGCCTGCAACAGCCTCTCTTCGGAGAGGCTTTTTTTTGCCGGGCGGCAAAGGGTTTGCAATAAAGCGGCAAAAAGCGGCAAGAAGAGTCTGGCATGCATGTTGCTTGATTAGTCTAGGCCATGATGGTTGTTCAAAGTTATGACACCCTGGCTTTTTGATCAACCGCGGAAGAACAGCCTACTTTATTTTGGAGAAATACGATGTCAGTGATTAACACCAATGTCAACGCCCTGTACTCGCAAAATGCGATGAAAACCAACGCACGCGCCATGAGCACAACCATGGAGCAACTCTCCACCGGCAGCCGCGTCAACTCAGCCAAAGACGACGCCGCTGGCTTGGCCATTGGCCAAAATATGACATCTCAGATCAGGGGCCTCAACATGGCCGTGCGCAACCTCAACGACGGTATCAATATGCTGCAGACGGCTGAAGGTGCCATGATTGAGCAAACCAACATGCTCCAGCGTATGCGCGAGCTGGCGGTGCAGGCAACCACGGGCACTTATTCAGATGTACAGCGCGGTTATCTGGATCTCGAATACCAAGCGCTTTCAAGCCAAATAGGGAAAATCGCCGCAGATACAAAGTGGAATGACCAAAGCTTGTTGACAGGCACAGGCGGTACCGCAAGCGGTACATTCACCTACCAAACAGGACAAGCCTCTGGGCAAACTATTGCGGTAACAATTAGCGCCATGACTGTTGCCGGCCTAGGCTTCAGTGGTGCGATCACCACAGCGGCCAGCGCGGCCCCCACGATCCTAATTATCGGAAACGCACTCGAAAAAATAAATGTCCAGCGGGCTGCCATAGGTGCTGCGATAAATCAAATGACTTACGCATCCGATAACGTGACCAACATAGCCTCAAACACCACACAATCCCGTAGCACCATCATGGACACCGACTATGCGCTTGCCACAACCCAGTTGTCTAAAACCCAAATTATTCAGCAAGCAGCTACAGCGATGCTGGCGCAAGCCAACCAGCAACCGCAGGCGGTGATGGCGCTATTAAAAGGTTGATTAGCTCCAAATAAGGTCCCGATAAAGCCTCTCCCAGTAGAGGCTTTTTTCATGAAGTGACAAAAAAGCGGCAAAAAAGCGGCAAAAACTTGGCACATACTTTGGCACACAACTTGCGTCTAAGTGATTGTCTGAGCTGTCGGTAAAAAAATGACACCAGTAAAAAAATTTAGTTAGCCATTGACGATTATTTTTGGAGAAAATCCATGTCAGTTATTAATACCAACGTGAGTGCGCTGTATTCGCAAAATGCGATGAAAACCAACGCACGCGCCATGAGCACAGTCATGGAGCAACTCTCCACTGGCACCCGCGTCAACTCTGCCAAAGACGACGCTGCTGGCTTGGCCATTGGGCAAAACATGACATCCCAGATCCGCGGCCTGAACATGGCGGTGCGTAATATCAATGATGGCATCAACATGCTACAAACTGCTGAAGGGGCCATGATTGAGCAAACCAATATGCTCCAGCGCATGCGAGAGCTTGCCGTACAAGCGGCTACGGGCACGCTGTCAGATGTGCAGCGCGGATATCTGGATCTAGAATACCAGGCACTGGTTGCACAGATCGGCAAGATTACAACCGAGACCAAATGGAACGACCAAAACCTACTCACAGGTACCGGCGGTAGTGGCAGCGGTACATTCACTTATCAAGTTGGCCAAGCTTCAGGGAACACCATTGCTGTAACCATTAGCTCAATGAGTATAGGCACACTAGGTTTAAGTGCGACTGGGAGTGCCATTTCTGACGTTACTAAAGCAACTGGAGGTATTGCAGCCGTAGGTGCTGCCCTCGAAAAAATCAATGTCCAAAGAGCAGCTTTAGGTGCGGCCATCAACCAGTTAGCGTTCGCGGGCGATAACGTCACCAATATTGCCTCGAACACAACACAATCTCGCAGCACCATCATGGATACTGACTATGCACTAGCCACCACACAATTGGCTAAGGCGCAGATCATCCAGCAAGCCGCAACAGCGATGCTAGCCCAGGCAAACCAGCAACCCCAAGGCGTAATGGCATTGCTGAAAGGCTAAAAATATACCGCCATTGGCGGAGGCTGCCTGACTATTACTGGCAGTCAGAGACTGGCAATTTGGGCTGAATGGTTAGGTGTCGCAAAGCATAGTGCTGGAAAACGGACATGTCAAATATGGTACAAGAATCCGACCAAGCGCATGGCTCCCTATTGGCACCACTGCTCAAAGTTATCGCCGAACTTGAACAATTAAGCCAGAAAATACTTCAAGCTGGCGCTCAAGGCGACGAGATCACCACGCGCTCGCTGGTAGACCAATCTCGCCAAAAACGAGCAGAGCTCTACAGCATTGACGTATCAATTAAAAACCTGCTGGACAAACAAGCACTAGAAATACGACAGACAGTGCAGCAGCAATTAAACAACATTGCAAAAAGCGAGGCCTTTACCCAAACCTGGTGCAGCCGTTACCGAAATATCATAAGCCAAGACAAATTATTGTTAGATGACTTTGGTTGCAACAACATACTTGATGACCTGATACCTCAGGTGTGGGACTGGAACCTTGATATATTTATATTCCCAGGGAATATCGACGACAAAATAATACGAGCATTGCTCAACCGCGGCCAAAAGAAAATTTGTATTTTCAGTTTTGGCTTTGATATAAATTTTGACGGCCATGAAAACATCGCCTATATGCACAAAAAAGAAGATGCATATATTTATTTTCAAAGCACTCAAATATTTAAGGGTGCTCGCGTCAAATATATCACCATATCGGCTGACCCAGCGGCAGAAGTAATAGACCCCAAGTACGACCAAAAGGAATATCTTGAAGAATTCCATATGGCGTTTATTCATCACATTGCAAGCATTAACACCGTCAAGCTTCAAGGCGCTAGGTTGATGGCGCAAGGTCTAAAAAATCTCTCGAATGTCGCTGCTTCCGCACCTTTTTCAGCACTTGAAAAAAAGTTTGAAGGTGTGCCCATGGTCATTGTCTCGCCAGGGCCGTCGCTTGACAAAAATATAGAAGGTCTACGATCGCTTAAAGGGCAGGCTTTGATAGTAGCTCCGGCACAATCGGCTTTGGCATTGACACGGGCAGGCGTCGTACCTGATATGATTGTGATTGCAGACTGCAATGAAATGCAATATTTGCTAGATGGCGTACCCATGGATCAGGTAGAAGCACTTATTCTCGGTGTAACCTGCTTTCCGGATTTATACACAAAGTATCACGGAAAAATCATCACATTCAACGCCAACCAAGGCGTTGATGCCTGGATATCCGATATTTTTAAAGAAACTATCAAACTCCCCGCCGGCGGCTCGGTGTCAACCGATGCCTTGTGCATGGGCGTCTACCTTCGCTGTAATCCCATCATCCTGGTGGGACAAGATTTTGCGTTTTCAGAGAGTCAGCAATACTCTAAAAATTCTGCCGATGGACAGGTAGAAATAATTAAGAACAAAGAAGACAACACAATTTCCTATAAAAATCTGACAGCAGGCTTAGAACATATTAACGTAGCAGGTGGGTTCAATACCAAAACACTGAAAGAGCCTTTGCTGAGCCTGCCAGGATATTATGGTGGTACGGTGTCTACTAAGGCAGACTACACAATATTTCACTCTGAATTTGTCAAAGTAGCAGAGAGCGTACAACGGGAAGAGTTAAAAATAAGACTACTCAATTGTACCGAGGGCGGCGCGTACATCAAGGGGTTTGAGCATATCACACTAGAAGAGGCAAAAAAAGAGGTATATTGCAGTTATTCTAATAATGATATTTCAAAAAAAATACGTGAAGTAATTTCGGGAACAAACATAAACCGAAGAAAAAAATTGCTTTATAAAGAAATTGTAAAGATACAAAAAACATTACATCAAAGCGAAAAAATTGCACGCCGCTGTTATCAGGTTGCAGAAAATAAAAACCACAACAACACTACACTGGCACAACTCAACAAGTATGAGACAGAGCTTATGGCCGCAGTTAAAAAAACTCCCTTCATTGCTCTTGCCAGCCAAGAAAAAATACACAATGCACTCTCATTAAGCGCAGAAGCTAGTTCGATACCAGAAAGCCTGATTGCTTCAAAAATTTTATATAGGGTAATTATTGATACAGTAAAAATCTTGTCGCCCTTGATTGTGGCGACGATTGATGGATTTTCACTGTGAAAATAATCCATAAGTTTGTACGCTATAATTAGCGCCGAGGGTAGCGCTCTAAAGGTTTGCGCGTCGATAGTTTTCTGGGGTACCAATATCTAAGAAAAATTCTCTAGTCTCATAATTGAAGATCCGACCCACTAAACCACCTATAACCTCAGTACTAAAGTCCTTCGGCCTAAGTAATTCTTCACGAAGAGATTTTATCAGCTCTGCAGAAATTATATATACAGCACCGTTAGCCAAATTGCCAGGTGGGTCAGATACTTTCTCATGAAATTTAATAACCACGCCGCGCTTATCCAGCTCAACAATGCCGCAGCTAGAGGGCATCTCAGTTCGAAAGGTCATCATAGTCATTAGACAGTAAGGTGGTCGATTACGGTGAGCTGCTTGGAACAAATGGAGATCCGCAAGACAATAGTTATCCGCATGTACCAGCATGCCATCCTTTTCACCAAAGAATTCCAGATTCTTGATTAAGGTTCCGGCGGTACCTAGAAGCTCTGGCTCATATGCTAGAGTCACTTGGTCTCTATACAGGCTCATTTCAACAAACTTAGATACTGTAGCCGCATGGTGATGGGTATTCACTAAAAATGGCCCCACACCAGCAGCCGAAAGGCGCTGCAACCAAATTTCTAAAAGCGGTTGACCCCCTATCGGCACCAAACATTTAGGAACAGTGTCCGTCAGCGGTCTAAGCCTTGTACCGAGACCAGCCGCCAAAAGTAGTGCCCTCATGCTGCTAACTCGGAAACCAGCTCTGGCACTTTGAGAGGGCTATTACCGACCCTCCCGACCTGCACCGCCGCAGCAAGGGAGCCCAAACATGCGGCCTCCCAAATATGAGCACCGCCCGCGAGAGCCATTGCGCTCGTGATTAGCAGCGAATCCCCAGCACCTGCAACGTCCTTGGCGGCAGAATTCAGCGCTTCAATCCTATCGGTAAGCCAACCTGATTCATCCACTTTCTCGCCCGGTGCAAGTCGGGACGCGTCGGCTTGTATCAGCACGCCTTCACTACCCAGTTTTAGCAAAACATTCTTCGCGCCCGATTGTTCGTGCAGTTTACGCGCCAAGATGACCAATCCGTCTTCCCTGTTCCGGGTACTTACCCTAGCCTCTCGCTCAGTAGGCGTTATGAGGTCCATTCCTCGGAACCGACTGATGTCCCCGGTTTGCGACGAAGACTGGCTGTCCGCAACCATCAATATATTTCGCTGCCGGGCATACAAAACAACTTTGTCTACGAGCGCTTGGGGAAGGCAACCGTAATTAAAGTCCGAAAATACCAATAAGTCGGCGCTCTCTAAACCTTCCTCAATGGCCGTATAAAGCCGCCGTTGCAAAGGTGTAGATATGGCTGTTTGACTCAGATGGCTGACGCGCAACAAGGTCTTTCCTTGGCTTCTAAACCGTTGCTTCAGGGTAGTCGGCCTTGCTTTATCGACAGATATATGGCACGCCACGCCCAGCTTTTCCAACTCCTCCATGGCAAAGGCGCGCGCAGAATCATTACCTGAAACCGAAACAAGCGATACCGTTGCGCCCAGACTGGCCGCGTGTGCACCGACGATTCCAGCGCCACCTATAAAGCGTTCCGTATCGACCGGCGAAACCACAATGGTGGGATCCTCTTGCGACATACCCAACGCCTCGCAGGTAATGTATTCGTCCACAATCAGATCACCGACCACACATACCTTTATGTCTCGGAATCCTTTGATTATCTTCTCTAAATTAGCTATTTTGATGCGGTGCCGCTCTGCATAATCACGCGGGAAAGATATTGTCCGTGGATCAAAAATACTGACCTCACGGCGCAGCAAATCAAGCGATGAAAATACAGATTCACCGGAGCTAAAAACCACCTGCCCTCCATAGGACGAAACTAATTCTGATTCTGTATTATGTCGGTCTTCATGTTCACTTCCCTTCACCACCAAATCCGGTCGCAACTCTATAATCGTCTTCTGAAGAGATTCCGACACCAACACGACATCGTCAATCAAGCTTACGCTTTTTAACCCTTCAAGGCGTAACTCCTCGCTCACATGTGCACTGCCCTTAGCTAAGTGGTCGCTTAGAACGCCGACCACTAACCGACCACCCAATGACTTTGCGTAGCGCAGTAAACGCAAGTGTCCCGGATGCAACACATTGAATATGCCGGACACAAAGGTTACTTTATTGACGGACATTTAATTTCGAAGACTAAAGAAAATTGTGGTGCATCGGCTTTGTGTTAGCCCCAGGCTGCAGACGGCTTAAACCTTTAATATGGCGATCCAACGCCACACTCACATAATGCTGGATAGGAAGAGATCCCATCATAGTTTGGGCATCAAAAGAGGGTGATGCCAAATAATTCATCGCACGCCAGTAGCGCTCTGACTTCCAAATATCAATGAAGCGCTCCTGCGTGAAGTTGCCAATGTGGAGTTTTGAATAACGGGCATTAAAAAACATACCGGATGGAGCTACCAGGCCACTACCGCTTATTTGGAGCAGGAACTGCGGCCCATAGAAGCGCTTGTACGATGGCTTATCGCCGTCTTTTATTTTGTCCCACTTAACTATTATTTTAGTTATATCATTACTCATGCTCTCGGCCTGAATTAGCAGGGGATGTAAAACTTCATAAGCCGCGTAATTGATCCCCAATGAGCCTTGCTCATCATCTGAACAATGCTTGATGACAGCATAATCAACCCCTAAATCTAGGCCAAGTTGCGCAAACGGAATAATATCTTCACCCATTCCGGGCATCAATACCATTTGAATACCCAGGGTAACCTTTAAACCTAGGCGTCGCTTCAAGTTGACCGCATACTGAATATGCGACATCGCCCGATCAAATACCTCCGTGTGCTCCGGCCCCTTGTACATGATTGCAGCGTACCGATTAGGCCTGCCGGCTGCCACGGTAAAACGAATCCAAGTCAAATGTGGCAGCACCTGCTCGATCTTTTCAGGCTCCCATTCCCACGCGTTCGTGGCGTTACCCACATCAATACCCATTTTGGATAGGTGCTGGATGAATGGAACATAAGTAGGTGAAAGTGTACTCTCGCCGTCTGACACAAGAGACACGCTTCGAACGCCTATGGCGGCGAAATCATCCGCTAGCTCGAGGGCATTTTTCAACTTGATGCTGCTGCGATTTTGCGACTCTTGCATCATGGCGTAACAGAATGAGCACATCGCACCGCAAGCTCTGGTGAGAGCCATATCTACGCTGACAGGCGCAATGCGCTCACCGCTCTCCCAGGCTTGCACCCGGTCCATATGGTAGGACAACTTATGGGAATCTAATATCAATTCCCCTTCCCGTGTTTGAATCGCTGCACTCATTATTTAACCTCGATTCCCCGTAAGCGTCGCAGGGTACTCTTGTCGCCAATAGGTTCCAACCATACCGTGATGGCAGGGTCGACACTTTCCTTTAAGAGTTCTTCAAAATCTAGCAAAAGATCGCAACGGGTAGATACTTCTATTCCTGCATGGAGGTTCAGAATCACTTGCCCATCTGAACGCCCATCGACGAAGGTCAGCGCCTCGGCGTACCTGACATCTGAATCCATGCATTTTCGTATGGCCGCTCCCCTCTGCAATGGAGACAATGCCAGCCACGCCTTGGAGGGCTGAGGCGAGTCGGCTGAAACCCATACAAATAGGTCTTTATTCATTAAAACGGCCCTTGAAAAGAAATGTCCGGAACGTCGTGGAGCGTACGTGGCGCTAAAGCAGCATCAAGCGCCTGGCGTTCTGTGGCGGTTAACCCATGTCCGAGCATATTTAATGCAGTTTGTGCGATGTACATCGGGCTGGGGTAATATCCTTTTGACAACAGATGCGATGTAGGTACGGGATGGTCGGGAAGTGTGACCCGCTTCGGTGCCGTTCTGAGCAAGTGAAATCCCTCTTCTATGGCTATGCTCATAATTTCAGTTGCAAAACTACCGGTTTTAAATGCTGGGTCTGCGACCAAAAGACGTCCGGTCTTCGCAATTGATTCCATCACAGCTTGACTATCTAGAGGCCTGAGTGACCGCATGTCGATAAGGTCAATACCAACGCCCACGTGTGTCAGCAATGCTTGTGCGGCCTTGAGTGACTCCAGTGCCATGTAAGAAAAGGCGGCGATTGTCAAATCTGCGCCATCATGCATTTTTTTGGCGCGGCCTATGGGTACCGTATATGTACCCTCCGGCACGTCGCCGCTTACGTTGTGCAGCCATCGGTGTTCAATGAAAATAACGGGGTTGTCATCCTCCACTGCGGCTATCAGCAAACCCTTGGCGTCGTGGGGCGAAGTCGGCATAACGACCTTCAGCCCCGGGACTTGGGCGAACATCGCCTGGAGACCTTGAGAGTGCTGGGGGCCCTGCCCCCAACCCCGTCCAATAATCATTCGTATAACCAAAGGGACCGTGCTGACGCCACCAAACATATAGTGCCACTTCGCAGCGTTGTTGACCAATTGATCCATCGACAATAGCGCGAAATCTATTCTTTGATGTACCAGGATAGGACGCATTCCTGTCAACGCAGCGCCTATACAGACGCCGGTCATCCCATTTTCAGACAGTGGCGTATCAAAGACACGCGCAGGCCCATACTTCTCACGGAGTCCTTCTGTGGTTTTAAAAATAGACTTCGGATCGGGTACCCCCTCACCCATCAGAATTACGCTCGGGTCTCGCTCCATACACAGATCTGTTGCTTCCCGCAAGGCCTCACCAAATTTCAGCTGGCGGACTGGATTTTCAGGCATAAACGGCTCCAGCAAGGTCCGTCTGTCGTAACTCCAAATTCGCGAAGGTGAAATCAAATGCCGCGTCAATTTCCAGATCTATCTCGTTATTAAACTTCCGCATTAGTGATTCTCTTGCGGACGTTTCGATATCCCGTAAATAAGCCTCAATGGGACACGCCTTGTGCCCAGTCTCGACATTCAAGCTCGTCCGATAACCAAGGTGGTTATCAAAGTCTGGGCCACAGTGTTCGAGCCAGCGGTACGTTTCAAACTCTAAAAACTGTGGACCCATACCATTTCGCGCTTTATCAACCGCATGCGTCACTAACTGTTCAACCAGTCGAACGTTATTTCCGTCACCGAAAGAGGTAGCTAGTCCATGCGCTTGGGCAATTTCAAATATCTTTCGCTTTGACTGCCTTTGATCTAATGGTGTGTAAACCGAAAAATTATTATTTTCGCAAATGAAAAGGATGGGCAACTGATGAAGCACGGAGAAGTTCATGGCCTCATGAACAACGCCTTCTTCAAAACACCCGTCACCAAAAAATACGGCCACCACCTTACCCAAATTCTGCAACTTGGACGTGAAAGCCGCCCCCACTGCAAGCGGTACGGTACCCCCGACTATCGGCGTAGAACCCAGGAACCCTGCTGACACATCTATCAGATGCATCGAGCCCCCCCGCCCCTTAGAGCATCCCAGGTCGCTGCCATAAAACTCAGCAATCATTCGCGGCAAGTCGCCACCTTTAGCTAAGTAGTGACCGTGCGCGCGGTGATTGCTGAAGCACCAGTCTGCATTCTGAAGCGCGGCACAAACGCCAACCGCAATGGCTTCCTGGCCGACACATAAATGGACAGGACAGCGCATCTGCTGTTCGCTGTAACGCGCTGCGACGCGCTCTTCGACCCGCCGGATACGAACCATTTGGTACAACAAGGGGTGATCGGTTGTCATCTCGACCTATTTTGACAAATGCTCAAACCATGCCCGCGTTGCGACATCAATACTTTCTACATCCCACAATGGCGCGTCGCCCCATTCATGAATATACTCTAACATTTCGGCCACGCCATCCTCTATTTTCACTTTAGGCGCCCAAAGTAATTGGCTGCGAATTTTGGATATATCTCCAAAAGTACAGTCCGGTTCACCTGGTCTCTTGGGTAGATAAACGACCGGGCCCTTTAACAGCTCGACGAGGCTATTCACGCTGTAATGGTTCCCGCTACCAACGTTGAATACATCGTGGAGGACATCCGATTCAGCCGCCATCACAAAGGCTCGAGCCACATCAGTCACATGGGTAAAGTCCCGCGTTTGTTTGCCATCGCCTACCACCGTGAAAGGCTTTCCATTTAATTTTTGGGCTAAGAAGACGCCAAATACCGCGCCATAGGCACCCGCAGTTCGGGACCTACGACCATACACATTAAACAGGCGCAGAGACACAGCGCCAATTCCGTACACCTGCCCCCAGTGCAGCACCAACTCCTCTCCCATTCGCTTGGTTAAGGCATACGGATGCTTGGGATCGATGGGGGCTTGCTCAGGGGTAGGGTAAGCCGAAGGGATTCCATAACTCGACGACGATGCTGCATAAACAATTTTCTGCACCTTGGCAGCACGCGCACACTCCAGCACATTGAGCGTCCCCGTCACATTGGTGCCCACGTATTTCGCAGGATCCTCAATAGACGGAACCAGATCGGCTACCCCGGCAAGATGAAAAACATAATCCGCCCCGATGAAGGCATTGTTGATTGCCTTAGTGTCCCGAATGTCAGCCCTCAATAGGGTGAATTGCCCACTCTCCTGATGGTGCACGATATTTTTAATATGGCCCGATTCGAAACTATCGACACAAATCACTTCATGACCGCGTTCAATCAACAGATCGGTTATGTGGCTACCTATAAAGCCAGCCCCACCGGTGACGACGGACTTCATTTCAACTAATCCTAAATGAAGTTGACGTGAGGAACTTCTTGGCTCTTCAGATTGTGAAGGTATCGATTGACCTCGTCCATACGGCAATTCTTGCGACAGTCTTTGATATCGAGCTGATTGGTAACATACTCAAAGTTATCTTGCCGACGCTGGTTTTGCCAGATCTCCGTGAAGGAATTAGTATTGATATTTCCATACTCAAATCGCTTATCCAGTAAATACGCGCTGCACCCATATACGGAACCATCGGCCATAATGTATGCCCAAACAAATGGAGTCGCACTACATTTGCTATAGCGTTCGCTTGAAATATATTTATTAATGGCGTTACTTCTGAAAACCAAATTAAAGTCTGGGCTATTCAAGCCTTCCAGCTCATGCTCTAAATTCAAATAATCCTGATAATTAATATTTTTGTAAATTTTTGTATCGCTGAACATATGCTGCGAATAGGGTTTAATGACTAAGTAGTCCAACCCAATTTCGTCGCGACAAATAGATGCAAGTGTGGCCATTTCGGCGGCATTTTCAGGTAACAGCAGCGTCTGTGCGCCTACCGTGCAGGAGAGGCCTAGGCGTTTTTTTTCTGCCACTACCCGCTTCAAATTATCTATAACACGCTTGAAATCGGTCGCTTTAGTGCGATGGATTTTGGAGTAGGTTTCTGCAGTGCCTGCATTAATAGAAACCTTGATCCATGAAACTAGAGGAAGTGCGGTTCCAAGAAACTGATCCGTTACTACGGTTGCATTGGTTGTAAACGATACATCGATCCCGGCCTGTTTCGTCATCGCCACAATTTCATGTATTTTCTTGTGCAGCATGGGCTCACCTTCACCCGCATACATAATGCTTTTGACGCCGAGTCGACCTAGCTCTGGCAGTCTTTCACGCAATACATCAACACTTAGCATATTGGTCTTGTAGCCAATGTAATCAACAGCGCAGAAGGTGCAGCGATGGTTACAGGCTCCAACCGGTGATACTTCTATGTAAATGGGGTAAACCTCTTTCGCCTTCTGCCAGTCGCCTCCAACCTCCATTAATTGCCAAACACGCTTGGGGTGGTAAATCAGTTTTTGACCGTCAATGGCATATACGTCCGTCATAGTAGTTCCTGGTGATAACTTTCCGATAGCAGACGCTGCATGCAGATGTGTCCGACCACGGTTTGAAGATCTTCCGCTATTTGCATATCATCAACCGGAAAATGCAAACTTATTTGGGCAATGTCTTTGCACTTTCCACCATTGAAACCGAGAATCGCGAAGGTCTTCATGCCGATTACATTGGCTCGCTCGATGGCGTTAATGATGTTCGGTGAGTTACCGCTTCCAGACAGTGCGATCAGCACATCCCCCGGCGCGCCTTTAACGTGCAGTTGTGTCGAAAAGATGTGCTCATAGCCCAAATCATTCGCAAGACATGTGACTACAGCGGGATTAGCGCATAAGGCCTCAACCCTCAGCCCTTTACCCTTTCGGACTCCAACACCATATAAAAAATCGTTCGCCAGGTGAACCGCATTGGCGGCACTGCCCCCATTTCCGCAAAGGTAAACGCTGCGATCCTCATCCCACGCCTTTTCCAAGGCGGCCACCAGCTTCTCGAAATGTGACTCGGTCTCTGGCCTCAAGGCAGCGAGCGCACGACTAAGGTAGTCATGTATAGGGGAAGGTTTAAGTCGATTTTCCGTCATAGCAACAGACGTCAAGCACAAATCGCGCCAACAGTTTAGATGTGAGCCGCCTACGTGGGCGCGTTAACTGAAAGAAGAGACTGCTTCTCCACAATGAACTGATCACCAATGTCTGCGACTGTTCCATAGCAGCGCATCTTAGGCGTCCAAAGCGAGCGAAATTTGGAACGGAGAGCTGCAACGTGGGGCTTCTCATCATAGACTTTTACCGATCGGTACACCATTTCCATCGCTAAATGCAAAATTTGTTGAGGTGAATTTTCTGTTACCACAATTTCATGCGACTCAAATGCATAAATATCGAGATCTAACTGCTGTGCAAAAGGGATATCGATATTTTTATAAATGAATAGATCACCTTGCAATAATGGCGTCATATCAAAAGGTATATTGTTGGCTGTTGCATTGTTACGGCCAAAAATTGTCGCTATCAACCAAATACCAGCAGTATTTCCCAAGAAAAAATTACAATGTGCTGGCAAATAAATATCTCCAAAATCAGTCCGGCGATCATTGGTGTAGTCAATAATCATCGGATTGTCTGTAAACATTGGGTCCGAAGCCACCTGACCCATTCTAACTACATAGATACCCTGGGTGGTGAGCCACTCGGCCGCCAACATATAGTTGGCAATTGAGCAATCTCTGTAATCATGGTATCGATAGTTCGATGATGGAAATGCTTGTGCAAGATAGTCACTTGTTCTATTATGGATACAAACATATTGTTTGTCATGAATACCTAGCTCCCCCAGTATTTTTATCCCTTCAGCGTGCTCATCCGGTAGAAACGTTAGTTGAGGAGATATGGTATTAAATTCTGAAAACTCATTGCTACCACTATGTAGAACTCCACCATGCTCATGACCTTCTTTTAGTAACCTTAAATAGGTATCCTGCGTCATTTCAAATACCGGATGCTTGCGCTTTATCATTTCATACAGTTGAAGATTAGCCAAGAAACTTCCTGTTTCGTGGTCGGTTAATCTAACTAAAGCACCGTCTAGTAGTCCAGCACTCACACGTCGCAAAAATAGTTCCGTGTTCATTGCTAAGTGACCTATGCGCGCTGTATACAAGATAAACAGTTTCATTTTATCAAAGAAAGATTACGTCGATTAAAAGTATCAAGCACTCTACATCAAATAACAAAACCATCATCAACAATCAAATTCTGCCCATTAACAAATTTTCCAAAATCACTCAACAAGTAAATCAATGACCCTGAGATATCTTCAGGGGCAAGCATCCCTCGATTCAGGCACTGCTCGCGATAAGCCGCTACAAACTCTTCTGGTTGCTTGTCTAATATGCCGCCTGGGCTGATTGAGTTGACGCGGATATTACAACCTTTAAGAAACTTGGCCATGTATTTCGTCAAGTGTATGACTGCAGACTTGATGGCAGCGTACTCTACCGGCATTGTTATATTTGTTTCGTGATAAATTTCAAATTTTGGAGCGATTACGCCATAAATAGAAGCTATGTTGATAATATTACCGGAACCTTGTCTTTTAAAATACAAGGCGAATTGTTGACAAGTCAAAAATAACCCACCTAGGTTAATACTAATGTTCTCACAAAAATCTGAATGATTAACATCAAAAAAGGATTTACCATAATTTTTATTTTTGGGATAAGCACTGTTCACAACCGCATCTATTCGACCGTATTGACCATGAATACTTTCGATCATATTGATTAGTGATTTTTTTGAATTAATATCCACCTTAATCCAACCAAGCTGACTGATGTCGGCGCTTTGCAAAGCACTACTGTAGACTCGCTTTGCGGCTGCTTGATCATGATCGGCTATAATTACGATACCTTGATTCGCAGTGATAGCTTTGACAAATTCTTTACCAAGCAGGCCAGCTCCCCCGATCACTATTATTACTTTATTTTTAAGCATAGCCGACAGAAATTTAATTAAATTTTCTAAAAACTGGCTTGATGGCTGGACCCAATAAGTATTTGTCAAGGCCTTCTTCCAGTGCCGCACGATAGATTAAAAAACTACGGTCTACGGCGCGCTCGGTTAGCTCTAACTCGGCTTGGGTATGGCGATAGCTCAGGGCAATCCAAGGCATTAAAACTTCATTTTTTATCATCTCTTGCGAAAATAGTGTACGTAGCCCAAGTGAATTTAAACCATCTGCCGCCAGCGTAACAAAATATGGCGAACATGCCGGGCCGCGGATTTTAAAACTGTGTTCAATACCATGTAATTCAGCCTTGGACTCCATCATTTGCCTCAGTTCTTGGCCATAATTCCAAAGGTGCTCTACTGCCTTGTGCTCTTGCATAAATTGCATAGTCGCTATAAAAGCACCCAACCCTCCCATTTCGGCACCATGGGTTGTAGATAACAAAAAGACCCTCTCGGTTCCCTCGAATTCTATTGAGCCAAGTTGCATGATGTCCCGCTTGCCGGCCACGCAAGCTACTGCGAAACCATTTGCCATTGCTTTACCAAAAGTACACAAGTCGGGCGTTACACCATAGCAGTGTTGTGCACCTTTAATATGCCACCTGAAGCCGGTAATCATTTCGTCAAGGATAAAAACTATGCCATTCTTGTGGCAAAGTGCCTGAACTTGTTGCAAATAATTCGGTCCAGCACAAGAATAATTTCGTTCGCACACAGCTTTGCCACAGCAGCCGGAAAGTTGATTACCCACAGCCGGACACTCAAGAGATGACGGCTCTAACACCACGCAGGCAATTTCTCCGGGGTGCTGCTCAATTAATGCTGTGAGAGAATCAATATTATTATAATGAAAAGTCTTTGTATTCAGTATAGTTTCCCGGGTGACACCACGAGTCAAGGGCGTGGAGCCAATAAACCAATCGTCAAAAGAGAAAAAAGGTTGCTCGGCACAGCGCGCTACAATTTCACGCCCTGTGTAAGCCCGCGCTAGTTTGACAGCGGCCGATACCGCAGTAGATCCGTTCTTAGTGAACTTGACCATATCAACCGAGTCAATCAGACCGA
>Ga0214919_10004681_pt1 | contig 19841 bp, 15 predicted proteins | sample LL1503_MetaG_FD_177994 | JGI IMG/M metagenome (GOLD analysis project Ga0214919, IMG submission 177994) | Freshwater microbial communities from Lake Lanier, Atlanta, Georgia, United States - LL-1503 | ecosystem: Environmental > Aquatic > Freshwater > Lake | place: USA: Georgia | collected...
AATCCAACGCATCCATTGGCCGACTTGCTTGATTCACAGCGCGCGTTGTTGACGGATGACCCCGAGCGTGCCGATGCAATTCTTGATGGCTTGCTTGCGCGCGAGCCCAACATGCCGCAAGCGCTTGCCCTGCGTGCGGCGGTTGCTGGTCGTCGTTGGAATCCCGAACTTGCGCAGCAACGATTAGCGGAGTTCGACCAGAAATTTCCCGGCAGCGCATTGGCGTATGCAACGCTTGGTCGCACGCTGAGTCTGAACAGGCAATATGAATGGGGTCAACGCGCGCTTGAAGAAGCCATTCGCCGCGAGCCATTTTGGAGCGAGCCGCGCGGCGAGCTTGGTTATTTATTCATGCAGGCCGGGCGCGATGATGAAGCCGTGGCGGCCTTGAAAGCCGCCGCTGAATTGGATCCATTTGACACGCGAAGTTCATTTGGGTTGTGGCTGATGGATGAGCTTTCACAATGGAAGGTGATTGAATCACCGCACTTTCGCATTCGTGTGAAGCCGGGAATTGATGAGGTGGTGGCGGAACTTATGCCGGACGCGCTTGAGTCCATGCACGCCGATGTCACCACGCGATTTGCGCACGAGCCCGCGCGCAAGACCACCATAGAAGTTTTACCCGACCACGAATTTTTTGCGGTGCGCATTACTGGCATGCCTGGCATTCACACCATGGCCGCCGCCACCGGCCCCGTGATTGCGTTTGAAGTTCCAATGGAGGGCAATCCAAAAAAACATCTTGGCTTGTTTGATTGGTTGCAAGTGTTGCGCCATGAATACACGCACACGGTGACGCTAAGTCAAACCGAAAATAGAATTCCGCATTGGCTTACGGAGGCGCTTGCGGTCAGCATGGAAACAAAGCCGCGAACTTTTGAAACATGTCAAATGCTTGCGCGGGCGTTGGCCAACGGAAAGTTATTCACGCTGGACAAAATAAAGTGGGCGTTTGTGCGGCCAGAGTCGCCGCAAGACAGGCCGTTGGCGTACGCGCAAGGGTGTTGGATGGTGGAATATTTGCAAGGCAAGTGGGGCGCTGATTCCGTGCCGAAATTGCTTGAAAAGTACAAGCAAGGTTTGGATGAGAGCAACGCATTTCAAGAAACAGTTGGCGTGAGTGGCGACGAATTTTACGCAGGCTTTATTGCGTGGGCCACCGAGCAAGTCAAGCAGTGGGGTCTAGCCCCAGAGCCATCGTTGGAAAAATTGTCCGACACCATTCGCGCTCAAGATCCAAAGTTGCAACTGGCCACGCGCCAGGCGGAGCAAGAAAGACTGGATGCGCTTGCGACATTCTTGGCGAAACAAGTTGGAGAACCATCGCAGATAGCACAGACCGTGTTGGTGGCCGCGCGTTGGCCAAAGGTAAAAAAACCAACGGTTGATCTCACCGATGAATTGGTCGACCAGTGGCTTGTGCAATATCCAGATCAGCCAGATTTGCTGGAGTTGAAATTGCGTCGGCGTTTGAAAGAGCAACCAGTGGTTGATGGAATTGCCACAACATTGTTGGACGCATACGCCAAGGCGCGGCCCGTGGATCCGTATCCGCACCGCGTGTACGCGCGTGGGAATTTACTTTCTGGCGATCAACAAGCCGCGATCACGCACTTGAAGGCGCTTGATGCTCTGGAGGAGCAGGACCCAAGTTACGCGTTGGAATTGGCGCGTTTGTATCGACTGCAAAATGATCTGGCAGCCGCACGCACGTCGGTGGAGAAGGCCACGCGCATTAATCCGTTTGACGCGGCCACGCGGGAATTTGCCGCCACCTTGGCTATTGAAAATGGCGATTTGCAGCGCGCGCGCCTGCACTTGGCGGCGCTTAAAAAGTTGGAGCCAGATCAAAAACGCCACGCGCTTCGTTTGGAAAAGTTGGACGCCATGGTTGCGGCGCAATTCGTGAAGACGCCAGCCGCGCCTTAATTAAAGGTATTGTTGCGCACGAACTTGCGCGTGAACTTACTCATGAACTTGCGAACAAACTTGCGAACAAACTTGCGCACAAACTTACGAACAAACTTGCGCACAAACTTGCACACGAACTTGCGCACGAACTTGTCGAGCACGATCTATCTCGCCACCGCAAGTGGCATTGCCCAAAGCTCGACACATTAGTGTGACCAAGGCAAGTGATCCAAATCAACATTGCCGCCGCAGAAAATAATGGCCACGCTGCGCCACTTGCGTTCATGCGCTAGCGCGCGAAATGAATCGGACATAACCACCGCCACGCCAACCGCGGCGCTGGCTTCAATGGTGAGTTTCAGTTGCTCCCAGGAAAATCGCATGGCGCGCGCAATGGCGTCTTCCTCCACAATGTCAATTTGGTCGACCAATGTTTGCACCACTGGAAACGTGAGCGAACCAAGCGCGCCACGAAGTCCGTCCGCAATGGTGAGTTGATTGGTGGAGGGCTGGCAAACACCTGTCGATTTGGAAAGCGCGGCATCATTGGCAATGGCTGGCTCCGCGCCAACAATGGTGATGTCCTTGCGTTGGCCTTTGGCCGCAATAGCAATGCCTGAAATTAAACCGCCGCCGCCAACTGGAACAATGATCGCGTCAACATCCTCGAGATCCTCAAGAATTTCAAGCGCCATGGTGCCCTGGCCAGCAATCACATCGACATGGTTGTATGGCGGAATGATTGTGGCGCCATTTTGCGCAACAATATTCGCCAACATGTTCTCGCGCGCGGCAAGCGTTGGTTCGCACAACGTAATGTGCGCGCCAAACTTTTCAACCGCCGCAAGTTTTGCACGCGGCGCATTGTGCGGCATAACAACGTGGCATGGAAATGTTCGCTCGCGCGCCGCGTACGCCAACGCTTGTCCATGATTCCCGCTGGAGTGCGTGGCCACGCCGGTCGCTTTGGTGGATTGCGGCAATCGACTGACCGCGTGCGCGGCGCCGCGATATTTAAAACTTCCAGTGCGCTGAAACAATTCGCACTTGGCAAACACGCGAACTCCAGCGATATGCGACAGCGCGTCCATTTCAAGACACGGCGTTCGCACCGCGCGCCCACGAATTCGCGCGGCGGCGGCCTGCACATCGGCAAGCGTGATTGGCAAACTATTCATCGCGCGCAGGGTAACCTGCATTCATGGGAACACGCCTAGACACAATCACGCGTTTGCATGAGCACCGTCACTGGGTTCGCAACAAGTTGTTGACCGCGTCGCGCGGATTGACAACCGATGGCTTGCGAAAATCTTTTGAAATGGGAGTTGGAAGCGTGCTGGGAACGTTCGTGCATTTGTATGGCGCGGAAACTGTGTGGATCAACGTTCTCGAAAATAAAAATCAGTCCGCCGCGTTTCCAACGCTGGAAAATTTCGCCAACTTGGAGGCGCTTGAGCGTGATTGGGAATTGCTTGACCAACGCTGGTCCGCGTGGCTTTCCAACGTGAAGGAAGAGGAGTTGGATCATGTGGCCGAGCGCATTCGCGAGGGCAAGTCGTTTCTCACCACCGTCATGGACGTGCTGATTCATGTGGCCACGCACCAGCATTATCATGCCGCGCAAATTGTGAACATGTTGCGTCATTTGGGCGTGAAGCCGCCGCCAGCCTGCGATTTTATTGTCATGGCGCGCGAGAATTTTCTGGACGAAAAAAAATAAAAGTGTGACTATGATAAATGCTTCGCCGCTCGGGGCGCGGATTCCATCGTGGAGTTCGCTGAGAAGTACCCGCGGAACCTGAACCGATTCGTATCGGCGTAGGGAAGTGGCGCTGTTTGCGAACCGTTCATAGCGGCTCGCCTTGTCAGAAAGTACGCCATGAACAATACAACGTCTCAAGAAAAAAATAGCGGCTCGGCCGCGCAAACATCTTCATTTGAAATTGGCCGCGCGCAGGAGCGCTTGCGCAATGAAACGCTGCCATTGCACGGCGCGGCAAATCCTTCAACGCTAGCGCAAGGCACAACGCCTGGTTCCTTCGCGCGCAAGTCCGACATTGGTGGACCGCTTGCATTTTCAAGTCCCGACACGCCGGGCATGCCGCTTCCATCCACCAAGACCGCGTGGGATTTTCTTCCCACTGGCTGGAACATTGTCGCCGCGCCAAATCATGAACGTGGCTGCGCCGGACATTTACACACGCACATTGCGCAGTGGATTTGCGCGCAGCCGCCCGCCGGCTTTGAGCCCATCACGCAACTTGAGTTCGCGCGTCTTGGTGTGATCACAAAGGAAATGCGACGCGTGGCTGAACGTGAGCAACATCTCACCGCCGAGCAAGTGCGCGATGAAATCGCCGCGGGTCGCATGGTGATTCCGGCCAACCGCGTGCACTTGGGCTATCAACTTGATCCCATGGCGATCGGTCGCGCCTCCAAAACAAAAATCAACGCCAACATGGGTGCAAGTCCAATTAGTTCCGGCACCGACGAAGAGGTTGAAAAATTAAAGTGGGCGCAGAAGTGGGGCGCAGACACCGTGATGGATCTTTCAACTGGCGGCGATCTTGACGCATGCCGCGACGCGCTGATTCGCAACAGCCAAGTTCCCATTGGAACCGTTCCGATTTATTCCATGATCATCGGCCGCAAACTTGATGATTTAAACGAGGCCATGATTCTGGAAACGCTGGAGCACCAAGCCAAACAAGGCGTGGATTACTTCACCATTCACGCCGGCGTTCTGAAGGAGCACTTGCCGCTGATTAAAAATCGTTTGATTGGCATTGTGAGTCGCGGTGGAAGTCTGCTGGCCAAGTGGATGTTGATTCACAACAAACAAAATGTGATGTACGAATGTTGGGAAAGTATTTGCGCCGTCATGCGTCGCTACGACGTGACATTTTCCATTGGCGATGGCTTGCGTCCCGGCGGTCTTGCCGACGCCACCGACGCCGCGCAACTTGCGGAGCTTGCGGCCATTGGCGAACTCACCGAGCGCGCGTGGCGTCAAGGCGTGCAAGTGATGGTGGAAGGCCCCGGCCATGTTCCGCTGGATCAAATTGAATACAACATGAAGTTGCAGCGGCGCATTTGCCACGGCGCGCCGTTCTATGTGCTTGGGCCGCTGGTCACGGATATTTTTCCTGGCTACGACCACATTACAAGTTGCATTGGCGCCACCAGCGCGGGCTACCACGGCGCCAGCATGTTGTGTTACGTCACGCCCAAGGAACATTTGGGTTTGCCCAAGAAGGACGATGTGAAGCAAGGTTGCATCGCGTACAAAATTGCGGCGCACGCGGCCGATGTCGCGCTTGGAATTCCAGGCACGCGCGATCGCGACGATGAACTGACCAAGGCGCGCGCCGCGTTGAACTGGCAGAAACATTTTGAGTTGTCATTTGATCCCGACACTGCCCGCGCCTATCACGATGAGGACCTGGATGTGGACACGGATTTCTGCGCCATGTGCGGACATGATTGGTGCAGCGTGCGCATAAGCAAAGAAATTCAGGAGTTTGCTAGCGGCAAGAGCGAGGAGTATCGACGCGACAAACCAGTGCTCAGCGCGGCGCTGACGCCAGAGCAGCAAGAAGTTCTTACCAAGCGTGGCGTGCTTTCGCCCGAGGAGATTCACAAGCTTGCTTCCAAAACCAAGGTGGCGGTTGGCGCGGTTGAGTCAAAGGCTTCTTGCCACAGCGACTTTGTGGATTCCACAGGCGCGCAGCAAAAACAAGAGCAATTGGTACAACTGAACACATCACCGGCGCACAATATTTCCACAAAAGTTCCATTGATTTAGTTGGCGTCGCACGCAATTCGTGGCATACTTTCAACATGATGGCTCTTCGGCATCATCCAAATAAATCACAGCCGGAATTTGAATCGCCGGCGTGGCTAAGCGCTCCACCCATGCGCTATCAAGAGGGTTATGTTTGGTTTTTACTATTTGCCAGCATTGACATCATGTTGACGTGGTACATCTTGCGCAAGGGCGGAACAGAAGTGAATCCATTGGCCAAACTGGTCATTGAGCGATGGGATCTTGCCGGCGCGATCGCATTCAAGTTCAGCCTTGTCATGTTTGTCGTGGTGGCATGTGAAATTGTTGGTCGTCATGATGACAAACTGGGTCGGCGACTTACAGGGGTAGCCATTGCGGCATCAGTTTTTCCTGTGATATGGAGTATGACGCTGCTTGCGCTGCATGGATTTTTAATCCACACGCCTCCGCAAATATAATTGCAAACAACAAGGCTGCTCGTTCATACACAGTCAATACCCAACTGTTCAGCGAGCGCATCATCGGCTCTTTGGTTTTGACATCGCACGCGAACGCACCATGGCCGCTTCAATTTCCCTGCTTGATCTAGGAATATCGCGCGTCAACGTGACCGGCCCGCGCGCGCCGATGAGAATGTCGTCCTCAATGCGCACGCCAATTTTTTCATCGGGCAAATACACGCCAGGCTCAATGGTGATCACGGCGCCAACTTGCAGCGGCGCGTCGGGACTTGCGTCATGCGTTTCAAGTCCAAGGTGGTGGCCAATGGAATGAATGAACGCGTCGGCTAGACCGGCGCGGCGAATCACCGCGCGCGCGGCCTCATCAATTTGATGAAAGCGAGCGCCAGGCTTACACGCACGAATAGCCGCGGTTTGCGCTGCAAGAACAAGATCATGAATCTCTCGCTGGCGCGCCGTGAACTTTCCATTCACCGGAAGCGTGCGCGTGACATCGGCGCTATAGCCGCACCACTTGGCGCCGGAATCAAGGCACACCAGATCGCCGTCGCGCAACACTTGATCGTTAGCGTGGTAGTGCAACACCGTGCTGTTGAAACCGCCGCCGGCGATTGTGCGGAACGCAAGTTCGCGCGAACCACCTTGGTGATAACCGGCCTCAACATGCCGTTGCAAATCAAACTCGTTCATGTTGGGACGCAACGTGGCGAACGCGGCGGCAAAACCAAGTCCAGTGATGCGGCCAGCCTCTTGAATGCACGCCACTTCGGCTTTGCTTTTGCAGGCGCGCATGGCGTTCAACAGAGTTGTGCCATCGTTGATTGAACAATTTGGAATGCGCTCCGCTGCGCGGCGGAAAATATCAAGGTCACCACTCACGGGACTGGTGTGCGCGGCCAACGGCATGAGCAATGTCAGCGACTTGGCTCGCTTGGCGGCGTCAAGAAGTTGCGGCGCAAGCATGTTGGTTCGAAAGATGCTTTCAATTCCGGCACGCGTGCGAAGTTCGCCACCAATCTCCGCGCGAAAGCCATCCCATTTTTCGCGCTCGGAATTCAGCGGTCGTAAAAAAAGTTGCACGCGCCGCGCGGGGTTTGGATTCTTCCCATCAAACAACAATGCGGCGCCGGGTTCATCGGCTAGACCGGTGAGGTACGTGAAATGCGCGTGCGCGGCGAATGGGTGGTGCAAGTTTGGATCCGCTTCGCCAGCAAGCACCAAGCCAACCGAACCGCGCAACGCGTCAAGTAAGGCGCCGCGGCGTCGCGCGAATTCCACTTGTTGAATCATGATTGCGGGCTTGTCCGATGTACGATTTTTGGTTGCGGCCATGCGCTAAGACTACGCAAAAAAACGTTGGTATTCAGCACGCCTCGATTGTGGCCATGAAGAGATCAGAATGCAAAATTTAAAAAGCCATTAATGCATTTGACACGCTTACGCCCAGAAGATTGCACGGCAACCTTGTCAACATAGTTCGCGGCGCATTTGAGCGAACGCTTCGTTCAGCGATCCCAACTTGCATTACACCCGCGCCGAGGCCGCTGTCTTGTCCATGATTCGCTTTGCATACGTGGTCATTGCAAGACGCAATTGCTCAAAACTTTCTAGCACATACAAAATGGGCTGATAGTGGTCAATTTCAAACGCCGTGTCGCACACGCGGTCCAAATCAAATGGACGGCGATCCACTTCGGCGCTTTCAAGCGAGTGCTTACATTCGCCGGGACTTGAAATCAATCCGCTACCGTAGACCTTGATGCGGCCGCCTTCTTTGATCAAACCAAATTCAACCGTGAACCAGAACAGGCGCGCCAGGCGCTCAACATCTTTTTCATCCGTGGCCTCAAGCGCGGCCTTGCCGTAGGTCTGCAGAAAATCCGCGAACACTGGGTCGGCGTGCAATGGAACATGTCCAAAGATGTCGTGAAAAATATCGGGCTCTGGCAAATAGTCAATGCTTTGCTTGGGACGAATCACAATGGTGGTTGGAAATTCACGGCGCGCCAAGCACGCAAAGAATGCTTTGGGAGGCAAGTAGCCAGGCACCGCGCGGCTTTGCCATTTTGTCAATGGATGCAGACAACTATTTATCTCCGCTAGCGGGGGAATTCTGTCGCGCCGAAGATTGATCAACGCCGCGCCATCCAAATATGTTTTACTGGCGTTGTCCTTCAAGAAAATCATTTGGCGATCAAACATGGTGGACCATGTTTCTTGGTTCTCCGCGCTGTACCCATTGTATTTTTGCTCGATATAGCAACGCGTGATGTCGCCATGACCAGGCGCGCCAAAATGGTTGGCGTAGGTTTGCGCCGCGTTCGCCTGCGCGTCGTCAATCATTGCGTGATTCAAACTGCCTGCGAACTTTTTAGCGTGATGTGATCCGTCCATGTGGTTCTCCTGTGGAAATTGATTCTAGTGTGGCGGCGTGAAATCACGGAATCACAAATTACTGGGAAACGATGCGCCCTCTATGAATGAGCGAACTTGCGCGGCGTTTTCAAACAGAATAGGAAATGGCAAGCGGCCAACATCATGCATGCGGCGAATATCAATGCCGCCAGCGTCCACGCCCACCGCGATCGGATCTTCGCACTCCACCTTGTTGGTCACGCACAGCGCCTTCAAAAACATCCGTGGCTGCGCGTTGAACTGCTTCAGCAAAGTGATTTCATCCGCCGCCAAAGCATTCGGTTTCATCATCGCCTGATCATCCAAGAACCACCCCGCAAGGCGGCCCGAATCAATCGCAACACTGGCCCATCGCACATCCTCTGGCTCGCCGTGATAGGCGCGCCAACGATCGCACCACTGCGCAAACGTTCCAATTTCGGATTGACGAGAAAGCGTGACAATTAAATGCATGCTCTCGTCGTCGTCGTTTGGAAGTTCAAGCACGGTCTCCATGGCCAACAGCATGGCTTCCATGACTGGCATGGCCAATGTGCCGTCACTGGTCACGATGAACTTCACCGCCACGCGTTCGCCATCGAATTTTACAAAGCCAGACAAATGCCCGTGAAGAAATTCAATCGCCGCATCAATGGAAACTTCTTGCATGTCATCATGCTAATCAGTCACGGCTCTTCGTACACTCTGCGTATGCCGCCGCGTCTTTGTCACTTACGCCTAAATAGTTGCCGCGCAATTGCGCAGTTTTTAGGCGGGCGCATTCACATCAATGCGCCAAACACTATTGCGCAAGGAATACAATGTCGTTAATCGCGGTCGCAATTACAGTGGAAAGTGGCGACTCTGTTGCAGACGCGCTTGAGACCGCGCGCGCGCAAGCCAAGCGCGGCGCCACCATTGTGGAGTGGCGCGTGGACGCGTTGGCGCACGCGGACAACGCGCTTGAAAGCGTGGCGCTGCTTATAAAAAATTGTCCGCTGCCGTGCATTGTCACCATTCGCGCCGCGGCGGAAGGGGGCGCGTATGTTGGCCATGAATCCGCGCGGCTTGAATTGTTGATCGCGGTTTGCAAACTCACCGTGCCGCCGTCGTACATTGATCTTGAGTTGGCTGCGTTTCAAGCCAGCGCGGATTTTCAAAAACAATTCGCGGCCACGCAAACATCCACGCGCCTTATTTTAAGCGCGCATGATTTTCAGTCGCGACCCGCCGATCTTTCCAAGCGAGTCGCCGCCATGTGGAGCGAGCCAATGTGCGCCGTGGCAAAAATAGCGTGGCGCGCCCGCAGCGTGCGCGACAATCTGGAGGCGTTTGAATTGCTGCGCCATCAAAGCAAGCCAACCATTGCGCTGTGCATGGGTCCATTTGGAATTGCCAGCCGCGTGCTTGCGCCTAAGTTTGGCGGTTTTCTCACCTACGCGCGCCCCGACAACGAAATGGGCACGGCGCCAGGGCAACTCACGGCGCAAGAATTCATCAATGTGTTTTCATTCGCGCGCATCACGCCCGCCACTATTGTATTTGCGGTGGTGGGTTGGCCAATTGAACATTCGTTGTCGCCATTGCTGCACAACGCGGCGTTTGGCGTCACGCAATTCAACGGCGCCTATGTTCCGCTGGCCATTCCACCAGAGTGGGAACATTTCAACGCGTCTATTGGTGAATTGTCCGCATCCGCCATTTTAAATTTGCGCGGGATCAGCGTGACATTGCCGCACAAAGAACATGCGTTGCGCTGGTGCAAGCAGCAAGGCGGCGTTGGCGATGTGGTGAGCGAGTGGTGCGGCGCGGCAAACACGCTGATTTTTTCCGACAACGGAGTTGCGAACGCGTTCAACACCGACGCGCCCGCCGCGGTTGCCGCGATTGCGATGGCGCTGGGCATGAACGAACACAGTTCAGCCGCGCTAGCTCGCGGTGATTTGATACAGAATGACTCCACTATTTCGCCGAAGGTTTCATCTTGGACCGCAAACAAAAATTTCGTGGAGCCGCAAACGCTTGATCAATGGCGACAACAGCGTGTATTGATTTTGGGATCGGGTGGTGCGGCGCGCGCCGTTGTCGCTGGTTTTGCTCTTACAGGCGCGCGCGTCACCATTGCCAATCGCACCCACACTAAAGCCGCGCAGCTTGCAACGCACTTCAATGCGCGTGACATTGACGGCGCGAATCAATCACGCGTGCAAGCCGTCGAATTAGAAAATATCGCGGCGCATTCATTCACCATCATTGTGAATTGCACCAGCGCGGGAATGACCGGCTCCGGCGCCGAGTCGGTTGATCCACTTCCAATCTCGTTTAAAATAAAATCGGGCACTGTTGTCATGGACACCGTGTATCGTCCGCGAGAAACGCCACTGCTGCAGCGCGCGCGCGCCGCGGACGCGGTGATTGTTGATGGAACGGAAATGTTTTTGCGTCAAGCCGCGTTGCAATTTGAATTGTTCATAAAAAACCAGATTGTTTCCGATACCGCGACGGACAACGTGCCGCACAAGAATGCTCATTCAAATACCAATTCGCGCATCGGCGTTTCGCCCAACATTCATTTGCAAATAAATGAGCAATGCCCCAATGCTCCGATTGACTTGTGGCGGAAACTTCTCAACCATGCATTGGACGCTCATTCATGAAAGCCACTTCATCACTCACCCGCAACGCGCGCGCGCCCATGATTGCGCTCATCACGCTTTCGCTGCTGAATTTGCTCAATTATGTGGATCGCTATGTCGTCAGCAGCCTGGTTCCATTTCTAGAAAAATCAATCGACCAAGGCGGCTTGGCGCTCACGCATGCGCAATCGGGCTGGCTTTACTCCGCGTTCATCGCGGTCTACATGATCGCCGCGCCAGCATTTGGTTTAATCGCCGACCGATTTCCGCGCCTGCATGTTCTGGCGGCGGCCGTTGCATTTTGGAGCGTGCTCACATTTCTTGGTGGCTTCGCGTGGGGTTTCTGGAGTCTTCTCATCATGCGCGCTTTCACCGGAATTGGCGAAGCCGCGTATGGCAGCGTTGCGCCCGCTGTTCTTGCCGATGAATTTCCCGCCAAGCAACAAAGCCGCGCCATGGCATTCTTCAACGCGGCAATTCCAGTTGGCGCCGCGATTGGTTTCACGCTTGGCGGAGTGGTGGGGTCCAAGTACGGTTGGCGCGAGGCATTCTTTGTGGCCGGCGGTCCCGGACTCTTTCTTGCGCTGGTGATTTATTTTATTCGCGATCCACAGCGCGGGGCAAAGGATGAGAATGTTGTTGTGAATGCGCCGCCAACCGTGCGCAACGCCGTTGGCATTCTGCTTCGACCAAGATGGCTTTGGACCACCATGGGCTACGCGCTGCAAACCGCCGGCTTTGGAAGTCTTGGTTTTTGGACGCCAACGTATCTGGATAAAGCGTGGGGATTAAGCGTTGAAAGTTCCAGCACTATGTTTGGCGCGGTCATTGTTGTCACTGGAATCACCGGTACATTAACCGGTGGATTTCTTGGCGATTGGTGGTATCAACGCAACCACACGGCGCATTTATGGATTTGCGGCATCACTAGTTTTCTTGCTGCGGCATCAATCCTCTTTGTTCTGTACGCGCCCAACATTACCGCAATGTGGTGCGGCATTACGTTGGGTTCCTTTTTTCTTGTCATGAGTGTGGGACCCGTCCACGCGCATCTGGTTCACATTCTTAATCCGGCGGAGCGCGGCACTGGAATGGCGCTGGCCATTTTGGTTTTACATCTTCTTGGCGATGTTCCCGCAGTGCCCATGATTGGTTGGATTGCGCAAGGCTCTAGTTGGAAAACGGCGTACATGTGCATTCCAATTTTTATATTTCTTGCCGGACTCATCTGGTGCGGCGGCGCAATGTATGAACGTCGCCTGCATTCACAAACTTCCAATTCCATCGCTCACGCCTAATCAAGCCATCCGTATGATGGGCGCATGACATTGCGATATCTCACCGCTGGAGAAAGTCACGGACCAGGTCTGCTTGCCATCGTGGAAGGAATTCCCGCGGGGCTTTCCATTGATAGCGAGTTCATCAATGGCGAGCTCAAGCGCCGTCAAGCCGGTTACGGTCGTGGCGCGCGGCAGCGCATGGAAACCGACAAGGCTGAATTTATTTCTGGCGTTCGACGCGGCGTGTCCATGGGCGGTCCAATCGCCATGCGAATTCCCAATGAAGACAATCGACTTGATGACGCCACAAAAACGCCTTCCGTTTCGCGTCCGCGCCCCGGCCACGCCGATCTCGCTGGCAGCGTGAAGTGGCTCACCACTGATTGCCGAGAAACATTGGAGCGAGCCAGCGCGCGTGAAACTGCGGCGCGCGTGGCGGCCGGCGCGCTTGCAAATTGTTTTCTGCGCGAGTTTGGTATTCAAACATGTGGCTTTGTGCGCGCCGCGCTTGATGTCCGCTGGACTGGCGAAGTCACCGCGCATTCATGGCCCGCGCAGCTTGCCGCGCGCAACGCAAGCGACGTTGGAATTCCGTGTGACGCAACAAGTGCGCAACTGATCGATCGCATTCATCAAGCCAAGGTCGACAAGGACACCGTTGGCGGTCTTGTTGAAGCGCATGTGTTCAATTGCCCAATTGGTCTTGGCTCTTGCGTGCAATGGCACGAGCGATTGGACTCGCGCTTGGCCGGAGCCGTGATGGGCATTCAAGCTTTCAAAGCCGTTGAAATTGGTCTTGGCCGTGAGTGCGCGTTTCGCACCGGTAGCCAAGTGCACGACGCAATTCAGTATGACGCGTCAAAGAAAAACGAATCGCATCTTGGATTTGTGCGCCCCACAAATAATGCCGGCGGACTTGAAGGCGGCATGACCAATGGAATGCCAGTCGTGGTCACGGGCACAATGAAACCCATCAGCACGTTGTTGCGCGGAATGCCAAGCGTGGATTTAAACACCAAGGAATCCGTCATGAGCGCGTATGAGCGTTCCGATGTCAGCGCCATTGCCGCCGCGAGCGTGGTCATGGAACATGTCGTTGCGTTTGAAATTGCGCGCGCGTTCCTGGAAAAATTTTCCGGCGATTCCATGACGCAAGTGAAAGCATCGCATGCGGCGTTCATGGAATTGGCGCGCCGCTTACCGTTGGCCTAATTCACGGGCAAGCATGGATGCATATTGGTGCCGTGTTTGGCGCGTCTACAAATGAAGCAAGACGACATGCCACACCATTTCATGAGGGGCGTGTGTGAATGCAATTTCCATTTTGAACAATCTCAATTGGCGTTTCAAGGGGAAAAATCCATATTTCTACAGCCCATGGTTTTTTAATCATGAAACTTTAAAAAATAATCAAACTTAAATTTGACCTCCAATTTCTATTTATGACATTCACAATGGAGGATTGAAATGAACAATGAAACCACATTTGGACGCCCCACTTTCGAATATCCATGCGCTTGGGGTTACAGTTTGATTGCTGGACAAGAGTCGCATATTCACTTGGCCATTCGTCAAACCTTTGGGCAGCATCCCATCACAATTGGCGAACTGCGCAAGAGTTCTGGTGGGCGTTGGTGCGCCGTGAATGTTGACACCACCGTGAGCGACGAATCACAACGACAAAGTTTTCTTGAAACCTTGCGTAAATGCGTCGGCATTCGCTATGTGTTGTGAGACAGCGCTCATAGCCTGTTTTATATTTGAACACTCTGTTTGTTAGGTTTATTCCGTCTGTGCAAGCAATTCTAAAAATACTATTTCGATAGGGCTTGACTCAAAAAAACTAGATTCGATTCTCTTGATGATTGAAAACCGAAGACCAGGTGTGGCCCCGCGAAGGCACCTGGTCGAACGTTTCGTCCATCCACTCCCTCGCTGACCACATCAGGTCGTGCAACAAGGAGTCGACGAAATGAACATCACTTCCCACATCACAAAGTGCGCCCGCCAAACTCACACACTCGCACGTACGCTCTCCATGTTGCTTGTGTGTGCCGCGGCCACCAGCAGTTCGGCCGCCACAGTGAAGGCGTTGGCTTGGGGAAGCGTTGATAAATCATGCACCCAACAAACACAAATGGTTATGGTGGATTTTCCACAAACAGGAGCATGGGCAGCAGCGCAAACAAAGAAACAACCAGTTGGTCAACGCGTGTTATTGCTTCGCTTCTTTGTCGATGATTTGACTCAGCATCCCGCCGATCGTTGCATGTCAACCAATGCAAGGGGTGTTGCCACAATCACCACTTACCAAAGCCCATTTCTCACAAATGGAATTAAACGTTCGCAGGTCCGCATTGAAAAATTTCTTGATGAATTTAAAGCTGCTGGTGGCGCTGTTGATTTCGTGATTTTTGACAATGAAAATTATCTTGGCGCCTGGGGGATGGGCATGAATGGTTTGCAAGCTATTGAAAACGATTCGCGATTTAAATCAAGTTATGGAAAAACGATCGGCTTCAAGGTAAGTCAGATTCAGTGGGGCAATGTGTATCACGCGACTTGGGATGCTTTGATGATTGGCATTGTTGACGCCGCAATGAACGCATCTGCATATGAACCCGTCAAGAAGCGATTTCCAAATGCTCGTGTAAGTAATTACGAATCATGCGTGTTAAAGCTGGCGAATGCTTCACCCAATTGCCTTGGTCGTCCAATGTGGAATAAATCTTCTGGCTTCGGTACAGAAGATGCGCCGAGTTACTACGGTGGGTCAACGGTCACAATGGCTGCGGCAAAATTCGACGGCGTGAACGCAATCGGTTCCAAGCCAGAGGATCAATTCCGTTTCCAACTCAATCGCATGCGTTCGGTAATCACCAGTGGTGGTCGTTCGCAAATGCCTTGGATTGCGCATCGCCAATTTGGCAAGCTTGCAAATTGGGGACCATTCGAGTGTCCAATGAGCAGCACCAAGTATTGGGATGAAATGGTTATCCAACACGTTATGCACGGCGCAAACACCTTGCAGGTTTTCAACGCTGATGCATGGGAAGTTGGCTCCGACCCAAAATTGTTCAATCCCAAGGAAGATCAATTCGCGCTCGAGTCAATCATCACCGACCTCAACGCACGTCTTGGCGCAAATCCAGGAGCAAGCCGTTGGTTCACCGTCACGGGTTGGGCCGACAAGGTGTTCGCAACCGGCCGCATTCTTTCCAACGGAACTCTTTGGAGAATTTCTTTCACCGATGATGTGAACGCCATCGCGCTTCCATTAAAAGATGGAACCATTCAAATCGTCACGCGCCAAGAAGGCACCGCTGGCGCTTGGTTCTTTGAGACATCAGCCAACCCAATCACGGTTCGCCAAGACAACAGTGAAGTGGCTTTCGTAGTGGTTGATGATTCCGTTCTTCAAGCTGACATCAATCAGGATTCCAAGATTGATTCCGCGGATATGACGCAACTTGTTGCTTCGGTGGGTATGAAGCGCGTGCTTGAGGCCGATCTCAATCATGATGGTCGCGTTGATCAAGCTGATCAAAGTCAGTTGACATTCATTCAAACAAGCTTGACTTCTATTGCAAAGAACGCAAAGAAGGGCACGACGCCAGCATTACAAATGAATAACCAGTTGGCCTTGAAATAATTCAGGCACCTGCAAGCGGCGCCGATTGCGCGGTCAATGACGGGTGATATTGAGCCCGACCGCGCAACGCCTCGAATATGGAGGAAAGCTCGCGAGCGGGAATGATTCCCTCCATTGAATGTGGGCGCGCCAATGAAGAACCACATTCGGACGCTTTGGCAAAGGCGTCCTCCGCGCTGCGCCGATCCGCGCGAAGCGAGAACGCAAGGCCAAGCGCCCACCATCCGTCGCCGAATTGGGGCAGCATTTGCGTAACAGTTCGGAATGCGCGGCCCGCCTCGATTGGATTTCGCTCGCTTGTTAAATATGAAACCCCCATGTTGAAATAGGCATATGGATTTGTCGCGTTGCTTTGAATCAACATGCGGCACAATCGAAGCGCGTCTTGGTGACCGGACAATCCCAAGGAAAGACACGCGACCGCTTCATTCATCAAGCAGGCGTTCACATCCGCCGCGGCGCACGCGGCTTCTTGAAATGCTTGTCGTGCACCAGGCCACGCCCTTGCAGCGAGCAGGCGAACTCCGCGCTCAAAGTGAACTTGCGCGGCCTGAGCGTCGATCACGCGCGCATCATTGTGACCCAATGTTGGTCGCGGCTGATTGAAACCCAACACAAGTGTTGAAATGTCATTCAGGCTTGTCTTCATTTCCAACGTCTTGTGTTGAGAAAGTGGCGCGTTGGTTTCTGTTTTGCGCGTCGCAACATTTCGCGGAAAAATTTGATCGGCGGTGAGTGCAAGGTCCTCTGGTATTTCAAGGCGCACCACGCGTAAGCGTCCAGATTTCAAACGGGCAACACAAGGATTTCGACGACCACCACCGGTCTCGATCGCAAGAACATCGGCCATGGTTGTGATGGTCAACAACACGCCATCACCATAATGCCGAAACCAGCGATAGCCTTCGGGAGCGGTGTCTTGACCACGCACCATTCTTTCCAAAGGCATTTCGTAAATTCGAGTCAATGCACGCATGGAATCCACAAAATCTTGCGAACCCATTGTCACGCCACCAATTGGCGCCAACGATTCCACGCGTGCGTCGCGCGCATGAAGTCGATCGAATGCGAACGACTTCAAAATATCTTCACGCGACTCCAACTCTTGGGCGGCTTGAATTGAGGAGAGTAAGGATGCGCGTGGCAACCCACTATGCGCCAAAAGTATTGCGCCAGGACAAATGACCGCCACAGGAAGTTTTACGGCAAGTTGAGAAAATGCGCGCGTTAGATTTTGTAGCGCCTTGTCTTGTGCGGGCTGAATGGGCATTTGGGCCAGCCCGCGTGGCTGGCGTTCATGCGCGGCTTCACCCGTGGATAGGCCCAATGTAACTTCGCGATCACCCGCGATTAAAATAGTCCTTGTCGGCGCGCTTGCGAATCGTTCAAGCGCAATCGCCAAGCACGCCGCGTCGCCCAGCGTTCCCGCCGCCAAATCTCCAAGAAAAACAATTTGCGGTGCGCGCCCATTTCCAGTTGTTTCATCGATAAACCCAAGCGTTGTCTCAAGCGCCAACACATCACCGCGCACATCCCCAATAATCCACAAAGGTTCTTCTTGCGCGATTTCATTTAAACGAAGAACGCGCCGACCAGTGGGTCTAAATTCAGCGCCCATTGATCCCGGTCCTGAGCCAATCAGTCGATCTGCGGTTTGAATTGCGTCGCTTGCCCGCGAGATCGCGCGTCCAGTATCACTCCAAGTAGCCACGCGTTGACGAACATTTGCCAAAATAATTTTGGCTTTCGAATCTTTCAATTCAACTGTCACCAAGGGTCCTGGCGCAGGCACATGTAATTTTAAATTCGTCCCTTGTTGAGGTTCCACAAGCAAATACTAACGAATCACGGCAATTTTTTGAATCCGCGATAAGATTGAAGCCGAACAAGACGCCATGAAAAACAAAATCACAAACACAATCTTGGCAGCTGTCGCCTCCGTCACTGGCTTTGCATGCGCGCAAACGGCGCCGCAAAATTCCGAACTTGTCACCAAATGGAAAGATCGCAGCATGTACACCATCAAAACCACCACGCTTGAAGGCGCCCCCGTTGACCTTTCGCAATATCAAGGAAAGGTGGTGCTGGTTGTGAATGTGGCAAGTCGCTGCGGCTTTACCGGCCAATATGCGGGCCTACAAAAGTTGTACGACACCTACAAAGACAAGGGCTTTGTTGTGCTTGGAATTCCCAGCAATGATTTTGGTGGACAAGAGCCAGGCAGCGAAAAGGAAATCAAGGAATTTTGCACCACCAAATATGCAGTGACATTTCCAATGCTGTCCAAGGAGCAGACCAAGGCTGGTTCAGGACAAAGTGAAATCTATGAGTTTCTTGGAACGCGCATGGGAAAATTACCGGGTTGGAATTTTAGTAAATATCTTGTGAACAAAGAAGGTCAGCCCGTGGCTTTTTACGCAAGCACGGTTGCGCCGGATGACAAGGCTTTGGCAAAAGCAATCGAGCAAGCTTTGGGAATGACTTCGTCCGCACCGCCACAGCAGAAGCCAGCGGATGGCGCGGCCGCGAAATAAGTGGCTTCATTAAAAAATTAACCCGACCCAGTATGGATCAGTTGATCAAGATGTTTTGCGGTTATTTTTCGCAGCGGTGTAAGCGCTTCCATAGCTGCCGCTGAAACAATAATTGAAATGCCAAACCAACTTGGAAGCACTCCAATCAATAGCGCAGTGCTTGCAAGCGCCGCCTGCGGTAATGGCGCGCTTGTAATTGCAAGGGAAACTCGCAGTGATTGCATCCATGGAACGGTCAGTGTTAAAGCAAATCCAATCGCGGCCGCGATCCAGCGCACGTCCTCGCCAGCAAAATACAGTCCGACGGTTGGCGCAAATCGAAACTGCTGCAGAATGTCCACGCGCGTCAACGCAATGGCAACCGCCGCGCAACTTGCCGGTCCAGCGCATGCGTTTATCAATGTCTTGTGATGGTCTCGCAATCCCCACGCAGCCAACATGGTTCCCCATGGCAGCAACCATGCCGCCGCAAAATCAAAGTCCATGCCCCAAGCCGCAACGCACGCCACACTACAAGAAATAAATCCAGACGTTGCCCTGGCCGCATCAAGTGATGGCGCGTTGTCTTGCAGCAATCCCATGGTTGTCCATCGCTCTCTTCCAGCGGGTAGCGCCGCGCCAAAAGCAATGGTGGCCGCCGCAACCAAACTCCATGTGGTCACCACTTCGCGCGTTTCAAGTTGCGCAATAAGAAGTACGGATGCAATTGGAATTAAAACCGTCCACACACCAATCGCCAAGCCGCCGCCTCGCCACCAACGAACGCGTCCGATCATTGGCGATCGCGCCAGTGTCACCGCCGCCGCCAACACCGCCGTCAACCACAGCGCGCCATGATTAAATTCAACACGCTCTTGCGTCAGTCGAATCTCCGCGGATCGTTGCCAAGCATCAAGTTCAACCAATAACGATTCGGCGGGAATAGTCTGTGTATTCGCAGCGGCAATTTCTAGCGCCTGTCGTGCCCTTTGTGAGCGCAACAATTCAGTGCGCGCGTCGCCACAGCCGTCAAAATAGGTGGTAAAAAAATCTGGGAACACATTGGCGCAGCACAACGGTCCAAAGAACACACCCACACATATTCCAGCCACAATCCATGAATTTTTCCAGCCAGCCGCTCGCAACAACCACGCCAAAGCAATCGCCGACGCGCCGGCCATCACCGCGCCCGAAATGGACCAAG
>Ga0214919_10004682_pt1 | contig 19834 bp, 15 predicted proteins | sample LL1503_MetaG_FD_177994 | JGI IMG/M metagenome (GOLD analysis project Ga0214919, IMG submission 177994) | Freshwater microbial communities from Lake Lanier, Atlanta, Georgia, United States - LL-1503 | ecosystem: Environmental > Aquatic > Freshwater > Lake | place: USA: Georgia | collected...
GCCATTGGCCGCTTCTTCCAGCGTCATTTCCATCGCGTAACTCAGATCGCCGCCGCGAAACACCTGGCGCCCGCCGCCTGCGCGTCCACGTTGTTGGCCAAACATGTCACCAAAAATGTCGCCAAAGGCTTCAGCAAAACCGCCAAAGCCCTCACCGCCAGGCCCCCGCATATTGGGGTCCACACCGGCGTGGCCGTGCTGGTCGTAGGCCGCGCGCTTTTGCGGGTCCGATAGCATCTCATATGCTTCTTTGGCTTCTTTGAACTTGACCTCGGCTTCCTTGGACGCCTCGCCCTGGTTGCGGTCCGGGTGAAACTTCATCGCCATTTTGCGATAGGACTTTTTAATTTCCTCGTCCGACGCGTTTTTTGGGACGCCCAGAATCTCGTAAAAATCTCGTTTAGCCATCGTGAATGCGCGCTCCGTAACAACAGAAATGCCGCGCTGAACTCCAAACGGCGTTCAGCGCGGCAGGTTTTCAAGCAGCCCGTGCTGCCTGGTACTTAAGGCTTTTTAACTTCCTTGACTTCGGCATCGACCACGTTGTCGTCCACAGGCTTGGCCGCGTCCGCTCCGCCACCGGCCGCCGCACCCTGTGCGGCTTCTTTGGCCTGCATGTCGGCGTAGACTTTCTCGCCCAGCTTTTGGCTGGCGGTCATGAGCGCTGCACTCTTGGCCGAAATGCTGTCTTTGTCTTCACTCTTGATGACGGCTTCCAGATCCTTGATCGCAGCCTCGATCTTTTCCTTTTCGCCCGCGTCAAGCTTGTCGCCGTACTCGGTCAGGCTCTTCTTCACGCTGTGGACATTGGCATCGGCTTCGTTTTTGGCCTGGATCAGTTCGAGCTTTTTGCGGTCGTCGGCGGCATTGAGCTCGGCGTCTTTAACCATTTGCTGGATTTCAGCCTCTGTCAGGCCGGAATTGGCCTTGATGGTGATCTTGTTTTCTTTGCCCGTGCCTTTGTCCTTGGCGCCTACGTGCAAGATGCCGTTGGCGTCAATGTCAAACGACACTTCAATTTGCGGCGTCCCACGCGCCGCCGGCGCAATACCTTCCAGATTGAACTCGCCCAGCGATTTGTTGGCCACGGCCATCTCACGCTCGCCTTGGTAGACCTTGATGGTCACGGCCGGCTGGTTGTCGTCGGCGGTGGAGAAAGTTTGGGCAAACTTGGTTGGGATGGTCGTGTTCTTGGTGATCATCTTGGTCATCACGCCGCCCAGGGTTTCAATGCCCAAGGACAGCGGTGTGACGTCAAGCAGAAGCACATCCTTGCGGTCGCCAGAGAGCACCTGGCCCTGGATGGCGGCGCCCACGGCAACAGCTTCGTCGGGGTTGACGTCTTTGCGGGGCTCTTTGCCAAACAGTTCCTTGACCTTCTCTTGCACCTTGGGCATACGGGTCATGCCGCCGACCAGGATCACGTCATGGATATCGGCCACGTTCACGCCAGCGTCCTTGATCGCCATGCGGCAAGGCGCGATGGTGCGCTCGATCAGCTCCTCGACCAGACTTTCCAGTTTGGCCCGGGTGAGTTTGATGTTCAGGTGTTTCGGGCCGGTGGCGTCGGCCGTCACGTAAGGCAGGTTGATGTCGGTCTGCGCGCTGCTGGAGAGCTCGATCTTGGCTTTCTCGGCTGCTTCTTTCAGGCGCTGCAGTGCCAGTACGTCCTTGGCCAGGTCGACGCCGGACTCTTTCTTGAACTCGGTGATGATGAAGTCGATGATCCGCTGGTCAAAGTCTTCTCCACCCAAAAAGGTGTCGCCGTTGGTGGACAACACTTCAAACTGCTTTTCGCCGTCCACGTCGGCGATTTCGATGATGGACACGTCAAACGTGCCGCCACCGAGGTCATACACCGCAATCTTGCGGTCACCTTTTTCGTTTTTGTCCAGGCCAAAAGCCAAGGCGGCAGCGGTCGGTTCGTTGATGATGCGTTTGACGTCCAATCCAGCAATGCGCCCGGCGTCTTTGGTGGCCTGGCGCTGCGCGTCGTTGAAGTAAGCGGGCACCGTGATCACTGCTTCGGTCACTTCTTCGCCGAGGTAGTCTTCGGCCGTTTTCTTCATCTTGCGCAGAATGTCGGCGCTGACCTGCTGGGGCGCCAAGCGGTTGCCGCGCACTTCCACCCAGGCGTCGCCGTTGTCGGCAGCGGCGATCTTGTAGGGCATCAGGTCGATGTCCTTTTGCACTTCTTTTTCCGAGAACTTGCGGCCAATCAGGCGTTTGACCGCGTACAGCGTGTTTTTGGGATTGGTCACCGACTGGCGTTTGGCCGATGCGCCGACCAGGACTTCGCCGTCTTCTTGGTAGGCAATGATGGACGGCGTGGTGCGCGCACCTTCGGCATTTTCGATCACTTTTGGCGTGTTGCCTTCCATAATGGCAACGCAGCTGTTAGTGGTGCCCAGGTCAATACCGATGATTCTTCCCATGATGAAACTCCTGCTGATTCAAAAAACTTTGGATAAAAAGAAAGTAGGGGCGACCCGCACATTTTTCAAGTGCTGCGGCCGCCAGCCTGGAACTTATTTGGGTGCCGCGACGGTCACCAAGGCTGGGCGCAGCACGCGCTCGGCGATCAAATAGCCTTTTTGCAACACGGCGACGACGGTGTTGGCCTCGTGCTCCGAGGGCACCACGCTGATGGCCTGGTGGTGGTGCGGGTCAAATTTGGTGCCGGCGGCGGGGTTGATGGCTATCACTTTGTTGCGCTCCAGGGCGGCAATCAATTGGCGCAGGGTGGCTTGCGCGCCTTCGTTGATTTGCTCCACCGTAGCGTCTTTGATGGCCAAACCGGCTTCTAGGCTGTCGGCTACCGGCAGCAGGCTATCGGCAAAGCTCTCCAGCGCAAACTTGCGGGCTTTGGAGACTTCCTCTTCAGCGCGGCGGCGGGCGTTTTCAGCATCTGCCTTGGCGCGCAAAAACTGGTCCGCCAGATCGGCGGATTTGGCTTGTAGCAGGGCCAGATCGGTTTGGGCTTGCGCCAGTTGCTCGGCCTCGGACAGGGGCGCTGGCGCGGCGCCCTGGGGCACATCGTCGGGGGTGGGGGTGGATGCGTGGTCGGTCATGAAATGTCGGATGAAAGCGGACGGTTGGGCGAATAGCCGAAAAACAGCTGCCTTATAGCTGGGGTGCACGCGCGCCTTTTCAAGGGCCCGCGTCCACCGGCGGCGCATGGTTTCAGGTGCCCAACAGTTCGACGTCGAACTTCAGCGTGGCGTTGGGCGGAATCACGCCACCCGCGCCGCTGGCACCGTAGCCCAGCGATGCAGGAATGATCAGCGTGCGGCAGCCGCCAACCTTCATGCCGGCCACGCCTTCGTCCCAGCCCTGGATGACCTGGCCAGCGCCTAAGCGAAACACAAATGGGGCGTTGCGGTCTTTGCTGGAGTCGAACTTGGTGCCTTGTTCGCCGTCATTGAACAGCCAGCCGGTGTAGTGCACGGTGACGTTTTTGCCGACGACTGCCGGTTCGCCTTCGCCCAGGGTGGTGTCAAGGTATTGCAGGCCGGAGTTGGATGTTTGCATGGGTAATCCTCTGGTTGTGAAAGTTGGTAAGGGGTTTATTCGGTTGGTGAGGTGGCGCTAAGGTTGTGGCTCCATTTGGTTGCAAAGCCTTGCAGGTCGCCCAGGCGTTTGATCAAATCCAGGCCCAGGGCGGTCAGTGTGTAGCCCTCTCCCACGTGGGTCAGCAAAGCGGCGGCACGCAGTTCCTTGATGCGGGTGTTGAGCGTATTGGGTGTGATACCGCCGACCGAGTCTTGCAGCAGCCGAAAGGTCTGGGGATGGCCGTCGCGCAGAGCCCACAGCACCCGCATGGCGTAACGCGCCTCCAGCAATGCCAATAGCTGGCCGACGACCGGGGTGGAATGGGTGCTTACAGTGCGCATGGCGGGTATGGGCAAGCGCGGCTCACACGGTGGCTTGCAGTTCTTGCAGCAGCGCCGCAGACATTGTTGGCAGTGGGCCAAACCATGCTTCAAATGCGGGGCGCGCCTGATGAATAAGCATGCCCATCCCAAAGGCTACCGGGTTACCGCGTGCCAAGGAGGCTGCCAGCAAGGGCGTAAGTCGGGGCACATAAACAATGTCTGATACCAGGGTTTTGGCTGGCAAGTCGTCCAAAGCCAAGTCCAGCGCAGGCTGGCCATGCATGCCCTGGTTGGTGGTGTTGACCAGCAAGGCCACACCGGTCAGCGCGCTTGTACGTTCACTCCATGGGACGCTGGCCACTCGGGCTCCAAAGTCGTTGGCAATCGCTTGGGCTTTATCGATGCTGCGGTTGCACAGGCGCACCTGCGGCGCCCCGGCGTCCAGCAAGGCGGCCACCACGGCCCGGGCTGCACCACCAGCGCCAATCACCAAAGCTGGGCCCGCATCGGCGCGCCAGTCGGGGTTGGACTCTTGCAGGCTGTGGAGGTAGCCAAAGGCGTCGGTGTTTTTGCCGGTGAGGCTGCCGTCGGCTTCTACCACCACGGTGTTGATGGCACCTATGCGCTGCGCCAGCGGCTCCACCCGGTCGACCAGCGCCATAGCCGCCACTTTGTGCGGGATGGTCAGGTTGCAGCCGGCAAAGCCGAGCTTAGGCAGGGCTCGCAGAGCCGCTTCCAGGTCCTTGGGGTGCACTGGTAGTTGCACATATGCGCCGCGCAGCCGGTACTGGGCAATCCAATGGTTGTGGATCAGTGGCGAGCGCGAATGCGCAACCGGCCAACCCATCACGCCGGCCAAGACGTAAGGTGTGGAAGGCGATGGTGGCGCGGCGCTTGCCACACCCACGCAGTCTGGTTCAGCCACGGTTTTACAACGTGTCGGTGAAGCTGCGCAGTTTGTCGCTGCGGCTGGGGTGCTTGAGCTTGCGCAGCGCCTTGGCCTCAATCTGGCGAATACGCTCACGCGTCACGTCAAATTGCTTGCCCACTTCCTCTAAGGTGTGGTCGCTTGCCATCTCGATACCAAAGCGCATGCGCAGCACCTTGGCTTCGCGCGGCGTGAGGCTGTCAAGAATGTCTTTGACCACATCGCGCAAACCGGCTTGCATCGCCGCTTCCATGGGCGCGGTGTTAGCGCCGTCTTCGATGAAGTCGCCCAAGTGGCTGTCGTCGTCGTCACCGATCGGGGTTTCCATGGAAATCGGTTCTTTGGCGATCTTCATGATCTTGCGGATCTTGTCTTCAGCAATTTCCATGCGCTCGGCCAACACGCTGGCGTCCGGCTCAAAGCCAAACTCCTGCAAATGCTGGCGGCTGATGCGGTTCATCTTGTTGATGGTCTCGATCATGTGCACCGGGATGCGGATGGTGCGTGCCTGGTCGGCAATCGAGCGGGTAATGGCCTGGCGAATCCACCAGGTGGCGTAGGTGGAGAACTTGTAGCCCCGGCGGTATTCGAACTTGTCGACCGCCTTCATGAGGCCGATATTGCCCTCCTGAATCAGGTCCAGGAACTGCAAGCCACGGTTGGTGTACTTCTTGGCAATCGAGATCACTAAGCGCAAATTGGCCTCGATCATCTCTTTTTTGGCGGCGCGGCTGGACGCCTCGCCCTGGTTCATGCGCTTGTTGATGTCCTTGAGCAGCTCTAGCGGAACCACGACCTTGGTTTGCAGGTCGATGAGCTTTTGCTGAAGGTCTTGTACTGGCGGAATATTGCGCGCCATCACCGTGCTCCAGGGCTTGCCTGCGGCGGCCTGCTTCTCAATCCACTTCAGGTTGAGCAATTGACTGGCAATGCGATTGCCGTTTTTGTCGCGGCCACTGAAGTCGGCGATGAAGTTTTCCTGGCTGTAACCGCACTTGTCCACAATGATGCGGCGCAGCTCACGTTCTTTTTTGCGTATATCGTCCACTTGGCCGCGCACCATGTCGCATAGCTTCTCGATCGCCTTGGCAGTAAAGCGGATGGTCATCAGCTCTTCGCTAAGCAGTTTTTGCGTTTTCGAGTAGGCAGGGGTGCCGTGGCCTTCTTTGTCGTAGATGGTGTGCATCTTCTCGAACAGTTCGCGCAAGTGGTCAAAGCGCACCATGGCCTCGCGCTTAAGCTCTTCGAGTTTCTTGGTCAGCGCCTTGGAGCCGCCTTTGCCATCGTCGTCATCGTCGGCATCGAATTCGTCAAAGTCTTCTTCGGCGACATAGTCGTCGGCTTCGTTGGGGTTGGAGAAGCCGTCCACGATGGTGGTAATCACCACCTTGCCTTCGCGGATTTCTTCGCCCAACTCCAGAATCTTGGCGATCGTGGCGGGAGAGCCGGAAATGGCTTCCATCATCGCCATCAGACCGCCTTCAATGCGTTTGGCAATCTCGATCTCGCCTTCTCGGGTCAGCAGTTCGACCGTTCCCATCTCGCGCATGTACATGCGTACCGGGTCGGTGGTGCGGCCAAATTCGCTGTCGACGGTACTCAAGGCGGCTTCCGCTTCTTCCTCGGCCTCGGCTTCGGTGGCGGCGGTAGCCACGTTGTTGTTGAGCAGCAGAGTTGCAGCGTCTGGCGTTTGCTCGTAGACCGCCACACCCATGTCATTGAGCATGGAGATGACTACTTCCATGGTTTCGGCGTCGACCAGTTTGCCCGGCAAGTGGTCCGAGATCTCGCCGTGCGTCAGGTAGCCACGGGTGCGTCCAAGCTTGATCAGCGCCACAAAGGCGAGGCGGCGTTTGGTTTTTTCTTCCTCAGAGAGGATGGTTTCTTCCAGCCCGAACTCTTTCATCAAGGCGCGCTCTTTGGCCTTGCTGATCTTCATGCGCAGGGGTTTGACTTTTTCACCAGCAACCGATGCGACCGGTTCTGCCTCGAGTTCGGCCTCGATGTCGGACAGGTCGGCATCGTCACCGCCTAGGGGCAGTGGCGTGGCCTTAGCCGCCTTGGCTTTAGGACTGGCCTTGGCCTTTTCCTTGGGTGCGACGGCCGGTTTGACTGCCACCTTGGCTACTGGTTTTGCAACCACCGCCGGGGTTTTGTTCTTGGTTTTTGTTGTTGCAGTGGCCGCAGGTGCGGCGGCGGGTTTGCTGGTCTTAGCAGCTGGGGCGTTGACCGGTTTTGTTGCAGGCTTTACCGCTGCAACTTTGGTTTTTGCAGCAGGGACGGGCTTCGCGGGGATTGGGGACAAAGTTTTTGCTTTCGGGGGATGTTTTGCGGCAGCGACGGGCTTGGCCGCTACCTTGGGTTTGGCCACTGATTTGGGTTTGGTGGGGGGCGCAGCAGGAGCTGCTTTCTGGGGTTTTGCAGCCGATTTCGCGCCAGGTTTCGTTTTGGATGGAGCGGGTTTGGTGGATTTCGGTGACGGCATCTTGCAACCTCAGAACAAAAAAAGTGTAAGGCTGACACGCCCCGGTTTTACAAAATGCAAAACAACGGCGGGGCACAGCAGGGTGGCGGGCTTTGGGTATTCACAGGCAAGATGGTGGGCGAACATTTGGCTTGCAGTCCTTGCGGTGGGTTGGCCGGTGTGATCGGTGTCACTGCTTGGCCGGATGCCCGGAGGTGCTGCTGTCGCTCTTGCCGAAAAAAACGGATTATACCTTTTCCGACATTTTTCTAATTAAGGTTTCGAGTTGCGCGGCCAGCGGTGCGCGCCGGTCCTTCATGGCGCGGTAGCGCTGGCCCACGTCGGCGTCCGGCGGTGATTCGGCAATTTGCTTCATTTCCGCGTCGATGCGGTCGATGGCCAGTCGCAGCAAAACATCCTGCAGTTCCAAAACCGCCTCCTCGTTATGCCCTGGCGTGGCGGCCTCGTCCGACATCAGGCGAAGCGCCAGGTCCTCAAAGGCTTGGCCTGCCGCCTCAGGCCGCAAAGCGTTCCAAGTCAGCGGCCCATGTTCGTGCAACTGCGTTTCCAGCCAGACGAACAGGGCGCCGTGCGGCTCTGGCAGCGTGCACAGCATGCTGTGGTCTTCACTGGAAAGTGCTTCCCAAAGGTGGCTTTGCCCCAGCAAGATCCGGGTGGCGTGGTCTGCGCGACTGGCCGGGCGGGCGCGCCCCCCGATCCGCGGGCGGCTCGTCACCGGCCGGGGGCCATAGGCCGTGCCGCGCTGAAATGGCGCTACACCGAAGCCAGGCGCCGCCGCGCTGTCGTAACCGGCGCCCCGGTACGGTGGGCGGCGGGCAGCATCTTTGCTGCCTGAGCGCGCTGGCGGCATCCACAACTCACCGAGTTCGCGGTTGGTGAGCTGCACCAGATCGGCAATCTCAGCCAATAGTTGGAGTTTCAAAGCGCCTTCGGGCAGTTGCATCCACAAAGGCTTGGCGTTGCTCGACAGGTGCGCGCGGCCTTCGGCCGTGTGCAGGTCGCAGCCCTCGCTGGCGGATTCGACTAAAAACCGGCTCAGCGGAGTTGCCTGGGCCACGTAATCGGCAAAGGCGTCGGCACCGTTGGCGCGGATAAAACTGTCCGGGTCGTGTTCGGAGGGCAAAAACAAGAACTTGATGCTGCGCACGTCGGTGGCAAAGGCCAACGCTCCGTCCAAGGCCTTGCGCGCCGCGCGCCGCCCGGCGCTGTCGCCGTCAAAGCTAAACACTACCGCGTCGGTAAAGCGAAACAGCTTTTGCACATGGTCATTGGTGCAAGCGGTGCCCAAGGTGGCCACGGCGTTGGGAAAGCCCAGCTGCGCCAGCGCTACGACGTCCATATAGCCTTCGGTCACAAGCACATAACCCTTGTCGCGCAAATGCGCGCGCGCCTCAAACAGGCCATACAACTCGCGGCCTTTGCTAAACACCGGGGTTTCGGGAGAATTGAGGTATTTGGGCTTTTCGTCGCCCAGCACCCGCCCGCCAAAGCCTATGCATTCGCCCTTGATATTGCGAATGGGAAACATGATGCGGTCGCGAAAGCGGTCGTAGCGCTTTTCTTCGCTGCCCTCCTCGACGTTGCTGATTACTAGGCCGCTTTCCACCAGCAGCGGGTCGTCGTAGCTGGGGAACACGCTGGCTAGGCTGCGCCAGCCCTCGGGGGCGTAGCCCAGGCCAAATTGTTTGGCAATTTCGCCGGAGAGGCCCCGGCCCTTGAGGTAGGTTACGGCGCCGGGCGCGTCTTTGAGGTTGCGGCGGTAGGCTTCACCGGCTTTTTCCAGCACGCTGCTCAGGGTGTGTTGCTTTTCGCGCTGCTCTTGTGCTCGGGCGCGGTCTTGGGGGGAGGCTTCGTCTTCGGGCACTTGCATCCCGTACTGTTGCGACAGGTCGTGCACCGCTTCCACAAAGCTCATACCGGCGTGGTCCATCAAAAAGCTGATGGCGTTGCCGTTCTTGCCGCAGCCAAAGCAGTGGTAGAACTGTTTGGTGGGGCTGACCGAAAACGAGGGCGATTTCTCGCCGTGAAACGGGCACAAGCCCATGAAATTGGCGCCGCCTTTTTTGAGCTGCACGTAGCGCCCGACGATGTCTACCACGTCGGCGCGCGCAATCAGCTCTTGGATAAAGGTTTGCGGTATCGCCATTCGTTCATTGTAGAAGTGGGCCCTTCTGGGGGCGCTGCGCCGGCCTTAGTCGCCCAGCACCACACCTTCGCGCCGGGGGTCGGCGCCGCCAAACCAGCCATTGGGTGTGCGCGCAATGGCTTGCAGGCCACTGGGCAGCGGCACTTGCACCACCGTGTGGCCGCGCGCCTTGAGCGCACTGGCAGTGGATGCGTCAAAACGGCCTTTTTCCAGCACCAGCACCTCCTCCATGGCGCCAAAGTTGGGCAGGTCAATCGCCGTTTGGGCGTTCAGACCCCAGTGCAGCAGGGCGTAAAGGGTTTTGGCGGTGAAGTGGATGATGAAGGCGCCGCCGGGGCTGCCTAGGGTGGCGAGCAACTGGCCGCTGTCGGCGTCAAACACCAGCGTTGGCGACATGGACGAACGCGGGCGTTTACCCGGCTCCACCCTGTTAGCCACGGGTTTGCCGTCGGCGCCTGTGGGCGCAAAGCTGAAGTCGGTGAGTTGGTTGTTGAGCAAAAAGCCGCCTTCCAAGCCGACACCCCGGTTGACCATGAGGCGTGCGCCCCAGGCGTCTTCTATTGTGGTTGTCATGGCCAGCGCGTTGCCCCAGCCGTCGACTACCGAAATATGCGAGGTGCCGTGCTCGGTCTGCGCCGCCATGGGCGCGTAGCTGCTGCGAACCGCGCCGGGTTGGCCGGGGAGTGCGCGGGGCATGCGCGGGCCGCTGGGGGCAATAAGCGCAGCGCGCTGGGCGAGATAGGTATCGTCGAGCAGGCTGGCCCAGCCGCCATTAGGCGCGCTGACGAACTGCGGGTCGCCGACAAACTGGGCGCGGTCGGCAAACGCCAGGCGTGCGGATTCGGTATAGAGGTGCAGCCAGGGGGTGCCGGGTTGTTCGGCTTCTAGCGCCAAAGTGCCCGCCGGGGTATGCGCCAGGGTGCCTAAGATTTGGCCCATCGCCAGCATGCCGGAGCTGGGCGGCGGCATGCCGCACAGGCGGTAGTTGCGCGGCGGTGTCTGCGCGACCCGGTAGGCCATGCACAAGGGCACGCGTTCGATCGGCTGGTACGCGGCCAGGTCGATGGTGGTCAAGCCGCCGGGGTTGCTGGCGTGGCCCTGCACCTTGGAAGCAATTGACTGCGCCACTGCGCCCTTCGTCAGAGTGTTCGGGCCTTCTGCGGCGATGCGCTGCAGCACGGCGGCCAGCTCAGGGTTGCGCAAGATGTGGCCTGCCGGCCAGGGCTGGCCACTGGCATCGTAAAAATACCGGGCCGCCACTGGGTCGGTCTTCAGATCGGTCTCTGCCGCTAGCAGCGTGGCCATGCGCGGGCTGATCGCAAAGCCGTCTGTGGCTAGCGCGATGGCTGGGGCGAACAACTGCGCCCAGGGCAGCTTGCCGTGCTGGCGGTGGGCCAGCGCCAGCATGGGGAGCACGCCTGGCGCGCCCACCGATCGCCCGCCGACCGTGGCTTGGCGCATGGCCATGGGTTGGCCATCGGCCTTCAGAAACAGCGCGGACGTCGTGGCTGCGGGCGCGGTTTCGCGGCCATCAAAAGCTTGGGTGGTTTTGCCGTCAAAGTGCAGTAAAAACGCGCCGCCGCCAATGCCGCTGCTTTGTGGCTCCACCAAGGTGAGCACCATTTGCACCGCAACGGCCGCGTCCACCGCGCTGCCACCGGCGCGCAGCATGGCATCGCCCGCTTCGGTGGCCAACGGGTTGGCGGCGGCTACAGCAAAACTGCGGGTGGCCCAGCCCGGCTTGGGGTGGAAGGCGCTGGCGCCTTCGGGTTGGGCGGGGGCGTTGGGCGCGTTTTGCGCCAGGCTGGTGGCAACCGCGCTAGCCAGCGCCAGCGTGAGAGCCAGGGGGCGGAGCAGCAGGCGCACTATTTTTGCCGCGGCGCGCGCCCCAGCAGGTAGAACTCGGGGTTGGGCATCATGCCGGTGGCGTTGGCCACGCGATTGGACAGGCCAAAAAACGCGGTAATGCCCGCAATGTCCCAAATGTCCTCGTCGTCAAAGCCGTGGGCGTGCAGGGCCTCAAAGTCGGCATCAATCACGGTGTGGCTCTCCAGGCAGACCTTCATCGCAAAGTCCAGCATGGCGCGCTGGCGCGGGCTGATGTCCGCCTTGCGGTAGTTGATGGCCACCTGGTCGGCCACCAGCGGTTTTTTCTCGTAAATGCGCAGAATAGCGCCGTGCGCCACCACGCAGTACAGGCAGTGGTTGGCCGCGCTGGTGGTAGTGATGATCATTTCGCGCTCGCCCTTGGTCAGGCTGGATTCCTCGCGCAACATCAGCGCATCGTGGTAAGCAAAAAAAGCCCGCCATTCGGCCGGGCGGCGGGCCAAGGCCAAAAACACATTGGGAACAAAGCCTGATTTTTCTTGCACTTCCAAAATTTTGGTGCGCAGGTCTTCGGGCAGGGTGTTGAGGTCGGGCAGGGGAAAGCGGCTCATGGGGGCTCCGAGGCAGGTTTTGATGTGGGTTGGGATCAAGTTTCATTATGCGTGTAGCCCTGTTTTTGACGCCGCCTTTGCGGCCACATAATGGTGGGTGACTTCCACGCCCCCTAGCACCGCCCCCGCCGCACCGACGCTCGCTTCCCGTGCCGATGGGGTCGATTCGCCCTACGCCTGGTTTCGATTGATGGTGTGCCTGCTGCTGATGACCATTGGCAACGGCGGCATGTGGACGGTGCCGGTCATCTTGCCCGTGGTGCAGGCAGAGTTCGGTATCGGCCGTGCTGAGGCGGCTTTGCCCTATACCTTATTGATGGTCGGGTTTGGTTTTGGTGGAATTTTGATGGGGCGCCTGGTTGACCGGTTTGGCCTGTTTCGTCCCTTGCTGGGGGGGGCGCTTGCGTTGGGTCTTGGTTTTGTATTGGCGGGCCTGTCCACCGGAATTGTCGGCTTTGCGCTGGCCCACGGGTTTTTCATTGGCTTGCTTGGCAGCTCGATTGCATTCGTTCCGCTGATGGCGGATACGGCGCTGTGGTTTGCGCGGCGACGCGGCATTGCGGTGGCTATTTGTGCGAGCGGCAATTACCTCTCAGGTGCTATTTGGCCGCCCGTGATGCAGCACTTCATCGAAACCGTTGGCTGGCGCAACACGTACATTGGCGCTGGTATTTTTTGTGCACTGAGCATGGCTGCGTTGGCATTTTTGCTGCGTCGGCGTGCGCCACAGCCGGTGGTAGTCGGGGCCGCCAAAGGCTTGCCCGCCGAGGGTGGTCTGCCATTTAACTTACCGCCCAACAAGGCGACCGCCTTACTCTGTGTAGCGGGCTTGAGTTGCTGCATTGCCATGGCCATGCCCCAGGTGCACATCGTGGCCTATTGCAGCGATCTGGGCTTTGGCGCGGCGCGCGGGGCCGAAATGTTGTCGGTGATGTTGGTTTGCGGCATCGTCAGCCGCCTGATTTCAGGCGCCATTTGCGACCGCATTGGGGGCCTGCGCACGCTGTTGCTGGGGTCGATCTTGCAAGGCACTGCGCTTTTGATGTTTCTGCCCTTCGACGGACTGGTTTCCTTGTACCTGGTATCGGCCATGTTCGGGCTGTTCCAAGGCGGCATCGTGCCGTCTTACACCATCATCGTTCGGGAGTATTTCGCCACTGAGAAAATCGGCATGCGCGTGGGCACCGTCATCATGTTCACCATGGTAGGGATGGCGCTGGGGGGCTGGATGTCGGGCAAAGTGTTTGACCTTACCGGGTCTTACCACGCTGCCTTTCTCAACGGTGTGGCCTGGAATCTGCTCAACACCGGCATCGTGGTTTTTTTGCTGCTGCGCATACGTAAAAGCGCCCTGACCACGCGACGAATCTAGGTACTTTCAATCGGCGTGGCTGCGTTTGAGGCGCAGGTGTGAGGTGGGCAATAGTAGCGATGGAACGGGGCGCAACGCTGAGGTGGCTTGGGTATGCTGTGGCTCTTTTGCTCGAGCCTGAAAGGACCCTCCATGAAATCCGCCTACGACCAAGGCCTGGTCACCCGCAAAGCCGTGATGGGTGAAGACTTTGTGGCCAATGCCCTGGGCAATGCCACGCCGTTTACCCAGCCCATTCAGGACCACATCACCCGCGCTGCGTGGGGCGATGTCTGGCAGCGCCCCGGCCTGGACCTGAAAACCCGCAGCCTGATTACCGTGGCCATGCTCACCGCTTTGGGCAAACAAAACGAACTCAAAGGCCATGTACGCGGCGCCCTGAACAACGGCGCCACCCAGGCTGAGATTCAGGAAGTGCTGCTGCACGCGGCCGTGTACTGCGGCGTGCCCACGGCGGTGGAGGCGTTTCGCAGCGCGAATGAGGTGGTGGCGGGATTGCAGGGCGACGTGCACACCTACCGCTCAGACAGCCCGCTGGGCCTTTAAGCCCGGAAAGACTTGCGCACCAAAAACAGTGTTTGGCGCAAACACGCTAGCAGGCGCGTCCCGCTTTGCCATAGACTGTGACGTTGATGGCCCCGCCCGCCCGCAAGGGCGCAGCGGGGTTCTTTATTGCGAACGCCTGGAGCCACGCCATGAACGACGAAGATAAATACATCGCCCGCACGGAGCGTATGCTGACCCGTTGGTCCGGCCAGCGTCTGGCGGTCACCCGCAAGCAAACCACTGAAGGCGACGTCATTCGTCACACTCCGCCCGCCGTGGGTGAGTTGGACCTCCAAAGCGGGCAGTACATGGAGCCAGCCCGACCGCTGCCCATCCTGGCCCAGTGCGATGTTTTGGTCGTGGGTGCCGGGCCGGCAGGCCTGTCGGCGGCACTGGCGGCCAAGCGGGCTGGGGCCGACACCATCATTCTGGAGCGCTTCGGCTGCTTTGGCGGCGTCATTACCACCGTGGGCATGGAAACCCTGGCCTGGTACCGCTACGAAGGCACGGTCGAAGGCGAAGGCATTGGTATTGAGATGGAGCGCATTGCGGCGCAAATGGGTGGCTCTATCAAGTGGCCGTACAACGACAGCCAGTGTCTAGACGCCGACTTCTTCAAGGTGGTGGCCGACCGACTGATTACCGAGGCCGGCGTGCGGCCCATTCTGCATTGCATGGCCGTGGACGTGATTTTTGAACAAGGCAGCAATCGCCTCAAGGGCATCATCACCGAGAGCAAGTCGGGCCGCCAGGTGGTGCTGGCCAAGCGCATCATCGACTGCACGGGTGACGCCGATATTGCGCACCTGGCAGGTGCCAGCTACCGCAAAACACCCAAGGACAAAATGCTGGGCGTCACCACGGTGTTCAACGCCAGCGGCGTGGACAAGCATAAATTTCTGCAATACACCGAAGACCGGCCTGCCACCTATGCCGACTGGAGCCGCACCTGGGAGCAAGAAACCACAGGCAAAGAGGACGTGCTGCGCAGCCCCTACTTGGACAAAGAGTTCGACACCGCCCGTGAAATGGGCGTGATTCCCGCGAACACCACCAATCTAGGCGGTTCGTGGTCCGCCCTGACCGACGCGGGCGAGGCCACCAACTTGAATCTGGCGCACATGAGCGGCATTGATTGCACCGATGTGATGGACCTGACCAAGGCCGAAATGCAAGGTCGCCAGGAAGCCTTGTACGCGTTGATGGCGCTCAAGAAAGTGGTACCGGGCTTTGAGAACGCCAAGCTGCGTAACTTTGGCATGACGCTGGGTGGGCGCGACTCGCGCAAGATCATCGGCCGCTACAACCTGAGCAGCGAAGACGTGCGCAACGAAGCCAAATTTGACGACTCCATTGGCATATTCCCCGAGTTCATTGATGGCTACAACGTGCTCATTCTCCCAACCACGGGCCGCTACTTTGAAGTGCCCTACGGTTGCATGGTTCCGATGGAAGTGGACAACCTGCTGGTGGCCGGGCGCTGCGTGGCGGGCGACATGGTGTCTCACGCCGCCATGCGCAACATGATGGCCTGCACCGTGACCGGTCAGGGCGCGGGCGTTGCTGCTGCGGTGTCGCTGCAACAAGGCCAATCTACTGCGGATGTGGATTTGAGGCCCGTTCAGGCCGAACTCGAACGCCAAGGCGTGCGTTTGCACTGACTTCCCTTGCCGAAAGCACCTACCACCCACCTGCGAAAGTCTGGGTGTGGTGATGTGCTACGACGGATCTGCCGTGGCACCCTTGACTGCGCATGGGCAACTCGCGGGCCTGGCGCAAAGGCCTGCTGGCCTTGACGCTACTGCGCCGGGACGCCAGCGCCCGCTAGGTTGGGCAGTGCGGTGGACAGCTCTGGCAACCACGCAATTAGCAAAGTTCCCAGAAAAATGGCGCCCAACGCCGGTATTACCGACGCCGCCACGTAGCGGATGGGTTTGCCGAACATGGCTGAGGCAAAGAAAATATTCAGTCCTGCCGGGGGGCATAAAAAGCCCATTTCCATGGCTGCCAAGAAAATAATGCCAAAGTGCACCGGCCCAATGCCGTAACTTTGTGCCACTGGCAGCAGCAGGGGAACGAGGACCACGATGGCTGCAAATATTTCCATCAGAGCGCCGGCCAACAACAAGAACACGGTCAAGGCCACCAGGAACACCCAGCGGTTGGATATCCAACTTTGCACCGCCTCAATGGCCGCGTCGGGAATACCGGCGTCAATCAAAAAATTAGTGAGCGCCAGCGCCATACCCAATATCAGCAGCACCCCACCAATGATTTGGGCTGCCTCACTCAGGCATTTGATCAGCAAGCGCAAGGGCAACTCGCGGTGCGCAAGCGCCTGGGTTAGCACGGCGTAGGCCGCAGTCAGGGCAGCACTTTCCATGGGCGTGGCCAAGCCGCTGGCCAAGGAGCCGATGGCCACCAAAGGCGCCAGTATTTCCCATTTGGCGTTCCAAGCCACGGTGGTCAGTGAGGCCGTTAGCGCGCTCGTAGCCGCCTGCGCTGGGGGCGTGCTGCTGCGCAAAAATCCGCCAAAGAACAGCAGGCAAGCCACCATCACCAGCGCCGGTGCAATGCCTGCGAGAAACATGGTGGCAATGGGTACGCGGGCGATGATGGCGTACATGATCAAGGGCACAGACGGTGCCAGCAACACCCCCAATGCACTGGCGCTGGTGACCAGGCCAATGCCCTTGTTTTCAGGGTAGCCTGTGTTGCGCAACAGCGGCAGCATGAGGCCGCCCAGCGCCAGGATGGTCACGCCACTGCCACCCGTAAAAGCAGTGAAGAAAGAGCAAAGCACCGCCACCGCCACCACCGTGCCGCGCACGCCGCCTCCCAAGAGCACCACAAACAAATCTCCCAGTCGCTGCGCCGCACCGGTGCGCGCAAACACAAGCCCGGCCAAAGTAAACAAAGGCAGCGCTGGCAGCGAGGGATTGACCGTGATTTGGTAATGCGACAAGGCCACCGACGCCAGGGGCATGCCCTCGCTCCAAAAAAGTGCCAGGGCCAGGCCACCCAAGACGGTAAAAATCGGTGCGCCGGCCACCAGCGCCGCGCCCACTAGTGCCAAGGCAGGCCACACCGGCACCGACGTACCGTCGAACTGCCAGGCCAGCAGAAAGCCGACCAAAGGTGCACCCACTGCAAGTGCCCCACGCGCAGAGGTGGCCCCCGCGCAGCGCAGGCCCAATTTGTAGCCCACTAGGGCAAAGCCCATGGGCATGGCGGCTTGCAGACACCACACCGGTAAGCCATAGGCCAGTGTGTGGGCGGCATCGCGCTCGCTTTGCACAAAGCGCCAACTCGCATACGCCAACAACCCGCACACCGCAGCCGCCAGCCATTGGGCCGCGTGCCAAGTCCGGGTTTGCTGTGTGTTGGTGCCATTAGCGCCGCCCCTGCCGCCTGCACCAAAAGACGTCAGGTGGCCATGGCGCTCGGCAGCCAAAGCGCCGAACATGGCAAGCACCAGACCCAGGTGTTGAACGAGCACCGGCGCGTTCTCAATGCCGCTGCCCAACATGGGTCGCATCAGGATCTCGACCAAGGGGATGGTCATCATCAGCGCCAATGCGAGGGCGCCGAGGTACGCGTCCCAGTTTGTGAGCCAGGATCGCATGGGGGTGATACCGGGCACGCCTATTTTCCTTTGCCTGCGCGGTAGTCCTTCAGGTGGGACAGCACCTCGTCAAAGGTCTCCGTCGGAACCATGGTGCCGCGGATACGCGGGTACAGCTTTTCTGCAAATTCATTCCATTCGCGCATTTGTTCTGCCGTAGGGCGGTTCACGGTCAGCCCGCGCTTTTTCATGGCGTCCACCGCCTCCTCCACTTCTTGCCGTGCCTTGGCGCGAATTTGAACGCCCGCTTTGTCGCTGGCGGCCCGCACGGCAGTTTGGGTCGCAGGGCTCATGTCATCCCACGACTTTTTCGTCACCACCAAAGCGCCCACGATCGGCGCCCAGTTGATCTCCAACATGTGAGGGGCCGAGGCGTAGATTTGCGTCGCCAGCGCGAAGTAGGGGGTGGACGGCACCACATTGATCATGCCCGTCTGAATGGCCGGCAATATGTCTGAGGTCTCCAGCGGCACCGGCGTGTAGCCCAGGTTTTTCATGATGGCTTGTTGGTCCGGTTCAGAGCCCCAGGCGAAAAACTTCATTTTTTTGTAGTCTTCGGGGCGAACCGCAACTTCTTTGGAAAAAAAGCGAACCCAACCGGCATCGCCCCAGGCCAAGACCACAAAGCCCTTTTCCAGAAACTTCTTTTCCATGCCTGTGCGCATTTTTTCGCGCACGTAATCGACCTCGTCCCAGTTTCGAAACAGCAAGGGAATGACTTGCAAAGCCGCAATCGACGGCTCAATCTCGCGCAGCCCCACCACCGAAAGCAGCGCCCCTTGCAACTGCCCAATGCGCATGCGACGCGCCATTTCTGCTTCGCCGCCCTGGCTTCCGTCGGGATACACCAGGTATTTCGCGTTTTCGCCCTGCGCCGTGCGCCATGCCTCGCCAATGTCCATCAACTGGCGGTGGTACAAGGAATTTTTGGGTACCAGCGAGCCAATGCGAAATTGCTTGTCCGCCGCCAAGCTTGTGGTGCTGGCGCCGATGGCAAGTAGCGCAAAAAGCCAGCCAAGTAGCAGTCGGGCGGAGGGTGTTCCTGGGTACATAGGGTTGTTCGCTTCAGAAAAGATCGTCTGCCGTTTTTAAAAGCCATTGCGCCCGTTCACGCATCACTTCGTTGGCCAGCTCGCGGCGCAGGTCACTGGCCGCCACCGCCTTTTGCAGCAGGCGTTCAAACTCTGGACGCTGGCCTTGGGCCAGCGCAACGCTTTCCGCTTTTGCAACAAACGGGCCGGCGCTCATGCCAGCGCTGTCGGCAATAGCCGCGTCAAAAAACTCTGTGGCCTTGGCCAGTGAGCCGCCGGGAATTGCAGCCTCGAAACTTCCCATCAGGCTGGCCAGGCCCCCGTCACCGTAGTGCGGGTCTTGCTTCCAGGCCAGGCCAGCCAAGCGGTAGGCCAAAGGCAAGTCGGCCACCGCATCGGGTACATCTTTAGACAGCGATATAAAGCCGCCCCACGAGGCTGCAGCCCAATAGGCCAGGCCCACTTGTTCACGCGGCAGCGCCGGCCATTGTTTTTGGTTGGGCAGCGCCAACTGTGCCGCAAAACCCGGCATCGAGAGCTCCAGCGCGGCCATTGCATGGCGGTGGGCTCTGAGGTACAGGCGCTTGGCACGCTCGTTCATGCGATAGGCCGCATTAGCATCACTGGCGGCTAGCTTCTCCGCTTCAAACGCGACAAAGGCGAATGCATATTGGCTTAGCCCCGCGCACACAGACTCAGCGAGTTTGGTGTTGCCAGGGGACTCCTTGAGCAGTGATTCCGACAACTTTAAGTAGAAAGCACTAGCCTCCCGCGCAAGCCCTGGGTCTTCTTCGACTGCCTGCCCGTGGCCCGCAAGTTCATTGCCCAGGCTTTGAACGATGAGGTAACGCGGCGAACAGGCCGCCAAGGCCCCAGCCAGCAACGCAAGGGCAATTAGCTTAAAAAATTTTACAAAAGAGCCGATGATTTTTGTACCTATAGATGTAGAGGTGGTGGTCAATGAAATGCAGCCCTTGGTAAGGTTTCGGCTGCAATTTATTCCAGGTTCGTGAAATCGCCGTGACAGTTTCACGAAAAGAGTGCTGCTTGGGCAAAGGCGTGTCCAAGGGGCTTACAGCAGCCCCCTCTTGCTTAACCAGCATCAGTAAACGACAACTTAGATACCACCAGCGAAAACCATCGGTGCTCTCACACAGGATTCACCGCCACCACCTCAACGGCGTGCAGTACGCCGGGATTGCAGCAATGGAAAGCGAAAGCATGGGCGACGAGCGAGACCTCCCGAGGACTGTCGACGCGAAAAAGCGCTTTGTCCGAAAAGGACAAAGCGCTTTCTTCTTTTTATGTTTTCTAGTAGCCAGCAATCGCAATCACAAGGGCGGACTCGTCCACCGCGGCCACGGCCGCTTGCCCTACTGAAAGTTCTT
>Ga0214919_10004683_pt1 | contig 19833 bp, 15 predicted proteins | sample LL1503_MetaG_FD_177994 | JGI IMG/M metagenome (GOLD analysis project Ga0214919, IMG submission 177994) | Freshwater microbial communities from Lake Lanier, Atlanta, Georgia, United States - LL-1503 | ecosystem: Environmental > Aquatic > Freshwater > Lake | place: USA: Georgia | collected...
CGCTGCACCGCGACAAGCCCGACCACGGACAGTTATTGCCGGCATCGCAATGCCAACCCATCATTTACCCCAAGCCAGACGGAAAGATAACTTTTGACCGCCTAAGCAGCGTGTTCATTAGCAACACTAACCACGAAGAAAACCAACCGGCGCACCTGACCTTGAAAGACGCATCGGTGCCAGTGAACATCAACTTGAAAAAGTACGCAGGGCCGGAGGCGCGCTATTGCCCCGCCGGTGTTTACGAATACGTGAAAAACGACGACAACACGGACCGGCTGCAAATCAACGCCCAAAACTGCGTGCACTGCAAGACCTGCGACATCAAAGATCCGACGCAAAACATTGTCTGGGTCACGCCAGAAGGCGGCGGCGGGCCTAACTACGCGGGCATGTAAGCCTTGATGCCAAGGGTGCCAATCGCAGCCGTGTCCTTTGCAGGCTCTTGGCTGTGCTGCGCACAGCGGCCTTGATGCAGCAGCGCGCGCCCGACGTGGCAACCGTCAACTCGGAGATTGCAGCGCCCGCGCCTGCAGGTCTGCGCGTGCTGAGCATCATCCCGCCGATGACGCAGCTCAATACGCCCTACCCGTCCACCGCTTATCTCACCGGTTTTTTGCGCTCGCGTGGCCTAGATGCAGCACAAGTGGACTTGGCCTTGGACTTGGTGCTGGCCTTGTTGACGCCGCAGGGTCTAGCGCAGGTGCAGCAATTGGCAAAGGCGCTGCCGCCAGAAAAGTGCAGCCCTTGCGTGCAGCATTTTTTAAATGTATTTGCCGATTACCAGAGCACCATTGGCCCAGTCATCGCATTTTTACAAGGCCGTGATTCCACGCTGAGCCACCGCATCGCCGGTCGCGGGTTTTTGCCCGAAGGGCCACGTTTTGCCGCGCTCGATGTGTATGGCGATGGCGACGCGCCCGACCCCCTTGCCTGGGCTTTTGGCGCGCTAGGGCAAAACGACAGGGCGCGGCACCTCGCGACGCTCTACCTCAATGACCTGGCCGACGTGCTGCGTGACGCCATAGACCCGCGCTTTGAATTTGTGCGCTATGGCGAGTCACTGGCGGCCAGTCAGGCCAGCTTTGAGCCGCTGGCCCGAGCTTTGGCCCAAACGCACAACTTGATGGACACGGTTTTGCAGGAATTGACGCTGGCCGCATTGCAAAAGCACCAGCCCACCTTGGTCGTTCTTTCCGTGCCTTTCCCAGGCGCTATGTACGGTGCGCTGCGCATCGCGCAAAGCATCAAGGCGCATAGCCCGCACGTACGCATTGCCTTGGGCGGTGGCTACGTGAACACCGAATTGCGCCAACTCAGCGAGCCACGCGTTTTCGACTATGTGGACTTTGTTTGCCTGGACGCTGGCGAGCGCCCCTTGCTGGCGCTGCTCGAACATCTGCAAGGCAAACGCTCATCTGAGCGCCTGGTACGCACCTTCGTGCGCGATGCGAGCAGCCACGCAGTGCGCTACATGCAATGGCAGGAGCCTGATATTGCCTTCGAGGAGGTGGGCACACCCACTTGGGACGGCCTGTCCTTAGATCGCTATTTGTCGCTACTGGACATGCTTAACCCCATGCACCGTTTGTGGAGCGACGGGCGCTGGAACAAGTTAACCATTGCACAAGGCTGCTACTGGAAGAAATGCAGTTTTTGCGATGTCAGTCTGGACTACATTGGCCGTTATGAAACGGCCACCGCGCAGACTTTGGTAGACCGCATCGAAGCCATCGTGACCGAGACCGGTCAGACCGGTTTTCACTTTGTCGACGAGGCAGCGCCGCCCAAAATGCTCAAAGCCTTGGCACAAGAACTGCTGCGCCGCAAGCTGCATATTTCCTGGTGGGGCAATATCCGCTTTGAAAAAAGCTTTACCCCGCAACTGGCCGAGTTGCTGGCCCAAAGCGGCTGTATTGCCATGTCCGGCGGGCTAGAGGTCGCCTCCGATCGGCTGCTGGCACTCATGCAAAAAGGCGTGACGGTAGAGCAAGTGGCGCGCGTGACCAAGGGTTTTTCAGAGGCCGGCATTTTGGTACACGCCTACCTGATGTACGGCTTTCCCACGCAAACGGTACAAGAGACCGTAGATGCGCTGGAGTACGTGCGCCAACTATTTGAAAGCGGCTGCATCCAAAGCGGGTTTTTTCATCGCTTTACTTGCACCGTGCATTCGCCGGTAGGCTTAAACCCCGAGGGCTATGGCGTGGCTCTTAAGGAAATACCATACGCCGGCTTTGCGCGCAACGACATTGGCTTTAGCGACCCGTCCGGCGTGGACCACGATCGCTTGGGCCTAGGGCTGAAAAAAGCGATTTACAACTATATGCACGGCTTGGGCCTGGAAGAGGATGTCCGTAGCTGGTTTGCGCTGGATACGCCCTGCCCCACAACCCGCATCAAACGCAACACCATCAACCGCGCTTTGGCAAAGCCCTCTGCGCTGGCCTAAGCAGCACAGGCCTGGGTTCCCGCGAAACGGCTTACAGTGTGGCGGCAACGATTTCGCGCAATGCGCGTTCAAAGACGTCGGCCGGCTGGCCACCGGAGATTAAATGGCGGTCGTTGATGATCACCGCTGGCACCGCGTGGATGCCGGCACGCCGGTAAAACTCTTCCAGCGCGCGCACTTCGGTTTCGTATTCCTTGCTTTGCAATATGGCGCGGGCCTGCCCTACAGGCAAACCCACCTTGGCTACGGCAGCCAGCAAAACTTCGGGAGATTCAATATTCTCGGCCCGACCTTGGTAGGCCTCCAACAGCGCTTTCTTGAGTGCGTATTGCGAACCCGGGCGGCCCGTGTATTTGGCCCAGTGCAGCAAGCGGTGCGAGTCAAGCGTGTTGTAAATACGGCCGCGACCTTCGGCACTGAAGGTGAAGCCGACCTCTTCGCCCCGGCGTCGGATGGTGTCGCGGATTTCTACACGCTGCTCGGGGGTGGAGCCGTATTTTTCGGTGAGATGCTCATCCAAATCCTGGCCACCTGCTGGCATATCAGGGTTCAGTTCAAAGGGCTGGAACTGCAATTCCACCTTCACTTCTTCGCCCAGGCGCTCAATGGCTTGCTCTAGGGCGCCTAGCCCGACAGCACACCAGGGGCAGGCCACGTCGGATACAAAGTCAATTTTCATTTTCACAGACATGGATTCTCGCTTTAGAAAAGATGAGTTTAAAAATATCTATATATTTCAATTTGATAGGACGCTAATCTCAAGTTTTACTTTAATTAGAGTTATTGCATTCCCGCAAGTCCGGCGACGGCTAGCGCATAGCCATTGACACCAAAACCACACATCACCGCTTTGGCGACTGGCGAGATATACGAATGGTGGCGGAACTCCTCGCGGGCATGCACATTGCTGATATGCAACTCGATCAAGCAAACGCCCGTGCCTTTGATGGCGTCATGCAGGGCCACGCTGGTATGGGTATAGGCGCCGGCGTTGAGCACCACACCGGCCAGCGTGCCCGCCGCATTCATGCGCCCCGCTACGTGCAGCGCGTCGACCAACTCGCCCTCGTGGTTGCTCTGGCGAAAATCCAGAGCAAAGCCATTGGCCGCACAGGCGCGCTCGCACAGGGCCTGCACATCGGCCAAGGTCTGGCTGCCATAGACCTGCGGCTCACGCGTGCCCAGCAGGTTCAGGTTGGGGCCGTTCAAAATCATCACGGTTTTCATAGGCGCTCCAGTGGATGCAAGGAACTCAGGTTAAAAGATCAGAGGTCGGGCCGATACGCGCAATGACAAGCCGCACTCAAGGCAGTGGGTGTAAAGCACCGGCTAACTCGCCACACTGCGCGCGGTGCTGCAACACATGCTCCATCACCACCAATGCCAGCATGGCCTCGGCAATCGGCGTGGCGCGTATGCCAACGCAGGGATCGTGACGGCCCTTGGTCACGACCTGGGTAGGTTTACCCTGCACATCCACAGTATCGCGCGGCGTCAGGATAGAGCTGGTGGGCTTGATAGCAATGCTTACTTCCAAATCTTGCCCGGTGCTGATGCCACCCAATACGCCACCAGCGTTATTGCTGGCAAAGCCAGTAGGCGTCAGCGAGTCGCCGTGCATGCTGCCGCGATGCGCTACGCTGGCAAAGCCGGCGCCAATTTCCACACCCTTGACCGCATTGATGCCCATCATGGCGTAGGCGATATCGGCGTCCAGCTTGTCGTACAAAGGTTGGCCCAGTCCTACGGGCATGTTGCTGGCGGTCACGCGGATGCGAGCGCCGCAGGAGTCGCCGGACTTGCGCAGCGCATCCATATAGTTTTCTAGTGCCTGAACATCGGCTATCGGCGCAAAAAACGGGTTGTGCGGTACATGGTCCCAGCTTTCAAAGCCGATGGGCAGATCACCTAACTGGATCATGCAGCCACGAAACTGGGTGCCGCAGTACGCAAGCAGCCATTTTTTTGCCACTGCACCGGCAGCCACCATGGGCGCTGTCATGCGTGCCGACGAGCGCCCGCCGCCACGCGGGTCGCGCAAACCGTATTTACGCAAATAGGTGAAATCGGCGTGCCCTGGGCGGAAGGTGTCCAGGATATTGCCGTAGTCTTTGCTGCGTTGGTCGGTGTTCTGGATGAGCAGGGCAATCGGGGTGCCGGTGGTCTTGCCCTCAAATACGCCACTCAAAATTTGCACCTGATCGGGCTCTTGCCGCTGGGTGACGTGGCGGCTGGTGCCGGGGCGGCGGCGGTCTAAATCACCCTGGATGTCCGCCTCGCTTAAAGTCATGCCCGGCGGGCAGCCGTCAATCACGCAGCCAATCGCCGGGCCATGGGATTCACCAAAGTTGGTGACTGCGAAGAGGTGTCCAAAAGTGTTTCCGCTCATGGGGTGATTATCCCTGAGCGGCGCACCGCTTTAATTGGCGGGCTTTGCACCCTCTTCTTGCCCTGGCCAGTCGCGGATATAGGCTTTGAGCATTTTGTTCTCGAAGTTCTGGCTATCTACGACGGCCTTGGCCACGTCGTAAAAGCTGATCACGCCCATGAGCATGCGTTTGTCCATCACCGGCATATAGCGGGCGTGACGGTCCAGCATCATGCGGCGCACTTCGTCCATCTCGGTTTCCATGGTGCAGGTCAGGGGTGCATCGTCCATGGCACTGCGCACCAAGGTGCCGCCAATATTGCCGCCGTTTTGCACGATTTTTTGGATCACTTCGCGAAAGGTGAGCATGCCCACCAGGTCGCCATGCTCCATCACCACCAGCGAGCCGATGTCGCGCTCGGACATCATCTGCACCGCATGCGCAAGCGGCTCGTCCGGCGTGGCAGTAAAGAGGGTTCCGCCTTTGACGCGCAGAATGTCGCTGACTTTCATGGTACTTCCTTTTCGTTCGGCCGGCGGTACGCTGTGCGCAGCGGCGGGCTAAGAGTCGAATATAGCCCACAATCACGGCCTTACACGCGGCGCAGCCGGGCCTCTTTGCAGCCCCCATTGCCCCGCAACTTGCAGCACTACGGAGAACCCCCTATGAGCGGATATGCCGACCCCGGCTTTGACACCTTGTCCCTGCACGCCGGAGCCGTGCCCGATGCGACCGGCTCGCGCGCGGTGCCCATTCACCTAACGACGTCGTTTGTGTTCGAGTCCAGCGACCAAGCCGCCGCCCTTTTTAATCTGGAGCGCGCCGGCCATGTCTATAGCCGTATCAGTAACCCCACCAATGCGGTATTCGAGCAGCGCATATCTGCGCTGGAAGGCGGCATCGGCGCAATTGCAACCGCTAGCGGCCAAGCGGCGCTGCATCTAGCGATCTGTACGCTCATGGGCGCGGGTGCGCACATCGTGGCTTCTACCGCGCTGTATGGCGGCTCGCACAATCTGCTGCACTACACGATGCGTCGCTTTGGCATAGAAACCACTTTTGTGAACCCCAATGACCTGGACGCCTGGCGCGCCGCAGTGCGGCCCAATACCAAGCTGTTTTTTGGCGAAACCGTGGGCAATCCGGGTATGGATGTGCTGGACATCGAAGCCGTCAGCGCTATTGCCCATGACAACGGGGTGCCCCTGCTAGTGGACTCCACCCTCACCTCGCCCTGGTTGATCAAGCCCTTTGACCACGGCGCGGACATTGTTTACCACTCAGCCACCAAGTTTTTGTCCGGCCATGGCACGGTGGTCGGTGGCGTCGTCGTGGACAGCGGGCGCTTTGACTGGGACGCTTCGGGCAAATTTAGCGAGCTCAGCGCGGTCTATGCCGGTTTTCACAACATGGTGTTCACCGAGGAAAGCACCGTAGGTGCATTTTTGCTGCGCGCGCGGCGTGAGGGCTTGCGCGACTTTGGCGCCTGCATGAGCCCCCATACCGCTTGGCTGATTTTGCAAGGCATGGAAACGCTGCCCTTGCGCATGGCGCGCCACGCCAGCAACACTGAAAAAGTAGTGCAATTTTTGGCCAGCCACCCCATGGTCGCGCGCGTGGGACACCCCATGCTGGAGAGCCATGTCAGCCACGCGCTAGCCAAGAAACTACTACCGCGCGGGGCCGGTTCGGTGTTCAGCTTTGACATCAAAGGCTCGCGCCTGCAGGGTCAAAAATTTATCGAAGCCCTGAAAATTTTTAGCCACCTGGCCAACGTGGGCGACTGCCGCAGCTTGGTCATCCACCCGGCCAGCACCACGCACTTTCGCATGGACGATGCGGCCTTGCAGGCCGCTGGTATCGGGCCCGGCACCATCCGCCTATCCATCGGCTTGGAAGATCCAGACGACTTGCTCGACGATCTGAAAAAAGCCTTGAAGGCGGCGGAAAAAGCGGCTTGAGGCGCCAAGTTTCGCCTAGTCCTTGAGCAGCGCGGACACCAGTTCGGCCAAAGCCAGTGCGCTGGTCAGGCCGGGAGACTCTATGCCAAACAAATTCACCAAGCCCGGAATACCATGGGTTTGCGGGCCTTGGATGCCAAAGTCCGCAGCCGCTTCGCCTGGTCCGCTGATCTTGGGACGAATGCCCGCATAGGCCGCTTGCAAGGCATCGTCAGGCAAACCGGGCCAGTATTTGCGCACCTCCGCATAAAACGCAGTGCCACGCGTCGGGTCTACGGCGTAGTCGGTAGCATCGTCCACCCATTGCACATCCGGGCCGAACTTAGCTTGGCCGCCCAAGTCCAGCGTCAGGTGTACACCCAGGCCGCCGGGTTCTGGCAGCGGATAAATCAGGCGTTGAAACGGCGCTTTTCCCGCCATTGAAAAATAGTTTCCTTTGGCAAAAAATTCCTGCGGAACATGGTGCGCTGCCAGACCTTCAAATCGTCGCGCTAACGCGGGGGCGGACAAGCCTGCCGCGTTCACCACGATGCGGGCAGCCAGACAAGTGCCATCCTGCATCCATACCTGATGTCTGCTGGTTGGCGAAAGGGCCACCCGATCCACCACAGTATTAAGCACCACTTGCGAACCCGCGTTTTCCAGGTCGCCTTGCAGCGCCAGCATCAGGCCATGGCTGTCCACGATGCCGGTGCTGGGCGACAGCAAAGCGCCATGGCAATGCAGCGCAGGCTCTAAGGCGGTGGCCTCTGCGGCACTGAGCAATTGCAGGTTACCCACGCCATTGGCCAGCGCACGCGCCTGCACCAGGGCTAGCTCTGTCATTTGGGCAAGGCTGGTGGCTACCAGCAGCTTTCCGCAACGACGGAGGGCTACGCCGCGCTCGGCGCAATAGGCATAGAGCATCTGCTTGCCCTGGACGCACAGACGCGCTTTGAGCGAGCCTTGCGGGTAGTAAATGCCGGCATGGATCACCTCGCTATTGCGGGCGCTAACGCCGCTGCCGATGCTGGCCTCGCTCTCCAACACCCAGACCTCGCGCCCTGACAGTGCCAGGGCGCGCGCCACCGCCAGGCCGACCACGCCCGCGCCGATGACGACAGCATCGACGGGTTCGGCGGTGGAGACGGTTGACATGTGCAGATTGTGACGGACGCGCGCACAGGGCCTTGCCAGCCAATTAGGCACAATGCACGTCAACCCTCGCTTATCCAGAAAGACCGCCCCGTGCTGATCACCGCCAACAACGCCCCGCTCTACGCCTACACCGCAGGCAAGCCCTTTAGACCCGAACTGCCCAGCGTCGTCCTGATCCACGGCGCGCTGCACGACCATAGCGTGTGGGGCCTGCAAAGCCGCTACCTGGCCAACCACCATTACAACGTGCTGGCTATCGACCTTCCTGGCCATTGCAAAAGCGGCGGCAACGCGCCCGAATCGGTGGAGGAGGCGGCCCAAAGCATCATTGGTTTGCTGGACGCGCTGGAGATTAAGCAAGCGGCGCTTGTTGGCCACAGCATGGGCTCCTTGATCGCCCTGGAAGTAGCCGCGCAAATGCCCGAGCGGGTCAGCCATTTGGCGATGGTGGGTACCGCCTACCCTATGCGCGTGTCACCAGCCCTCCTAGACGCGGCGCAAAACGCGCAGTCCAAAGGCATCGACTTGGTCAATACCTTTTCACTGTCGATGATGGCGCCGCCGCCTTCGCTCATGGGGCCGGGCACATGGTTACATGGCACCAACAAAGCGCTGATGCACCGCGTGCTAGGTAGCAACCGCCAGGCCAATGTGTTTTACCGCAGCTTCAAAGCCTGCGACAGCTATGCACGGGGCGACGAGGCGATGGCACAGGTGCAATGCCCCACGCTGTTTTTGCTGGGCGCCAGCGACCAGATGACGCCGCCGCACGGCGCCAAATCGCTGATGGCCCATGCGCGCCACGGCAAAGTCGTCACGCTCAAAGCCGGGCATTCGCTTTTACAAGAGGCGCCGGACCAAGCGCTTGATGCGCTGCGTGATTTTTTGAAGACGCCCGCCCTGGCTTAGCGCGCCCAGGCGTGCACCGGGCACTGCGTTACAGCGTAACGCCTGCGGCGCAGCGGCTTAAATCTCGACGTAGCCGCCTAGCTCTATGGCGTGCTCTAGCGGAATTTTGAAGTATTCGGACGCGCCCTGCATAGAGCGGTGCATGTAAATAAATGGCGCCATCAGGAGTGGCGAGGAATGGGTGGCGATCACCTGCTCTTTGCCGACGAAGAAGGAAATCTCCATGAGGCTGAAGTGGAACTCACGCGCCCGCAGGAAGGCCACGGCGCGCATCACATGCATGTCCTCCATAAAGCCGAAGCGCACCTCCACCGCATGGAAGTTGTGCGATAAATGCTCAATCGTCACCCGCTCCTGGTCACCCACATAAGGCTCGTTCACCGTTTGGATATGCATCAAGATCACGCGCTCGTGGATCACCTTGTTATGCTTCATGTTATGCAGCAAGGACATTGGCACGATGTTCGAATGCGGCACCATAAAGATGGCCGTGCCCGGTACCCGCTGGGGCAGGCGTCCGTTAAGGCCGTCAAGAAAAGGCTTGAGCGCGGTGGCAGACTCCCACCGCGCTTTGAGCAAGCGCTCGCGCCCCGTAATCCAGGAAACCATGACCAGCATCAAAACCGCTGCGACGCTGACCGGCAGCCAGCCGCCTTCGAAGAACTTGAACAAATTGGTGCCCAGAAAAACCATATCTATGGCAAACAGGCCAACGAACAAGGGGATAAACATCCACTTGTTCCAGCCACGGATGGAGATAAACAAAAAGCCGGCCAGTACGGTATCAATTGCCATGGCGCCCGTCACCGATACGCCGTAGGCAGCGGCCAGGCGTTCCGAACTCTTGAAGCCCAATACCAGCAAAACCACCCCCACAAACAGCAGAATATTGATCTTGGACACATAGACCTGGCCCATTTCTTCGGACGAGGTGTGCTTCACGCGCAGTCGCGGGATGTAACCCAGACGTACCGCTTGGGTCGCAATCGAAAACGCACCGGAAATCACCGATTGGGACGCGATGATGGTCGCCATGGAGGCCAAAATAAGCATTGGCACCAGCGCCCAATCTGGCCCGAGGCGGTAGAACGGGTTGTCCAGCGCGCTTGGGTCACTGATAAGCAAAGCGCCTTGTCCGTAGTAATTTAGAAGCAGGCAGGGGAACACCAGGAACAACCATGCCCGCTGAATCGGCTGGCGCCCGAAATGGCCCATGTCGGCGTACAAAGCCTCGCCGCCAGTCACCGCCAATACCACCGAGCCCAAAATCGCGATAGATATTCCCGGATGCTCAGCCAACAAGCTGATGCCAACCCAGGGGTTTAGGGCCGCAAACACGGTCGGGTGCTGCACGATTTCGGTCACACCGAGTACGCCAAGGCAAATAAACCAGACCAACATGATGGGCCCGAAAACGACACCGATCTTGCCGGTGCCAAAGCGCTCCACGGCAAACAAGGCGGAAATCAGGGTCAGTGAAATCGGGATGATGAAGGGCTCTAGGTCCGGCGAAAGCACCTTCAAGCCTTCCACCGCGCTGAGTACCGAAATGGCCGGGGTGATCATGCTGTCACCAAAAAACAAAGCGGCGCCCAAAGCGCCGGCCAGCGTTACGATCCAGCGCAGGCTGGAGCCCTCTCGAATTCCGGCAGAAACCAGCGAAGTCAGCGCAAAAATACCGCCCTCGCCCTTGTTGTCCGCCCGCATGATGATGAACACATACTTGATCATCACCACTAGCACCAAAGCCCAACTGATAAGCGACAAAACGCCAAATACCGTATGCGAGATGTCGGCACCTGCCGCGCCCCCCGCAGCTTCTACGGATACCTTGAGCGCATAGAGCGGGGAGGTGCCGATGTCGCCAAAAACAACGCCTAAAGCGCCCAGAATAAGAGTCCCCAACTTGGTAGAGGAATGGTCGTGATGGCGTGAATTTGGCATTATTTTTGTTAAAAATTAACCAAATTATTCTAATCGACATGGCACCTAAACACTTCAGTGAAGGATGTAAAGCACGATGCCCACCAGCACACCGCCTTGTTCGGCCGCGGCGCAGTGCATGGACTCGGCAGGGTCCATAAAGCGCGCCCACGTGTGCTGCGTCACGGCCTCAGGAATGTTGGTTTTGTAGAAAGCTTGATAACGCTGCCAAAGCGGAAGCCACTTTTCACGGCAGTTTCTGCACCCTAAGAATCGGCGGCCCAAGTAGTGTCGACCAGCAGTTGTCGATCGTAACTGCCGGTGCTATCGCTTCAGGTACGCCAAAACGTCCGCGTGAAAATGACCACTATCGTAAATAGCTCCAAACGACCGAGCAACATGGCCAGCGTACAAATCCAGGTTTGAAAGTCGGTCAGCACGGCAAAGGTAGTTGCGGGGCCAACCAGATTAAGTCCAGGTCCCATGTTATTGATAGAAGCAACGACTGCTGAAAGCGCCGTCACCAGCTCGCAACCGCTGACGAGCATGAGCAAGGTGCACACAATGATGGAGATACCGTACAGGAACACGAAAGCCAAAATAGAGTCCATCACTGCGGGCTCATAAACCGCTCCATTCAATTTGACAACCATCGGTGATTTTGGATGTACCAGCCGGTGCAGTTCACTGAAGCAATGCTTAACCAATAGTTGGGCACGGATCATCTTTATTCCACCCCCGGTGGAGCCTGCAGCGGTCGCAAAGCAAGATAAAAACAACATCAAAACCGGCGCGAAAGCGGGCCATAGGTTGTAGTCTTGCGTGGCCAAACCGGTAGTGGTCGCGATCGAAACCACATTAAATGCTGAGTGTCGCAAGGCAGTTAAAAAGTCCGGATAGACCTGATGGACCCACAAAAAATAGGCCACTAAAAAAATGCTGCCGATCATGGTAGCCCACACCATATGGGCTTCTTTGTCTTTGACGTAGGCCTGCAGTGTCCGCCCAGAAAATGCTAAAAAATGGGTAGCGAAGTTAATGGCAGCCAGCAACATGAATACGATCGCTACCGCTTCCATAGCAGGGGAATCAAAGAAGCCAAAGCTCGCATCGTGTGAGGAAAAACCACCGAGACCCATGATGGAAAAGGTGTGGATCAACGAGTCTAAAAATGGCATGCCCACAGCCCATAAGCTGAAGGTACAGGCAGCGGTAATCAGGAAATAAACCAGCCAAAGCCCTTTGGCGGTCTGCGCGATACGGGGCGTGAGCTTCGCATCCTTCATCGGACCCGGGGTTTCGGCTTTAAACGCCTGACTACCGCCGACGCCAAGCATGGGCAAAACCGCCACCGCCAACACCACCACACCCATACCACCCAGCCACACGAGAAAGGCACGCCAGACGTTGATGGAGCCTGGTAGCTGGTCTAAATTTGAAAGCGTGGTGGCCCCGGTAGTGGTCAGGCCCGACATGGTTTCAAAATACGCATCGGTGAAGCTCAGACCGGGAATACTCAGCATCAAAGGAATGGTGGCGATTCCCGGCAGCACCATCCAGGTCAATGCCGACAGCAAAAAACCATCTCTGTTTCGTAACTCTCTACCCCGAGATGCCTTGCGCGTGAGAGCCCACATGACCAAGCCAATCAAGCCGGCAAGACCCATCCCAACTATAAAACTCCAAACTGCATGATCATCCAGATACCAGGAAATCGCTGTTGGAAACAACATCAAGCTGGTAAATATCAGGATGATGAGTCCCAGAATATTCAAAACTCCCGCTACTCTTTGCATGATGTACGCCCCTTCATCCAAAAAAGCTTGCGCTAACCTGAAGGAGTTTTTCAATTTTTTGCACCGTTTTTATCTCGGTCACAAACAAGATTAAATGGTCTTCTGATTCAAGTACCAGGTCATGGTGCGCCATCAACACGTCTTGGCCACGCACCACGGCGCCCAATAAGGCGCCCGCCGGCCATGCGATGGCATCTACGCGACGGCCCACACACTGGCTGGTGGATTTGTTTCCATGAATCACGATTTCCAATGCCTCTGCCGCACCCCGCCGCAGGCTGTGTACCCGCGCCACATCAGCACGTCGAACGTGCGCAAGAATGGAACCGATGGTGACATCCGCAAGCCCCACAACCACATCGATTTTGCTGTCCTCCAGGACACCGACATACACGCTTTGATGGATCAGCGACAAGACGCGGTGCGCCCCCAATTTTTTTGCCAGCAGCGATGCGATGATGTTGCGATCGTCATCCCCGGTCGCGGCAACAAAGAGATCTATATGGGCAATATCCTCGTTAATCAACAATTCACTGTCGTTTTCACTCCCTTGCAAGACCACTGTTTTATCCAGCAGAGCCACCAGCTGGTGCGCGCGTTTTTCATTGGCCTCGAACAACTTCACCGAATGGCTACCCTCCAGGTCTTGGGCCAAACGGTAACTGAATTCTGAGCCGCCTGCGATCATGATGCGCCTGACTGGGCGGTCTGCTTTGCGTAACTCCTCCATGACGCGTCGCATATCGCTTGTACGGGAAAGAAAGAACACTTCGTCATCGTCTTCGATCACCGTGTCTGCAACGGGCTGCACCGCACTTGTACCGCGGAATATGGCGACGATTCGCGCATCCGTGGTCTTCAAGTGGTTACGCAAATTGCCTATCCGGTCTCCTACCAACAGTCCGCCCGCCTTGGCGCGAACGGCCACCAGGCAGACTTGGCGGTCGGCGAACTCTAAAACCTGGAGCGCCTCCGGATAAAAAACCAGATTTTCAACATACCGGGCCAGCACCACTTCTGGCGAAATCACGTGGCTGATACCAAACACATCCTCCCCGGTCAGGCGCGGATCGTCTAGATACTCTGAGGACCGTACCCGAGCAATACGTTTGGGCACATTGAATATTTTGGCGGCAATTCTGCACGCCATCATGTTGATCTCATCCACCTCGGTCACAGCGATGAGCAAGTCACAGTCGGCGATACCCGCGTCTCTCAATACAGACGGGTGCCCGGCATTACCCGTCACGGTGCGCAAGTCAAATTTAGAAGCCAACTCTCTGAGTTTGGTGGCATCACGGTCGATAACCGTGATGTTGTGCTGCTCCGGAGCTAGATTTTTTGCCACGGAAGTACCAACCTGGCCTGCACCAAGAATGATGATATTGCTCATAAATTTATTTCCAACGAACTAATCATTTTGAATGGTCCAAGCCATTCGCGTACGGGGATCATAGCTCTAGGGACCCCAGAGGATCGATTCCCGAATCTCAATACCGGGCCTTGGTATCTTCCGGGTCGTGCAAAGCGCAAACTCGTCGGCCAAGCGTCTATTCGTAAAGCGTGCGTGGCTCAGCCCCCAATTAGATTTCGAATCAGCGCAGCAAATCTCACGTTTCTCGAAATCTGCGCAGGAGGCTGCTGAGGTGGTGTGTACCAAGACAACTACAACACGCTAGGAGGTCTCAGCAGTCAGGTCGTGCAAATGCAGCAAGCGCTGGATAAAGTGCTCTATGCCGCCCTCGACAAATTTTTGCAAAGCCAGGTGGCTGGTGTTGCTGGCGATTTGGCGGAAATCGCGCGCACCCCGGCTGGTGGGCGCATACTCGGTTACGGAAAGTTTGCGCTGGCCCGCATCAACGATGAGTTCATCCTGGGACACGCTGCCAAGGTAATGCAGCGCTCGGGTTAAAAAGCGTTGGCTGATTTTGTCCAGCACATCAAACATCTTTTTGCCTTCGGCCTCCGTCGTCACGCCATTGACAATGATGTGGATCTCATCGAGCTTGAAGTCGCTGCAAAGCACCTTGATCATGGCGTAGGCATCGGTCACGCCGGCCTGTTCATTGCGAACCACAATAATGCGGCGGCTGGTACTAGCCATGAAGGACAGAACCGACTGCTCGGTGCCCGGCGGCATATCGACAATCAAAAAGTCAAGCTCGCTTTCCATGTCTCCAAACTGCTTGAGCACCCGCGCTGCCTTTGACGGATTAAGTGTGGTCATGGCCTCAATCGTGGAGGCGCCTGCGATCAAGTTGATGCCATACCGGCGTTTCAAGATGATCTCGCGCAAGGACTTGTCGCCATTCAAAAAGTGGCCCAAATGGAAGGGGCAGACGGTGCCCAGCGCAGTTTGGGCGTTGTTGTAGCTGGAGTTGGCATCCAGAATCATGACGGCATAGCCCATGTCGTGCAGGGCGACAGCAAGATTGACGGATACCGTGGTCTTCCCAACGCCAGGCTGGCCGCTGGTGATACCTAAAACTTGGCAATGTGTGGGTTTTTCCATAAATGAAGCAGGCTCTGTGCACAAGTGATTCCCAATACTATCAGTTTTTTTACTTTTAACAATTAGGTATTCAGCGTATTTACCCTAGCGGCTTCGCCGGGCCACAACACCCGATTCAAGTCCCTGGAGAATTTTATTTTTTCAGCGAAAAAGTCACATTTGGGCGCTGGTTCGCCGGTCTCGCGGCCTAGTGACTCAATTTCAGACCATAATCGTTTTCCTTATTTTTCACGTTTTTCGCGATTTACAACGAATTGGAGACCTTATGCAGCTAGGAATGATTGGTTTGGGACGTATGGGCGGCAACATCGTGCGTCGGCTGATGCGCAACGGACACACCTGCGTGGTGTACGACACCAACGCCGCCAGCGTGGCCCAGCTCGCCACCGAGGGCGCCACCCCCAGCCAGGACATGGCTTCCTTTATCAGTCAACTGCAAAAACCCCGCGCCGTTTGGGTCATGTTGCCCGCCGGTGCCATTACCGAGGCAACCGTCAACACCCTGTCTGGCCTGCTGGAAGCCGGTGACACCATCATCGACGGTGGCAACTCCAACTACCAGGACGACGTGCGCCGCGCCAAGGCCTTGGCGGAAAAAGGCATCCGCTATATTGACGTGGGCACCAGCGGCGGCGTGTGGGGCCTGGACCGGGGCTACTGCATGATGATTGGCGGCGACAAAGCCGCTTTTGACCACTTGGACCCCATCTTCAAAACCCTGGCGCCGGGCGTCGGCACCATCGAAAAAACCCCGGGCCGCGAGGGCCGCAAGTCCACTGCCGAAGACGGCTACCTCTACACCGGCCCGGCCGGCTCGGGCCACTTTGTGAAGATGGTGCACAACGGCATCGAATACGGCCTGATGCAGGCCTATGGCGAGGGATTGGACATTTTGAAGGGCGTGAATCAGGAAAGCATTCCCGCCGAGCGCCGCTATGACCTGAACTTAGCTGACATCACCGAACTCTGGCGCCGCGGCAGTGTGGTGTCGTCCTGGCTCTTGGACCTGACGGCCATCTCTTTGGCCGAAGACCCGGAACTTGCGTCTTACTCCGGCTACGTGGAAGACTCGGGCGAAGGCCGCTGGACCATCCAAGCCGCCATCGAAGAAGCGGTACCGGCTGACGTGCTGACGGCAGCCCTGTACACCCGCTTTCGTTCGCGCAAAGAGCACACCTTTGCAGAAAAAGTACTATCTGCCATGCGCAAACAATTTGGCGGCCATAAAGAACCCGGCAAAGCATAAGGACACCCCGTGGCACAAGACATCGAACACGAAAAAACGCCGCACGGCGAACGCGCGCCGGCCTGCACCGTCGTCATCTTCGGCGCGGGTGGAGATCTGACCAAGCGCTTGCTCATGCCCGCGCTTTACAACCTGGCGCGCACCAATTTGCTACCCAGCAACTTCGCCTTGATCGGCGTGGACCGCTTGGAAATGAGCGACCAGGCCTTTCGCAGCCATGTGGAAGAGTCGGTTCGCGCCTTTGCCGCGGACAAACACTACGCCCAAACCCTGGACGAAGCTAATTTGCAGCGTCTGTTGGCAAGCATGACCTATTTGTCCGCCGACTTCGGGGCAGCAGCCTCTTACGTGGAACTGGGCAAGCGCCTGGAAGCGGTCAAAACCAGCCACCAGGTCAATGACAACGTGATGTTTTACCTGGCCGTCGGTGCGCGCTTTTTTGGTGGCATCGTCGATCAACTGGGCGCCGCCGGTCTGGTGACCGAGTCCAACCACCACTGGCGCCGCGTGGTGGTGGAAAAACCCTTTGGCAGCGACTTGGCCTCGGCACAAGCGCTCAACACCCAATTGCGCCACAGTTTGGCCGAGTCGCAGATCTACCGCATGGACCACTTCCTGGGCAAGGAAACCGTGCAAAACATCATGCTGATGCGCTTTGCCAATGGCATCTTCGAGCCACTGTGGAACCGCGACCACATCGACCATGTACAAATCACCGTGGCCGAGACCGTGGGCGTGGAAAAGCGTGCTGCGTTTTACGAGACCACAGGCGCCATGCGCGACATGATGCCCAACCACGTCTTCCAGTTGCTGGCCTTAACCGCCATGGAGTCGCCCGCCTCGTTTGACGCCGATGCCGTGCGCAATGAAAAAACCAAGGTATTGCAATCAGTGCACCGCGTCGACGCGGTCACCGACAGCGTGCGCGGCCAGTACAGCGAGGGCAGCCGCGACGGCCAGGCGCTGGCGGGCTACCTGAAGGAAGACGGCGTCAACCCCGGCAGCAAAACCGAGACCTATGTCGCACTCAAACTCGGCATAGACAACTGGCGCTGGGCCGGCGTGCCCTTTTACCTGCGCACCGGCAAGGCCATGGCCAAGCGGCAAAGCGAGATCGTCATTCAGTTCAAACGCCCGCCGTTTTCCCTGTTTCGCGACACCGCCACCGAAGCCCTCACGCCCAACGCGCTGGTCATCAAGCTGCAACCGGACGAAGGCGCCATGCTCACCTTTGGCGCCAAGATTCCCGGCCCGAAAATCCAAATCGGCCAAGTGCACATGGACTTCCATTACAAGGATTACTTCCAAAACGCACCCAGCACGGGTTATGAAACCCTGATCTACGACTGCATGATCGGCGACGCCACGCTTTTCCAGCGCTCTGACAGCGTCATGGCCGGCTGGGACATCGTGCGCCCCTTGCAGGAATACTGGGCGGACCCCAAAGCACCGCTGGCCCATTACGCGGCAGGCTCCGAAGGCCCGGCTGCGGCCGATCAGCTATTGGGCGATAGCCACCGGGCTTGGCGCACCCTGGCCTAGTCGCCCAAGGGGCGGCTGACAGCGGCCTCCTCTGCATTGATTCGCTTTGAACGCTCCCGCGCATTAGCAGGCGGGGAGTCTGCGACCACATTAGTTACGGCATCTAAGGCGAAAACGGCCTGTTTTTATGTCAATTTAAATTAATATTACTTAAAACAATATTTATAAAGACGAGTGTTAGACTTTGCTAAATGCTTGGCGCAGTTCACTACAGAGGGGCACCAAGAAGCGCTGGAGTCATAGAATATTTCGCAGGTAGGGATATGCGAGGCCCCCAGCATATGTTTGGGCGCGGTGCGCCTGGGAAAGTAGCAGCCCATGAATAGAAACCCATTATTGGCATACGCATTAGCGTCGCAACCCCGGCAATCGGCAGGCAAGGCGGCAAACTTTGCGCGCTTAAACCGGGCACTGTCCACCGTTACATTGACTTTGCTAGGCGCTTGTGGCGGAGGCGGAGGAGGCAACAGCCCCTACATACCGCCTGTGGTGCCCTTAGCCCCTGCCGTGCAGCTGGCCGAAACCTGTGTCGCCCCCGTCTCTGGGCAAAAACAAGGCACTGTGGACGATGAGAAAGCGTGGGTACGTTCCTTTGTCGATGAGCGCTACCTTTGGTACCGAGACGTTCCAACGCTGGACGCTACAAATTATGCAAGTGCGGCGCTCTATTTTGATGCGCTAAAAACACCTGCCAAGAACAGTGCTGGAGGCGACTTGGATCGCTTCCATTGGTCTGAAACCAAGGAGCAATACGACCAGTACACCAATGGCATTTCGGTCGATTACGGCATAGACTGGTCGCGTATCGCCAATTCTGCGCCGCGCAATTATGTGGTTTACAACGTAGAGCCGCAAAGCGCCGCCGGGCTTGCAGGCGTCCAGCGGGGTGATAAATTGATGAAGGTCGATGGAATCGACTTCATCAACGGTACAGACCTCACTGTAATCAATAATGGTGTTTTTCCAAAAGACCAAGCTGCACACAGCTTTGAATTTCAGCGGGGAACATCCACACTCAAGCTGACGCTCCAAGCGGGCCAATACGCCACCTCGCCCGTACGTGGCGCCAAAGTGATTAGCGATAACGGAACCAAGGTCGCCTACCTGTATTTCGACAGTTTCATCGCCAAGTCTCAAGATCAATTGATCACTGCGTTTGCTAACTTCAAACAACAAGGTGCGACGGAATTGGTCATAGACATGCGCTACAACGGCGGCGGCCTGTTGTACATCTCCAGCCAACTCGCCTACATGGTTGCCGGCTCCGGCGCGAGCAGCGGAAAGACCTTCGACCGACTGGTTTACAACGACAAGCGAAGTAGCGAAAACTACACCTACAACTTCATTCCTTATGCCCTGGATGCCAAATATTATTACGATTACACACGCCCCCTGCCCAGCCTCAACCTCAAGCGCGTGACCCTGCTGGTGGACCATGGCACGGCATCGGCCAGTGAGGCGGTCATCAACGGCTTAATGGGTATCGATGTCACCGTCAATTTGATCGGAGCCACCACCTACGGTAAGCCCTACGGCTTTACGCCTCAAGGCAATTGCGGGCGCTACTACTATGCGGTTGAGTTCAAAGGGGAGAACCACAAAGGGTTTTCGTCATTCGACGCCGGTTTTGCACCGACCTGCACCGTCAAGGACGATTTGAATTTTCAGTTGGGCGACTTAGCGGAACCCAGGCTCGCGGAGGCACTGCAATACCTCAAAACAGGGCGATGCACGACTACCCCGACCGCGAGTATCAAGGCTATGGGTACGCCAGAACAGTCCTCTTCTGTGGTGGACCCCAAGCGCGCGCGCGCTTTGATGATCCCCACCCAAGTGCACCCATGAACGCCCGCCATCAAGTGCCCAGTGCGACGCTGATAATCGCCCTTTTGCTCAGCGCCTGCCAATCGAATGCACAGCCGCAGGGCCAAGCTGCCCGCTTACGAACCGTCACCGAAGCGGCGCAGCAAGAACTCACGCAAGCGC
>Ga0214919_10004684_pt1 | contig 19833 bp, 20 predicted proteins | sample LL1503_MetaG_FD_177994 | JGI IMG/M metagenome (GOLD analysis project Ga0214919, IMG submission 177994) | Freshwater microbial communities from Lake Lanier, Atlanta, Georgia, United States - LL-1503 | ecosystem: Environmental > Aquatic > Freshwater > Lake | place: USA: Georgia | collected...
CAACTGGTACTTCAACGGGAACTTCAACTGGAACTTCAACTGGAACTTCAACTGGAACTTCAGCTAGAACTTCAGCTAGAACTTCAACTGAAACTTCAACTAGAACTTCAACTGGTACTTCAACTGGTACTTCAACTGGTACTTCAACTGGAAGTCCAACTGGAACTTCAATTGGAACTTCAACTGGAAGTTCAACTGGAACTTCAACTGAAACTTCGACTGGTACTTCAGCTAGAACTTCAGCTAGAACTTCAACTGGAACTTCAACTGAAACTTCGACTGGTACTTCAGCTAGAACTTCGACTGAAACTTCAACTGGAACTTCAACTGGAACTTCGACTGGTTCTTCGATAGAAATTTTAGATTTATGTATTAATCTTAATAAAGAATTATTATTAACATTTCTTTGGATAGGCATTATTATATATATATATATATATATTATAATATTTAAACTATAAATTAAAAATTGAAGTATTTTTTATAAATAAATACTTTTTATACAATAATAAAGAAATGGAGACTATTGTAACAAAAACTACAATAAAACCAATTATTGAAGATAATATAGATGTATCTATTATTAATAAGAAAGCTGGTGTTAATACAAATTATTTTGATAAAAAATTTAAAGAAAAAACTAATAATGAATCAATATTATTAAAAAATGAATATAAAAAAATATTTTTTACAAAAAAAGTAAATAATTATTATTTATCAAAAACATTTGATGATAAAACTATTATATTTGTAGCACAAAATAGATTAAAAACATATATGAAAAATAAATATAATGGCGCAGGAGAAAGTAAAATTTTATTTTACTTTCTTCTTCGCTATTAGAGGTGGTGAAAGTAGGACTTTCTCCACCTCCAATATATTATTATTTAGATGTCCGGATGAAGCATATATTATTGAATATAAAACTGGCAATAAAGTAATAAAAATATTAGATAAAATAGAACAAAATACTAAGGATTCTTATGAAACTAAATTAATGATAGGAAAATCAATAAAAAGAGAATATGAATTAGTATTAGGTGAAGAATGGCAAGTTCATTATGGATTTTGTGTAGATGAATTTTTGATGAAAAAAATTATTTCAAATGAGAAAAAATATACAATATTAAATATAATATTAAATGAAAATAATATTGATGTATTATTTGGAGATGATGAAAAATATTTTGAAATATTAGATCATTGGTTTAATAATTCAAAATAATAAACTTTTATTTTATTTTTAAATTAAGTTATTCTTTATAAAATAAGAGTAGGGAGTGTAGAAGAAAGTAAAACAAAAATTTACTTTATCTACTTGGTTTTTATAAAAATAGTTATAAAATTCTTTAAATAAAATTTTTACTTTCTTCATTTTTGTTATGTATATTTTTTAAATCATTTGTAATCAATGACGGTCTCCAATATACGCACCATTTTTCATCAAAAGTCGGAATCATTCTTACACGAATTTTATTATTAATACCCCACATACGTTTAAATAATTCATCACTTGATGGATTTTTTCCATTTTTTTGTAATTCTTTTGGCGCATCTGTTGATGTTCTTTTAAGTAATTTATAACCAAGTGTGTTTTTAATAAATTCTAATGCATTTATTTGCAAGTCAAATATACGATGATCTTTATCTGTATCTATTAATTTTATTTTAATCGGTTGTTTCTTTTTTTGAATACGTATATTTTCAATAGCAGATTTTCCAATATCTCCCATTTCATACATAGGTTCTCTATAATCTTCTTGAGTAACAACTTCTCCATTATGTTCGCATGCCATATTTCTAGCACATTCTTCCATAATAATACATCTATTCATTGTATTTGTAGGACAATATATTTGTGTTTGTATATATTTAGTACCCCAATTTTTCATTCTACCTGTTATTCTTCCAAACAGTTGATATATTTCATCATTTGTAAGATCCAAATGTCCAAATATAGCAGATGTAAATGATCCAATTGATTTATGAATTAATGTTTGACCCATACCAACACATAATAATCCGGTAATTACAATTGGTCGATTTTGTAAGTTAAATTGTAATATTAATCTAGAAATTGTTTCACATACCTCTTCATCTTCTGATTTTAATACTATTGTTTTTGTATGTTTAGAAAAAGTTTTATATTGAAGTGTTTTTTCAAAGCCATTTATAACAATAATAACTGCTTCATTATTGATATTAAATATTAATTCCCTTACAATATCATGACCTTTACGTCGAATATGTGCAGGAATAAATGATCTTGTATTTTCACTTAAAATTTCAGGATATTTCTTTAGAACATTATGTATAAAACCAATAGTTTGTTTATCCATTTCATCAAAATCAAATGGATGTGGACGAATATAAGGAATTTCAAAAAAATTATCAATACAATTAAATATCATATCTTTATAACCAACATAATTTAAATCCGAAAAATCATCTAATTGAATGAGTCTTATTTTAGACCAAAATCCTGATTCTTGCCAAATTTTATCTGGTGATGCAGTTAATGCAGTAATACCTTTTACAATATCAAGACTATGAATATGTTCTATTTGGAAACGAAGTGAATCATTAATATATTTATGGAGTTCGTCATAATAAGCAAATGCTCTAAAAATATTAATGTTGTTTCTATCAATTACTTTTAGAAATTCAACACCATCTTCATATCTTCTAGAATTGCTACACATAACAACAACACGAGGACATGTAAATTCATCAGCACATAACCCTTGTAATTCTAATTTATTTTTTACATGCATATATTTTCCATCATATTTTGATGAAAATACACATATAGCATTTTTACCATAAGTTTTTTTAATTATTTCAAGTCGTTTAGCAAATTGATTATTATTTAATAAAGTATTCATAGTAAATATAATATGAATACTTCTTTTTAATTCAACATCTTGATTAATTTCATTAATAATCTTTGAAATAGCAGTAAATGTTTTTCCTAACTGGGTTAATAAAACACAAAGAACAAATTTTGATGTAGGTTCTGTAATACATATATCCATTATTTTTTATTAATATTACACTTATATAATTGAAATATCTATAGATCATTTTAATATATATAAATCGATCAATTTTTTTATAAACTTATTAAATATCCAAATCTAAATAAATAATATTACAAATAAGTAAATTCACCCCCTTCATAAGCATCAAACTCAAAGCTTTCAAAAGACTCTTTTAAATCAGATTTATTTTTATTTTCATTTTTGGCTAAATCTTGTTCAAAATCAGATTTATTTTCTATATTTTTACCTTGAATTGATTCAATAATTTGTTCTCTTAATTTATTTTTCACCATTTCATATTGTTGTGCTTTAGTAATTGAAATAGGGATTAAGTTTTTATTAAGTATATTTTCTATGCTTAACTGACCTTGAAAATTAGATACAATTAAGTTAGTAATAGCTAGTGCTCCAGCTTCATCTTTTGATGGTATTATAATTTCACCAGTTTTTGAATCAAAATCCATATTAGGAATAATTTGTTTCCACATTTGATAGTCATTCAATGAAGGTATTTTAATTTTAATAAAAAATCTAAATGGAAATTCTTGACCGTAATTATATATTATTTGAGTCCATGGTTTTTGTTGAAGAAATGTCCAAATAATAAATTTATTGGGTTCAACTTGATATGGTTTGCCAAATAAATCAAGAGCAATTGCTTTTTCCATTTGTGAATAATTAGGTTTACTTAAAACTGTAGGTACTTCTTTTTTAGTAGTAGATATTTCTATTTTTTCATCATCAGCAAAAGATAAAATCATTTGATTAATAACTAAATAAAGTATTACAATTAGTAATAGATGATTTAACATATTAAAATATTATAGAAAATAATTAAAGTTTTATATTTTTATCTAACTTTAATTATTAAATATGGAAATTGAGAAAGAATTTATTTATAATTATTTACAAGATTTACCATCTATTGCTTATATAATAGCTAATTTAATTTCATTATCATTTAATTTTATTTTTTTCTCATTAATTGTTATTATTTTATATTTTAATAATATTATCACTACTACTGATATTATATTGATTATATGTTCTCAAATCTTAATAACTATAATTAAAAATAGAGTTAAAAGAGAAAGACCATTTGTTAATACAGAAATTATTAATCAAGAATGGTTTAAAGTAGATCATTATTCATTTCCTTCAGGTCATACATTAAATGCATTTTTATTATTTTATATACTACAACATCATGGGTATTTAATTGGTAATATTTATTATATAATACCTTGTATAGTTGGATTAAGTAGAATAGTATTAAAAGTACATTATCCATCTGATGTATTAGTTGGTGCATTATTGGCAAAAATTATAACTTTATTATTTATATAATGCCATAGAAAAAAATATTTTTTTTACTTTATTTAGAGTGTTGTGCATTTTTACATAACAATACTATAATAGTGAAGAAGAAAGTAAAATTTTATTTTCTTCTTCGCTATTAGAGGTGGTGAAATTAGGACTTTCACCACATCCAATCTTCACATCTAATAACAGCATTAAAATATAAAAAAATTGAAAAATAAATAGGTAATTTGGTTTTATACTAAAAATTGATTGTTACGCGTTATATAATATCATGACGTATTCTACACCTATACATCAAGATAATAGTGGTAAATTTCAGCTAATATTTATCATGTCTACGATCTGTATTACCACTATTATCTTTGCACAAGTGTTTAATATGATATTTAGTTTTGGTGTAAACATAGCTCATTTGATTATTGTCATGTGTGGTTTTGTGTATTTTTGCATCAAATTCGTGGATATCATCTTGTTTGAAAAAGCTGCTGCAGAAAAAGCTGCTGTAGAGAAAGCTGCTGTGGAGAAAGCTGCTGTGGAGAAAGCCGCTGTAGAGAAAGCCGCTGTGGAGAAAGCCGCTGTAGAGAAAGCCGCCATGGAAAAAGCTGCTCAAGAATGGCTGTTTGTAGAAGAAGAAGCTGATACAGAATCTCTGTTTGTAAGAGAACCTGATGATTCTGAATGGTTATTTGTAGGTAATCGTGATACAGAAGAAGCTGTTGTGGAAAAAGCTGTTATGGAGGAGGCTGTTACAAAAGAAGCCGCTGAGGAGAAAGCTGTTATGGAGAAAGTTGCTTACTTTTATAATTGGTTTCATATATTCCATGCTATTATAGAGGTTTGGTTCTCACGGAATAATCTTATAATAAGTGGACTTGATTGGCTCTGTAGTGGATCACTAATTACAGTATATAAGAGAGAACTCGTTTGTATTATTATGATATTGGGGTCTTACATGATAGGACTTGTAATATACTTGGTGTTGTCGTGGCAGAACTACTATATTCTACTTAATCAATTACTAATAATTGTAGTATTCTGTTGGATGATATTAATATATTATAATGTTCATGTGTCCAATAATACTAAGAAAAAACAAGGAGAATTAATACAAACGATTCACATATTATCCGAAGCGTTTTGTCATCGGTATTTCACATGTGCAATTAAATTACTAATGTGTATATCTGAGTTCAAGTCCACATTCAAGTCCACATTCAAGTCCACATTCAAGTCCACATTCAAGTCCACTTTCAAGTCCGCATTCACGTCTTTCTGTTATTATTTAAAGAATGAACACTGAAGTATGTCAAAACACATATTAATTTTATCATAATAAAATTTTATTATAATAAAAAATTTTAATTTATTAGTAAAATTTGTATAATAAATAGTTTTTATTTGTAAAAAATGTAAATTATTTTATTTAAAAATATAAGACAAATTATTTTTGATTATCTATAGATACTGATGTTAATAGATATAGGTTATTTGTCGGAGGTGGAAAAAGTCTTACTTTCATCACCTCTAATAGCGAAAAAGAAAGTAAAATAAAATTTTACTTTCTCATGTGCCGTCTTATTGTAACTATTCTGAGATATTATTTAATAAAGAATATCTATTAACATCAAAAATATAAATTAGACTATTAAAATTATTTATGATAATGGCGTAGGTAAAGAATAAAAAGTAGTTCTAATATATAAATTAGTCAAAGTTTATAAATTTATACTTTATAATGGCGCAAGAAAAAGTAGGACTTCTCTACCTCCAATCATAAAAGTATGAATTTATTCCATCTATAATAATAAATATAAAATTTTTTTAATCAACACCTCTTCTTATAGGTTGTCTATATATTAATTGTAACATATCGTCTTTTTTATATTCATCATCATAATCTAAATCTAACATTGTATCTATTTCTCCAGAACTAATTAGTTTTTCATAGATGTTAAAAATACCATAACTAAATTTATTAATTTCATCATATGTATTAATTAGATTATTATATTCATTAAAATCTTGTTCTATTGCATCTAATATTTTATTTTTTATTGAATATTTATTAAGAATAATTTCAATATCTTTTAAACTTGAATTATAAAATAGTTCAAATTCAAAAGGTTTTTTATTATTTTTAAGATAGTCATATAATGTTTTATTAAAATGATTGATATATAAAAATGATTCATTAGATGTATAGTAATTATTTTTAAATTCTGTATAATTTGAATATGAATGATATATAAAAGCTTTTTTGTAACTAAATAATTTTCCTAATTTTGTTAAAAGAACAATTAAATGTTTTTCATCAATATCATCTTTTGAATCATAAAAATAATATTGATTAATAAAATTTACAACTAATTCATGACCCATTTCAATAAATATTAATGGATAACCTTTATCATCAAAATGAATTAATGATAACCCTTTTTCTACTTTATTACGATAAAATTTACTATATGCATTAGTTGAATCAAAAAATAATAATGTAAATAACATTCCATTAAAATAAATTTGATTATCTTTGTTTGTCATATTTTTGAAATTTTGTAATAATTCTAATTTATATCTTGATGGTAAGATAAAGTTTTCAAATTCTGGTATTTTTTCATTAACTGGTTTTATATTCATAATCCAATCATAATTATTATCAATTAAATCAAATTCATATTTTCTATTAATTAGTTTTTCAAAATTACTCTTAGTATGATAATATTTAAAATTATTATCTTTTGAAATAAGTTTTAATTTAGTATTTGGAGGAAGTAAATATTCTTCTTCTTTTGGAAATAATGACAAATGTTCTAATAATAAACCAACACCTTTTGTATTCTTTTTTAAATTAATTTTTATTAAAATTAAACCAAAAATACCATTCAAACCAGGACTATAAAAGGGATCACGAGTTGTTGAAACAAAACCAGGGTCAATAAATATTTGTCCAATTTCTAAATCTTGTAAAAAACTATCATCTGAAATAAATCTATAAATTTGATATTCTTTATCTAATACAGGTGCTGTTTTTATCGTATTAATAATATTAATCATTCTATCGTAAAAAAAAGAGTTAATTGTATAAACATCTTGATTTCTTAAAAAACGATTTAATAAAGTAGAACCTATAAATGAATAAAAACAAATATCTGATTGAGATTTATTCTTAATAATATTAATAGTATTATCCTTAATTATATCAAAACTAAAATCATTATGTGATATATTCATACAAATTTCATAATGTTTTGTTTCATCAATTAAATCTTCAGGTTTAATATCTTTAATTAATCCCATATTTTGTCCAAGCTTAACAAGTTCTGTTTTAGTATAATAAGGTTTTAAATAATAAATAAATGGATTAAAACTTTCTCTTTTACAAATACTTATTGTTAAACCAATACCAGAATATTTATATAATACTTTATAAGATGTATCAATTAAAACATCAATATCGTAATTATCAATTATTTGAATCATTTTTTTTAATCTTTCTATTGATTTAGACATTTGTTCTTTTTCACTACTATTTAATGTATTTATTTTTTTTGTATATTTTTCGTAATTTTGAATAATCCATTTTTTAACTTCATTATTAATAAATCGATAGTGCGATTCTGTTAAACGAAAATAAGTATTTTCTTTTTTTATTGGATAAATTTTTTGAGTATAAATATCATACATTGGAATAATATCAAAATATAAAGATAATTTTTTTTTATCTGCATTATTTTTTAATTTAATTTTATAATTAAAAATATTTTTTATAAAATTTTCATTTATTTTCATAATAATATAATAAATTAGGAATTAAATATTTTTTAATAGGATTATAGAAAGTAAAATTATTATTTAAATTTTATTTTAAGAGCATTATATTTTGTTTTATATTTTAAATATTTTTTAAAATATGGTTCTAATTGATTTGGTTTTAATTTATATAATTGAATAAATTCACCATTATTTGATAATTCGACTTCTTTTTTATTCTTCCACAAATTTTTAAAATCTTCGTTAATTATAATTTTATGAACAGGTTGTCTAATACAAAAATTACTTAATTCATTATATTTATCTGTCTCTTCTATACTATCAACATTAATACCATTCATGGTAAAAATATGTCTCATACTTGCGTGTAAATTTGAATAAACTTCATCTACATCAAATATACTAGTAGAAAAACTATGTAATAATAATGATATATTTCTATATTGATGTATATCATTTATAAAATTTTTAGTTTGTGTTATAATATTTTTTTTTATATAAAAATGTATTTGTTTTTTTGGTTCTATAGGAATTCTCGTTACTGTCATTGATATTATTTGATTATCATAAGGATCTAATATTTCTACTAAATATTTTATACAATTTTCTTTATTTTTTTTTTCAGAATTTTCATCATGTTCATTCCAATAAAAATCATATCCATCGTTAAAAATGTTATTTATTATATCATTTTTAAATTTTTCATCAAATATATATAGAAAAGCAAGACTACCTAATTTATTTAATTCATAATCAACACTATGTGAATTTTTTAAAGATAAAAGATTACCACTATTCATACTAGTTGGATCATTTTTTTCAAAATAATTTTTTATAATTATTGATCTTGCATTATAATTTGGTTCTATAATATCCCATAAATATATCCGTTTATTTAAATAATATATTATTATTGAATAATATTGGTCATCTGTAATTTCAATATCACATAATTTTTCTAATATAATTTTACTATTAAAATTAATATCATATAAATTAAAAATTCTTAAAAAACTTTCATATGGAACGTTAAATCTTCTATACTCACCTATAGATTCTAACATTTTAGTGCGATTAGATTCCACTTGAATAAAATTAATAAATCCATCTAGTTCTTTCTCTAAATATGTATTATTATCTAATTTATATTCTTTTGTATCATCAAACTTTCCATTTTTTCTGTAGTTAATACAATTATCAATATAAAAACATACAATATTATACAAAAAAACAAGTAATAAATATTCTCGTTGTGTATCTGTTTTTATTTTACTATATATTTCTTCATCTCGTAACTCAGTTAAATTAGTACATTTAAATTTAATTTCTGGGTGGTTTGATGTCAAAATTACATCTTTATTTATTATTTTAGCCATATATATATATTGATTTAGACAAATCTTTTTTATACTTTTTTATCTAAATTAATATATATGTTAAATTGGAAAAAAGAATCATCATTGAAAATACTAGATGAAAAATATAAAACAGTTATATTAGATAATAAAATAACTAGAATAATAGCTTTATCTGATATACATAGTGATATACATGCTTTTATAATTTGTTTAAGAGATTGTGCAAAAGTTATAAAAAAAAAGAGTCATGTATATACAAATATTTATTTATTAGATGAAGATACCGAAAATTTATTAGAAATGAATTTAAATGATAAAAAAAATAAATATGTAGATGATTTAAATTATGAATGGATTGGAGGAAATACACATATAGTTATTTGTGGTGATATATTAGATGGTGCAAGAGACAACGAGACCTCTTATAGAGATGGTATTAACAGATGTGGTTTTCGAAATTGTAAAGATTTAGAATATGACCAAGTTGAAATAAAACTTTTAAGATTTATTAATTCTATAAATAAATTAGCAATGAAACAAAAAGGACGTATATATAAAATATTAGGAAATCATGATATTGCAAATTTAGCTAATGATACGATACTTATCAATAGATTTAATCTAGAAAATACTTTAATATTAAAAAATTATTATGATAACTATACAAGACAAGAATATTTTAAAAATAATAATCCAGGTTCTGATTTATTATTTGAAGATAATGCATATATGTTTTTAGTAATTAATAATAATATATTTGTTCATGGTCAATTAGACCATACTAAATCATTAAAAGATTATATAATTATAAATAATAAGTTAAATGGTAGTTTAATTGATGATTGGACAGAAATAAATAGTGTAAATATAACAACATGGGGACGAAAATATTCTAGAGATAATAATGAAACAAATAATACAAATGAACAAATTAATAAATGCATTGAAGTTCGTGACAATTTAGACAAAATATTTAATAGTCTTATTGAGTATAATTGGGGTTATTCAACATATATAACATCAAAAGCAATGCGTGTAATTGTTGGACATTGTCCGCAAATGTTTGGAAATAACAAAAATATAATAAATAGCACATTCAATAATATAACAAATGATAATAATATTCAAATTTTATCAGGGAAGATAAGAACTGGATTACAAAACTACCCAAACTATTTATTTGGTATTGGTATGGAATGTAATAAAGAAAATTTTGATGAATTTGTTACAAATCCAGAAGTAGCCCCTGTTTATGATACTAATGAAAGATATATTTATAAAGTAGATGTAGGGAGTACTAGGGGTTTTGATAATACAGCAGAAGAGTATGTAAGTTTTATTGATAATAATTTACCAAATAATATTGCACAAAGAACACCACAAGTTTTAGAAATAACAAATGATAATAATATAAAAATAATAAGATCAACAGTATTAAATACACGAATACATCAACCAAGACAAAAATTAGAAGAACTACTAAAGGCACAAGACCACCGACATAAATTAATTATACCTGTAATTATACCTACACAAGTATCAATCCATGCTAAATATTTAAAATATAAAAATAAATATATTGAACTTAAAAAAAAGAACTCTTAAAAATATATCAGAATAAAAGTAGAACTTTCTCAACTTTCTATTTATATATTATAACCATGATCATTACAATCATTAAATTTGTGTATATGAATATTTTTAAAATCTTCTTTTTCATCCTTTGGTATTTCTATATATTTTTGATTACAAAAATAAATATATGCAATAATTAATAATAAAATTGCTATAATAATTAATTTCATTATATAATAGTATATTTTTTTATTATATCTATAATAAAAAAATATTTTTACAATGGAGTGGATAAAGTTATACTTTGTTTGGCAATTTAATGTTCGCATAAATTTAATTCTCGTTGATTAAATGTTTGTTTATGATATGTTCTTTCTTTCATCAAATTTAATCGTATTTCATGTGCTTTTAATAAAGAATAATTTTGTTGTTTTATATCTTTAGTTGATGTAATTCTGATATTGGAATTAATTAACCAAAAAACTATAATAGTTCTTGATTGTTCTAATTTACTAGATGTTTTCATGTCAACTTTATATATGTGTGAATTTGGAAAAATTATTAATGGCGCATGAGAAAGTAAAATTTTATTTTACTTTCTTCTTCGCTATTAGATGTGATGAAAGTAGGACTTTCTCCACCTCCAATGAATTTTTATTAATTTTTACTTTTCTTAAAGGAACTAATGTATCCTGTAATAATTCTTCAAATTCTGGAGGAGAATACTGTGGTATACTAGATACTATTGGATATGGATAAGTTTTACTTTCTCATCCCATTGTCCAATATTCTTATTAAGAATAAAGTTGTTTATAAAATTTATTTTTTTATTTTTAAAGAATTATAAATTTCCAGATTTTCTTTAACTAATTGTAAAAATAATTTTTTATTTTTAACAACATATTTCAATAATTCTTTTTTAACATTACTAAAAGTTAGTAATGGTATTTTTTTAGGTATTAAAAATCCAAATAATTCTTCAGATAATGGTTTAAATTTTTCTTTGGTTACAATTGAATCTTTTAATTCTAATTTATCAACAATAGAATCCAAATCTTTTTTACTTTTGAGACATTCAATTTCCATAGTTTCGGGTAATCCTGGACTTGTATCAAATACTATTTCTATATTATTATTATCTATACGCCATATTTCTCTCATTTTTTCATAATAATATTTTTTAGTGCATCCTAATAAATATAACATCTTTTCACCTGTTTCAAAATCATCAATTTCCATTTCATATTCGTCTAAAAATTGTGTTTTTGTTTTTTGTTTTACAGTCATTGTTATTTTATGACCTTCATCTCTAAGTCTAATATAAGACATATTTTCTTTATTTGGATGTTGAAATACAATTACTCTAAAAATAAAATGACCAAATTTTTTACCATTTAATTTTTTAATTTTTGTAATTATATCTTTTTTATTATAATCTCTAAAAGAATATTCATATTCTATAGGCATTATATATATTTATAAAATTTAATTTATAAAATTTAATTTATAAAATTTAAATATTATTTTTATATAAATCATTGTATAGATGTAATTAATACATAATACTAGACTACCTGCATTAAAGTCAATACTGAAATATATAAAACTAAAATTATTGTCATTGTGTAAAGATACTAATATATATCAATGTAGTATGTTTAGTAAACATAGTTATAATACACCAGGATATAGTTTTATTGGATTTTTAACAGATTATGATTTTTTATCTGAATAAATTTATACACAAGATATGTTTATAATAAACAATTATTAAACGAAGTGGATAAAGTACTTCTATTTTTTAAAAAAAAAACAAAAATAAAATTATTTTAAAGTTTTTAACTACATTTATCTTTAGGTAGTTTTAATTAAATAAAATAATTTATCTCTTTGACATTGGAGGTGGAGAAAATTTTACTTTCTCCTGCGCCATTATAATTAATATAATTTTTCTAAATGATAATAATAAAAATTATAAAATATAAATCTATATAAAATATTATATCTATAATAATTTATATGACTTTTCCAAATGATAATAATATAGATCCATGGGTTTTACAAAAAAATACATATAATAGAAATGGAACATTAATTTATGATATAACATATAATCAAAATAACATATTACCATCAGAAATAATTTTAGATCTAGATAAAAATGATTGGATAATGAAAATGTCTAGTAATGGTATAAGTGAGGACGAGATAGATATTATTAATCAATTAAAATTTGAGGAATGTCCTTTTAGTATAAAATTTCCAAAATTAAATTATTATAAATATGGTAGAACAGGTAAGTATAGTTGGTTAGTAATGGAAAAATATGAAGGAATTATGAGAAATGATTTTAACTATTGTAAATCTCAAATAAAAAATTTAAGTTTTCAAATAATAAGTTTTTTAGAATGGTTACATGTAGCAAAAGATAAAGTACATGGAGATATAAAAATAGATAATATAGTTTTTAAAAAAGAAAATAATAGTTTTCGATTAATTGATTTTGAAAGTATATCAGAACGTTCTGGTAATTTATGTTTTGAAAGTCTTCCTAATGGTTATTATTATTATGGGTTAGGTTGTGAGTATGATAAACCCCCTTTTTCTTTTAGAATGGATTTACAAGCATTTGGTTATATATTATGGGATTTATTATTAGACACAAATTTTAAAGATTTTTATTGGCAAAAGAAAACATTTGAATTTTACAGAAAAAATAAAAAACAAAATTTTTTTCATTTATTAGAAAAAGAAAAAACACAAAATATGTTAGAAGTAGAAAAACCAGAAATAATTAAAAAATATTTTTCTATTATTGAAAATTATAGTTGGTTTGAAGAAAAAGCAATCCCTGAAATATATACGAATTTAAAAGAATTATTAAATATAGAGAATAAACTTTTCTAAATTATTTTATTTATCAAATAATTAAATAATTCATCAACATTGGTCATTAACATAATATCTAAACATGTTTGTTTTGGTAAATTACATTTATGATATGAACACCAACCAAAATATTTTGAATATAATTTTGGATGTAAAATTATGAATTCATGAATTATTCTATGCATTACTTTCCAAAAAAATGGTTCATTTTTATTATTTTTAATTATGTCCCAAAAAACAAATTTATTAATATTTTTTTCAACACTATTAATTAATTCTTCTGATTTAGGATATATTTTTACATATTTATTTTTAGCTTGAATAAAAAAATCTTGATACTCATTTATTATTATTTTAATACCGTCATTAAAAGTGTACATTTGGAATTTTTTTGGTAACTTATCTTTCATTTTTATACAATTATACACATATTTATCCCAATTTAGTATCACATTAATTAGTCTACTATATAATTCTTCAAATAAAAATGCTTTTCTATTTTCTAAAAAACCTTTTCTATAATAATCTTTATAATTTATTTTAAATTTTTTATGTAAAACAAATCCATAATCAATTGCACTAATTTGAAATCCGTAATATGGTATTTTTTTATTTTTAAACATAAAAGTTTTTTCTTCTGTAAAATTTAACATAATATTTGCTGAATGTAAATCATTATGCGAATATCCACCATCATATAATATTAACATAATATTGCATATTTGTAATATTATTGAATATGTTTGATTTGTTGTTAGTGTATTATTAAATAAATATTGTTCTAATGTTTTTTTTCCTTTATATTCTGTTAATAATTTAACACACCACTTACTTTTGTCTAAATTTAATAATTCAGTATCAGTAATTTTAAATGGTCTTACTTGTTTATGATTACAATCATCTATTATTTCATATCCATATAATTTTGTAAAAAATTTTTGTTGTAATGGATGTAAAGTATTTATATAATCATATAAATCTAGTACTCTCCATAATTCTTTTTTATAACTTTTATTTTTATCATTTGGTAAAATATGTTGTATTTTTAAAGCATAATTATCATTATTATATTTAACTAAATAAGTAGTTCCATACTTACCAATACCTAAAGTACTAATAATATTTATATTATTAAAATTCATTATATATTATATGAGATAATATTAAAAAATTATATAATGCCGAAGGATAAAATAAAAATTGAAAATATAATATTAATAATAATATATTTGTATATATGTAAACAACATCAAAATGGAATTAGCACAACTTATGATATTTGTTAGTTTTATTAGTAATAGTAATGTTATGTTTTACATTATATTTAATATATGTCTTAAACTCTTATGTATTCATGCTCGTGAGTTTTGTACTAATACTGATGCAAATACAGTTAATATAATTATCAAATATATTGAAAAAAACCACTATTGTTCGACATCAACTCTTGGAGATAAAAAACCAGTTGGACTAGTTATTGGTAAATGGTACATTGCATACATAAGTACATTTAGTATTCAAAAAAGAGATAGTGTGTCTATTGGTTATAATATTACCTTTTGGTCTTCTAATATCGAACATGAAAAATCATTATCTGATAATATTATTAACACAGAAGAACAAATACCAAATGATAATAAAATCAATTTGTTTTCAACTGAAACTTGGAGACATGTAGGATCTTACAAAGGAGACATAGTAGATAAGTTGTTGATTACATTTTACAACAAAGAGTGTGATCAACAAATGAATGTTATTAAGCGAATTATAAAAATGGCTGAAACATCATTTGTAAATGGCTATGGTTATCGACTAATTGTAATGGTATCAGGTCCTAGTGGAACAGGTAAGAGTCATATTGCTTCTCTACTTACACGAGAGTTGAAAGGATCTTTATGTGATGATTTTAATCCAACGAACTCTGGTCAAAATCTGACATCATTAATAAAAACAATAAATCCTTCAAAAAATAAACCACTTATTCTTCAAATTGACGAATGGGATGAAACAATTAAAATAATTCATACAGGAATAAAACAACACGAGTTTTTTGTTACTTTGGTTAGAAATAAAGAAACATATAATACATTTATGGATCGGCTTAAAGATTGTGATAATGTCATTGTAATTCTTACAATGAATTCAAAATTTAATGAAATTAACAGTTTAGATCCATCTTATATTAGAGATGGTCGTGTTGATCTTAAAGTTTCTTTTGGTGGAGACAACTCATATAATCCAACTGATATGTCAGATAATAATTTTATTTGTATACCACCATTTCCAAATATTGCAAAAAACATTAGTCAAGAACGTTTTACACAAAAACATAATGTAATTTCAACTACTAAAAAAAATAAAAAAATTAAAAAAATTATTTAACATCTTATTATTCACATGGCGCAGGAGAAAGTAAAATTTTATTTTACTTTCTTCTTCGCTATTAGAGGTGATGAAAGTATGACTATATCAACCTCCAACATCTTATTATTTACACGTATAATTAATTTATTGTTTTAATCATAAAATAAGAATCTTCAGTTGGACTATAATATTTTTCTTTAATTGTTGCTATATGTTCATATTCATGTTTTATATATAAATTATATGCTGGATTACTTTTACGTGTTTGTAAACATACCAATTCATTTTTATGATCTTTAAAATGCATGTCTATTAATTTTGATGCTAGTCCTTTATTTCTAAAATCAGGGTGAATACATAATAATGTTATACCTTGTGTTGGTTCAAAATGTAATTTTTGTTCTTTAAATATTTCTCCAGATTTATTTTTAGTTATAAATTTTTCATCTATATTACAAGCAATAATTGGTCCTTGTAGTAAAACACCAATTAATTCTTTTGTATCTGGTTTTTCAATAACAAATGATGTCTCTAAATATTGAATTATATAACTTTTATACCACTGATCCCCTATATCAAAACATTTATTTTGTAAATTATAAATTCCATCCAAGTCATCTTTATTACTTCTTCTCATTTTAATTTTCATTATATTTAAATATAATAAAGCTTTAAATTTATTTTATTAAATTAATTTTCATTAAATTGATTAATTTTATAAATTGTTAAAATTGAATCAACTTTAGGTAAGTCTTTAATACCAATTATTAATCGTTTATCATTATATTCTTCAGGTAAATTATTATACATACAACATAAATATTTTATTTTTGATGTTTTAAAAGTTTTTGGTAAATTATGTAATTTATTAAAATTTATTGAAATACCTAATAAATTAGGTAAAGTAAAAATTTCTTTTGTAAGAAAACATAAATCATTATTATCCAAATCTATTTTTTCAAGTAATTGTAATTTTCCTATTTTTTTTGGTAAACGACTTAATTTATTATGAGATAATGATAATATACGTAAATTATCTAGTTCAATTAATGTTCTAGGAAGAGAATATAAATAATTTTCTTTTAATTCAAGATGTTTTAAATTTTTTAATTCTCCTATTTCTTTTGGTAAATGACTTAATATATTATATGATAATCCTAATATTTTTAAATTTATAAGTTTTTGTATTGTTGATGGTATATATGATATATTATTTGAGTACATTAATAATATTTCTAAGTTAGGTAATTCAATAATTTCATTTGGAATAGTTTTAAAGTTGTTAAAATTAATATATATATTTTTAATACTTTCTGGCAATTTAGGTAAGCTATTTAATTCGTTATGATTTATAGATAAACATATTAAACTTGATAAATTATATATTTCTTCCGGTAATGATAATAAATTCATATTATCGAGCTCTAAATATTTAATTTTATCAGTATCTGAACTAGTAAAAATTTCATCGAATGAATCTAAAAATTTGATTTCATTATTAATAAATATTACTTTCATTAATATTTATTAAATAATGTTTTTAAATGATGATTTTTAAGGTAAAATAAAAAATAGTAACGTCTTAATTTTTTTAGTTGCTTTTTTTAATTAATTTCTTACTTGATTTCTTACTTAAATTAAAAAATGTATGAAACAATTATTAAATGAATATATTTATAAATCAGCTAAAGAATTTTATAATGGCGCAAGAGAAAGTAAAAATTTATTTTACTTTCTTCTTCGCTATTAGAGGTGATTAAAGTAGGACTTTTTCCACCTCCAATATATATATCTAAATTAATTTATGATTTTAAAAAATCAAAACGACAACAATTATTATTTCTATTTATTCGTGCATTATTTATTTCTTCTTCAAAATCATCATCAATATCTAAAAATTTTTTTCTATGTTCAATAACATCTTTTAAATTATCGTTTATTGATTTCTCTAATTCTATTAATCTTGGTTTACTATTGTCAGATAAACCAAGATTTTTAATATTAATAGCTTCATTTATACTATCTTTCAATTTGTTAATTATTATCATTTCATCATATTGTATTTTTTTAACTTCTGAAAATACATTTGTTGAATATATCACAGGATATCTATTTCTTATTATTTCAGGTAAAATAAATTGATTTGTTTCTTTTATTTCTTTAACTTTAGCTTCCATTTCTTGAATTTTTTTATGAATATCAACATCTTCAGATGAGAAAAATAATAATTTACCCGAATAAAATTCACATTCTGCTTGGAGTTTATCATATTTATACGATGATGTTTTATGTGCCTCTGCTTTAGCATCTAATTTCATATATGAAATAACTGCTAATAAAAATGCATTAAAAGCATTTAAACCAGAAACTACAATTTTTCCCCATTCCCAACTTGATATAACCAAAGACAATACCGTACAAACAGATGAAATAAATATAGCAGGTAACATTAAAAAGTTTAATTTTTGTTCGCATAATGTTTTAGACTCTGTATAAAGAATTTTCTGCCCTTTCATAAAAACTGCTAAAATATCTAAAGCTGTAGAACTATTATTTTCTTTATACATATATTGTGTTTTTATAATATCATTTACATTTCTAAATGTTAGTTTCTCCAATAGTTTATTTGTATCATTTTTAATAAATGTGTCTACATTTAATTGAGAATTATTATTAAATAATAATTTTTCTATATTTGTTAAAATATCTGTATTATCATTGTTACCATTATTAGTATTTGTAGTATTTATATTATTTGTAGCATTTGTATTATTACCATTATTAACATTATTACCATTATTATCATTATTACCATTATTATCATTACCATTATTATCATTAACATTATTATCATTAACATTACCATTATTAACATTACTACTATTAACATTTGTATTATTTTTAGAAGTATTACCATCAACTATAATATGTTGAGCATCAGGCATACTAACTATTATATGACTATCGTTATCCTGTTCTGAATTAGTTTCATAATCTGTATCATCATTACTTATTTTATCTAATTCTTGCATATATAATTATAGGTAATAAAAAAATATAATCTTAAACTATTATAATGGGGTGCTGTGAAAGTTTTATAGTATCTGAAAAGCATGTATCCGTAAATACGTCTCCTTATGAATTAACCAAAAATAATACAAATGATTTACATTCTTATTGGTCAATAAATCAATTAAATAAAATAGATGTTGATATTAACGATGATCCAAATATAATTAATGTTATAAAAGAGTTTGGAATTTAGAACATTTTTTTTAATATTTAATTTATGACAAAAGATATAAACATTATGTGTTGTATTAACTAAAACATTTTAAACATTTTTTTAAATTTATTTCATTTTTTACTAATAATATATTTAATAATTTAGAGCGGTGCGCATTTTAAATGCCGAGTTAAGACATAAAAAAATAACATTCGCTTGTTCATTTAAAAACACTAAATTCTATATAATAGGCTTACTTGTATATATTTTTGGTAGATATATACAA